>Ga0209521_10000847_pt1 | contig 24383 bp, 22 predicted proteins | sample Rifsed19ft4_FD_184016 | JGI IMG/M metagenome (GOLD analysis project Ga0209521, IMG submission 184016) | Soil microbial communities from Rifle, Colorado, USA - sediment 19ft 4 (version 2) | ecosystem: Environmental > Terrestrial > Deep subsurface > Rock core/Sediment | place: Rifle, Colorado...
GCTTCAGGATCAGGTTGCGGAACGGCCGATGCGCCTGCACCACGACCCTGTGCTCATCCCAGCTCCCGTCCAGCGGCTCGAGCCACGCGAGCCGCCAGTACTTTTCCTGGAAGTCGACCGAGGATCGGGTCCCCCCAGACGGTCTGGATCCGCTCGGCCCACAGCGTGCCACCTTGTGGGGGGACGGCGCGAGTCTCGAGCGTCAGGACGACGCTCTTACCCACCCAACGCGAGAGATCGAGCTCTCGGTCGTGCCACTGGTTGGCACTGTCGGCCCTGAGGAGCTCGCTGTAAACTTCTGCGAGGTCATCGCCTTCCTCCACCGTGATTCGAAACTCCACTCGGGCTCGACGCACGTCCTGAACCATCATCAAAGCCGTGGAGAACTCGAGAAAGGCTGCACCGGACACCTCCAGGTCGAAACTGAGCCGGGAAGGAAAGGGAGGTGTCAATGATTCCCGGATGTCGCCCCCGATATCGACGGGGCCAGCCGCGCTCGGCTCCTCGACGAAATCGGGATAGCGCCCTCCTGAGAATTGCCGGGAAGCTTGTGCAAACCTGTCTACCAGGGAATACTCACCGGCGAGAAAGCTGGAGCCGCAACTCGTGGTGAACAGCAAGGCAAAGAGCAGCTTGGCGAGCTGCTGACCGCCCGGTTGGCTTGGAAGGGTGTCGGCGGTCATCTGTGCATGGCTTTCGGGTGGAGGGATGTTAGAACAACCGGACGCGCAGCGGCAAACTGCATTCTTCACCCGGCGCGCGGAAGCATCGCACGCTACAATGGCTGCAAATGAGCGGGACGAAAACGACTCCCAGTTCGTCGAGCTCCCAACGACTTGAGACGGGTATGGCTCGGCGGGATTTTCTCAAGCTGGGGGCAGCTTGGACTCTGTCGGGGGCGATCGTTCCTGCTCGTGAGGCTCATGGACTTGACCGGCGCCAGAAACCTCTGCGTCCGGTTCCCCGAATCAACGGAGGCATCAACGTCCAACCGGTGCGGCGCCTCGATGGACAACTGGGCTTTACCGATCCCCTGATCATTCCCGAGCTGGTGGACCTTCAAATGAGACTGGTCTACGAGCTCGGGTACGAATGGATTCGGATCACGCTTTCCTTCGACGACTACGGTCCCGAGTTTTTCGCCGCCATCCCCTACGTTCGCGCCGCCCGCGCCTTGGGGATCCACGTGCTCGGTATCATCGGCCAATTCACCGGCCTCGATCTGCTCCGAGAGCTGGCTCGCCCCCAGACACGCGAAGAGGTTCTGCGCGTCTACTTGTCCATTTTCGACGATTTCGTCCCGCCTGCCACGCCCGCGATAGAACGCCCAGGGATTTTCGCCGCCCAGGTGCTCAACGAGCCCACCTACTTTCACGGCATTTCACCCCGAACCTACGTTCGAGAGTTTCTGGCGCCGGTCTACGAAACCCTGAAGAACGAAGATCCCCAGTTGACGGTCGTCTCCGCCGCCGAGGCGGGTAACGCGGCAGGATTTCTGCGGACTCGAGCGATGTTCGAGGCGGGCGTCGAGAACTTCTGCGATCGCGTCGCCTATCACATCTACGATCGCCGGTGGATCCCGCGGCTAGCCGGGATGACGCACAAAACGATCTGGGTGACCGAGTCTGGGGTCGCCCCTCCGGAACGACACCTGGCCTGGATCACCCAAACCTTCGAAGAGATCCGACGAGGTATCGAGGGGGTCGAGCAAGTTTTCTATTTCCAGCTTTTCGACACTCAGCCCCAGACCTTCCGTCTGATCGATATCGTCGCCCAGCCCGACGGTGGTTTCCAAGAGGTCGTAGAGTCCCCGGCTGCGGTCGAGCACCTCGCTAGCCGAGTCGCCGAGGCTAGCGGCGGCCAACCCCGAGCCACCTACCGCGATCTCATCCCCGATATCACCCGGTACTTCCCCACCGAAGAGGATCTGGCTTTGATCGCCACCACGTCGTTCCGGCAGGAGGCTCGGCGATTCTCGCCATCGTAAGCCTGGGGTTGCTCTTGACTTCCTCGGATCTGGAGTATCCGCTGGGCAGGCTTCGCTTCCCTTCTCTCACCGAGCCGGCCGATCCGGTGATGCTCACCGGCTTCAATTACGCTTTCTCCCAGGGCGGCCCCATCGAGCAAAGCTTCGATGCGCGAGTCCGTGTGAAGAGCTTTGCCTTTCTCGCCGGTGAGGTCAGGGGCCAGCGGCGAGGAGCCTTCTTCACCACGCAGCGCATCGACGCGGGATTGACGGAAGAGAACGGACGCTACCTCCTGGAGGGTGGTTATCGAGCCGCCAAATGGCGGGTGGAGGCGCGAGCCGAGCGTCGGCCTTCGGTAACGCCGCCGCCGGGAACCGTGTCGACCGGCGAAGACGGAGGGTGGGTCATCGACACACGATGGGCGCTCCGCTTCAATCCCGATCTCGAGCTTCTCTTCGAGTTCCTGGAAGACACCGAGCCATCGGCCCCTCTGCCCACGCGGCCGGTCCGTCGTGGAGGGGTGGGCGTCCTGTACCAGCGTGGAAACCACCTGGAGATTCTCGCCAACACTTCCCGTTCGCACGTGCGAACCGAAGGCGGCATCGAGAACGAGGTCCAGCGCGTGCAGGCAGGAGCCATCTTCTACCGCGGCGGCTTCCAGCTGGACTCGACTTTCGCCTACTCGGACTCGACCGGACGTCTGGCGGCATGGGAAGGCCTGGGCGTCGTCGGTCTGTCGGCCGAGGTGGGAAGCTTCTTGGTGGCTCGTGCCTTCACATCGAACCGCTGGGAGCCGGGAGTCAAGAGGTTCGAACAGGATAATCGGGTGGGGCTTACGTTTTTCGGACGCCGACACCACTTCTTCCGGGGCGGCCAGGTCGGCCAGCGCATCTTGGACATGACGCGACGCGCCTACCATCTCGGCTACAACGAACGACGCGTCTACGACGTGGACGGCCTGCGGGCTCTCAGGGAAAGACTGGCGCTGTCATCGATGCGCAACGAGCTGGCGGTGGATCTGGACGACCTCTACCGGGCTGAAGTGAGCGAGCGAAACGTCCCGCAGGCCGGTTTCGAGATCGCTCGACATAGCAACGACATCGAGGGCGTCAGCTCCTGGATCTATCGTGTCTTTGCCGCCCTACCCTGGCGCATCGACTGGCCATTCACCCGGAGCGAGGACAGGGTGGACTTCATTCGAGTGGATTACACGCACCAAGACCTGGATTTTTCCGATCGCTCCGACCTGGCGCGAGAGCTGGCGCTCGAAGTAGCGCTGAATAGGGAGATAACGGCTCGTTTTCGATGGATCGATCCGGCTCGAACCCCAGAGGACGTCGCGCTCCTTCGAACACGACCGAACCGCATCGAGCTGGAATTCGGCTACGCCTTCGGGCGCTGAACGGTGACCTATGAATGATGACAAATCACCCAACGAACCGCGTCGTGCCAAGGTCGTGTTTTACTCCTTTCTGGTCGTTCTCTGTTTCATTCTTTTTCTGGCCTTTCTGGTTTTTCGCCACTTCCTGGTCACCGTCGCCGTCTCGGCATCCGTCGCCGTCTTGCTGGGTCCGATCTACGACCGGCTGACCAAGGCCCTCCGCGGCCGGCGATCGGCCTCGGCGGCACTCATGGTGGGGATGACGGCCATCGTCATCCTGCTTCCTCTATCGGTTTATGCCGTCTTGCTGAAGAACCAGGCGGTGGCCTTCTACGATTGGGTTCGACCCCATTTGGAGCCGGAGGCGCTGCAGCGCTTGTGGACCGAGGAGCTTCCTGTCCGCTACCCGTGGTTCGAGTCGCTCAAGGAGAGACTTGAGCTCACCGACCTCGACCAGGAACGGCTCATGGAAATGGTGGCGCCGACGCTCCGTGAGTTGGCATCGGGCGCCAATCGAATCGCGCAAGGCGCGGTAGCCGGCCTGACGTCGGCCCTTCTGTATTTGGTGCTTTTTCTTCTTACGCTCTTCTTTGTTCTCCGCGACGGCGAGGCGTTGGGGGCAGAGCTTCGCGGCATCGCTCCGGTCTCCACCGCGCAGGCCGAGGAGATCTACGACCGGCTGACCAGAACCGTCAAGGCCGTTCTCTACTCGATGGTGGTGGTTCCGGTGGCGCAGGGACTTCTCGCCATGATCGGCTTCAAGATCTTCGGTCTGCCTTCTCCGCTTTTCTGGGGAACCATGCTCATCTTCGCGGCCGTCATTCCCGGCATCGGCTCACCCTTGGTCTGGCTACCGGCGGCGGTCTATCTCCTCCTGACCGCTCCTCTGTGGCAGGGGATCGGGATGCTCCTCTACGGAACTCTGGTCATCAGCACGTCCGATAACATCATCAAGCCCATGGTGCTTCACGAAACGGCACGCATCCATCCGCTGCTGGCCTTCTTCTCGATTCTAGGGGGGATCCTTTCCTTCGGCGTGATTGGTTTCCTGGTCGGGCCGGTTATTCTCTCTCTCATGCTCTCGGCGATTCGGATCTACCGAATCGACATTCTGGGAGAGCCGGGGGCGGTGCGGCCTTCGACTCTGGCTGCCGACTCTCAGGCGAAGTGACCGAGAAACGGGAGTGAGCGCGCCTGTTGGGCAGCTCGGCAGTTCCTTGTAGAGGCTCCCGGCAGGCCGACCGGGCCCTTCTTGCCACGATTCACAGCGGATCATAGAATGCGCCGCGAGACGAAAATCCATGCTGCATTTCGTGATCGAGAAGCTCTCCAACCATCCGGGGCTCTTTCTTTTTTGTCGCGGGGTCTTCGAAGCCAACTTCCGTGCCATACGGCGGGTCATCCGGGAACAGCTTCCCAGCCAGCCCGGACGCAAGGTCCTCGACGTCGCGTGCGGGCCCGGTGCCTTTTCGGCGCTCTTCCCGGAGGAAAGCTACGTGGGAGTCGACATCAACGAACGCTATATCCGCTACGCCCGACGTCACTACCCGGGCGCCTTCCAGGTCATGGACGCTCGGCGCCTGGACTTCGAGAACGGTAGCTTCGATGACGTACTGGTCTACGGCCTCTTGCACCACCTGGACGACGAGGATGCTCGCGCAGTGCTGGAAGGGATAGCACGCGTTCTGAAGCCATCCGGCCGCGCGCTGATCATAGAGGACATACCGACCGAATCACGCCTCAACGTGATTGGACACCTACTCCACCGGGTGGAGAACGGGCACTTCATCCGCACCGCGCCGGAGTACCGCCGTCTCTTGGAGGGGTACCTTCACCATCAAAGCGAGCAGTTTTTCCGCAGCGGTTTCTGTGACTACTACATGGCCCACCTCACCGCGGATCGAGTATCCGCCCCCGCCGCCGCCGACACCACACGCGCTCAACAGACGACATGAAGTCCGAGGTCCGACGGGCCGGGCTTCTGCTGGCAACAACGTCGATAGCTCTTCTGCTCGCCTACCAAGCGCCCACCGATCTCTACTTCGACTTCGGGCCCAACGACTCCTCTTACGTCACCGGTTTCCGCGCAGACTTCGAGGTTGACGAACCGACGCTGATCCATTGGTCACTCCGGCGAGGCAGAGTCCGGCTTCCGGTGATTCTCCCGGCCGGGGCGCTGGAGCTTTCCTTCCGCTACAAACGCCACGCCGCCCTTCCCGCCGATATCCACGTATTCGTGGCCGGCCAGCAGGTGGATCGCTTTCTCGCTCCGCAATCGGATTTCCTGGTTCGCACCGTGGCGGTCCCTGGGAAGGCAAGGCCATGGAGCCCACTCGAAATCATGTTCCTCTCCCAGTCTTCCGACCCCAGGCCGCTGGGGCTGGCGCTCGATTGGCTGCGCGTCGAGTCTTCCGGAGTCGTTCTCCCCGAGCCCGTCGCCTTTCTTTGTTTGTTGGGTACGGTTCTCGGGCTCTACGCCTTTCCCCGCCTCATCGGCTTTTCCCCTCGCGCCTGTCTGGCGCTGGGTGCAGTAGGAGCGATGACCCTTGCCCTCGGTACCGCGTTTCACAAGCTGGCCTGGCTTCAGGCCACCACGCAGCTCGGACTCCGATGGCATGTGCTCTCCTCGATCGTGATAGCCCTCTTCCTGTTGCGGCGCCGCAATCCCGACTCCGCCTTCGCGCAACCCCTGGCCGCTTGGGCGATGCTGGCCTTCTACTTGGGCACCACGGTGCGGCTGCTCGCCCTGTTTCACCCCGACTTCTACTATCCGGACGTCCGCACTCATTCCAAGTTCGTCTCCATCATTTGGACGGAGGGTTTGAGCGGTTTCTTCGGCGATCACATCGCCAACCAGCACCGTCACCTTCTGGGTCTACAGCGAGTAGGTGAGGACTGGCGAGCCTTCCCCTACCCTCCTCTCCTTTATCTCTTCGTCTATCCCCTGAGTCTCATCCGGCTTCCGGTCGAGGACTGGATGAAGATCGTGCCCACCACCTTGGCTGGCATCGAAGGTCTCATCGTCTACGTCATGGCACTACGCTTGAAGGCCTCTCCGCGTGCCGCGGTGGCGGCGAGCTGGTTTCACGCCAGCGCGCCGCTCCTCGCCTTTCGTCTCACCGTGGCCTCTTACGCCGCGCTGTTCGGGCATTTCTGGGACGTCCTGGTAGCACTCTATCTGCTCTATCGATTCGAGCAGATGGGGCGCGCCCGCGTGGGCGCGGGTCTGGCACTTCTGGTGGCGCTATCCATCCTCTCCTACGCTGGTAGTGTGCTGGTCCTGGGACTCTTCGTCCCGGCCTTCGCGGTGGCCGCCGGGCTTCACGATCGCGAGCGCGCCACCGCCGGCAGCGCGGTTCGGGTGAGCCTGTGGGCTCTGGCAGGCGCTCTGTTCGCCATCGGCCTCTTCTACACTCAATACATACCGGAACTACTTCCCGGTCCAGTCGGTGACACGTCCGGGGTGGCATCGGCGGAAACTCTGATCGATCTTCGATTCACTCCCATGGCCGCCCTGAAGATGAGCGTCCACCGTCTCCTCCTCTTCTACGGTCCCGTTTTCGGTCCTCTGGTGTTCGCCGGGCTGTATTTTGCGCGCCGACACCTCTCTCACCGTCTGGGTTTCGCACTGGCGTGCGGCGCCGGGTTCACGTTTCTCGGGCTCAACGTTCTCCGTTCTGGTCTGGGCGCGACCCACATCTTTCAGTTCAGCAAGGACGACCTGGTCTTGTTGCCGCTGGCGGCGATCGTGCTGGGCAATCTCATCGACGTCGCGGCGAATCAAAAGCCATGGGGAAGAGTGCCTGCCGCGGCGCTCCTCTTGGGTTGGATGGGCTGGGGAGGATTCGCGCTGGCGCGGGACGTCCGATCACGGTTCATTCGGCCGGACTACCCTCCCGCCGCTTCGGCGAAAACCCTCCTCCTAGAGAATCGATGGAAGATCGCCGGTCGAACCGACGCCAATGTAGGGCGCCCAGTAATCCCGCATGATCCGATAGAGCAGATTGAGGCTATCGATGGAAGGGTCACAGCAGAGGACACGGGACCGATATGACACGTGCGAGTTCAGGTTATCATCATAGAAGAGCTCGTAGAGAGAGCTTTGATAGACGTCAATGTGAAACGAGGCGCGAGAGCCCTGGTAGTCGAGCTGTAGGAGATAGCGATCTTCGCTTCGAAGTTTTCGCTTCGTTTGCAGTATCGCGCCTCCCAGACCTAACTCCTTCAAGCGGGCCGGGCCGAGATCGTTGAGCTCGACGGGCAGCCCCGGGCCGAGCGTGACACGAAGGGAGCTGCGGCGGTCGGGGCCCGACCGTCTGGGAGGCGTGGCGAGTGCATCCGGGAGAGCACCTACCGGAGTCAGGGCTTGGAGCAACTCCCTACTGCTCATGGTCGTTCCACGGAAAAAGGAAACGAGTAAACGTTCGCGAGCTCACCGGTTTCACGCTCCCGTTCTTCCACCCGGAGCTCGTACGATCCCGCCCGGAAAGATCTGCTCGGCACGGTCAAGACGAACGTTCCCACGCCATCGAAGCTCTGCGCGTCTGGACTGAAGAAGAGACGGCGCCCCTCTTCGTTGCGCAGATCGAGCTGGTAGCGATAGCGATCGGGAGCGATGGGAGCGAAAAAAGTCAGCACCGTGCTCGCTCCGTTCGTTTCCACGCGAATCGTGGATTCGCCCGAACCGCGCTCCGTTTCGGAGGCGATGGGGATGGGCGGTGCAAGCAAACTGGGTTCGTTCCTGCCCACCAGTCCCAGGTAGGCCGGATAAAGGAGGACAAGCGCCAGGAGATAAGCCGGCAAGGGCCCCCTCATCCAGGCACCACCGCTGAGGCCCGCCCAGGCGACGGGGAGCCTCGCAGCCAGCGTTTCGAGAATCCAAGACCCCCCTTGCTCGTCTCGCTGAACCTTCTCCAGAGTGGACACGATTTGGCGACACTCCTCGCAACCGGCGAGGTGTGCCCGCAACGGGGTCGGTTGAGCTCCTTCCTCTCCGCCGGCGACCCGTACCAAGGCTTCGACGGAAAGGTGCTGCGCCTCCGAACGAGAGATCGAGAGGTAGGTCTGGACCAGCTCCCGGTTCTCCCGGACCAGCGCCTGACAAGCGCGGCAATCCTCCACATGCCCGGCTACCCGGGCCGCTTCTTCTTCGCCGAGAGCCCCCGCCGCGTACCACAGCAGGAGGGGCCGGTCGTCACAAATCCGAGCCTTTATATCCATCATTTACTCTTTCTTGGAACTCCAACGCATCGGGAGCCCAGCGCCCCATGTCCCCGGGGCGCTTGCCGCCTCTCTAGATGTAATGGTGGCGGCATGGGGGGCTTGGTTCCCCCTTTTCTCGCCCCAAAGGCCCTTCTCCATGGCATTCCCCGTGACTCGGGAGGGTCCTAACCCCGGTCAGCCCTTGGTCCCGAGCCTCTTCATGAGCCAGTCCCGGCAACGCCAGGCACGCGACTTGACCGTGCCCTCGGCGACTCCCAATTGGCGGCTGATCTCCTGATAGGGGATCTTGTGCTCGAAGATCATCTCGAACAACTGTCGGCAACCTTTGGGAAGCTGGGCCAGCACCTCGGCCGCCTGCTCTTCCCTTTCCGCTGCCGCCGCTTCCTGCTCTGGGCCGGGATTGGCATCCGGGAGAACGATCGAATCCAGGTCCACGGCCCTGAAACGAATCTTCTTGCGCAAGAACTCGATACAGGTGTACTTGGCGATCTGAAGGACGTACGTCTTGAGCGCCGAGCTCCCCCGAAACTTGCCGCCGGTGAGATTACTGAAGAGACGCTGGTGCACTTCTTGGAGGATGTCCTCTCGTTGCTGATGGAGCCCCCAGTGCCGGCTGCCCACAGCTCTTTCGATCCACCGGTTGACTTCCCGATAGGCTTCCGGGCGACCGTCGATGTAGTCCCGGATCAGAGATTCATCTTGATTCGATTTCAAGCCACCACCCTATAATGACGATTATCGGTAGCCCAGACGGGAGCCCTGTTGGTGGAGCGTCACATCCTTTGGAGATGAGCTTTGCCCCAAATCACTGACCCGCGCCGGCCCCTAAGTCTACAACCACTGCGAGGCCGCCGCATCCGAGGTGCCGGTCATTGACCCTGCTTAACAGGCAGAAAAGACCACCCTCTTTCCTACTCCTGTTGGCGGTGGGACTAGCACTCGTCCCCCATAGCCTGACGGAGTCCCCGCTACCAGAGGGCAGTGCGTCACCGGTAAACGAGGCCGTCCAAACCGCCGACGAAAGTCTGCTTCGGCTTTCCGGACTGGGGCGGTTTGCCGAGGTGCTGGAGCTCGGCAGGTCGCGTTTGGCGAACGGACCAAGAACTTGTCTCCTGGCCGAGCTCACTGCCCAGTCCGCCGCGCGCACCGGCCGGCTGAACGAGCTCGCCGTGGAACTACAAGAAGCCCTGCGACAAGACATGGATGACGATATTCTCTTGATCGCTCTTGCACTCGCGCTGCAGGAGCAGCAGGCCTACGGGCGCGCAGGAAACCTGCTCGCCCTGGCGATTCGTCGGGGGGTTCCGTGTCCCGAGGCTTATCTAGACTTCGTGGAGCTCAACCGCAACCGCGGGCGCCTGCGGGAGGCCGAGGCGGTTCTATCGCGGCTCGCCGCCCAACGGCCTACCGACCCCTACGTCCTCCTTGCCCGAGCCTACTCCTCCGATCTCCGTGGCGACGGCTCACGCGCGCTGGCCGACTACCAGCAGGCCATCCTTAGGGCTCCGCCCCTCGCGCTTACCCACCGGCACTACTCCCGCCTTCTCGTCAGCATGGGCCTGTTCGAGCGCGCCGCCAACGCCAGCCGCACGGCAGTCCGCTTGGCGCGAGCTGTTCGCAAGCCACGGCAGCTCGCTCCGCTACTCACCCTCGAGGGCGTAAGCCTTGACGCACTGGGACTAGAGGAGGAAAGCGGGCAAGCCTTCGAGGAAGCGCTCGCCGTCAGTCGGGACTACAGCCTCTTTTCTCTGGAGGCTCGCATTCTGATCGAGATGTCCATCCTGTCGGGCGCGCGAGGAAGGATGGACGCCTCCCTGGCCTACTTGGCCCGGGCGCGCGCACTCGAGGACCGTTTGTACTCTCCCCCCGACAGGATGCGCTACCTCAATCGGCTGGGTAGTGCCTTGGCGAGCCTCGCCAGAAGCGCCGAGGCCACCGCAGCCTTCGAGGAAAGCGCGGCGCTGGCACGCGCTCACGGCGATCCCATAATGGAGGCGGACGCGCGCTTCTATCTCGCTGCCCAGATGTTGTCGTCAGGAGTTCCCGAGGCGTTGGACGTCTACCAGTCGGCCTATCAGCAGACGGTCGCGCTCGAGGACGGCCGGGGACAAGGCAGAGCCCTGTCGGGACTGGGAGCGGTGCAGGAGCGCATGGGAAGCTACGCCAGCTCGCTCGAGTACTATCAGCGGGCTCTGGAGCTGGCGACCCGGGCCGGCGACCGATACGCGGAAGCCATCGCTCTGAGCAACATCGGCCTGGTGCATTTCCGACTCAACCAGCCCTCTCGCGCCCTCGTCTATTCCGCACGCGCCACGCAACTGGCCGGCGAGCTCAAAGACGTGCGGCTGCAAGCGAGCCTGCTCAATGGACTCGCCGTCTCTCTCGCCGGCCTGGGCCAGCTCCAACAGTCGGAGCAGGTGTACCGTCGGGCGCTCGACGCCGTCGCCGGCCTTTCCTCTCCGGATCTGGAAGGGCTGATCCTTGCCGGCTGGGCGAGGGTCGTGCTCGCCCTCGGTGACACCCGACAGGCTTTGGAGGGATTCGAACGCGCTCGAGTCTTGGCACGCCAGGCGAACAACACCCTGGTCAGCGTGCAAGCGCACTTTGGCCTGGGCCAATGTTACGCCCGCCAGCAGGATCTCGAACGAGCCACCGCTCACTTCGAAGAGGCCTTGACGCTCGTCGAATCCATGCGCGGCGGTATTCCGACTCACTCGGAACGAATGAGCTACCTGGAGACGCGCACCGAAGTCTATACCAGCCTGGCGGCCGTGCTCCTTGAGCGCGACCGCTTTCACCCTGGGAATGATTACCGCGAGAAGGCCTTCCAAGTCGTGGAGCGATCGAGGGCCCGCGCCCTGTTGGATGTGCTTTCCCTTTCGCGAGAGACGGAGATCGCGCCACCCGGAGCGAGCCTCGCAAGCCGTGCTCCCGAGACTCTCGACTCCTCTCGACTGCGCAGGCAAGTGCTTCGCCCGGGAGACGTTCTCCTCGAGTACACGCTCGGCGAGTCCCAGTCTTTCCTATGGGCGCTTACCCAGAACGATCTTCGGGTTTTCGAGCTTCCTTCCCGCCGAGAAATCGAAACCGTCAGTCACTCTCTCCTGCGAACGATCCGAACGCCGCCCCGCTCACCGATGAACCTCTTCGAAAGCCACTTCGCCCCGGCGCGGGAGCTCTTCGATATGCTTCTGGCGCCGGTAAGAGACCTTCTCCATGATGAGTCTCACCTCATCATCGTCCCCGACGGTATCCTCCATCACCTGCCATTCGAGGTGTTGGCCGAAGCCAACGGGCAAGAACGTCCTCGCTATCTCGTCGAGATGGCGAACGTGTCCTACGCTCCCTCCGCTTCCGTGTTGGGATACCTCCGTCTGCGCCCGCACCGAAGTCAGCCAGCTCTCGAGTTCTTGGGTGTGGCTCAGCCTGGCGGACCGGTCTCGACAGAAACCATCGGAGCGGGCATCCCCCTGGCCCACCTGCCTCCCCTTCCCTACACCTCGCTGGAAGTAGAGAGAGTGGCCCGGCTCTTTCCAGCGATGAAACGCCGTATCCAGCTGGGGCCGGCTGCCACGGAGTCAGCGGTCAAGGCCATCGACCTCAGTCGCTTCCGGATCCTTCATTTCGCCGCCCATGCGGTGACGGACGAGGTCTTTCCCGAACGATCGGCCATCCTCCTGGGCGCGGGATCCGACGGTGAGGATGGGCTCTTGCGAATGGGAGAGGTTTTGGACCTCCATCTCGCCTCCGACCTGGTGGTGCTCTCCGGTTGCCAGACGGGAGTAGGGCAGCTTCTCCGCGCCGAGGGGACGCTAGGCTTTACGTGGGCCTTCCTGTCGGCAGGCTCCTCGGAGATCGCGGTCAGCCTGTGGGGCGTGAACGATCGGTCGACATCGGAGCTGATGGAGACGTTCTACTCGCGGATGAGCCAGGGTCAGCCAACGGCCACCGCGCTCCGTGAGGCGAAACGAAGCATGCTGGCATCCGAACGGAAGGCCTTCCGCCACCCCTACTTCTGGGCTCCCTTCGTCTTGGTCGGGGCTTAAGTCACTCTAGTTAAACTCGAAATTCTCCCGAGAGCTCAGCGAGAACATGATGTTTCTTGCCGCGACCGTCGAGGCAAACGTCACCCGAAGGAAACCGGCTTCCGCCGACGATTCTCCGCTTCCCACGGTGCTGCCCTCCAGGTTGGCCTGCTCGGAGCGGCTGGTCACACTGATCCCGACCCCCGTCACCAGCTGATCCGGACGGAGGGGCACCAGAGGATTTGGCTGGGGTTTGGGCGGAGACTCTAGCCCCTCCCCGCCTCCGGTCGTCTTCTGGGAATCCCCGGAAGGCGCCGGCGACCGGGATCCGCCTGACGACCCAGGTGGCCCCTGATTGGAAGGGCCCGGCTCCCCGGGAGAAGGTATCGCGAAGGGTCGCTGTGGACCGATGGGCGGGATGCCAATATCATCGACGGTCCCACCTATAAAGTAGCGGAACTGAAGATCTTCTACCAATGCCACCTGAGTCGGCTCCCCCCAGTTGACCTGGCGCCACAGAACCTCGCCGCCACCGGCTCCAGAGTCATTCGGCGCCGTTCGGTAGGAGACCACGGTCACCGGAGTGATGAACCCGGAGGCCGGTGCGGGGCGGTTGTAATGGTCGATGAACGAGGGGAGCGTCACGTCGCCCTCGCTTTCCCCAGGTTGGGACTTGATCGTCAACTCCTGGATGGGATACCCGGAGCCCGAGGAAACCATGTCGATTGAGGACACCAGACCGAATAGCCAGGTCCCCTTGGTGGGCTGGTCGTCAAAAACCAAGATGAGGTCGCCTTGTTCGATGTGAGCTGGGAGAACCTCGGTTCTCACCTTCCTGCCATCGAAGCTTACGATCGCTACCGGCCCGACCCCCGCTGCGCTCTTGTCGAAGTAACCGACGATCTCGATGGCCTCGGGCCCTCCGCCGGAAGCGTCCAGCTCCGGGTTGACTCTGGGAGGAGTGAATGCCGGAAACTCCGGCGGCAAACCGGTTCCGGCCAGAAGCAGATCGCGACTGATTTGATCTAGGGCTGACCGGGCTTGTGCCTGAAGATCGGACCTCTCGAACTCGACATCCGTCGTCCGAAAGCCACGCGCCAGAAGGCCGAATATGGCTCCCATGACGACGAGGGTGACCGCCATCGAGACCATGACTTCCACGAAGGTGAATCCCCGGCAGGAAGTGGGAGAAGAGAGAGGGTCGGAGGGCAACTTTTCCGTGAACACGGTGCTCATGATAGCGAGCTCCTTCCACGGCGGAAGGTGGTTGGGGGGACCCCCAGCCGCAAGTAGTAGATATTAAGGCTCCCCACCCTTATCTATTTAAGGTGGGTCAACGACCTGGGAGGTTCCCTAAAAACCGCTCCCGGACGTCTACGGTATTCTATCAGTCGCGGCGGCGGATTGTCGAAAGATACCCTCGGGCCGCCCATCGCAACAGACGATGTCCTAGCCAGCCCGCAGCCAGCACGAGGAAGAAATAGGCGGGCATGACGAACCGTGGCTCCCTGCCAGAAGGAAAGTTCTGAATGTAGGCGAAGGGAATGAGATGTCCCAGATAGGCCACCGGGAGAAAACGAAGCGGCGTGGAGAGGCTAAGAAGGAGGCCAACGACGCCCGCCGAGATCACCAAAGCATCCAGGATGGGAAAATGGCGCAGTCCGTTCCAGAAGGAGCGCACCGGCAGAACCGTGAGGCCGCGCAGGTGGCCCTTCAGGAGCTCCTCCATCCCATGGAAATCCACGAGGTACCGATAGGCACTCACCTGCCTGGCGGCTGCTTGGGGATGCTCGGCACGCAGCCAGAATTGCGTGTGAAAGCTGATGCTATAGAACGGATCTCCATGTGCGCGGTAGCAGCTCAGAAGGTAGGGCCCCACCCAGATAGTCATGGTCAGAAAGGCAATTCCCACCGTGCGCCATCCGCCCTCCCGTCTTTTCTCCCACCCAGCCAGAAGCAAGAGCGGGATGACGAAGCTCAAACCGCTCAGCCGGATCAAGCACACCATGGCGCCCAGGGTTCCCGAGAGCACCGCCAGCAACACGCGGTGCCTCCCTACCGGGAAGAAAACCGCGGCGGCAAAGCAGATCAAGAAGAACGCGTAGGCGCTCAAGCGATAACCGCTCGGCGCTTCGAACACCAGCCATTCGTGAAGCACCAAAGGCAGCAGCATCGCCAGCGCCCACCAACGACCCATCAAGGGGATGGCCAGCGCGAAGACCAAGGGGAGAACGGCAATGGAAAAGAAGAGGCTCTGCACCAGAGCCCCCAGCTCTCGGCCGCCGCAGAGCGCCACGAAGAGCTTCACCAGTGCCACGTAGAAGGGCTCGCGGAACGAGGCCTCATAGAAATTGCCGACGCCCATGGACTCTGCCCTGTCCAAATAGCTTCGCACGTCGGCTCGATAGGGACTGTCACCGAAGTTGGGGCGATAGAACGCCCGATAGTCGGGAAGCAAGGGCCTCAATCGCTCGTGAACCGTGGAGGCGATCGAACTGGTATCGACCAGATGGGCCCGAACCAGTAGGGCGTCGACTCGCAGCACGGCTCCAAAGAGAATCAGCAGAGACGCCGCGCCCACCGGAACAAAACGCCCTCTCCAACCCTCCGTGAGCAGGGACGCCCACATCCGGCGCGACTCTCCCGCACCGACAACCAGCGCCAGGACGCCGCTCCACCAGGCGAGCGATGCGAGAAAGGAGAGCGCCGCCCGCCTCTCTTTCTCTTGTACCTGCCGCAGCGTAAGGTCGTTCGGTCCCGAGGAGATGAAGTGACCGAGGGGGAGAAGCTCCAGAAGAACCGGCCGCCTCCAGTGGACGAGAAGGTAGGCGGGACCGTCCCGCTGCTCGAACCGAATCGAAACGGAGTGAGGTCCTTCCTCCAGGGGGGTCTCCTCGCTCGAGAATCCGGCCGTCCGTATCAGTCTTTTCCCATCGATGCGGAAGACACAGCGATCGTCGCAATTCACATCGAAGCGATAGAGCCCGGATTGGGGTGCCACCAGGAATCCCGACAGCTCCACCAACACGTCTCGCCGGCGACCGGTCAGACGGTTCAGGTCCCGGCGGCTCTCTATGGACAGAGGGCCCGAGGACTCCCGTGCTGGAGCCGCCGTACCATCGGACAGACGCGAGGCGTTGAGGGCCAGAGACGATACCGGGTGGAGCGCTTCCGATCGCCAGGTGGCGAAAGGCCAATACAGAAGAGCCAGGCCGAGGGCGAGACCGGCGAGAAGCACTGGGCGCGGACGATTGGACGAGCGCGCTACTAGAAAGAAGGCGAGGGCGGTTGCGCCCATCAGCCAGGAGAGAGCTAGGGAAGAGAACGAGAAGGGACCGATGCGGGCGCCTTGCTCTCCCAACAGTCGTACCCCGGCAAGAGAAATGAGAATGAGGAGGAAGACAACGCCGCGTTTGCTGCGGGGAAAAACCGACGAGGGTCCGGTCAAGCAAGAGCATCTTGTCACAGACCTCACAGGATTCAAAGCCGAGCGACCAGAGCTTGCGGCCGGAAAGCACTCCCTCTATGATCGGATGCGAGATGGGACATTGCGTTTCGATGGTGCTTGCCTTCCTGGCCGCCGCCTCTAGCCCGCCCCGCCCCGACGCCCGGCGTCTCATCGAAAAAGTCATCGAGATGCAAGAGCTCCACCAGGAGCAGCAACGCCAGTACTCCTATTTGGAAACGATCGCCACCGAGTACTTTCACAAAGACGGCACTCTCGACAAGGTGGAGAGCGAGACCTTCCAGGTGACCCCCTCTCCCGACGGCGAATACCGCCGGCTGGTGGCAGAGAACGGTCGTCCGCTCCCACCCAAGAAGGAAAAGGAAGAAGAGGAGAAGTTCCGCGAGTACATCGAGAAACAGCTTGAGCGTTCGGAAGCCGAGCGCCAACGGGAGACAAAGGAGAAGCTAGCCAGCCGGGTCAGCCGTTTTCAGACTCGCCTAGGCGAGGCTCTCGACGTATACGAGTTCACCGAGCTCCCCGACGATACGTCGGACGGCAAACGGCTACGGTGTTTCCGGTTCTCGCCGCGAGAAGGCTACCAGCCACGTTCGCGCGATGCCAAGATCCTGAACCGACTGGAGGGCACCATCTGGATAGATCCCAAGGAGTCGCAGATCGCCAAGCTCCATATCATCTTCCGTGAGGACATGAAGTTCTTCTTCGGCCTCTTCGGAAGAGTATCCAAGGGCTCGCAAGCGGTAGCCGAACAGTGGCAGACCGAGGACGGACTCTGGCTCCTCCATCACGTCACCACTTCTCTCGACGCGCGGTTGTATTTCTTCAAAAACTACCGAAGACGGATCATCTACTCTTACTCGGACTATGAGAAGTACGACGTCGAGACCGAAGAGAGCGATTTCCGACCGGCCACCACCAGCGACGGCTCACCTTGAAGCTCGTTCAACGCTGGTAGAGAACCGGCCTCGCGGCCGGGTGACCCACCGCAACCAAGAACATCACGCTTTTCCCCTCGGCGTGGGGGGAGAAGAATTGGGTCACATCGTCGTCGAAGAACGTGAGCCCCGATGCCCCCAGACCGAGTGCGTAGGCGCCGAGGTAGATCTTCCCCCCCAGGATACCCCCCTCCATCTGGGCGGCACGGTACCCTCGGTTTCCGAATCTTTCTAGAACTGGGTCCAAGGAGCACATGGCGTAGACGTTGACGCTGGCCTCGGCGGCCAACTCCTGTCCCAGATCGAGGTGTCCGGCCTCCCGACGAAACTCGCCCTCCTTGAGCTGCTCGAGCGCCTTTCGCTCCCGGTGGTAGACGTAGGCGCCCGACGGCAGGCCTTCGACCGCATGGGCGATCAGATACAGATCGTTGATGTGCGCCCCGAAAGGGTCGAGGAAATCGGCGGCGATTCCTCTCGTGGCGCGGTCCAGCAATGTGGAAAGCTGTGCAAAGGTGATTCCTGACCGAGCGAAACGACGCGTGGAGCCCCGTCTCCGAATCACATCCTCCAGCGGGTCTGGCGGCACATGGGTGGCCGGCAGGCCGTGCAAGGGGAAAAGAAGCCCGGCGGGCGCCGTACCCTCCACCACCGGCGGCGCTCCTCTCCAGCGCCGCGCTTCCTCCTCGCTCCCGAGCGAGGATGCCCGGTGCATTTCCCGGATCTCGGGATAGTCGACTTCCGCGGGAGAGAGAGGCACCGTCGGGATATCGAGACCGTCCACCGGCCCGGACGCCGGCGGTGGTGAGGTAGCGTCTCGCCCCAGAGAAATCATGGCCAGAGTCACCTCTCGGTCGGGATCCAAGTCCAGGAGCGCATTGATCGGCGCGTCCTCGAATCCCAGAACGACATGGATCGGCAGTTGCCGAGTCACCGCCTCCGCCAGAAGATTCGCCATCAAGGTGCCGCTATCCCAGAAGCAGTGGCGATAGGCGCGTTGCCGATACTTCCAAGAGTTACGCCAATAGGTGCTGGTGAGAAGAATCACCGCTGGAGCGGAAGCGAGGGAGGGCTCCTGGCCGCTGGCCCTCACCGCGACGGAGCGCCAATCGCCGGACCGCAGTTTTCTCAGCCCGAAGTCGGACGGCCCGAAATGATAGACCCCCGCCGGGAGCCCCGGCAGGTCGCGACAGGCGAGGTACAGCTCGAGGTGGTAGAGAGCTCCCGTACAGGCGGCGGCTCGAAACAGGATCTGACCACCGGCATGGGTCCTAACCTTGGTGATGCCCGCGGAAAAATAAAACACGCGGGCGAGATCCTCCAGATCGGGCACTCTCTCCACTTGAGTCTCGCTCTCCTCGGCGGCGATGGCGTCGAGCGCTGGAACGGGCGAGACGTCACGCTCCTTGGGGAGTGGCAGGGCCGGTAGGCCGCGGTACAGCTTGAACGGCAGAGGTTGGTTGGGCCAGTCGAGAAAATGCGGCGAGGTGTGGAGGCTGTAATAGGAATGCTTGGTGGCGTCGTGGTAGTTTCTGGCGGCACTCGTGTCGCGGTTGCTCACGCGCGCGATGATAGCATGCCTGTGAGATAATACCGCGCCCATGAGCGAGAATCCCGAGATTCGAGTCATCGGACTCACCGGACTTCCGGAAATTACACGAGACAGCGACTTGGTGGGATTGATCCTGGAGGCCGCTCGCCGGCAGGATCTTCGCCTTTCGAATGGAGACGTTCTTGTATTCACTCACAAGATCATTTCCAAGGCGGAGGGACGCCTGGTCCGCCTTTCCGAAATCACGCCTTCCCCGCTGGCTCGAGCCTTCGCTCGGGACGGGAACCGAGATCCCCGCTCCGTCGAGATCGTCCTCGGTGAGGCGCGTCGGATCGTCAAGATGGATCGCGGTATTCTGATCACCGAGACACATCACGGACTCGTCTGTGCGCATGCCGGGGTGGACGCTTCCAACGTACCGGATCCGGATGCGGTCGCTCTTCTTCCCGCCGACCCGGACCGATCGGCGGCCGACCTCCGTGCCTCCATTCGGGAGCGAGCCGACGTCGATGTCGCGGTTATCATCTCCGATACCTTCGGGCGCCCGTGGCGCGAGGGTCTGACGAACGTGGCCATCGGGGTAGACGGCATGGCGCCTCTCTTGGACTATCGGGGCCAGCACGATCCTCAAGGGCGCGCCCTTCTCGCCACCGTGATCGCGGTCGCCGACGAGCTGGCGGGAGCGGCGGAGCTGGTCATGGGGAAGCTGGATCGCGTTCCCGTCGCATTAATCCGCGGCTATTCTTACCGGTCGGATGGGGGCAAAGGTGCCGATCTCATCCGGCAAGCGGACAAAGATCTGTTTCGGTGAGAAGCGGAGCTCAGCGTGAAGATCGCCCTACTCGGCGGGACCGGCAAAGAAGGACGGGGCTTGGCGCTTCGCTGGGCTCAGGGGGGTGCGGCGGTTCTCATCGGCTCGCGCGAGAGCGGCAAAGCGGAGCGGATCGCCGCCGAGCTGAACGAACGGCTCGGTCAGATGGCCGTTAGGGGCGCAGAGAATCGCCAAGCGGCCGCCGAGGCCCCGATCGTCGTATCCACTCTGCCTCACAAGGGTCATAGAGAAATTCTGGAGAGCATCCGAGAAGAGCTCCAGGGCAAACTCCTCATGGTGGCCACCGTCATCTGGCCTCCCGGCCCTTTGGAACGCCCCTCGGCGGCGGAGGAAGCGCTGGCCGCTTTGGGCGATGGCGTCCGTGTGGTGGCAGCCTTCCAAACGGTCTCCGCCTTGGCACTTCAGGCCATCGAAAAAAAGATGGAAGAGGACGTCCTCGTTTGTGGTGACGCGGCGGCCTGCCAGGAGGCCATCGACTGCATGAGCGAGGCGGGCCTCCGTGGCATTAAGGCTGGTCCTTTGAAGCATGCTCGTATCGTCGAAGCGATGACCGCCCTCATGCTCGAGATCAACAAGGGCTACGGAGTGAAATCCGCCGGGATCCGCATCACCGGCCTCGATCGGTAGCGGAGTCGAAGTGACGCGATGGAGCTGAGCTTCCAGCTCATCCAGCAAGTGCGACCGCGCGTGGAAAGGAAGGCTCGTCGCACGCCTCTCGATCCCTCGCCGGCCCTTTCCGAAATCTCCGGGCGCGAAGTCTTTTTGAAGTGCGAAAACCTCCAGCGCACCGGCTCCTTCAAGATCCGGGGAGCGACCGCCAAGATGTCCTCCTTGAGCGAGGAAGAGAGGCGCCGGGGTGTGGTCGCGGCATCGGCGGGAAACCACGGGCAGTGTGTCGCCTGGCTGGCGAGGGAGATGGGGATCGAAGCGACCCTCTACGTTCCTTCCGTCATCCCCAGCATCAAGCGTGCGGCCATGGAGCGTCACGGAGCCAAGGTGGTGGTATCCACCAGCGAAGGCTATGACGCCGTGGAGGCGGAGGCGATGGCGGCGTGCGCGAGAGAAGGCCGGACGTGGATCTCACCCTACGATGATCCCGAAGTCATGGCCGGAGCGGGTACGGTAGGGTGCGAGGTCTTCGAGGTGATCCAGGATCTCGATGCCCTGCTCATTCCGGTGGGAGGAGGGGGACTGGCGGTGGGCGTGGGCGTCGCGGCTCGAGCCCTCTCACCCTCCACCCGGATCCTGGGAGTGAACACCTCGGCCTCTCCGGCCCTGTACCTTTCTCGGCAGGATGGCAAACCACGGCTCACTCTCGAATCGAAGCCGACCCTGGCGGAAGGATTGGAGGGTGGGATCTCCCGGAGGGCCTTCGAGCTGGCCAACGAGTATGTCGACGACGTTCTGGCGGCGGAGGAATCTTCTCTGCCGCGCGCCATCGCCGAAGTTCTCAAGGCGCACCGTTTCGCCATCGAGGGCTCGGCGGCCGTGGTGGTGGCGGCTCTTCTGGACGGTCAGGTGCCGTCGAAGTACCGGCGTCTAGGGCTGATACTGAGCGGAGGCAACATCGACTACGCCCGGCTGAGGCGGATCGTGCAAGAACAGAGCTTGGAGAATTAGCGTGCCGTCGGGGAGATCAGGAAACGTGCGGACCGGGCCGGTAGGCTGGCTCTTCGACGGCGTGCGTGTCGCTCGGGCCGGCCAGAGGGTTCTTGCGAGCGCCGTACCCCAATAGATCGACGGCCAGAGTCATCATCACCACTTTCTGGATGAGCTCTTTCTCCAACTGATCCTGACCCACGAAAACCAAACCCAATCCAGCCGGAATGACTTGGTGGTGCCCTTTGATCTCGCCGCTGCAGCGGGCCACCATCGCCTGGAGCGGTGGCCACTTGGAGTCGCCGGGGATGTCGAGCTCGAGATGGATCTTTTCGCCCTTCTGCAGCACCAGGTCGGTGGCCACGAAGGCACCCGCATTGTTCAAGTCCACCAGCCGGCCCTCGATCAGCTTGCCGGAAGCGAGAATGCGAACCTTGATCTCTCCTTCAGTCCGAACCCGAGGCTCACGCCGCCTATCCATTCCAGGCTCCTTGGCCATGTTGGGGCCGCTGGGTACTGTGCAAATCCCGTTCCGACGCGAACGGGAGGACCTTGTTTCTAACACATTGATAGGTATGGCGTTAGGGGTTCAGCCCCCGGCAGGTACCGTGGGATCCGCACCGCAGGGAGAGTTGAAAAGCACACATCCTCAGGGGCTCAGGGGCTGCCCGGGCCACAGGCGTGAGACACGACGCCGGACGGACGGTCCTCCTTCTCAATCCAACGGATCCGAGCACCTTCCCGAACGCACACGGACATCGCGAACCGGAGGGCGCGAGAAAAGCGGCAACTGACCCCAGCGCGGAGCCAGTGCGGTGAAGGTGAGGGAGAGTCCGACCACCTGCCGGTCGCGTCTGGGGAACGCGCCCAGGAGATCTCTAGCCGTGACCGCGAGCTCCCAATGTGCCGAGATCGGACGCGGCAAGAGACTGTAGCGCTTCAAAGAGACGCTGTCGTGGTACACGAGCTCCAGCTCGAGCCCGCGGGCGCCGCACCCCAGCTCGAGGAGTCTTCTTGCCGCCCGCAGACAGAGGGCACCCAGCGCCCGCTCCAAGCCGCTTCCTCGAGAGCCTCCACGCCAGCCCTCGGTGCCGCGAACCAGCTGCATCAATCGGGTCGCTTGAGGTCCCAATAGCGAGCGCGCCTCGTTGGCCTCTAATCGAGCCAGCTCACCCAAGGTCCCGATCCCGTGCCGCTGTAGTGCCGCCGCCTGGGCGGGGCGGAGCTCGTCCAGTTCCGCCAGCGGAACGGTCTCGGTGAATTGGGTCTCGTAGCCCGGGAGAAGAACCAACAAACCGCGAGGCCTCGCCATGCGAGACGAAATCCGGGCGGCCAGTCGCGTGGAGGCTATGCCGACGGAAGAGTCCAGGGATATCGAGACGCGAATATCCTCACGGAGTCGTTCCGCCCAGTCCAGGTCGAGAGTTTCCGGACCGATCACGGCGGCGGTAGAGCAAACGACAAACGCCTCATCGGCGGACGGTCTTACCCACTCTCTGCCGTGCCGCTTCAGACAACGTTCGAAATCGGACGTTCTGGACAAGAGCGCTTCCAGGCTCGTGCCTCCCTGTCGCTCTTCGAAGAAATTGTCCAGGGTGACGTAGGCGACCCGCCGTGTCTCAGGTTTCATGGGAGCCTTGCCGAGCTACTAGTGCACTGGTTTCTTTCCCCAGCCCACGTTGGAGTACGACTCCTGATAGATGCGCATGTTCTCCTGCAAGGCAGCGGTCAGAGCGGGTACGAGCTGAACGGGCACCACGATCTTCGCCCTGACCGGGGCCTGCACGACGTGAGTCGAGCCGTCCGGCGCCGCCTTGAAGTCGCGCTCCGATATGGGAATCATCTCGCAAAACGTCAGCGTGAAATCGAACGGCGTGTGAGCGATGGCGCAGAAATTCGCGTACAGCCGCTCGGTAGGCTCCCTTTCGCTCGGGATCACGGTGAAGTTGATGGACTTCTTCTGTTCCATGGTTCGTTCCTTTCCTCGTTTCCGTCAGTATTTTCGCATCAGTCCGATGACCACGCCCTGGATCTTGACTTCCTCTTCCTTGGCAAAGATGGGCTTCATGGTGGGGTGGGCGGGCTGCAGCCGGATCTGTCCTTTTTCCCGGTAGAATTTCTTCAGCGTGGCGTTCTCGCCTTCCAGGAGCGCCACCACCATCTCCCCATTGCGCGCTGAGACCCGGTTCTCCACGATGACGTAGTCCCCGTCGCGTACTTGTTCCTCCACCATCGACTCCCCTTTCACCCGGAGCACATAGACGTCCCGCCTCCCAATCATGTCTTCCGGCACCGCCACTACCTCGCTGGTGCGGATGGCCTCGATCGGTTGTCCGGCAGAGATCAATCCCACCAGGGGAACGTCGCGTGCTTCCGGTTTGGATTCCGCGGGGACGACCTCGATAGCCCGAGCCCGATTCCAATGGCGATGGATGAGCCCTTTCTCTTCCAAGTGAACGAGATGTTTGTGTATGGTGGATATGGAGTTGAGCTTGAAATGGTGGCTGATCTCGACCAGGCTCGGCGCATAGCCGTTCTTCCGAATGGACTCGCCGATGAAGTCCAGGATCTGTTTCTGGCGTTTGGTTAGGATCATGAGAGCCTCCAACCGATCCCACTATTAACGAAAGAAAAAAGAAAAAGCAAGGCAAATTTAGAGTAATTTTTCGTCAAATAAATAGGCTGCGAGGGAAGCTAATCAAGAGGAGGAAGCCCGTTGGTCAAAGAACTGGCGAAAATGGACTGTGTCCCCTGCAAAGGGGGCGTACCGCCCCTCACGGGTCGGGAGCTACAAAAGATGGAGGAAAGGCTGGGCGGCGGCTGGAGCACCGTCGACCTGCACCACTTGGAAAAGGAGTTCCCTTTCAAGAACTTCCGCGAGGCACTCACCTTCACCAACCAGGTGGGAGAGCTGGCGGAGGCCCAGGGTCACCATCCCGATATCTATCTGGCCTGGGGCAAAGTCAAAATCACCATTTGGACCCACAAGATCGATGGCTTGACGGAGAGCGATTTCATCCTGGCGGCGAAGGTCGACGAGCTTAATACTGCTTAGTGCCGCGGGGCCCCACCCCCGCGACTTCGGGTTGTCGTCGGCGCATTTTGCGCCGGGCTCGCTCCGCTCGCGCAGGGTGCAGATGACATTGCTCTGGGCACCCTGCTACTGCTTAGTGCCGCGGGGCCCCACCCCCGCGGCTTCGGGCTTTCGTCGACGCGGCGAGCGCGCAGGGTGCGGGTGAGCTTGGTGAGGACCCTGCTAAGCGTCGACCACGGTCAGAAGAACGCTGTGCATCAAGCGGAGCCGGGCGTTCTCGATGGCGACCGAGGCGTGCTGCGCAAAGATGGTCACCATGCGCATGTGATAGTCGGTGAATTGCCGCTCGGGCTCATCGGTCACCATGCCCAC
>Ga0209521_10000849_pt1 | contig 24330 bp, 27 predicted proteins | sample Rifsed19ft4_FD_184016 | JGI IMG/M metagenome (GOLD analysis project Ga0209521, IMG submission 184016) | Soil microbial communities from Rifle, Colorado, USA - sediment 19ft 4 (version 2) | ecosystem: Environmental > Terrestrial > Deep subsurface > Rock core/Sediment | place: Rifle, Colorado...
ACAGGCGACCGTCGGGGCTGAACACCGTGATCGCGCGGTCATAGGCCATCTGGCCCGGCTGCATATGATAAACCTCGCGGGCGCCTAATAAGGCGGTCACTTAAAAGGTTTGTTTTCCGAATCTCGCGAGGGGCGTCGACGCGGCGCGAGGTACTTCCTCGTCGCCGCTCGGATCGTCCCGGACGTGCCCATCGTGACGACGCGGGCGGGCTGCCCGCCGACGCTCTCGATGGCCCGCAGGGCTTCAATCGCCGCCTCCTTCTCCGTGTTCGTCGTCCGGACGAGGCCCGTCGTCCCGTCGAACTCGACGAGCCACATCCGGCCGGGGGCGGCCCGGACGGCGGCCGCCATCTCGCCGCGCTGGAAGGCCCGCGGTCCCTCGACCCGGATCGCGACGTACCGGTTCCTCGGAGGACGGGCGCTCACGCTCGCGCGATGCGATGGAATGGGAAAAAGGTTGGGGACAAAAAGAGGAGGAGGTCAGCGTACTTCGTCCACGTCGGAGGAGGTCCGCACCGGCCCGGTGTAGACCTCCTTGCCGAGGAGGGCCTTCGACTTGACGCCCGTGATCACGAGGAGGACCCGGACCGTGTTCTGCAGGTCGTCCTCGACGGAGCAGCCCCATATGATCCGCGCCTGGGGGTTGATCTTCTGCCCGACGACCTCCGCGGCCCGCTCCGCTTCGGAGACGGTGAGGTCCGGTCCCCCGACGACCCGGACGAGTGCCCCGCGCGCGTGCGTCAGGTCGACCTCGCCGAGCAGCGGGGACTCAAGGGCCTCGTTGATCGCGTACTCGATCCGGTCCCGCTCTTCCTCACTCTCGCCGATGCCGATCATCGCGACCCCGCCGCCCTTCATGATCGTCATGAGATCCGCGTAGTCGAGGTTCACGAGGCCGGGCTTCGTGATGATCTCCGTCATGCCCTTGATCGACTGCATGAGGATCTCGTCCGCGACCTTGAACGCCGCGTTGATGGGAAGTCTCGGGACGAGCTCGAGGAGCTTGTCGTTGTAGATCACAATGGTCGTGTCGCAGAACTTCCGGAGCTTGTCGAGGCCCGCCTCCGCGTTCTCCATCCGGATGCGGCCCTCCGACTTGAACGGCATCGTGACGACGCCCATCGTGAGGGCGCCCTCTTCCTTCGCGACGCGAGCGACGTACTGCGCCGAACCGGTCCCGGTCCCGCCGCCCATGCCCGCCGTGATGAAGACGACGTGGGCGCCGCGGAGGAAATCGCGGATGTCCTCCTCGCTCTCGTGAGCCGCCTGCTCGCCGACCTCCGGCAGGGCGCCGGCCCCGAGGCCCTTCGTGAGTCGCTTCCCGATGAGGATCTTCTTGGCCGCATGCACGGAGAGGAGGTGTTTCGCGTCCGTATTCACGGCGCACATCTGCGCGCCCGTGATCCCGGCCTCCGCGCATCGGCTAATGGTGTTCGACCCGCCGCCGCCGCAGCCGACGATCTTGATCGAGACGTTGATCGATTCGACGATCTTCTCGATTTCCTGGTCGTCCTGCGAGATCTTCTTCGTCTCGGCCTTCGGCCTTGCGGCCTCCTTCTTTTCCTGTTCTTCGGCCTCGGCGTGTCGGGCCAAGGCCTCGTTGAGAAGCGATTTCATTGTGCCATCCCATCCCGATGGAATCTGACGGCGGACGCATCGATATGGGGGTATTTAAAAGTAGTCATACGTTTGTCTGACAAACCCCGCGTTGACATCCGCCAAGCCGAATGGGCGAGGAGGGTCAGGTTCCGCCCGCAGGCTTGCCCGTCGTGTGGACCGTGAGGCCGGCGTTCGTGATGTCGAACGGATAGACGAACTCGTCGTGGCTCGAGCCCTTGTACTTCTCCACGGAGATGAACCTCTTGATCCCGCTCTCGTCACGGAGCTTGTGCAGCCGAATCTCGCCCCGAGCGAGGAACGCCTCCGGCGGGACCTCGCCTTCCTCCGGGAGCTCGAGCGTCAGGAGGGACGTGACCTTGGACTCCGCAAGGTAGCGCATGAAGGACTGGGTCGTCACGGCCTCCTCGAACTCGCGCATGCAGAAGTACCGTAGCGCGGTCATCGAATCAATCACGACGCGCTCGTAGTGCTTCTTGACGAGGAGGTTCTTCAGGAGCTGCTGCAGCGAGTGGACCGTGACCTCCTTGCTCTCGAAATCCGGCGTCTTCCGGATCCGTTCCCCGATCGAGCGCATCTTTGCAGGCTCCTCCTCCGTCGAGATCTCGAGGATCGGAGTGGGCTCGAAGCGCCGGATGTCCGAGTTCGCGTCGAGGACGTCGAGGTCGTCGAGATTCCATCGGAACGAGCGCATGTTGATCTTCAGCTCGTTCGGAGGTTCCTCGAGCGCGACGAACAGGCTGCGCTCCCCGCCTTCCAGGCCTTCCCGGAGGAACTGCATCGCGAGGATCGTCTTGCCCGCGCCCGGCGGGCCGGAGAGGATGTAGGGCCTCCCGGGGACGAGGCCGCCGTGGAGCATCTTGTCGAGCCCCGGGACGCCCGTCCGGATCTTCCCCGAGATCACCGCATGACCTCCGGCGGCCTCGGGGGGACGGTCACGGGCGGTGGCGGCGGGACCGTGCCGATCCGCTGCTTCAACTCGGAGTCACAGGCGAGGGCGACCTTCAGCGCTTTCTGGTAGTGACGCCGCTGGAAGTGGAGCATCGCACGGGAAAGGGAGACTTCGATGTCCCGGACGGGGATCTGCAGGCGATGGGCCTCGTCAATGCCTCGCATAATCGCTTCGATGAGATTCGACACCTCGTCAATGATCCGGGCCTCGAGGAGAGACTCCCTCGGCTGGACGCCAGGTGACCCCGCTTGGGACTGCGCGACCGCCTCCAGCTGGACGATCATCCCCTTCGACGTAATTGACACGGGGCGCATGCGGTCGTCGAACGGGGAGCCGCGGAACTTCTCGATGGAGACGGCGCGGCGGATCATGCTCCCGTCGAGCCACTTGTGTAGACGGATCTCACCGCGGCTCAGGAAGAACTCCGTCTCGAGCGTGCGGCGGTCCAGGTGCTCGGACACGATCAGGCTCGTGGCCTCGAGCTCCGAGAGGAATCGTAGGAAGGACTGGATCAGGATGCGGCTGTCCTGGCCCTGCATCGAGAACATCTTCAAGGCGGTCATCGAGTCGATGACAATCCGCTTGTATCGCTGCTTCGTCCGCTCGAGGTGTCCGAAGAACTCCTGCTTGATCATCTTCTGGACGCTGTGCACCGTGACCTCGAGGGCGCGGACCTGCGAGGACTGGCGGATGTCCGTGACCTGCTCCATGTCCCGCACGTCGAGCGACGTGCCGACGTCAATCACGGAACGCGTCCGTTTGTGGGCGCGGACGTCGGGGGTCGCGTCGAGGATCTTCAGGCGGTCCATGCTCCAACCGAACGTGCCCATGTTCGACTTCACATCGATCGGAGGTTCGTCGAGGGTCACCAGCAGGCACGGCTCCTGGAGGCGGAGGCCTTCCAGGAGGAAGTGGGCCGCGAGAATCGTCTTGCCGCTCCCCGTCGGTCCCGAGATCACGTACGGGCGGGCGGGGAGGAGTCCGCCTTGGAGCATCGCATCCAGGCCCGCTATGCCGGTCTTCACGCGATCCATCAGTCGGCCTGCCGCATCGGCGACCAGCCGGCCCATCGACGATAAACGTTGCGTCGTGAGAATCAGGCCGCGTGCGTTCTCCCTCTGGAGAGACGGAGTTAACCTCAAACAAGGTTAACGCGACTCGAGGGACCCGCAGGAGCGCATGGCCCCGGGGAAAATCGCCGCCTGTCCGGGTCGCGGCCGGATAGCGGGGGATGGAAGTCCCGGGTCCGAGGCGGGTCCTCGCGGCCCTTTTGAACCATCGATCTCCGGGTGTCTCACCGGGGACCTGGGAGTCCCGGGGTATGAGCCCGACGGGATATCCTGGCTACCCCACCCCGCTGCGTGGCGACGGCACGGAAGGCGGTCAACGGTCCGGATTGGACCGTGTCGGATAAACCTATCGCGCACGACGATCGCGCGATTGAATCAGAAGAACTTCCGGAAGCGGGCGAGATCCTCGAGGCTTCCTTTCAGCTTGATACGTCCCGTGGCGTACGCCTTGAACGGACCGATCTCTCGGAGGATCAGGGCGCGGAGCGTCTCGGCGTCCGTGATGATCGTGATGTCCGCGGGGTCCGCGCCGCCGTCCAGGAGACCTGCGACCTTTTGGTCCTTCAGGACGAAATGGTATTTCGTCCCGTCCTTCAGATCGATCAACACGGTCTTCGTGAGGTCCCCGAGTTCCGCACGCAGCGCCGGGTCCGAGGCGACCTTCGCGTTAAATTTGTGAATGAGATCCCCGAGCAGCTCCCTCATGGTCTGTCACCAGCGAACTCGTCGAGCTTCCGATTCCGCGACTCCGCGAGCAACCGCCGGGCAGTGTCCCACGACGTGCGGGTGTGCGGCGGCAGAGACCCCCACTCCTTAATCCATTTTTCCAGGAATGCGATTGTGTCCGGGTCCGCGGGATATCCCGACCCGATCGACGCCCCGATCTCCGCCTCGATCGCTCGCATCTCCCGATCCCGTCGGACCTTTGCGAGGATCGACGCCGCGCTGACCACCGGAAAGAGCTCGTCCGCGTTGTGCTGGGACACGACCTCGACGTCGAAGGGGACTTCGCGGATCACGGCCTTCTTGAACTCGATCTCGTCGACGTCGGCGGCATCGACGTATGCGGTCACCGGATGGAGCGCCTCGATGATCGACGCGAACAGCTTCGCCTCGAACTCGTTGAGGGACATCTCCGCACGCATCACGTCGATCCGCTCCGCCGGGATCACGACGAACTCGCACGTCCCGAGCCGCTCGATCTCAGGCGCGAGGGCCTCCCGTTTCTCCGGCGTAAGCTTCTTGGAGTCTCGCACGTTGAGCTGGCGCAGCGGCACGTCCGACTCGACCGCCACGCCCGCGACGACGAGCGGGCCCATCACGGGGCCCCGGCCCGCCTCATCGATGCCGACGATCATCCCTCACACCCCAAACAGTTCGCGCGCGGTCTCCTGCGCGCGCGCGATCACGTCCGCCTCGTCCACGGTCCCCACGACGCCATTGGCCATGAGGACCTCGCCCCCGACGACGGTCGTTTGGACATCGGACCCTCGAGCGGCGTAGACGAGATGGCTCAACACGTTGTCCGGATAAAAAGGAGTCGTGTGCGCGCCTCGCAGCGACACGACGACGAGATCCGCTCGCTTCCCGGCCTCGATAGACCCGATCTCGCGGTCCGCCCGGAGGGCCTTCGCAGCGCCGATCGTCGCGAGGTCGAGGGCGGTCTGCGCCGGGATGGCGCGCGCATCCCAGCGGCTCGTCTTGTGAAGGAGCGCGGCGACTTTCATCTCGGCGAAAAGGTCCATCCCATTGTTCGAGATGGGGGAGTCCGTCCCGAGACCGACCGCCACCCCTTCCTGGAGCATTTCCGGGACGGGCGCGACGCCGCCGGACGCGAGCTTCATGTTCGAGACCGGGCAGTGCGCGACGGACACGTGATGCCGGGCGAGGGTCCGCACCTCGTTCAGGGTTACCCAGACGCAATGGGCAGCCGTCACGCGGTCGTCGAGGAATCCGATCTTTTCGAGCCACTCGACGGGCCGGAGCCCACTCTTCGCGCGGTGGTCCTCGACCTCTCTGCGCGTCTCGGCGAGATGCGTATGCAGCCCGACGTCGTGCTTCGTGGCGATCTCCTTCGCCTTCAGGTACGTTTCCTCGGAGGCCACGTAGACGCCTTGGACCCCGACGGACGGGGTGACGAGCGGGTCTCCCTTGTGTTTCGAGACAAAGTGGTCCGCGTTCCGAACGGGGCTCCCATGTTGCGTCGTGTAGGCCTCGTCGAGGGTGACCCAGGAGAGGAACCCGCGCATCCCGGACTCCCGGACGGCGCGGGCGACCTCGTCCTCCCAATAGAAGAGATCGTGTACGGTCGTCGTCCCGGATCGAATCATCTCGACGCACGCGAGGAGCGCTCCGATCTGCACATCCCGCCGCGTCAGTTTTGCGTCGATCGCGAAGGCCTTCTCGAGCATCTCTTCGAGGGGGACATCGTCCGCGATTCCCCGAAGGAGCGTGTTCGCGACGTGGTGGTGCGCGTTGATCAGGCCCGGCAAGACCGCGCTGCCCGCGCAGTCGATGACGTCTTCGGCGGATGCATCGATCCGCCCGACGGCGGCGATTCGACCGTCCTCGACGAGGACGTCCGCCGCCAAGATGCGGCGCTGTGGATCTTGCGTGACGACGAGGCCGCCGCGCAGCAGGAGGGACCGTTTCGTGAGGGCGCCGATGGGGTGTGGATTAGAAAGGTTTTGCGGGGTTCCATGGATACGGATGCATGGACCCCGACTTCGGTGCCGCCCTGGCCGCCTGTCTCCTCCGGATTCCCCGGGGCCGCGTCGCGACCTGCGGCGTCGTCGCGGTGGCGCTCGGGGATGTTCGGTCAGCCCGGGCCGTCGCAGAATGGCTCGGACGGCATGCCGAGGTTCCGGGCGCGCATCGGGTGGTCCGCGCGGACGGGTCCTCCGTTGTGAAGCGGGGCTCGGGATCCCTTCACCGCGAGGGCATCCGGCTCACGAACGGTCGCGTCCCTCCGGATGCCTTCGTGGACCGTCTCCCGCCGGTCCCCCTGCTCCGGAGCCTTCGAGCGGAGCAGGAGCGACTCGCGACGACGGTCCGCGAGGAAGACGGGCCCGATCGACCTGCGCGTGTCGCGGGCGTCGACGTTTCGTACGAGGGGGACGTTGCATACGCCGTTGCGGTGTCTCTCCGCCTGGACGATCTCATACCCGTGGAGGTCGTGCAGGTCAAGATGCGGACGGACTTCCCTTACGTTCCGACGTATCTCGCCTATCGCGAGCTCCCCGGCATCCAGGCCGCCGTCTCGCGGCTCTCGACACGACCGGATGTGCTCCTCATCGATGGCCACGGTCGCCTGCACCCCGCGAGGTTCGGCATCGCGTGCCATGCGGGCGTCCTGGTCGATCTCCCGACGATCGGAGTGGCGAAGCACGCGCTTGTCGGCAGGCCGGTGCGCGGACGCATAGGAAGGTCCGCAACACGAATCGAGATGGGCGGTCGGACGGAGGGATACGCGTGGACGCCGCCGGGACGTGAACGCCCGATCTTCGTGTCCGTAGGGCACAGGATTTCCCTCGAGCGGGCCCTTGCCGTCGTGGAACGCACGACGAATCGAGGGTATCCCGAGCCTCTCCGCCTTGCAGATCGGATTTCGAAAGAAAGGAAACAGAAGGAAAAACGAGAAAAGGGTGCAATGCGGTGATGCACTAGCACGCATCACTCCGCAAGGGTTGTTCGGGCAAGGGACTTATCTCTTCTTCTTTTTCTTGCCCTTCTTCCCTTTCTTTGCCACTGGTTTCCTCCCTTTTCATGGTATATGTGTTAAGGGGTTTTAAAAGTAGCGAACATGATCCAAAATCGAATTCCCAGAAAAATATAAAAATCGAAGGATGCGAAATCGTCTCCGAAACCGTTTTTTCCATGACGATGCATGCGACATCCGTGGATGTCCTCGTCTTCGGAGCGGGCGCGATGGGATCGTTCTTCGGCGGGATCCTCTCGGCACGTCATCGCGTTACGCTGGTCGGAAGGAAGGAGCACGTCGACGCAATCCAGCGAAGCGGTCTGAAGATCTCCGGGAAGACCTCGATGATTGCGCGACCGGACGCTGTCACAAGGGTACCGCACGACGCGGAACCCGAGATCGTCCTCGTTGCGACGAAGGCCTACGACACGGAGCCCGCGATGCGTTCCCTCGCGCCCTTCGCGAAGACGAGCCTCTTCGTCACCCTGCAGAACGGAATCGACAATGCGGAGATCATCGGACGGACCGCGGCCCGCGTCGTCGCGGGCACGACGGCGAACGGAGTCACGTTCGTCGGACCTGGCGAGGTGCGTCACGCCGGCGTGGGGGAAACGGTCCTCGGCACCTGGTCAGGCGTGAGCGAATCGGAACTCGTCCGGCTGCGGGACGTCTTCGCGGAAGCGGGCGTCGTCGCACAGCTCACGAGCGACATCCGGACGGAGCTCTGGGCCAAACTCGTGATCAATGCGTCCATCAACCCGATCGCTGCCCTCGCAGGCGTCCCGAACGGCCGGATCGCGAAGGACCGGCGGCTTCGATCCCTCGCGGAGGCTGTAACTCGCGAGTCCGCGGCGGTCGCGAAAGCTGCGGGCGCGGTGGTCGACGCGGACGAACTCGTCGCGCGGACCCTCCTCGTCGCGAAGAGGACCGCAACGAACCGCCCGAGCATGTTGCAGGATCTCGATCGGCATCACCGGACGGAGATCGACGCCATCACGGGCAAGGTCGTCCGGACGGCGGACCGCCTCAAGCTCTCCGTCCCGCTCAACGAGGCGCTGTACGCGCTCGTGAGGGCGCGAGAAGCCGCATTACCGGGCGGACCTGCAGGTCCATGAGGACCGGCGTCCCTTCGGCTCCGATTCTCGGACGACCGCGCCGAACCTTTATAAAGGGCTATTTAACTCCCCTCCGCGCCGACCCACGCGGACGCCTCGTCCCGGGGATCGGAGGTGTTCACCGTGGCCAAGATTAAGATCGAGAACGTGGTCGCGTCGACCTCCCTCGGGGAGGAACTCGATCTCCAGGCGATCGCCCTCGCCCTTGGCGGGGCGGAGTACGAGCCGGAGCAGTTCCCCGGGCTCATCTACCGCCTGAAGGAGCCGAAAACCGCGACCCTCCTGTTCCGAAGCGGCAAAGTCGTCTGCACGGGAGCGAAGAGCTTGGAGCACGTGAAGACCGCCATCGACATGGTCGCGAAGCAAATCGAGGCTGCGGGGATCCCGATCAAGAAGAACCCCGAAATCGAAGTGCAGAACATCGTCGCTTCCTCGGACCTGGGGACGCAGATCAACCTGAACGCGATCGCGATCTCCCTCGGCTTGGAGAAGGTCGAGTACGAGCCGGAGCAGTTCCCGGGCCTCGTGTACCGCATCGACGAGCCCAAGGTCGTCGTCCTCCTGTTCGGAAGTGGGAAGCTCGTCTGCACGGGAGCGCGCAAGCCCCAGGACGTCGAGCAGGCCGTCGAGAAGATCACGCAGGAACTGAAGGCCGCAGGACTCTTGCGCTGATTGTACGGTCGTCGGGTCGAGGTACGTGCGAAGGGATTATCGTCCTCTCTCCGATAGCTCGAGCGCTCGGGGGGAGCGGGACGGCTCGCGCGATTCCCATCTTCGACAACCACATCCATCTTCGCCCGGAGTTCCGGGGCGTCGAGGCCGCGAAGGCCTTCGAGAGGGCGGGGGGAACCGCCCTCCTCCTGACCCATACGCCGTACGAGGACATTCCGGTGAACCGCGCCGAGGACTACGAGCGGGCGTACCGCAAGACCCTCGAGATGGCGGACCTCGTGCGCGCAGGGACGTCCCTCAAGGTCTTCGTCGCCCTGGGACCGTATCCCGTCGAAATCCTCCATCTGAAGGAAGCCCGCGGCCTCGAGGGGGCCGTCCAGGAGATGCAGAAGGCCGTCGACCTGGCGGCGCGGCACGTCGCGGCCGGGCGGGCGATTGCATTCGGCGAGGTCGGGCGACCGCACTTTCCCGTCGGGGCGGAGATCGTGAGGGCATGCAACGACGTGATCGCGTACGCGATGGCGAGCGCGAAACGACTCGGGTGTGCCGTCATCCTGCACACGGAGGATCCGACGGCGGAGACGTTCGCCGAGTTCGCGGCAATCGCGGGACGCGCGGGACTCGACCGGAATCGGGTCGTGAAACATCACTCGACGCCCCTGACCCGACCGGAGGACAACCATGGGCTCGTCCCTTCGATTCTCGCGAAGGAAGACCTCGTCCGAGCGGCGCTCGAAGGAGGCCCGAGGTTCCTGCTGGAGACGGACTACATCGACGATCCGCAGAGACCCGGGGCGGTCCTCGGCCCTGCGACCGTGCCGAAGAAGACGAAGGCGTGGCTCGAGAAAGGGCTCCTCACGGAGGAGCAGGCGTGGTCGATCCACGTGGATATGCCGGAGCGCACGTACCGGATCGACCTCCGGACCTAGCGAGACGACCCGGCTTCCGTGATCTCCCCGTATCCGGTGAGGGCCAAGAGCAGCCCCGTGATGCCGATCAAGAAGATCACGACTTCCGCGACATTCGCGGCCAGGTCCGAGCTGAACGGCGGCCCGACGGACGCGAGGAGGATCCCGAACAGGATCAAGGTCATCCCGGTCAAGATGCGACCGAGGCCACGACGGAATGCGGATTCTGCGGGACCGGCCATCGAGTCAGCAACGGACCACGGCGGATAATCGTTGCGGCGCGGTCAGTGGCGAACGTGGAAGCCTTCGACATCGCCTCGAGAGTCCGTCCAGGACACCTCGACGGCGGACACGCGGGCGTGGGGCTGCGACATCTTGTTCCACTCGATGCACTCCTCGATGGCCGCCTTGTCTCCCTCGAACATCGCCTCGACGCTCCCGTCCGCCAGGTTCCGGACGTATCCGTCGAGTCCGAGGGACTGCGCCTTCTCCGCACAGTTCGCCCGAAAGTACACGCCTTGGACGCGGCCCCGAAAGATGACGACCGCTCGCGATCGCATCGAGTGCGGAAAACGTCGGGCGCAAAAGAACCTTATTATAGCGCGGGCCGATATGCGCTCTCCCCGCGGCTGGGTTCTCCATGAAACGGGACAAAGTCCAGGATTGGACGGTCTCCGACTTCATGTCGACGGATCTCGTCACGACGACGCCCGATGAGACGGTGGGGGACGTGCGGGGGAAGATGAAGACCCACGACGTCCACGAGCTGCCGGTCTTGGAGCGGAGGAAGATCCTGGGCGTCGTCACGATGCGGGAGCTCATGCGACGGAAGAATGTCCCGCCGAACACGAAGGTGTCGACGGTCCTTCAGCCTGCACCCGAGGTGTCTCCGGCCCTGAACCTCCCCGAGGTCGCGGAACGGATGATCTCGACCGGCTTCCGCGCGATCCCCGTGGTGAAGGACAAGCGGCTCGTGGGGATCATCTCGCGCTCGGACCTCGTGCGCGCGCTCGTCAAGGCGAAGAGCCTCGAAGCCAGCACGGCGAGGGAGTTCATGACCCCGAACCCGCAGTGTGTGGCGGAGGACGATACGGTCGAGCACGCGGTCCAGATCATGCGCTCCCTCGGAGAGCGCTCGATTCCGGTGGTGGACCGGAACCGCCATCTGAAGGGGGTCGTCGGCCTGAAAGACATCGTGGACCTGTTCGCGAGGCCGAAGGTCCGGGAGCAGTACGGAGACCGCGCGGGCCGCGAGGAGAGGGTCGTCATCGAGGTGAAGGGCGTCATGCGGTATCCACCCGTCACGGTCGGATCCGAGGCGACGGTCCAGCGAGCGGCGGAACTCATGGTGAAGAACGAGATCTCCTCGGTCATCGTCGCGGAGAACGACGAACCGACCGGGATCATCACGACGCAGGATCTCATGCAGTTCCTCGCCGGCCTCCGCGAGCGGGACCAGCTCTTCGTCGAGATTGGTGGCCTGGAGGACGAACCGCGCGACGCCTACGACGTGATGTACGCCGTGATCCAGAAGGAGATGCGGCGGATCGCGCAGCTCGTGCAGCCGCGCACCTTCACGATCCACGTCCAGAAGTACAAGCCGGAAGGGGACCGCTGGAAGTACTCCCTCCGCGCTCGCTTCACCACGGCCCACCGGATCTACTACGCCCACCACTTCGACTGGGATCTCCAGATCGCCCTCAGCGGGCTCCTCGAGACCCTCTACAAACGAATCGTGAAGGAGAAGGAGCGCAAGGTCACCGAGCGGAAGCGGAGCCGCTCATCGTAGATTCCAGAAGGCGCGATGGGCCTCCCGCGTCGCCGCGATCGCGGCTCGGCCACGGACTTTGTCGTCCAGCACATCCGTCAGGCGAAGGGGCAGGGATCGGCCCTTGAAATGAGCGGCGATCCCCGCGACGACCTCCGCGATTGCATCGAGGTGGTAGCCCCCTTCGAGCGCGACGACGAACCGTCCGCCGCACAGGTCGGATGCGGCGCTCGCGCTCCGGACCACGAGATCCACGTAGCCCGGGGACGAGAGGGCAAGGGACGTGAGCGGATCGCGATAGTGCGCGTCGATCCCGAGGCTCACGAGGATCGCGTCCGGACGGAACTGTCGGAGGATCGGCTCGATCAAGATGTCGTAGGCCTCGGCGTAGGAGGCGTCTCCGCAGCCCGCGGTGAAGGGGATGTTCACGTTGAAGCCTCGGCCCTCGCCCATCCCGACGTCTTCCGCGGGGCCGGTTCCCGGGTAGATTCCGAACTGATGCGTCGAGATGTACAGGACGGACGCCTCGTCCGCGAAGATCTCGCTCGTGCCGTTCCCGTGGTGGGCGTCGTAGTCGAGGATCGCGACCCTGCGGCCCTCGGAGACCTGGTCCGCCGCCGCGGCGGCCAGGTTGTTCAGGTAGCAGAAGCCGCCGCCGTAGTCAGGGCCCGCGTGGTGGCCCGGCGGTCGGACGAGGGCGATCGCCGGACGGCCCTCGCGGACCGCAGCCCGCGTCGCGGCGAGCGTCGCCCCGGCGGCGAGGAGCGCGATGTCGAAGGTCTCCGGATGCACCGCGGTCTCCGGGTCGAGGAACCCCTCACTCAGAGTCCGGAAGTACTCGAGGTACGTCCGTCGGTGGACCCGTTCCAGGTCGATCGAGGCGGCAGGTGCGGGCGCCCGGACGTCGGCGAAGAGCCCCTCCACCTTCAGTCGGCCCACGATGGCCTGGAGGCGCTCCGGCCGCTCGATGTGGAGGGGCGAGGCGACGTGCTCCAAGAAGCGAGGGTCGTACACGAGCACGCCCGCAGGAACGGCGGCGCGGGCTTGAAGGCATCGCGGCGCGTTCGAAGCGGCACGACAGGGCCTCGGAACCGTCGGTTCCGCGAAATATCATCCGTGAAAATCACCCCGCGAAACATCTGAGAATTGGGTCGTCACACTTAAGCGACGCCGTTTTCATATCTTTCGGAATTCAAGGCCGGGGCCGGGATGAGGCAGTTTTCTCCCATGAACGTCACAGCGATCCTGCTCGCCGGCGTCCTCGCTGCCGCCGGTGTGGCCAGCCTCGTGCGACCTGCGGCGCAGCCGCATCAGGAGGATGTCATGAGCTTCTGGGAGGGCACTGCCCGAGGGCTCGTCCGCGTGACGATGGTGAACCTGACGTACATCCGTGGGGATCACGAGGTGACGAGGCCCGTCGGGATCCGCGTGGATAACACGGCCGACGTGCCCGTCGTCCTCGATGAGGAAGCGGTCCTCATGAATCCCCATCCGCTCGAATCCCCGCCGGATCCGGACTCGACGACGCAGGACGCCGTCTTGCCCGTCTCCACGATTCCCGCGGGAGGATTCGTCGTCTTCTCGATCGGCGAGGAAGTCCTGCGTGGATTTCTCGACGGGCCCGTGTGGTGGTGCTCCGAGGAATTCCAGTTCACTCAGGTCGATGTGGAATTCCGCGTGGGCGGAGAGACGCTGCCCTTCGCCTTGCGTCCCCTCCTCCGGGACCCGCACTACGACGGACCGGACGCAAACACGCAGGTCGACTTCTGGCGTTCCATGCGGGAGCACGCGACCGTCATCGTCGGGAAGGAGCCGCTCTGGACGACGATCGACGAATCGGACGGGCAGCGGATTCCCGTGACGCTCGCCGCAACGAACCTCGCGGTCTACGCCCTCGATGACGACATCCTTGCGGACGTGAACGTGACCGCCGGAGTCCTCGAGGACGACATTCCTGCCGGGTGGGTCGTGGAGGAGGGGAGTTATTCGACGACGCCGGACGAGGTCGTCGTCCACGACGACGGATCGAGGACGATCCGCTGGTTCGTCGACCTGCCGGCGGCCCTAGAAAGCGAGGTGGACGATCCGACCTTCCCGACGGAGTACGAGACCCTCACGCGATCGTACGTCCTCGTGTCCCCTGGACTCTCCTCGGGACGGATCGAGCTCCCCAGGGCCCGATCGGATGTCGACGGAGACGGAGAGGCGGACGCGCACAGCGCGCCGCCCGTGGCGGACGTCGTCGCGGAAGGAGCGCCTCTGGCCGACGCCGGGGGTCCGTACGAGGGCGTGGAAGGCGACGTCATCGTCCTGGACGCCGCGGGATCGACGGACCCGCAAGGAGACGCGCTCGCGTACCGCTGGGACTTCACGAACGACGGGACGTTCGACACGGACTGGTCCACCGTCCCGACCGCGGAGGCGCGGTTCACGGACGACTTTGCGGGCGTCGCGGTCGTGGAGGTCACCGACGGGGACCATGTGTCTGCGGCGACGGCCTCCGTGCGGATCGCGAACGCGCCCCCGGAGATCCGATCTCTCGTCGCATTCGTCCAGGCGAACTTCCGACTCGAAGTCGCGGGGGAGCGGTGGCACGACGTCCGGCTCACCCTCGCAATCGGGGAGGAGGACCTCGCGACCGTTACGGTGACTCGGACGCCGGGCGCCCCGAAAGTCCAGGCCGCGGAGACGGGTCCGACGACGTGGGACCTCGACGAGCGTGCGACCCTCGTGATAGAATACACGCCCCTCGACGATCCCGTGAACGGCCAGCCGCAAGGTGCGGACCCCGCCTGGCTCGTCGTCCTCTTCCCGGATGGACACGAGACGCGGATCGCGCACAACTTCAACGTGCAGCGTCCGTCCACATGGGTATGGACCTCCGACGACCTGACCGAGTTCTTCCTTCGAGAAGGGATCTCGTTCCGGGCAGGCCTCTCGGACGCGGGGAGCGACGACCTCCGCACGGAATGGGACTTCGGCGACGGCACGACCTTCACGGAAACGTTCTTCAACGACGGAGCGGGTCCCGACGCGCCCGGGAGCCAGGACGGCACGGCTCCGTTCCATCCCTTCGCCACGGTGGTCCACGGGTACCGGGAGCCGGGCGCGTATGCGCTCGTCCTGACGGTATACGACGATGACGGCGGCTCCGCGGAAATGAGCCGGACCTTCGTGTTCCAATGACGCGGGAAAAGCTCTTGTAAGGGCCGGCCGTGTCGGAGGCCCAATGCTCGAGGCACGGAGGGTCCTGCGGGAGGGACGCATCGTCCTCAGGCCCCTTGCGGGTTCGGACCTCCGCCGGTGCGTGAAGTGGTTCTCCGATCCGCGGGTCATCCATTTCCTCGGACGAAGCCGGCCCGTCACGCTGGCGGAGGAGGAGCGCTGGTTTCGGGACTACGAACGCCGCACGGACGAGCAGATCTTCGCAATCGAGGTCGAGGATGCTCACATCGGGAACCTGGGCCTCCACAAGATCGATGGAACGAACCGGAAGGCGGAGATCGGGATCGTCATCGGAGAGCCGGACTACTGGGATCGTGGGTTCGGCACGGAGGCGATGCGCGTCGCACTCCGATACGCGTTCGAGGTCCTTCAGGTCCACAAGGTCTCCCTCGAGGTCCTGGAGTACAACGAGCGCGCAATCCGGACGTATGAGCGACTCGGCTTCCAGCGGGAGGGCGTCCACCGGGAGGACGTGTACAAGGACGGACGCTTCGTCAATGTCGTGCGAATGAGCCTCCTCGCGGGGGAGAGGCAGGGCGTGCCGAGCGATCCGGCAGGGGATCCCGTCAGAGCTCGATGAGCTCTCTCGGGGCCGTGCTCATGTACACGGGCCCGCCTGGACGGATCAGGACGTCGTCCTCGATCCGCACGCCGCCGAAGCCCGGCACGTAGACCCCGGGCTCGTTCGTGAAGACCATGTTTGGACGCAGGATGACGTCGCTCGAAGGGTTCAGGGCGGCACCATCGTGGACCGCAAGGCCGATCGAGTGGCCGAGGCCGTGGATGAAACGGCCCTTGTACTTCGTCCCGTCGATGAGGCGTCTCGCGGCCGCGTCGACTGCCTTGCCGCGGGCGCCCGGTCGCATCTTCGCGAGGGCCGCCGCCTGCGCACGGGCCACCGTATCGTACATCGCCCTCTGCTCCGCGGACGCCCGGCCGACGACGACCGTGCGGGTGATGTCGGAACAGTACATGCGGTACACGGCGCCGAAGTCGATCACGATCATGTCACCCCGCTGGATTTTCCGGGGGCCCGCCGTGTAGTGGGGTTCCGCCCCGTTCGGACCCGATCCGACGATCGTGCGGAACGAAGGAGCCGTCGCGCCGTTCTTCTGCATGCGATAGGCGAGTTCCGCCGCGACTTCCGCTTCCGTGACGCCGGGCTGGATGAACGGAAGGACGTCCTGGAAGGATTGGGAGGCGATGTCGCACGCCTTCCGAATGAGTTCGATCTCCGCTGCGTCCTTCACAACGCGCGTCTCGACGACCGCCTCGGAAACGTCGACGAAGCGTGCCGATTTGGGCGCCAGGGACCGGAGTCGTCCGAACGCCGCGTGGGTGAGCTCGTTCGCGTTGATGCCGATCCGCCGATGACCGCGGAGGAGCCGCCGCATGTGCTCCGTCGACTCGTCCCGCGTGTGGAACAGGTGCAGCGGGAGGCCGCTCTTCTTCGCCGCCTCTGCCTCGAGGGCGGAGGTCGTGATCTCGCACCCGCCGTCCGGCGTGAGCCACGCGCCGCAGCCTTCGAAGAGGCCGTCCGTCAGGCCCGTCGCGTAGAAGAAGGACATGTCGATGTGGGGTTCCGTGGAGTTCAGCAGGACGATCATGTCGAGGCCGTCGTCGACGGCGCGGTAGATCCGCCTGACCCGGTCCCGGACGGCCATCCGTCTGCGAAAGCGGCCCGCGATAGTTAAAGGTTCGGCGGCCGCAGGGTTTAATGGTCTCCGGCTCGTCCCCGGCTCCATGGCGAAACGTCGCCACCGGGGCATGGAGCGACGGATCGCCCTCGAGCGGATCACGGCCCTTTTCCGCATGGCGGAGTCGGAGGCGACGCACGAGCGGCCCGAGAGGGCCCGCCGGTACGTCGAGCTCGCTCGCAGGATCGGGATGCGCTACAACGTCCGGATCCCCGCGAGCTTCCGGCGTTCGTTCTGCAGGGCGTGCCTCGCCTACCTCGTGCCCTCGCGGAGCGCGCGCATTCGCCTCGACCACGGGCGGATTGTCGTGACGTGCCGCGCGTGCGGCGCGATCCAGCGGCGGCCGTACATCCGCGAACAGGCGGCCCGGCGGAAGGCCCGCACGGGACCTCAGTAGGAGGTCGTCATGTCGATCTTGCCGGCCTTCCGCGCGAAGTACTCGCCAACCTTGAAGATCAGGATGCTCAGCAGGAAGAAAGCGATCGACGAAACGAGGAGGAGGACGAGGATCGTGAGATCGTCGTACCCTTGGAGCGTCGTGTTCATTGTGAGATTGGGGGAGAGAATCCTCCGGGTGATCTCGAACCAGTACGTGAGCGGGATCCCCTTCCCGATCGCCTGGCCCCACTCCGGGAGGACGGACAGGGGGAAGAGGACGCCGCAGAAGACATAGAAGATTCCCGGGATGCCTTCCGCGAGGCCGTGCGTGTGCTTCGCCGTCAGGAACGAGATGCCGCCGAGGCAGATGCCGATCGCGAGGAGAACCGCGACGCCTAGGAGAAGGCTCCCGACGAAGGCGGGAAGGCCGGCGAGGACGAACTGGAGATGAATCCCCAGGAACAGGACGCCAAAGGCGAGGGTGATGAACACGGCGAAAGCCGCGACGACGATCTTCGAGGCCGCGCGGCCGAGGATGTACACGTAGTACGAAATCGGCGCGATGTAGACGTACCGAATCGTCTGGTACCATTCGCGATCCGCCTGGATCACCTGGAACGTGCCGAACAGGGTCGTCGCGACGAAGATGAAGAACGAATTCCCGACGTACATGTACGAGAACGCATCGGGGTCCTGACGGTTCCCGACGATCGCGAAGACGACGTACATGAGGACCAGGATGAACGCTCCCGCGACGGGCTTCACGACGGAGTACAGCATGAAGAGCCAGGGCTCCGTCCAGTTCGAATCCATCTCCCAGCCGAGCCACGCGGCCGTCTTGAATGTCCGCCAGTACGTGTTCATTGATGCCGTGAGGTCAGCTTCCCCTCTCGCTTCGCGAGCATCTCTAGGTACGCGAGGGCGTACCTTGCGAGGATCAGGAAGACGACGGCCATCACGAGGAGGATCCCAAGCTCCGTCGTCGCATCGAAGATCCAGAACCGGCCCCCAAAGGCGGTCTCGCTCAGCGTGAGCTGACGGAGCGCGTCGAGCCCAAACGTCGCGGGGATGAAGGCTCCTGCAATCGCAACGATAGGGCCCCACCCCGGCACCTTGAAGAGCCCGGCCACCGGGAAGTAGAAACCGCTCGAGAAGAAAATCGGTTCCTCCATGAGGGCGGACAGGTTCCACGCCTCTCGGCCCCAGAGGAGGTACAGGGACGCGAACATCATCCCGAGACCGTACAGGGCAACGAGGGTGACGAAGAAGACCGCCAGGAGGAGGAGCGGGTTCGCAACCTGAAAGACGACGCCGAACACGATGATCCCCGCCACGAGGGTCGCCACGGCGCGCACGGACGTCATGAACATCCCTCCGACGGCCATGCCGCCGAGGAGCGCCATCCGGTTCATCGGGGCCATCATGTAGAGCTGGAGATTCCCGATCTCCTTCTCCCAGTAGAGCTGGCTCGCCATGGACCAGAGGACGTTGAGCCAGAACGCGACCATCGTGCCACCCAAGACAACGGAAGCGATGAGCGCGTTTGCATTCGCGAGCGCGTTCGCTTCGTACAGGGCCTGCTCGACTGCATCGATGCAGGCGCGCTCCCCGCAGAACCCGTACGGAGCCGATGCGGTGGTCGTGAGAATCGCATCGAGCGCACGCTCGGCGAACGATTGGTAGATGAAGACGTAGGCCGCAATCCCGAGGAGCGGAAGGAAGGCCTCGAAGAAGATCCAGGAAGGCTCCCGGTTCGCTCCGATGACGCGTGGATACGCCCGGCCGAGGACGGCTCGCAGATTCAACCGGATCCGGTACCCGAGGTCCGTGCGCCGGGCGGTCGCCGTGCTCACTCGAGTCCCCTCCCGACCATGCTGATGAAGACGTCCTCGAGGGTCGGCTCGGACTTCTGGAGGGAGTGGACCTTCGAGCCCTGGCCGATGATCTTGCTCAGGATGTCCGCCACGGGTGCCTCGCCCTCGAGGATGAACGTGAGGTTCGTCCGGCCCTTTGCGAGGTCGTCTTTCGAGGAGAAGTTCTTGACCCCGAGGATCGAGCCGAAGGAGGTCGCCTCCCTCAGGGTGTCGACCTCGAGGCGGAACGTCGTGTCGTGGCGGATCATCCTCTTGAGGTTCGACGGGGTGTCGCACGCCAGGATGCGCCCGTGGTCGATGATCGCGATTCGGTCGCACATCTCGTCGGCCTCCATCATGTAGTGCGTCGTGAGGAGGACCGTCTTCCCGCCCCGCTTCCGGACCCAGTTCATCACGTAGTCCCGGATCGTACGGGCGGCGTTCACGTCGAGCCCCAGCGTGGGCTCATCGAGGAAGAGGATGTCGGGGTCCGTCACGAAGCCGCGGATCATGTTCATCTTCTGCCGCTGCCCCGAGGAGATCATCCGGACCTTGGCGTCCCGCTTGTCCCAAAGGCCGAAGACGTGCATGAGCTCGTCGATCCGCGCCTTCGAAGTCTTGCTCGGCACGCCGTAGAACTGGGAGAACATCCAGATGTTCTCTCGCACCGTCAGGAGGCCGTACCCGGATGTCTCGCCGCCGGAGACCATGTTGATCCGCTGGCGGATCGGGAACGGGTCCTTCGCGACGTCGTGCCCGGCGACGAGGGCCTGGCCGGACGTCGGCAGGAGGAGGGTCGCGAGGATCTTGATGAGGGTCGTCTTTCCGGCGCCGTTCGGGCCCAAGAGGCCGAAGAGCTCGCCCTCCCGGATCTGGAGGGATGCCTCGTCGAGGGCCGTCACCGGCCCCGTGCTCTCCTCCCCGCCCTCCGGCGAGGCCTTGCGGCGGAGGAGCTTCTTCTTGCCCGCGAAGATGCGGGTCAGGTTGCGCGTCTCGACGGCGTAGGGCATGGGAAGTCGCGTCCGATCACCCTCGGACCGGAGGCGCGAGACGGAACGGGGTTCAGGCCACCGATCGCTTGCGGTATCGGGTGATGTACCCGGCGATCCGGTTCCGCATCAAGATGCTCCGGACGTCCGTGAGTTCCGAGACCTTGCGCTTGTTGTGTTCGAAGTCCTCGCTGAACTCGTTCGGATACGTCTTCGCGAGCTCGATCGCGACGCGCTTGATGTAGGTCGGCCGGATGTTTCCCAACGTTTCACTCCGCATTCCAGCTCAGAGGGGAGCGTGCGAAGAGAGGAGACGTAGATAAAGCTTGTCAGGAACACGGCGAGCCGAGGCGTTCGCCGCTCGCTCGGACGGATTCGAGACACGGTCGGACGAACTCAACTGCCAACACTTAAATAGGAACCTCTGTTACGCCCGATTGGAACGGGCACGCCCGAGCCGGTCCCAGGAGCGGATGCGCATGGAAGAAAGCCTGGTGAACGTCGAGTTCCTGAAGAGTTCGAACAGCTTCATCGCCCGGATCCAGAGCGAGCTCGGCGGGATGCGGGAGTACCGCAGCTCCTCCTTCGAGGAGGTCCTGGAGCAGGTCGTCATCGACCTCCAGGAGGAGTTCGAGTCACACTGAGACCCTGGATCACGCACCCGTCCACGCGGGCTTCCGCTTCTCGATGAACGCCTTCATCCCCTCCGCCTTGTCCTGCGTCGAGCCGACGACCCCGAAAGCCGCCGTCTCGAAGTCCAGGCCCGCGGACAGGGGCATCTCCTGAGCGGCCCGCAGGCACGCCTTCGCGAGGGCGATCGCCGCCGGGCCTTTCTCGAGGATCTTCCGGGCGAGGGCCCTCGCCTCCTCCAGGAGCTGCGCGGGCGGCACGACGCGGTTCACGAGCCCGATCCGCTCCGCCGTCGCCGCGTCGACCGGGTCGCCCGTGAAGATCATTTCGGCCGCCCAGCCCGCCCCGACGAGTCGCGGCAACCGCTGGCTCCCGCCGAACCCCGGGATGATTCCGATGTTGACCTCGGGCTGGCCGATCCTCGCCCGATCCGACGCGATCCGGATGTCGCACGCGAGGGCGAGCTCGCACCCGCCCCCGAGGGCGTAGCCGTTGATCGCCGCGATGATCGGCTTGTTGCAGGCCGCCATCGCGTCCCCGAGCCGCCGGCCCATCTCCGAGAAGGCGCGCATCTCGAGGCCGGAAAGGTTCGCCATCTCCCGGATGTCCGCCCCGGCGACAAAGGCCTTGTCCCCCGCGCCGGTGAGGATGATCGCGCCGACGTCCTGGGCCATCGACACGTGCTCGATCGTCATCGTGAGCTCCCGCAGGACCGTCGAGTTCAGAGCGTTGAGCGCCTCCGGGCGGTTGATCGTCACGACCGCGAGGCGATCCTCCATCTCCACCTTCACCAGATCGGGCATGGTCTCGCGACCGGGAAGGGGACGGTCGTCGATGAACCTTCGGACACCCCGCGGGGGGGATCGGGCCGGATACCTAGGAAAAGTATTTCTCCCGACCGCCGAATATTCGCGGTCCAAGGCAGAGGGATGCTTGTGCACGGACGCCTTTGGACCCTCGGACTTGTCTTCCTGATGCTCGCGGCCTTCCTCGTCGTCGCGCCGCCCGCCCGAGCGGCCGCATCCCGTCCGGTGTGGTCCACGGGCAACTACTGGGAATACGAGATCTCCGGCGCGATCTCGCCGTCGGGCGAGGCGGGGACGATGCGGATCGACGTCGTCGGCCAGGACTCCGTGACGGTCGGTTCAGCGACATACCCGACGTACCGGACGAACCTCACGTTCAACGTCACGATCTTCGGGTCGCCCTACGAGATTCACGGGAACGCGTGGTTCCGGACGACGGACCTCGCCCCCGTGAAGCTGAACTTCTCCTTCTCGATTGTGATCATCGTCCCCTTCACGACCTCCGTGACGATCACGTACGATCCGCCCCTGAGGATCGAGTGGCCCCTGACCGCGGGGGACTCGTGGGACCTCGCGAGCACCGTGACGATTGTCGCCACGATTACGGGCAGTCCGCCGGAGATGGATTCCACCCTGCTCTCCGCCACGGTCGAGGTGGATGCGGACGAGACGGTCACCGTGCCCGCGGGGACCTTCACGACGACTCCTGTGCGGCAGCAGGAGCCTGGCGGGAACACCTCGGAGTCGCACTGGGCCGATGAGGCAGGGAACTCCGTCGAAGAGAAATCGTACGACTCGACGGGAGACGAGACGAGCTCCATGGAGCTGACGTCGTACAGCTACACGCCTCCCTCGGGAACGCCGGGGGCGGAGACGCTCTTCGGCCTGCCATGGTATCTCTGGCTCCTGTTCGTGCTGATCGCGGGGGCCGCGGTCGCGGCGTTCCTCTTCCTCCGCCGGAGGCCTCCCGCCACGATGCCCATGCCGCCGGGCGCGATGCCGCCGCAGGCGCCGCCGGGCCCGCCGATGGAGCCCGGGCCGCCCGGAGGGCCTCCCGCGCCGCCTCCCTGAGATCCGCGCTCAGACGGTCGCGTAGTCGTACACGCCGCGTCCTGTCTTGCGACCGAGCCGGCCCGCGCGGACGTACTTGCGAAGGAGCGGCGACGGGCGGAACTTCGGGTCCCCCGTCTCCCGATAGAGGACCTCCATCACGTCGAGACCGATGTCGAGGCCCGTGTAGTCCGCGAGTTCGAAGGGGCCCATCGGCATGTTCGTCCCGAGCTTCATCGCCTTGTCGATGTCCTGAGGGGTCGCGACGCCTTCCATCAGGAGGTTGAACGCCTCGTTCATCATCGGCACGAGGAGGCGGTTCACGACGAAGCCCGGGCTCTCCTGCACCTCGACGGGCTCCTTCCCCAGCTTCACGGAGAGGTCCTTGACGAGCTGGACGGTCCCGTCGCCCGTCTCCGAGCCGCGGATCACCTCGACGAGCTTCATGACGGGCGCGGGGTTGAAGAAATGCATCCCGACGACGCGGTCCGCCCGCTTCGTCGCGTTCGCCATCTCCGTGATGCTCAGGGATGACGTGTTCGACGCGAACACCACATCGGGCGGACAGAGGCCGTCCATCTCCGAGTACAGGGCGCGCTTCAGATCCATCTTCTCGAGGATCGCCTCGATCACGACCTGGGCGCCCTCGAGGGCGGTCCGCAGATCCACGGTCCCCTCGATCTTCGAGAGGATCGCATCCACCTCGGCCTGGGACATCTTCCCCTTCTCGACGCGCTTCAGGAGCGGCTCGCGGATCCGCCGGAAGCCCCCTTCCACGAAGCGCGGCTCGATGTCCCGCATCGCGACGTCGAATCCGGCCGCGGCGCACGCCTGCGCGATGCCCGCGCCCATCGTCCCCGCGCCGATCACGGCGATCTTCCTCACGTCGGCTAGGCGCACGGTTCCACCCGAGGCCGACCGAATGCGCGGACGACCATAGAGCTTGCGGGCCGCAGGCGTTACATAGCCCGCGAGCCGCTTCCCGGTTCGATGCGCGGAGGCCCGTACGCGGGGATCGCCCTCGCCGTCGTGTCTGTATCGTTCTCCGCGATCTTCATCTCGTGGTCCACCTCGCCCTTCATCACGATCGCCCTGTACCGCCTCGCACTCGCGTCCCTGATCCTCGCTCCGTTCGCCCTGCTCGATCCCCGCAAACCGCTCCAGACCATCTCCCGGAGGGAGCTCGCCCTCATGGCGGGGGTGGGCGTGATCCTCGCGTCCCACTTCACCCTGTGGATCGGCTCCCTGAAGATCGAGTCCGTCCGGGTGAGCGTCGCGTCATCCGTGATCCTGGTGACGTCGCATCCGCTCCTCGTCGGGCTCCTGTCCCACTTCGTCCTGCGGGAGCGGCTCAACGCGTGGATGGCCCTCGGGATCGCCCTGGGATTCAGCGGTGTCGTCGTCATCGCCTTTGCGGACGCCCAGGCGGCGAGCGCGACCCTCGTCGGGAACCTGCTCGCCTTCGCGGGCGGCATCGCGGCCGGGTTCTACTTCCTCGCGGGCCGGCGGCTGCGGCAGCGCATCCCCCTCATCGCCTACGCCTTTGTCGTGTACGCGAGCGCGACGGCCGCGCTGTTCGTCCTCACGATCGCCCTGGGGGAGAGCCTCACGCCTGTGGGCGACGCCGGCCGCGAGCTCATGCTGTTCCTTGCGATGGCCCTCATTCCGCAGATCGGCGGGCACACGTTGTACAACTGGTCCCTGCGCTGGGTGACGGCGCCCGTCGTGAGCTTGAGCCTGGTGGGGGAACCGATCGGCTCGAGCCTCCTGGCATGGGTTCTTCTGGACCAGGTGCCCGGGGTGGCGGTCGCCCTCGGAGGGGCCTTGGCCCTCGCGGGGATCTACCTCACGGCCACGGGACAAGGCGCGCGGACACGAGAGGCGATCGCTTCGCGAGACG
>Ga0209521_10000856_pt1 | contig 24161 bp, 23 predicted proteins | sample Rifsed19ft4_FD_184016 | JGI IMG/M metagenome (GOLD analysis project Ga0209521, IMG submission 184016) | Soil microbial communities from Rifle, Colorado, USA - sediment 19ft 4 (version 2) | ecosystem: Environmental > Terrestrial > Deep subsurface > Rock core/Sediment | place: Rifle, Colorado...
TCAGCCTCCTCGGCCGCGCCGCGCGCCGCGCGCCACGCGTCCCGATATCGGTCGCGGTTGGCTGCCGCTGCGTCTCGGGCGGAGCGCGCCTGCTCGGCGGTCAGCGTCAGCGGCGCGATCTCCTCATCGGACTCGGTCGAACCTGGCGTCCCCTGTGCCTGGAGCTCAGATGCGCGTGCCTGCTCCAGTTCGATCGCCAGGTCGCTACCGTCACGCCGCGCCCTCGCGAGGCTGGTCTCGATCACCTCGGCCTCGGATCGCGCCTGTCCCAGGCGGCGGTCCGCCAGGTCCTGCTGGGCCAGGGCGAGCGTTCGTTGTCTTCCCGCCTCGTTGAGGGCGGTGAGGGTGACGGCGGCGGCTTGACGGGCGGCCGCGTGCGCGGTCTCGAGCTGCCTCAGCGCCTCGGCCACCTCGCGGCGACGGGCATGCTGCCTGGCTCCCTCCGCGCTTGGCGCGTCGGCCCTGCCGCGCACCGCCACGAGGCCCCGTCCATCGGCGAGGTCGCCGTGCGCGGTGACGGCACACCATCCGGGTGGCAGGGCTCGCCAACCACGCAGGAGCGCGCCGACGTCCGGAGCGATCACGGCACGCTGCAGCACAAGTGGTGCCAACCCCGCGCCTATCCACTCAGCGAGAGTGTGTTCGCCGCGCACCGCCGCAAGGGCAGCCGTGCGGTCGGCAGCGTGCTGCGTCGCGTCCCCGCCTCCCGTTGCGGCTACCAGGCGCACGCTGCCACGGGCCTCCGCCAGCCGCTCGACCAGATCGCCGTCCTGCCAGACGAGCGCCTGCTCAAGCTCCCCACCGACCACCGCTTCGATGGCCGGCCAGGTGGCCTCCGGTGCGTCGATGGCATCCAGCAGCGTGCGCCAACCGGCGGCGGTGAGCAGCGTCCCAAGGCGGCTGCCCCGCTCGGCCCGCTCGTGGAGCGCCTCGAGTTCTGAGCGCAGCGCGCCAACCCGCTCCGCCAGTGACGAGGCCGCGACCCGGGCGTCATCGGCGCGAGGGGCGGCCGCGTCGTACTCCGACACCGCCCGTTCCGCTCCCTCGCGTGCCACCGCAGCCGCTCGCTCCACCGCGGCCAGGACGGCCCCGGCGGCGACGCTCGCCTCTTCGAAGCCAGCGATCGCCGCGGTGGTGGTCGCGAGTTCGCGCTCGATCCGACTTCGCAGCGTCTCGGCACGAGCAAGCAGCTCGCCGCGGCGTGCCTCCCCGGCGATGCGCGTCGCGTGGCGCAGGCGAGCCCGCGCCAGCGCATCCTCGGCCGCCAGCAGCGCAGCGTCCGCCGACGCCAGCACCTCGACCGCTCCCTGCCACTCGCGCTCTGCCCGCTGCGATGCCGCAATCGCAGCGTCCACATCCGGGGCATCGGGTTGCGCGAAGTCGCGGAGTCGCCCATCGAGGGCGGCGAGCTCGGCGCCGCGCCGCGCGATCGACTCGGCCACCTCGGCGGCGCGGGCGGCCAACGTCTCGGCACGACCCTCGGCGCGGATGAGGGTCTCACGGGTCGTGCCGCCACGCTCCGCGGCGGCACGGGCAATCGATTCGGCCTCCCAATAGGCGCGCTCGGCGGCGGAGAGCTGCTCCCGGCCCGCGTCCTGGTCGGCCCGAAACTCGTCGAGTGCGGCAGCGGCGACAGCTGCGGCGCGGCGGGCATCGCCGAGCGCATCTCGCGCAGCTGCTTCGCGGCGGCGGGCCTCCTCGGTGACCAGTAGCCGGGCGCGCTGGCCCAGGGCGTCATGCTCCTGCTGGTGCTGCGCCTGCACGGCGAGCTTCCGGACCTGGGGGCGCAGCTCGCCGATCACATCGGAGACTCGGCTCAGGTTGTCGCGCGCGCGAGCGAGGCGTCCAGTCGCCTCGTTGCGCCGAACCTGGAGGTTCTTGACCCCAGCCGCCTCCTCGAAGAGCTGCCGACGCTCCTCGGGGCGCAGCGAGAGGGCTGCATCGACGGTCCCCTGCCCGACCACCACCAGCTCATTTGCCCCCAACCTGCCGCCCGCCAGAAGTTCGACCACGTCCTTCAACCTGGCGCGGGCGCCATTGACGAGGTACTCGGTTTCGCCGGACCGATAGGCCCGGCGACCGATCGACACCTCGGCGAAATCAAGCGGGAGCCACCCGTCGGCGTTGTCGAGGGTCAGAATCGCCTCGGCCATCCCCTGCGGCTTCCGCGCGTCGCTCCCGGTGAAGATGACTTCGTCAGCGCGCCGAGTGCGCAGGGAACGGTTCGACTGTTCGCCCAGCACCCAGCGGATCGCATCGGCCATGTTGCTCTTGCCCGATCCATTGGGGCCGATCACCGCGTTCACGCCGCGCTCGAAGACGAACCGCGTCGGATCCGCGAATGTCTTGAAGCCGTGCAGCCGCAGCTCCTTGAGCCGGCTCACGTCTGTTCCTCCGGTGCTTCCACAGCGTCCGGGTCGCGGCCCGCCCGATCGTATTGGAGGGCTACCAGGGCGAGCGCCGCCGCCTCTTCCTCGGCCCGCTGTCGGCTGGTGCCGTGGCCGGTGGCCAGGCGCCGTCCACCGACGCCGGCGGCGACGGTGAACGTCTGGCTGTGCGCGGGCCCCTTGGTGTCGAGCACCTCGTAGCGCGGCTTCAGGTGGTGGTGGCGCTGGCTCCACTCCTGGAGCTGGCTCTTGGCGGACTTGGGCGGGCCGCCATCCGGGGCCGGGGCGAGCTGATCCTCGAACAGACGTCGCAGGCAGCGGCGGGTGGCGACCATCCCTTCGGAAAGGAAGAGGGCGCCGGCAACGGCCTCGAATGCGCCGGCCAACAGCGAGGGGCGCGTAGCACCGCCCGCCTCGGTCTCGCCACGCCCGAGGAGAAGAAGGCGATCCAGGCCCAGTCGCAGGCCGAGAGCAGCCAGGGCGGTCCGGTTCACGAGGGCGGCGCGGCGGGCGGTCAGGAAGCCTTCGTCCTCATCGGGATAGCGGTCGTAGAGGAGGCTGCTGACGACCAGGCCGATGACGGCATCCCCCAGGAACTCAAGCCGCTCGTTGTGCCCGGCGACCTGTCGAGGATTCTCGTTGTGGAAGGAGCTGTGGACCAGCGCCTGACGGATGGCCTCTGGATTCCGCAGGACGATGCCGAGTCGGTCACCCAGCTCGTCGAGGTGCGGGATGGCCATCTCCCCCGTTCGCTACTGCTGGTGATCTCCGATGAAGTCCACCGCGTCCTGGACCTTCTGGATCTTCTCGGCGTCCTCGTCCGAGATCTCCATCCCGAACTCTTCCTCGAGGCTCATGATCAACTCGACGAGGTCGAGCGAGTCGGCATTCAGGTCCTCGACGAATGAGGCCTGCGGGTTGACCTCTTCCTCATCGACGCCGAGCTGCTCGACGATGATCTTCTTGAGCCGGTCGTACGTGGTTCCGTCGCTCACCGTCAGCCTCCTCTACCTGATGCTCCCGCAATGCTGCGGAGGACGCCGTTCACGAGGCGGCGGGCCGCTTCCCCGGCGTATGTCCCGGCGAGGGAGACTGCGTCGCGAATCGTCTCCCTGGTCGAGGTCGCGGCGGAGTATAGCATCTCCCACACGGCGCTCCGGAGGATCGTGCGCTCGATCCGACCGAGCTCGCTCACTGGAATGGCGGGGGCGTACGCTCCGATCTCGGCGTCGAGCGCCGCCGCCTGCGCCAGCACCCCGGCCACGATCGACCGGGCGTGCTCGACCACCGAAGAATCACTTCCCTCGTCGTCACCGAGCCGCTCCAGCGCGCTCATCGCCGCCGTGGGCCGGAACTCATCCTCGAAGAGCGCGAGCATGGCCAGACGTCGCGCCTGGAACCCGGGGCCGGCACGCACGCTGCGGCGAGGGCGGGACGCCGTCTTGCTCAGCCGACCGCCCCCGGGCCGGTTACCAGCGGCTCGGTACCGTCGGCGATCATATCGGCCGGGTCACGGCGCGCCAGTGCGGGGTGGTGCTCGGTCCACGCCCCGATGAGGTGCGGGATGCGTTCCGAGGCCGCCTCGGACGCAACCCGGATGGCGTGCTCCATCATGCGGGCGCGGGCCCGACCGTGGGTCACGATGCTCACGCCGCGAACGCCCAGCAGCGGCGCCCCGCCGTACTGTTCATAGTCAAAGCGCTGCTTCATGCGATCAAAACCCGGCTTGAGCGCGAGGAGCGCGAGCGGCGCCACGGGTCCCTGCTGGAGGTCCGTCCGCAGCGATCGAAAGATATAGCCGGTCAACCCTTCGAAGAACTTGATCACGACGTTGCCGACGAACCCGTCGCAGACCACCACGTCGGCCGCATGTCCGACAAGGTCGTTCCCCTCAACATTGCCCACGAAGTTCAGGTCGAGCTCGCGCATCCGCCGGTGCGCCTCCCGCGCGAGAGCGTCTCCCTTGTCCTTCTCCTCGCCGATGTTGAGCAGACCGATGCGCGGGCGATCGACCTTGAGGACATGCTCTGCGTAGATCGAGCCCATCACGGCGAAGTGCACGAGATTGGTGGCGTCCGAATCCACGTTCGCTCCCACGTCGAGCAGCATGATCGGACCGGTGGCAGTGACCAGGTGGGCGGCAAGCGCGGGACGATCGATGCCGTCAACCCGGCCCAGCCGGAACACGGCTGCGGCCATCGTCGCGCCGGTCGATCCGGCGCTCACTACCGCGTCCGCTGCTCCATCGCGCACGAGGTCGGTCGCCACGCGAATCGATGAGCGACGCTTGGCGCGCAGCGCGGTGGCCGGGTGCTCCCCCATCTCGATCACCTCCGGGGCGTCCACGAACGAGAGGCTCGCCGGGTGCCCGTGGCCGTATTCCGCGATCTCGGACTCGATGCGCGGCACGTCGCCGACGAGGATCACCTCGTCGGCGTGGGAGGCAGCGTAGTTGATGGCGCCGCGCACGACCTCGCGGGGAGCGAAGTCACCACCCATCGCGTCGACCGCGATGCGCATCAGTGGCGCAGCCGTCAGCGCTGGCCGTCGGCCGGCGGGGTCGACTCGACGCTCACGACTTCGCGGCCGTCGTAGTACCCGCAGGTCGGGCAGACGTGGTGCGAGCGCTTGAGCTCGTGGCAGTGCGTGCACTCGACGAGCGGCGGCCCGCTGATCGCCAGGTGAGACCGGCGCTCGCCCTGCCGCGACTTGGATACCTTTCGCTTGGGAACGCCCACGCGTGACTCCTACCTAGGTTCGTGAAATTGGGAACGCCGCAGTATACCGGGCGCCCGCCGAGTGGGCGAACAGACCGATCGACCCTGGAATGCCGCTCAGTCCGTCTCGCGGGGCAGCAGCGCGGCGAGGGCCGCCAAGCGAGGGTCAGGCTCGAACGCGGAACAGTCGCAGGTCCCTGCGGCCATGTTGCGTCCGCAGCCGGGACACAGGCCGGGGCAGTCCGGCCGGCAGAGCGGATGCATCGGCTCGCCAAGCACCAGCTCGTCGCGCAGCACAGGTACGAGATCGATCTGGTGTCGCTCGTCCAATCGGAGCGCCTCTTCGTCGATGGGCGGCGGCGCGAGCGGTGTTCCACGCTCGGGATCGACGCTCGGCAGGTACTCCTCGGCCAACGTGACCGACACCGCCTCCTCGAACGGCTCCAGGCACCGTGAACAGGTCCGCCGCAGCGACGCGTTGAGCGAGCCGCGCAGCAGGATGCCGCGATTCGTTCGCTGCAGACGCACCTTGCCGCTGACCGGGCCAGCCAGCTCCACTTCCGGACCGACCGACAGGTATCGGTCTCGCAGCGCGTATTCGCGAGTCGCGCCAGCTGCTTCCCGGAGCAGGCCGGCTGCGTTGAAGAGGGTCACGACCCGGGAACGGCTTCGCTCGGGCGTTCGTCGATGGGGGCCGGCACCACGGCGTCGTCGGCGCGGATCGGTCGGTGACGCTCGTCGAGCATGTCGATTCCCCGCTTGATGCTGGTCAGCGCCTTGATGCACTCGCCCTCGAGGCGAATCAGGACGCCGGCCGCGTATTCATCGGCGCCGCGTCGGACCTCGGCAGACTCGCGCGCCGCCGCCTCGATGATGTCGGTCGCCCGCTGCTGCGCCATCCGCACCAGCTCGCGCTCCTCGAGCATGCGGGCAGCCTGCTCCTGGGCGCGGGCGATGACCGCGTCGCCCTCGTCACGTGCCCGTTCGACGATGCGGGTTGCCTCCTCGGTGACCCGCTGGGCCTGGTGCACCTCGGGCGGCACGGAGACGCGCAACTGGTCGATCAGCTCGAGGAGCGCGGCCTGATCGAGCACCACGTTGTTGGTCAGTGGCAGTTTCTTGCTGGTGGCGACGAGCGACTCGAGCCGCTCGACCAAAAAGAGGATGTCCGTGGCTGCGCCCTCCTCGGCGTCCGATCGTCGCCGCCGATTATAGCCGTGGCAGGTTGCTGCTCAGGATCGGGGCAAGAAGTGCGCGCGGAGCGCATTGGCGACCGCCGGCGGCACCATCGGAGTCACGTCGCCGCCGAACTGGGCGACCTCCTTGGCGAGACTGCTCGACACGTACCCGTACTCGAGCGCCGACATCAGGAACACGGTGTCGACCGCCGGCTGCAGCTTGCGATTGGTGTGGGCCATCTGGAGCTCGGCCTCGAAGTCGCTCACCGCGCGGAGGCCGCGCACGATGAACCCGGCGCCTGAACGGCGCGCGAAGTCCACCGTTAGACCATCGAACCCCGACACCTCGACGTGCGGCCCGAACGGCGCGACCGCCTCGCGGATCTGGGCGACCCGCTGATCGACGCTGAAGAGCGCCGTCTTCTTGGTGTTGTTCAGCACGCCGATCAGGAGGCGGTCGAAGAGCTCCGCGGCACGCTGGGCGACATCCAGGTGGGCGTTCGTCATCGGGTCGAACGACCCGGGGAAGACGGCGACGCGACTCATGACTCCTCCGCTGCATCGGCCTGGCCGGTCGCCTCGAGAAAGGTGAGGCCGGTCTCGCCGAACCGTCGCTCGCGCCAGCGGGCAAGCCCAGGAACCTGTGGGATCGGCGTGCGCCAGAAGTGCTTCACCACCACCGTCGCCCCAGGTGCCAGGTGCGGCACGAGCCGCTCGAGCGGCGCGAGAATAGCATGCTCCGCGTACGGCGGATCCACGAAGGCCAGCCCGAAGGCGTCCGCCGAATCGACCGTCAGGAAGGCCTCGACCTCGCCGGCGTGCACCGATGCGCGGGCGACGGTGTCGGTGCTCACGAGGTTTTCGCGGATGGCGATCAGCGCGTCGCGACCGCGCTCGACGAACGTGGCGTGGGCGGCCCCCCGCGACAGCGCCTCGATCCCGATCGCCCCCGTCCCGGCATACAGGTCGAGGACTCGCGCGTCGACGACCCGGTCGCCCAGGATGGCGAAGAGCGTCTCTTTGACGCGGTCGGCGATGGGACGCGTCCGCGGGTCCTTCGGCGCGACGAGGCGCAGGCCCCGGGCGCTCCCGGCGATGACCCGCATCAGGCGGCCTCGCCGTCGTCCTCGGCGGGCGCAAAGTCGTCGCGGAGCCTGATGAGTGCTGGCCGGCCACTCAGCAGCGGGTCGCCGGCTACAAGACGGTTGGCCAGGTCGCGCGCCCGCTCCGCCAGGGCGATGTGGCGCGGCTCGAAGAGCGACGCCACGCGCAGCGGCGGAAGGCCGGATTGTCGCGTGCCGAGCAGGTTCCCCGCCCCGCGCAGCTCGAGATCGGCCTCCGCGATGGCGAATCCATCCGAGGACGATCGGATCACCTCCAGGCGCCGGAGCGCGAGCTCATCGACGCTGTCGCTGAGCAGGATGCAGAAGGACCGATCCGTCCCGCGCCCGACACGGCCGCGCAGCTGGTGCAGCTGGGCCAGACCGAAGCGCTCCGCGTCCTCGACGAGCATCACCGATGCATTGGGAACGTCGATCCCGACCTCGATCACCGAGGTGGCCACCAGCAGGTCGATCTCCCCCGCCGCGACCGCCCGCATCGTGGCATCACGCTCGGCGGCCCGCTGCTGGCCGTGCACCAGGCCAACGCGCAGTTGCGGCAGCGCTGCCTGCAGGCGCTCCACCTCCGCCTCGGCCGAGGCGACGGTCAGCGCCTCGCTCTCCGAGACCAGCGGCACGACCACGAACGATTGGCGGCCGGCCGCCGCTTCGGATGCCAGGAACGCCTCGATGCGGGGCAGCGCCGCACGGTCGCGGACCTCGGTGCGGATCGGCTGGCGACCCGGCGGGAGCTCGCGAATGGTGCTGATCGACAGATCGCCGTAGAAGGTCAGCGCCAGCGTGCGCGGGATGGGCGTGGCGGTGAGCGCCAGCACGTGTGGTTCGAGCCCCGCCCCCTTGGCCTGCAGGGCGGCGCGCTGTGCAACGCCGAAGCGGTGCTGCTCGTCAACTACCGCGAGCCCCAGGTCCCGGAAGGTCACCGCCTCGCTGATGACCGCATGCGTGCCGATCACCACGTCAATCTCGCCGGCCGCGATGGCACCGTGAATGCGTCGCCTGGCCGCCACCGGCAGGGAGCCCGAGAGGAACTCCGCCCGCACGCCGAGCGTGTCGAGGAGTGGCGCCAGGCCGGTGTGGTGCTGCCGGGCAAGGATCTCGGTCGGTGCCATCAGCGCCCCCTGCCAGCCGGCTCGCACTACGCCCGCGAGCGTGACCGCGGCGACCGCCGTCTTGCCGCTCCCCACGTCGCCCTGCAGCAGCCGACGCATGGGACGGTCGCTGGCAAGATCGACGACGATCTCGCTGACCGCGCGGCGCTGGTCGCCGGTGAGCACGAACGGCAGCGCCGCGGTCAGGCGCTCGAGCTCCTCCGGATCGACCACAACGCGAGCGGCGCGCTGCCGCTCGCGCGCGAAACGGGCCTGGGCCAGGCTGAGCTGCAGGGCGAGCAGCTCGTCGAAGGCCAGCCGGTCCAGCGCGGCGGCCACGTCGATCGCCTCGGTGGGGAAGTGCGCCGCGCTCAGCGCCTCGTCGAGGGGGGGCAATGCGCCTCGCTCCTTCGGCAGGAGCGGGTCGCCGACCGCCGGCAGCGCGCGCTCGAGCACGCGAGCCAGCAGGTCGCGGGCGCGCTTCTGGGTCACCCCGCCAGCAAGGCGGTAGACGGGCACCACGCGCCCGGTATGCACCGAATCGGCTCCCACCGGCGAGAAGTCCGGGCCGACGAACTGCGGCCGCCAGCCGCGGAGCGCGACCTTGCCGCTGAAGATCAGCTCGTCGCCGGGGGCGATGCGGGCGAGGCGCTGCTCGACGAACTGGCGACCGAACCAGATCGCCTCGGCGGTGCCGCTCTCATCGGCGAGCTGCGCGATCACCCGCTGCGGGCGGCGGCCAAAGCCCTTCTCAACGCGAACCTCGACCACGCGGACTCGTGCCGACTGCTTCTCGTCTGGCAGCAGCTCGCCGAGCGGGCGCAGGTCACTGAAGTCGTCGTAGCGGAACGGAAGATGGAACAGCGCCTGGCGAGGGGTGACGATCCCGAGTCGGGCCAGCGCAGCGATGCCGCGCGCCAGCTCCGGGAGCACCTCGCGAATCGGACGATCGAGGTCAGCGACATCCAGCCCCGACGGCGGCAGACGGCTGGGCGGCGTGCCGGCGCGACGCCGGTCCGATTGCATGGCCCGATCCTAGCGTGCTAGGATCGGTGCGTTCCGGCGACGCTGAGGATGGTGCGCCGGTTCGTTCGTGATTGGAGACTTCCCATGGCACGCGAGTGCGAGATCTGCGGCAAGAAGCCGATCACCGGCTGGAACCCCCAGTCGGTCGGCATGAACCGCAAGCGGGCCCTGCGGCGCTGGATTCCGAATCTGCAGCCGATGCTCGTCGAGCGCAGCGGCAGCATGGTTCGCATCAAGGCCTGCTCACGCTGCCAGCGGACCGCCGAAAAGGTCTGAGCCGACCTACCCCGGACCGGCCGCCAGGTCGCGCTCCGAGTCGAGCACCAGGGTAAACGGCCCGTCGTTCACGAGCTCGAGCTCCATCTCCGCCCCGAAGCGCCCGGTCGCCACGCGGCTGCCGCTCGCCCGCAGGCGAGCCACGAACCGATCCACCAGCGGCTCCGCGTCGTCCGGGGCAGCCGCGTCGGTGAATCCGGGACGTCGCCCTCGCCGCAGCTCCGCGTACAGGGTGAACTGGCTTACCACCAGGAAGGCCCCGCCCACCTCGCCGATGGAGAGGTTCGTGCGTCCGGCGTCGTCCTCGAAGTAGCGCAGCCCGACGAGCTTGTCGGCCATGCGGTCGACGGTATCGGGATCGTCGCCGGCCGAGATGCCGACGAGGACCGCCGCGCCCGCTCCGATCTCGCCGAGGAGCTCTCCCCCACTTCGGACCGCTGCGCGAGTGACCCGCTGGACGACAAGGCGCATCGGTTCAGGGGGTCGTCGTCGGTGACGCCGACGGCGACGTGAGGGGCTGCGCCGAGGTGACCGGTGCCGATGCCTCGCCCTCGCGGGGCGGGCCGAGAGCGCCGCCGGTGAAGCGGGCAGCGGCATTCCAGATCATCCAGCCGTGTGCTCCGTTATCGCTCGCCGCCTGCATCTCCGCGAGCACCTGCGACGCCGAGTACGGCGGGAAGGGGCCGTAGCCGAAGTCCTGGATCCACGGCCGGATGACCATCCGCAGTCCGGAGCGCTGCTCGTTCATGATCTTCAGGGTCGCGTCGATCACCTCGTAGGGATACTCGTTGGGGACCGCGAAGCCGAAGGTGCCCGGACCGTAGTGGCTGGGATAGACCATCGGGCAGAAGTAGTCGACGAAGGGCATGATCACCTCCGGGCGCTGACCGATCCCCTGGTCGTCGGGCGCAATGAAGCTGATCGGAAAGACGTCGGCGCCCAGGAAGGCGCGCCTGGTCTCGAGCGCCTCGGAGACGAGCCTGAAGAGGCGTCGGATGGCGGGCAGGCGGAACGACTGCGTATTCGGCAGGTTGGTCACCGCCACCGAGTAGTCGCCGTCGCTGAAGAAGCGCACGTAGTCGAGCTGGACCTCGTCGAATCCACGGTCGGCGAGGTCCGCGGCCAGCGCAGCGATGTACTCGGCCACGCCGGGGTTGTACGGGTCCAGCCAGACCCCGCCCCCGTAGTCGCGCCACGGCTCGCCGGTAGCGGAATTCTGGACGGCCAGCTCCGGACGAGCCCGTCCCATGGTGTTGTCCTTCATGACCACCAGTCGGGCGATGGTGTAGATGCCGCGCTCCTTGAGGGGCGGCAGCACCTCGGCAAGGTCGAGCAACGGCTGATCCATGATCGATCCGACCGCCACCGCGGCCGGCAGATCGGTCGCCCAATAGAGGTTCCCGTTCGTCTCCTTCACGTCGATCACCATGGCGTTCACCTCGGTGGCGTCGATCAGCTCGAGCATCTCGTCGAGCCGTCCGGCCCCCTCGAAGATGGCCGCCGGGGCGTACAGCGCGCGGGCCTCGAATGCCGGCAATGCGACGTCCTTGGTCATCTGCTCGTCGATCGCGATCACGCCCAGCCGATGACCGGGCATCTTGTAGACGAGGGTTCCCGACTCGGGAACCTCGGGGAGGGTGTAGCGCCCGGCGGCGTCCGTCTCGGCGAGGGTGCTCGACCCATCCACGAAGACCCGCACGCCGGTGATCGGTCGGCCGGCCTCATCGGTCACGCTGCCGCTCACCACGTTCGCTCGCAGCTCAATCTCCAGGTCGCCCGCGTCCGGAACCTGCCCGCCGCCCGGGTCGTGACCGTCGGCCGACGCCTCGACGGAGGCTCCCCGCATGGCGGTGAGCAACAGCGATCCGTCGGCCCCGGTCTGACCCGTCAGCGCACCAATGGTCAGTCGCGCACCGGCGACCGGGAGCTGCGTCGTCCGCTCGACGACGCGCACCGTCACCTCGCGTGGCTGCTCCGGCGTCGGCTGCGGGGTCGGCAGGAACGGCACCTCGCCACAGGCGGCCAGCAGGACGGCCAGTGCAAGCAGGAGACGTTGTCCGCGCAGCGCCGGGCGCCGGGCCGTCACGGGCCGCCCTCGACCGCCGCGGCACGGAGAGATGCCACGACCGGAGCAAGGTCGCCCGGCTCTCGATACAGCGCCCAGCCGGCTACCAGGACCTCGCCGCCTGCCGCGTGGGCGGCGCCGATCGTCTCGAGGTTCACCCCACCATCCACCGCGATCGGCACGTCAAGGCCGCGGCGCTCGATCTCGTCGCGCAGAAAGGCCATCCGGGGGAGGACCTCGTGGATGAACTGCTGGCCTCCGCGGCCTGGATGCACGGTCATCACCAGCAGCAGCTCGATGCGATCGAGGAATGGCAGCACCGCGTCCACCGGTGTCTCCGGATTCAGCGCCAGTCCGGCGTCCCGTCCGAGGGCGTGGATCGCATCGATGACGGCGCTGGGATCGTCATCGGCCTCGACGTGGAAGGCGATCAGGTCGCTCCCGGCCTCGGCGAATGCCGCGACCTGCGCAAGAGGCCGGCTGACCATCAGGTGCGCGTGGTACGGCACGCTCGCATGCGGCCGAACCGATCGGAGCACCGCCGGCCCCATGCTGATGGCCTCCACGAAGTGGCCGTCCATCACGTCGAAGTGAACCGAGTCGCAGCCGGCCTCCACGGCGCGAACGACCTCGTCGCCGAGCCGCGAGAAGTCGGCGTTCAGGACGCTGGCGCTGATCTGCGGGGGTCCGATGCTCATGCCACCGGCACCTCGGTCAGGCGCGCGTCGGAGCGGCCCGGCAGCTCACGCCCGGCAAGCTGCGCGTGCAGCTGACCGCACGCAGCCTCGATCTCGCGGCCGCGCGTGTCGCGGACGGTGACCGGCACTCCCGCGCTGCGTACCGATGCGGCGAAGGCGCTTACGCCCGCCGCGGATGTACCGCTCCAGCGTGAACCCGGCGTCGGGTTGAGCGGAATCAGGTTGACGTGGCACAGCCATCCAGCAGCCAGGCTGGCCAGGCGAGCGGCCTGCCGGGGCGAGTCGTTCACCCCGTCGATCAGCACGTACTCGAGGCTGACCCGCCGGCGTGTCACTTCGGCGAACCGTCGCCCGGCCCCGACCACGGCGGCGATCGGCCACTTGCGGTTGATCGGCACCAGCTCGTCCCGCAGTTCGTCGTCGGCGGCGTGCAGGCTGATCGCCAGGTTCACCTGCGGCAGCTCGTCGACCATCCGTTCGATGCCCGGCACCACGCCGGCGGTGCTGACGGTGATGTGGCGGGCGCCGACGCCCAACCGCCGCGGATCGTTGAGCAGGTGAACTGCCTCGAAGACCCGGTCGGCGTTGTTGAGCGGCTCGCCCATCCCCATGAAGACGATGTTGTAGTGCCCGGTGCGCGACCCGGGGCGCCAGTCCTGCCCGAGCGCCAGCCACGGCGATCGGTGCCAGTGCAGCACCTGGTCGACGATCTCGCCGGCGCTCAGCTGCCGGCCGAAGCCGGCCTGGCCGGTGGCGCAGAACGGGCAGGCGACGGCGCATCCGGCCTGAGAGCTGATGCAGATCGTCGTCCGCGCGGCCGCGCGGCCGTGGGCCGGGTAGTGCATCAGCACCGACTCGACGCGCTGTCCGTCGGCGAGTTGATGCACCGCCTTGGCGGTCTGTCCGCCGTCGGCTACCAGCACGTGACTTCCGACGACCGACGAGAAGTCGAACCCCGCCCCGAGGTCGTCGCGCAGTGCGCGGGGCAGATCGGTCAGGTCCTCGAACGAGGTCGCGGTGGGCAGGTGCGTGCCGGCCAGCACCTGGCTCGCGCGGTACGCGGGCTCGCCGCGGGCGTCGAGCCACGCGGCGAGCAGGGTGACGTCAACCTCGCTGATCGCGTTGCGAGGCCCGGCGAGGGGCAGATCAGTCACGACGCCCCATGATCAGCATCAGGTAGTAGAGGAAGGTGAGCAGGGCAGTCAGGGCTGCGGCAACGTACGTCCAGGCGGCCGCCTTCAGGACGTGACGCGCCCCGACCTGGCGCTCACCGGAGAGGCCCAGGCTGCTCACGTAGGCGAGCGCCCTGCCCGACGCGCCGATCTCCACCGGCAGCGTCACGAAGGTGAAGAGCACCGCCGCGCCGAAGAAGACCAGGCCGACCAGGGCGAGGTTGAACATGTTGAACCAGAGCCCGGCGATGATCAGCCATGGCGCGATCCCCGATCCGAGCTGGGCGGCGGGAACGATCGTCTGGCGGACGGCCATCCATCGATCCCCCTCGCGGTCCTGGGCGGCGTGCCCCACCTCGTGGGCGATCACCGCCGCAGCCGCGACGGACAAGCGTCCGCTGCCGTCGGGAAACCCGACGGCGCGACGTGCCGGGTCGTAGGCGCCGAGCTGCGGCGTCCCGGCCACGGCCGAACTGACACGCAGCACCTTGCCCCGGGGGTCGTAGTGATCGGTCAGATTGCCCGGCACCGGCTCGATCTGGACGTCGGTGAGGCCCTGTCGATCGAGAAGCCGTCGGGCGAAATCGAAGGCTGACAGGTTGATGCCAGAGTCGACGGCCGACCAGCGGGCATAGGTCGAGCGCACGCGCCAGGCCGCCCAGCCGGTGACGGCGATGCTCGGAAGCATCACCAGCAGAATGTACGGAAGGAATCCACTCATGACGGTACGTGCTCACCTCCCTGGGAAGCGCGGCGAGTATAGCCGAGCACCGTGGCGGAGTCGGTGAAGGGCCGATGAAGAAGCCCTATCCCGGTGGCCCGCCACCACCGAGCAGCACGTGGTCGCGTGGCAGCCCGCGTCGCCAGGCGTCGGCGGGCATGGCCGCGCGCCCTTCTGGCTGCACGATGTCGAGCGCCAGCGCCCCCTGCCCGCAGGCGACCCGCGGCATCTCCCCGGGCAGCAGCGCGCCGATCGGGACCCCCTCCACGCCGGCGAGCGGATGCGCTGCCCGCACGTGCAGCCGGCGGCCGTCGAGCGTGGTCCACGCCCCGGGCCATGGCTGCAGGGCGCGCACCTGGCGGTCGATCGCCTGGGCTGGCTGGCGCCAATCGATCCATCCATCGACGCGCCGGAACGGGCGGATCAGCGTGGCCGCGGCATCGTCCTGCGGCGTCAGCGTGATCTCGCCCTCCGCCCAGCGCTTCAGCTCCGCGGGCACGACCTCCGCCGCCAGCGCGGCGAGTTGCGCCTCGAGCTCGGGAGTCGTCTCCAGGCCGGTGAGGGGAACCGACCACTGCGCCACGATGGGACCCGCGTCCAGCGCCTCGGTCATCACCATCAGGCTCAGGCCGGCAGCCGGGTCCCCGGCCAGGATGGTGGATGCCACCGGCGCCGCTCCCCGGTGGCGCGGCAGGAGCGACGGATGGACGTTGAGCGGAGGTCGCGGAGCGAGCGACAGCAGCTCGCGTGGGATGAGCTGACCGTACGCGACCAGGAGCAATCCATCCGGAGCGTAGGAGCGCAGGATCTCGGTCCCCTCGTCCGAGCGCACGCGCCGCGGAGTCTCCACCCGAAGCTCGTGGGCCCGTGCCCAGGCCGCTACCGGGGATGGTCGAGTCTCCAGGCCGCGCCCGGCGGGACGATCAGGCTGACTGATCACCAGCAGCTCGTCGCTGAGTTCCGGCAGTCGCGCGAGAAGCGGGACGCCGACCGCACCGGTGCCCAGGAAGGCGATCCGCCCGAGCCCGGCCACTAGATGCGGGCGGTGGCGGCTTCCTCCACCTCGCTCGGCCGCTCGCTGACCCGTACCAGCTCCTCGAGCGACTCGAGGTAGTCGATGTACAGGATCCCGTTGAGGTGGTCGATCTCGTGCTGAAGGGCGCGGGCGAACAGCTCCTCGCCCTTCACGCGGAACTCCTTGCCGTGACGGTCGCGCGCCTTGACGGTCACTTTGGCGTGACGGCTGACTTCCGCCACGAAACCGGGGACCGACAGGCACCCCTCCCAGTCGATCACCTCGCCACTGGCGCGCACGATCTGTGGATTGATCAGCTCGGTGATCGTCTCCTCGAGCTCGATGATGGCCACCTGTAGCGGCACGCCGATCTGGTTAGCGGCGAGGCCGATCCCGGGGGCATCGCGCATCGTCTCCAGCATGTCGTCGAGGAGGCGGTGCAGCGACGCGTCGAAGTGCGTCACCCTGCGGGCGCGCTCGCGAAGGATCGGTTCCTCGGCGGTGAGGATCTGGCGAATCACCATGGCCGGTATTGTACCGATGGCGTCGGGCGGGACGGCTAGAGGAGCGACTCGGGGTCCACGTCGATCGCGACGCCGGCCGGGACGCGCTCCAGCGCCGCGGCTCGATCCGCCTCACGGGCCGCGCGGATGACCACCTGGAAGCGCCAGCGCCCGGCGCGGCGCGGGACGTATGACGGCAGCGGGCCGTGGACATCCACGCCTCGCATCTCCACCGCGGTAGCCGCCTCGCGGCCGCGCGACTCGGCGCGCTCTCGGTTCGGATCCGCCACCAGCAGGCGCGCGAGGTGCGAGGCCGGTGGATAGCCGAGCAGCCTGCGGCGGGCCAGCTCCTCGTCCGCGAACCCGTCGACGTCGAGGCGGACCGCCGCGCGGACCGCGTAGTGGTCGGCCGCGTAGGTCTGGATGATCACCCGCCCCGGCAGCTCTCCGCGGCCGGCACGGCCGGCAACCTGCGCCAGCAGCTGAAAGGTCCGTTCGGGAGCCAGATAGTCCGGCAGGTTGAGTGTCACGTCGGCCGTTACCACCGCGGCAAGCGTGACGCTGGGAAGGTCAAGCCCCTTGGCGGCCAGCTGGGTGCCGACCAGCACGTCCACCTCGCCGTCGCGGAACTGGTCGTACACGAGCTCGAAGCCACGGCGCGCGCCCAGCGTGTCGGAGTCCATGCGAGCCACCCGCAGTCCTGGAAAGCGGGCACGCACCTCGGCCTCGACACGCTGGGTGCCGGCGCCGAAATAGCGAATCCGCGAGCTGCCGCAGGCGGGGCAGCGTTCGGGCGGCGCCGTGGTCCGCCCGCAGTGGTGGCACCGCAGCTGGGCCCCCGCCGAGTGGTACACGAATGGGAGATCGCAGTCGGGACAGCGGAGGCTGGTCCCGCAGTCGCGACACAGCACGAAGGTCGCGGAGCCGCGCCGATTCATGAGCAGGATCGCCTGCTCGCGGCCTGGCCGAAGCCGTGCCAGCGCCTCGCCCAGCGACGCGGAGAAGATGGAGCGATTCCCGCCCGCAAGCTCCGCCCGCAGGTCCACCAGTTCGATGCGCGGAGCGCGCCCGACCCGTCGTTCGACCAGCCGGACCCGCTCCACCATCCCCCCACGCGCCCGCGCGATGGTGGCCACGTCTGGGGTCGCGGTACCGAGCATGACCCGGGCACCGGTCAACTGCCCACGGCGACGCGCCACCCAGCGGGCGTCGTAGCGGGGCGTGCGATCCGCCTTGTAGCCGCTCTCGTGCGACTCGTCCACCACGATCAGCCGGAGGTCAGCGAGCGGCGCGAAGACCGCCATCCGCGTCCCGACCACGACGCGGGCGCGTCCGTCGCGGATGCGCCACCAGGTGTCGTGGCGCTCGCCGGGCGCCAGCCCGGAGTGCAGCACGGCGAGCTGGTCTCCCGCCAGCGCCGCCACCCGATCCGCAAGCTGGGGCACAAGGGACAGCTCCGGCACCAGCACGATCGCGCCACCACCGTCAGCGATCACCGCCTCGATCGCCGCCAGGTACACGTCGGTCTTGCCGGCCGCCGCGACCCCCTCGAGGAGGAGCTCACCTCCCGGTGGGAGGTTCTCCAGCGAGCGCAGCGCGCCTTCCTGTTCGGCCGCCAACGTGTGCTCCCTCGGGGCCCGGCGCGGGCGGTGGGCCAGCGGGTCGCGCTCGACCTGCTGCCAGCCAAGCTCCACCAGGCCGAGCGCCTCCAGGCGGCGGGCAGGGGCGAGCAGCGCACCGGGCTGGGCGCCCATCCCGTCGGCGAGCTCGGCCAGCGTCCGGGCATCGCCGCCCGCGGCGGCCAGCAGCGCTCGCTGCAACGCGCCACGGGGCGCCGTCTGTTCACCGGGCAGGCGCCGGATCGTCCGCGCCCGGCGGGCGCGAAGATCGGGTGGCAGTAGCGACCACCTGACCCGCACGGCTCCGGCTCGGCGCAGCCGTTCAGCTACGGCCGGCCCGTCGGTGCCCAGGGCGCGTCGCAGCGTGGCCTCGTCGACCTCGCCTGCCTCGGAGACGGAAGGCAGCAGCGCCTCGGGGAGGGCCGCCACATCGAGGACCACCCAGCTACGCCGAAGGCGTGACTCGAGGCCGGGTGGGAGCATGGCCGCCACGGTCGTTCCGAGCGGCGAGCGGTAGTAGGCCGCTATCGCTTCGGCGAGGTCGAGGAGGTCCGGGGTCAGCATCGGCTCCGAGACGACCGCCTCGATGTCGCGCAGGTCGAGGTCTGGTTCGGGGTCGGGTGCGTCGCCGAGCAGGTAGCCGAGCGCAAGTCGCCGCCCGTACGGGACCAGGAGCAGTGCGCCCGGGTCCGGCCTGCCGAGGGCAGCCGGAAGCCGGTAGCTGAACGCTCGCTCGGGTCGGTCGGCGACGGCCTCGACCGCAACCCGGACTACCCGCCCTCCGGCCGAGGCGGCCTCGTCGGCCACCGCCATCAGACCCGGACGCGCCGGGGGGGCTCGCGCCGGGCCTCGGCCTGGATGATCTCCCAGATGCGCTCGGCCGCGGCCTCCGGATGCCCGGTCTCGTTGACGATCACGTAGTCGTAGTCGGCGCTGGACGCCATCTCGGCCTCCGCGTTGCGGCGGCGAACCGACAGGCTCCGCTCGTCCTCTGAGCCACGGGTCGCCAACCGCAGGTCGAGGTCCTCGATCGACGGCGGCATGACGAAGATCAGCAGCGCATCGGGGACGAGCGCCCGCACCGAGTGGGCACCCTGCGGGTCGATCGTCAGGATCGCATCGCGGCCCGCGGCCAGGATGCCGCGCACCTGGTCGATCGGCGTTCCGTACCACTGCCCGTGGACGTTGGCGTGTTCGAGGAGGCCATCGGCAGCCCGCAGCCGGTCGAATTCAGCCTCGCTGAGGAAGTGGTAGTGGACCTTGTCCTCCTCACCGGTGCGGCGCGGCCGCGTGGTGGCGGTCACGATCGGCACCACCTGGGGCCGGTTCCGCGCCAGCTGCGCGACGATGGTGCTCTTCCCGACTCCCGATGGCCCGGAGACGACCACCAGCAGCGGGTTGGGAAAGACGAGTCGCTTGGCCGGTCGACCGGTGTTGCGCCGCCGCGCCATCAGGCCGCCTCGACGAGTGCCGCGCCGATGCCCGATGGGAGGCGGTCACTGGCGATGCCGCAGGCGACAAGGGCGTCGGCGAGCTCGGGCGGCAGCTCGCTCCAGGCGTGCATCGGTCGGTCGTCGATCGGCCGTCGCAGCGTCAGCCGGGCGGCATGCAGGAACTGGCGGCCGAGTCCACCGGGCCCCACTCCCCCGCCGTACCGCATGTCGCCGGCGATCGGCAGGCCCAGGAAGGCGAGGTGCGCCCGCAGTTGGTGGGTTCGGCCGGTCCGGGGTCGCAGCAGGAGGAGGGTGTAGCCGCTCCCGGCGCCGAGCACCTCGTAGTCGGTGACCGCCTCGCGGCCGCCGGCCACGACCGCCATGCGCTGACGATCCCGCGGGTCGCGGCCAACGGGAGCTTCGATCCTGCCGCGGGGCGCGGGAGCGGCGCCGCGCACCAGCGCCAGGTACTCCTTCTCGATCGTCCGCTCCCCGAACTGCTGCATCAGGCTCGCCTGGGCGGCATCGGTCTTGGCGACCATCAGCAGGCCGGAGGTCTCCTTGTCGAGCCGATGCACGATCCCCGGTCGCCCGACGCCGGCGATCGATCCGAGCGCTTCGCCGCGTTCGGTGGCCCGGCCCAGGAGCGCGTGCACCAGGGTCCCGGTGGCGTGGCCGGCGCTGGGGTGCACCACCAGACCGGCCGGCTTGTCGACGATCAGCATCGTCTCGTCGTCGTAGGCGATGCGCAGCGGAATCGACTCCGGAACGAGCGTCTCGTCGGGGGGTGCGGAGAGGGTCACGCTCAGCAGCTCGCCGCCACGCAGGCGATCGGACGCGCGTGCCCGACGCCCGTCGACCAACGCCCGTCCATCGGTGATCAGTCGCTGGGCATGCGCCCGACTGATCCCCGCCAGGGCGCTGGCCGCGAGGTCAAAGCGGCCGGCCACGGCGGACCCGGTGACGACTCGCTCCTCGACGGCAGGTGGACCTCCGCTCACGCGCGGGCCTCGCGCCGGCCCGGATCGGCCAGAAACAGGTAGAGCACCAGGGCGCCGATCCCGAGCACGATCGACGAGTCGGCGACGTTGAAGGCAGGAAACCGCAGGTCACCCACGCCGACCGACACGAAGTCGGTCACATACCCGAGCCGGAGGCGATCGATGAAGTTGCCCAGCGTTCCGCCGAGCACGACGCCCAGGACACCGTGCAGCCAGCTCGCTCGCTCCCGGAATGTTCGGTGGAAGTAGACGACCATCCCCAGCGCGACCACGGTAACGGCGATAAAGAGCAGGTTTCCTCCCTGGAAGAGGCTGAATGCAGCGCCCCGGTTCTGGGCGTGCCAGATCTGCACCAGATCGCCGATGACCGGGGTTCGCTCCCCCACCTCGAGGTTCGCGATGACGAGTGCCTTGGTCACCTGGTCGGCGACGATGATCCCGGCGGCGACCAGCAGCAGTATCATCGGGCGGGCGCGGCCGCCGGCGGGCGGCGCCTCATCGCTCATGGGCCGATGGTACGCGATGGGGCCGCCTCAGGCGCGTCGCACCGCCAGCCGAAGCGCTCCCCCGTCGACCTCCATCTCCTCCGCCAGGTCGGCGTCGGCAAGGGCGGCACCGTCGCCGATCTCCATGGTCGTCGCCAGCGTCTCTTCGGCCAGCCAGTCGCGGTGCGCGAGCAGTCTCCCGATCGGCACCTCGGCACCGGCGATGGCTACCACGATCCGGTCGGCAACCTCGTAGCCGGCCGCCTTGCGCATGTTCTGGAGCCGGTGGGCCACCTCGCGGGCCAGTCCCTCCGCCTCGAGCTCGGGGGTGAGCCGCGTGTCGAGCGCCACCAGCAGGTCTCCGTCCTCGGCCACCTCCAGGCCCGGGCGGGCGCGGGCCGTGAGCTGGAACGCATCGGGCTCCAGCACCACGCCGCCGACCTCTGCTCGCCCATCGTCGAGCAGCCGCCAATCACCTGAACGGGCACCGGCCATGACGGCTCCCACCGCCGCGCCATGGCGCGGACCGATGATCGGCAGGAGCGGATAGAGCGTGCGCTCGACAAGCTCTGACTCGTCGTCGAGCACCTCCAGCGCGCGCGCGTTGAGCTCCTCGAGCACTTCAGCGAGCAGCTCGGCGGCGATTGCCGGGTCGGTCGCCAGTGAGTCGCCGGCCGAAGCCGGCAGCTTGACGCGAACGGCCGCCAGCGGCTGGCGGGTCCGCATGCCGGAGGTGGCGCGCGCCGTTCGGCCGAGGGCCACCACGCGCCGCGCCAGGGCGACCGACGCGTCCACTTCGGGCGCGTCGCGTCCGGGCACGCGCTCGGGGAAAGCGGTCAGGTGCACGCTGTCGGGTGCGGTGGCATCAACCGCCGACACCAGGTTCCGCCAGATCGCGTCGGACAGGTGCGGGACGAAGGGCGCCATCACCCGCACCAGGGTCGCCAGCGCTTCGTGCAGGGTCGCGTAGGCGGCCCGCTTGTCCGGGTCGAGCTCGCCCTTCCAGAAGCGCCGCCGGTTGCGCCGCACGTACCAGTTCGAGAGATCCTCGACGAACGCCTCGATGCTGCGCGTGGCGGCCGCGGCGTCGTACTCGTCGAGCGAGGACCGGACGCTCCCCACCAGGGCGTCGAGGCGTGACAGGAGCCATCGGTCGAGCAGGGTCCGTGGCGCGTCTCGATCGGCCTCCGACGGGGTCCAGCCATCGATGCGAGCGTAGGTCACCAGGAAGCCGTAGCTGTTCCAGAGCGGCAGGAAGAAGCGACGCACCACCTCGTGGCCGGGGCCGTAGCCGAAGTTCAGATTGACCGCCGGGTTGGCCGCCGCGTACATCCAGCGCATCACATCGGCGCCGATCTCCTCGGCAGCATCATCGAACCAGATGGCGTTGCCCTTGCTCTTGTGCATCTCCTCGCCGTGTTCGTCGTGCACGAGCGCGTAGCCGAACAGCGTGCGCATCGGCGGCTCGTCGGTGATGACGGTGGACATCGTCAACAGCGCGTAGAACCAGTTGCGGAACTGACCGGGGAACGACTCGGTGACGAAGTCGGCCGGGAACCACTGGGCCCACGACTCGCGGTCGTGGTTCCAGTCGAGCGTGCTGAAGGCGACGATGCCCGCATCGAGCCACGGGTTGCCGACATCGGAGATCCTGCGGGTCGGCTCGCCGCACGACCCGCAGGCGATCTGCACCGCGTCGATCCACGGCTTGTGCGGCGAGTGCCCGGCGAACTGGTCCCAGCCGGCCACGGCACGATCGCGCAGCTCATCGCGCGAGCCGATCACCTCCCATTGCCCGCACGCCTCGCACTCCCAGATCGGCAGTGCCAGGCCGTAGTAGCGCTTCTTGCTGATCATCCAGTCGCTCATGTTGCGAAGCCAGTCGATCTCCCGTTCCTCCAGGCCGATCCCCTCGGGCAGCCAGCGGACCTTCCGGGTCACCGCACTGATCGGAGCGCGCAGCGGGTCCATGGCGATGAACCACTCGTCCACCAGGCGGAAGACCAGTTGCGTGCTGCAACGCCAGCAGACCGGGTAGTGGTGCAGGTAGCGCTCCTTCGCCACCAGCAGCCCCTTGCGCTCGAGGTCGGCGGCAATCTCGAGCGGCAGCTCGCGGTCCTCGTCGTTGGCGGCACCCGCATAGCGGCCCGTCTGCCACCCGTAGCCATCCCGGAAGATGCCGGCCTCGTCGATCGGATCGAGCACGGCCAGGCCGAGCGCCTTCGACAACGCGAAGTCCTCCTGCCCGCAGCCGGGGGCGATGTGGACGATCCCGGTCCCCTCTTCGTCCGAAACCTCGTCCCAGGCGATCACCCGGTGCTCCACACCGGCCTGCACCGGCAGTTCGTCGTACGGGCCGGCGTAGGTCAGCCCGATCAGCTCGCTGCCGGTCACCTCCGCCAGGACCGCTGCCTTCGCGACGACGCGCCCCTTCGACCCGCGCGAGACCCACCAGCGTCGCCCGCCGTCGCCTTCCACCAACTGGTAGACCAGGTCCGGGCGGACGGCCGCGGCAACGTTGCTCGACAGGGTCCAGGGCGTCGTGGTCCACACCAGAAGATCCTCGCCCTCGCGGCCCGCCGATGTGATCGGCAGACGGATGGTCAGCGAGAGGTGGCGCAGCTCGCGGTATCCCTCGGTGGCGATCTCCTGGTTCGACAGGCCGGTGCCGCAGCGCGGGCACCACGGCATCACGTCGTGGCCCTTGTAGATGAGCCCGCGCTCCTGGCACATCTTCAGGAAGGCCCAGATCGAGTAGTTGTTCTCGTCGGAGTTGGTGTAGTACGAGGCGTCCCAGCGCATCCACATGCCGAGCCGCTGGCTCTGCTCGGTGATCCGGTCGGCGTAGCGCTGGACGCGCGCCTTGCAGAACTCCACGAAACGATCGACCCCGTAGGTTTCGATATCGCGCTTGCTCGTGAAGCCGAGCTCCCGTTCGGCCTCGACCTCGATCCACAGACCCTGGCAGTCGAACCCGTTCTGGTAGCGCTGCCGCTCGCCGAGCATGGAGTGATAGCGGATGAAGAGGTCCTTGTAGGTCCGACCCCAGGCGTGGTGCACGCCCATCGGGTTGTTGGCGGTGATCGGTCCGTCCAGGAACGAATAGCGACGATCCGACCCCTCGTTGCGGGCCAGGTAGCGCTCCTCGGTGCGCGCATCGCGCCAGACCTCGATCTGCTCGCGCTCGAGCGCCGCGACGTCCAACTTGTTCGATACCGGTCTGAACACTGACTCTCTCTGATAGCACGAATCCCGCCCCACACCCGGGACGGGATCTCACTCCCGCGGTACCACCCGCGCTTGACCGATGCCGGCCGCCCGGCCTCGATCCACTCGCTCCGCCCTGGCATCGGGTGGCGAACCCGGGAGGCGTTACGCACGGCGATTGCCGCTTGGCGCCTCCGGCTCGGGAGGGATCGCTGCCGCCTCTTGCCCGCCCGCTCACACCCTCCGGGCTCGCTACCTGGGCTCGATGCCGGCGAGAGCGCTGGCTCCGTCACGGCCGTCTTCGACTGTGGGCGGATCGTGGCAGCGCAGACCGCGCTTTGTCAATCTGACCTAGGCGATGGCCGCCCGTGCCACCAGCGCCAGGGCGGCGACCGCGGTCATCGAGACGAGTGGGCCCAGCCGCGGGTACCAGGCGCGGGCGGCAAGCG
>Ga0209521_10000859_pt1 | contig 24129 bp, 24 predicted proteins | sample Rifsed19ft4_FD_184016 | JGI IMG/M metagenome (GOLD analysis project Ga0209521, IMG submission 184016) | Soil microbial communities from Rifle, Colorado, USA - sediment 19ft 4 (version 2) | ecosystem: Environmental > Terrestrial > Deep subsurface > Rock core/Sediment | place: Rifle, Colorado...
CCCCGGGAACGTCGGAGGGCGTCCCGGGCCGCGATGCGCTCCTCGTCCCCCCCGAGAACGGAGTAGTGGACCCGGGCGATCTTCAGGTCGACGGTCATGGTGACGTCGGTGACGGTTACCCCCCCCAGTCCGGGATCCTTCACCCGGTTCTGGAGGATCAGGGAGACCTCCTCCCGGATCCTCTCCCCCACGCGCGTCGGACGATCTCCGCGTCCTTTCATGCTTCCCCGTCCTCCATCCGGAGGATCTCGATCCGGTGCCCGGTCATCTCGATTTCTCCGTCCCGTCCGACCATGTCCGTGATCCGATCCAGGATCGACTGTGCCAGGCGGGAGTCCGTCGAGACGAGGGCAACACCGATTCTTCCCCGCTGCCACAGGTCCTGGAACCCGACCTCGGCGACGGACACCGGGAACCCCGCCCGGATCCGGCCCGTCAGGCCGCTCAACCGTCTTCGCTTGTCCTTGAGGGAATCGGACCCGGGGAACAGAAGATCAGCCACCAGCACCGCGACCAGCATTCCCCCGCCGCTTCGTCCCACCGCAACCGTCTACGCAAGGGTCCCGACGACCTTCTCCATCACGAACGCCTCGATCTGGTCGCCGATCTTGATGTCGTTGAAGTTTTCCAGCCCGAGCCCGCACTCGTACCCTTCCACCACTTCGCGGACGTCGTCCTTGAACCGCTTCAGCGAGGCGAGTTTCCCTTCGTGGACGACCACGTTGTCGCGCAGCAGCCTGACCAGCGCGTTCCTGGTGATCTTGCCGGAGAGGACGAAGCACCCGGCCACGGTGCCAAGCCGGGAGATGTGGAACGTGTTCCGTACCTCCGCTCGCCCCACGGACATCTCCCGGTAGGAGGGCTCGAGCATCCCTTCCATCGCCTTCCGGATATCCTCCACCACGTCGTAGATGACCGAGTAGAGGCGAACGTCGACCCGCTCCCGCTCGGCGAGGTCCGCACCCTTTGGCTCCGGACGCACGTTGAACCCGATGATGACCGCCGTGGAGGCCGAGGCGAGCATCACGTCCGATTCGGAGATGCCGCCCGCCCCCGCGTGGATGATGTTCACCTTGACCTTCTCGCCGGAGAGCTTGTTCAGCGAAAACTGGAGCGCCTCCAACGAGCCTTGCACGTCCGTCTTCAGGACGATGTTCAGTTCCTTCAACCCGCCTTCCTCGATCCGGCGATGGAGCTCCTCGAGACTGAACCTTGGCCGTGCGACGACTTTCTCCCGCTCCTTCTCGAGGCGGTGCATCGCGATCTGGCGGGCGGTCCGCTCGTCCCTCATGACGGCGAACTTCTGCCCCGCCGCGGGAAGCCCGTTGAGGCCCTGGATCTCGACCGGGGTTCCCGGGAGAGCCTCCGTCAACCGTTTCCCCTTGTGGTTGATCAAGGCGCGGACGCGCCCGTAATGGGTCCCGGTCACGACCGGGTCCCCGACCTTCAGGGTGCCGTCCTGGACGAGTACCGTGGCGATCGGGCCGCGCCCTTTCTCGATACGGGACTCGATCACCGTCCCCCGGGCGAGCTTGCGGGGATTCGCCTTGAGCTCGAGGATATCCGCCTGCAGGAGAACAAGTTCGAGCAGGGAGTCGATGCCGATCTTCTTCTTCGCGGAGATGTTCGCGTACAGCGCCTGGCCGCCCCATTCCTCGGGGACCAGCCCGAAATCGGAGAGCTGCTGGCGGATCCGGTCGGGCTGCGCGCCCGGCTTGTCGATCTTGTTCACCGCCACGACGATCGGAACGTCCGCCGCCCTGGCGTGATCGATCGCCTCCACGGTCTGCGGCATGACGCCGTCTTCGGCCGCCACCACCAGCACCACGATATCGGTCACCTGGGCCCCGCGCGCCCGCATGGAGGTGAACGCCTCATGTCCGGGCGTGTCCAGCATGACGAGGGACCGTCCGTTATGCTCGACCTCGTACGCGCCGATGTGCTGGGTGATCCCTCCCGCCTCCTGGTCGATCACGTGGCTCGCCCGGATCGCGTCCAACAGCGATGTCTTCCCGTGGTCGACGTGGCCCATGATCGTTACCACGGGCGGCCGGGCAACGAGGTCCTCCTCCCGATCGGCTTCCTGGTCGATGAGGCTTTCCATCTCGGGGGCGACGTTTTCCACCTCGAACCCGTACTCCTGGGCGAGAAGACCCGCCGCGTCGGCGTCGAGGAGCTGGTTCACCGTGGTGGGCATCCCCATCTCGATCAGCTTCTTGATGACTTCACCCGCCTTGATCCCCATACGGTGGGCCAGATCCCCGACGGTGATGACCTCCTCGATCTTGAACACGCGCTTGCTCGCCTTCGGCGGGAGGGTTGAGGGAGCTTTCTTCTCCCTTGCGAGTCTCCCTCTCCTCTTCTGGACCCGGACCGGCTGGAACTGGCGCACCACCGCCTCGGCTTCGGCCGGAGGCTTCTGCTCGACGACGGGGGCGACATCGGGTTCCTCGACGATCTCCTGGATGATGTGCTTCTTCAGCACCCCTTTCTGGACTTTCTTCTCGTGCGGTTTCGCCTTCTTCCACTTCTTTTCCTTCTCTTTGCGCTCCTCCTCGGCCTTCGAGGGGGGCGGGGCTTCCACGACCCGGATCTCCGGCTCCGCCTTCTTCTCCTCCACCACCGCCGGAGCCTGCAGTGCCTCCGGAACCGCGGGGGTCTCTTGCGGCATATCGGGGGACGGCGGCGCGGTCTCCGCCTTGTGGTCCAAGACCTCCGGCGGGGGGGGGGGCGGTTCGGCGGGCTTCTCCGGTTCGGGGGCGCTCCTGCGCAGCACCACCCGGCTCGACTTGCGCTCGAGCGACCCGTCCGCGCGGGTCACCTCCAGCGGTTTTTCCCTGGGGGGCGGAGGCGGGGCGCCTTTGCGGAAGTGGGTCCGCACCCTCTCGACCACATCGCCATCGATGTTGCTCGACGCGGATTTCCCCTTCTGCCCGATACGCTCCAGGAACAGCAGGATCTCCTTGCTGCTTTTCATCCCGAGTTCCTTGGCAAGCTCCCTTACACGAACCTTCTCCATCCACTCCCCCTGCGTTTTGTGCTTTTCTCTATCATGCGTCACTCCTCCCGCGGTGGCAACCCACCGCCCCGGGCGGTTTCGCGAAATGGCGCCTGCTCCTCAAGGCCCGCCCCGCCACGCTTCCAGGCGGTCCGCCAGGAGCACCGCGGACGCGCCCATCCGAAAGCGCCGGGCTCCTTTCGGCGTGCGGACCCTCCGCGCGAAATCCCCGATGCAACCCGCCTCCCGGCAGAGATAGATCCCCCGGCCGGGCCTTCTGCCCCCGGGATCCGGCTCAAAGCCTTGCCCGGGCCGCCCCGCGATCCGGAAAAACCCTTCCTTGTCCCTCTTCGCCCCGCATTGCACGCAGGACCGCTGCGGGCGGTGTCGCTTACGACCCGGAGCCATTCCCCGGCTTCTCCTCTGGGGGTTCCCCTGCCGGAGGGACGTCCACGCCCTCCTCATCGACCTTGGGCGTTTCCGATTCCCGGGCCGTGCTCCCGGGAGCATCCCGCTCCGCAATCGCCGCTTGCGGGTCAGTCGCCACCGGGGGCGCCTCCCCCCCGGCCTCCTCCTTCGGAGCCTCCGCCTCCACCTTCTTGGGTGCGAACAGTCCTTCGGCTCTCTTGAGCGCGTCCTCGACCTGGCCTTCCGCCCGGACCTCGATCTGCCACCCCACGAGCTTGGAAGCGAGTTTCACGTTCTGTCCCCGCTTCCCGATGGCCAGGAGAAGCTGCTCCTCGGGGACGATGACCTCCATCGTCTTTTCGGACTCGTTCACGAGTACCCGTATGATCTCCGCGGGCTGCAAGGCGTTGCACACGAACTTCGCGGGGTCCTCGTCCCACGCGATGATGTCGATTCTCTCTCCCCGAAGCTCCTGCACGACACTCTGGACCCGGGACCCCTTCATCCCGACGCACGCCCCCACGGGGTCCACGTCCCGTTCCTTCGACTTCACCGCGATCTTGGTGCGGAACCCCGGCTCCCTCGCCACGCTCAGAATGGAGACGACGCCCTCGTAGACCTCGGGGACCTCCTGCTCGAAGAGCTTCAGGATCACCCGCGGGTCGGAACGGGACAGCAGGATCTCCGGCCCTCTCGTCGTCTTGGTCACGTCCTTGATATAGGCCCGGATCCGGTCGCCCTGCCGGTAGCGTTCCCTCGGGATCTGCTCCGACGGGGGCATCACGGCCTCCGTCCTCCCGAGGTCGACGATGATGGTGTCGCGCTCGTACCGCTGGACGATGCCGTTGAGGATCTCCCCTTTGCGGGTAATGAACTCGTTGTAAATCACCTCCCGCTCGGCATCCTTGACTTTCTGCATGATGATCTGGCGCGCGGTCTGGGCGGCGATCCGCCCCAGATCCTTGGTGCTCATCCGGAACCCGATGCTGTCGCCCAGGCGCGACTCGGGGTCCAGTTCCCTGGCTTCCGCGAGCGAAAGCTCCAGTTCCTGGTCCTTCACCCCGTCCACGACGGTCTTGAACTCGAGGACCTCGAACCCCCCGGCCTCCTCGTCGTATATGGCCTCGAGCCGCTTGTTCATCCCGTACTTCTTCTTCGCCGCGCTTTCGAGGGCGTCCTTGATCGCGCCGATGATCACGCTCCGGTCGATCCCCTTTTCCTTCCCCAGCTGGCTGATAATCTGTCCGATATCCAGAATCATCGTCTCCTCGTTCCCTTCCCGAATAGTTCTTCCTGGGTGACCTCCAGGTTCGCCTTGCGCATCAGCCGGTACGGCAGCCGAAACACCCTGCCGTCCCTGTCGAGCCCGATCCCTTCCGCGTCGCTTTCCCGAAGGACCCCCCGGAAGTTCCTGCTCCCCTCGACGGGGGCCGACAGCACGACGTGCACCCGCTTCCCCCGGCATGCCGCAAAGTGCTTCGGCTGGCTGAGCCTCCGGTTCACCCCCGGAGAGGAAACCTCCAGGGAATACGGGCCCGCGACGGGGTCCTCGACATCGAGGACGGCTCCGAGCTTCCGGCTGAACGACTCGCAGTCGCGCAGCCGGACCCCCCCTTCCCTGTCGATGAAGATGCGGATGAGCGAGCGGGGGCCTTCCGTCGCGATCTCAACGTCGATGAGCTCGACCAGCTCGTCCTGCGCTACGCCGTCGGCAAGAGCCGCGATTTTTTCCGTGTCGATTTTCAACCTGTGTCCATCGAAAAAAAAAGTGGGCTGCTGCCCACTTCCCGGAAAACCCTTAAGCAGGCAAATTATACTCTTTCCCGCAAGGAAACCTCAAGGGATTTTTTCCCTCTGCAGCCCCCCCCGGTACTCCTCGAGGCGGGCGATGCGCTGCTCCCGGAAGAACGCCTCGATCCCCACGAGGATATCGACGCACGCCCGGGGATTGCGGAAGTTCGCGGTCCCGACCTGCACCGCCGACGCTCCCACCAGGAGAAACTCGAGCGCGTCCGCCGCGTTCTGGATGCCGCCGACCCCGATTACCGGGATCCGGACGGCCTTCGCCGCCTCCCACACCATGCGCAGGGCAACCGGTTTGATCGCGGGGCCGGAAAGCCCTCCCGTGACGTTCGACAGTTCCGGACGCCGGGTCCTGTGATCGACCGCCATCCCGACGATCGTGTTGATCAGGGATACCGCGTCCGCCCCGCTCCCCTCGGCGGCTTTCGCGATGCTCGCGATGTCCGTGACGTTCGGGCTGAGCTTCACCCAGAGAGTTTTTCCGGTGCACCGGCGCACCCGTTCGGTGAGTTGCGCGATCCCCCCGGTGGTCGCCCCGAACGCCATCCCCCCCTCCCTGACGTTGGGGCAGGAGGCGTTCACCTCGATCGCGCCGAGGGAGGGGACTTCCGACAGGCGACGGGCGACCGCCTCGTATTCCTCCAATGTCTTCCCGTAGATGTTCGCGACGAACGTTGCGCCGGCGTCTTCCAGTCGCGGCACCACGTCGCCGACGAACCGCTCCACCCCGATGTTCTGCAGACCGATCGCGTTGAGCATCCCCGCCGCCGTCTCCACGATTCGCCCGGGCGGGTTGCCCGGGGTGGGCGCGAGGGACAGCCCCTTCACGACGACCGCCCCCAGCCGGGATATGTCGTAGAACGGGGTGAACTCGACGCCGTATCCAAACGTCCCCGACGCGCTCATGACGGGGTTCTTCACCCGAAGTCCCCCGAGGGAGACGGAAAGGTCGGGTGTCACCATACGACCTCCCGGGCGTCGAACACCGGCCCTTCCCGGCAGACGCGCCGGTAGGCCGTCCGGTCGCCGTCCCACAGGGACACGACGCATCCCCAGCAGACCCCGAAGCCGCACGCCATGTGGTTCTCCAGCGCCACCTGCGCAGAGACACTCCGTTCGGCCGCCGCGGCGGCGATCTCCCTGAGCATCTCCCTCGGCCCGCAGGCGAGGATCGTCATCCGCGAGGCCGATTCCGGGGAAAGTCTCCGCAGCCGCTCCAGCACCGCGTCGGTGACGCGGCCATGGAATCCGGCGGTTCCGTCCTCGGTGCAGAAATGGATCGTCCCCGGCGTCTTTCCCCCCGGCGTCCACTCCCTCGGCGGAAGATGCTCCCGGGTCCGGGCGCCGAGAAACATCTCGAACGCGGCCCGGCGTCGCCCGAGGACGGCCGCCGCCGGGAACACCGAGGAAAACCCGACGCCGCCCCCCACCAGCCAGTACGTCCGCCCTTCCCGGTCCAGGTCGAACCCGCGGCCAAGAGGGAGGGTGATGGACAGGGTCTCCCCCGGGTGGAGACCGGACAATAGGGCGGTCCCCCTGCCCACGACCTTGTAGACGAATTCGACTTTCCCCTTCCCGCGGGTCCCCCCGGCCCGGAACACCGCGAGCGGTCGGGGCAAAAGCGGGTCGTTCCCCGGCCACCCGGAGACCATGGCAAACTGTCCGGGAACGAACCGGACGGGTTCGGGAATGGTCGCCTCGATGCGGTAAAAGATCTCCCCGCGCCCCTCGTTCCGCAGGATCCTGCCCGTGACGAACCTCGGCCGGTTAAACGGCATCGTCTTCCCCGATCTCCCGCAGGAGCACGATCGCATCCTCCCCGGTGTCCGTGTAATACCCTCTCCTGACGCCAGTGAAACGAAACCCGTCCCGCCGGTACAGGGAAAGCGCCGGTTCATTGCCCGCCCGTACCTCGAGGGTAATCGTGCGTCCCCCGGCACGCACACCCCGCCGGATGCACTCCTTGAGAAGAGAGCGCCCGACCCCCTGGTTGCGGGCGTCCGGCCGGACCGCGATGTTCAGCAGGTGAGACTCGTAGCCGACGGTCCAGCAGATCGCGTAGCCGGCCACGCTTCCCCCCGGCTCGTCGACAGCGACGATGGCGTCGGAGAATCCCCGCCCGATCTCCTCCTCGAAAAGGGCACGGGACCACGGGGATGGGAACGATTCCTTTTCGATGGCCATCACGCCATCCAGGTCCTCGTGCGCCAGGTCCCGGATCCGGAACCGCAGGGTTTGTTCCCCGCTTACCAGCGGATCAGGGTCGATGCCCACGTAAACCCCGACCCGAATGCCGCGAGGCAGACGATATCCCCCTCCCGGATCCTGCCCTCCTCGACGCACTCGTCGAGAGCGATCGGTATCGAGGCGGCGGTGGTGTTGCCGTATTTCTCGATGTTGGAGAACACCTTTTCCGGCTGTACCTCGAGGGCTTTCGCCACGGCCTGGGTGATCCGCAGGTTCGCCTGGTGGGGAATGACGATCGAAAGGTCCGAAAGGGTCATGCCGTTCGCTTCGAGCGCCTCGCGGATCACCTCGGGAAAGCGCCGCACCGCGTGGGTGAACACGTAGCGGCCGTTCATGGTTCCATAATGTCTCCCGGCATCGATCATCTCCTTGCTGATCCGCGGGTGCTCGATGGACGCCGGGGCCTCCGCCATGAGCTCGCGCGCATACTTCCCCTCCGAGTGGAGGTGGGAGGACAGGATCCCCCTCCCGGGATCCGAGGGGCCGACGACCGCCGCCCCTCCGCCGTCTCCGAAGATCACGGACACGTCCCGCCCCGCCGTGCTCAAATCCATGCCGGTGCTCTGCACCTCCGCCCCGATGACCAGGACATAATCGTAGAAGCCCGCCTTGACGTACGCCTCGGCCACCGACAGCCCGTAGAGGAACCCCGTGCACTGGGTCCGGACGTCGAGCGCCCCGATCGTGTCCATCCCCATCTTCTCCTGCACGAGAACGCCGCAGCCCGGGAAGAACATGTCGGGAGAGAGGGTGGCGAAGACGAGGAACTGAATGTCCTTCGGCGTGAGCCCCGCGCGCTCGATGGCCAGGCGCGCGGCCGTAACCCCCAGGTCGGAGGCGCCTGTCCCCGGGTCGACGAACCGCCGCTCCCGGATCCCCGTGCGCTGCACGATCCATTCTTCCGTCGTGTCCATCAGGGTGGTCAGATAGGCGTTGGTGACGACATGGGGCGGCAGTGCCCGTCCCGTCCCGAGAATTTTCGCTCCCCTCATCGGTCCCCCCTCACAGCACGAAGACGGCGGCGGCGATGACCGTGGTGTACTCGTCCCTGGCGATTGCCGATTGGGTGATGTTGAACGAACGGTAGATCTTCCCGCTGATCTTCCAAACTTCCTTCTTCTCGTCCCAGCTCTTCTTCTCGTCGAACTCGATGCCCAGGGTGGATGCGAGCATGGCGGCCGCCAGGTCCTCGGCGTAGTCCCCCGCCACCTTTTCCGTCTGCCCGAACGCGTGATGCTCGCTCAGATAGCCGTAGACGGACCGGTCGGAGGGGAGGGCGCACCCCACGGAAGCCGCGACGAGCCTCCGGGGCTCGTCGCTCTGGCACCTGCTCATGACCACGAACACGATCTCGCCGGGCGTCAATGCGTTCAGGCCCGCTTCCTTGTTGATGATCCTGCACTTGGGGGGAAAGATGCTCGACACCTGGACGAGGTTGTACTTCTCGATCCCCGCATCGCGGAGAGCAAGTTCGAACGACGTCAACTGCTCCCTGTGCCGCCCGACTCCCTTGGTAAAAAACACCTTCGTAGGCACGAACATGGGCGACATCTCCTTTGGCGGGGAATCTCCCCCTTACTTCTCTTCCCGCTTGGCGAGAACCCACCCCATCATCCGGTAGCACAGCTTCGCCGCGAGGAAATCGGGCGCGACGATGCCGGGGAGGGGGGAAAGCTCCATGATGTCGAAGCCCACGATGTTGCAGTCGGAGCGCATCACGTCCCGCAGGATGTCGACCACCTCGAACCAGTCCAGACCGCCGGGCTCCGGCGTACCCACGGCGGGCATGATGCCCGGGTCGAAGACGTCGAGGTCGATCGATATGTAGACGTTGCCGGACAGGCCGCTCACGATCCCCCGGGTGACATCGGCGAGATTGTCCCGGACCTCCGAAGCGTAGAACGTCTTGACGGTTTCCGACTTGCGGAGGAACCGGTCCTCTTCCTCCGAAATGCTGCGCACCCCGACCTGGACGAGTTTCGCACCGGAATCCACGATGCGGCGTCCCACGCACGCGTGGTTCCACTGCGTTCCGAGGTACGTGTCCCGCAGGTCCGCGTGCGCGTCGAACTGGAGAATGGTGAGGTCCTCGTACTTTTTCTTCAGGGCGGAAACCGCTCCGCAGGTTCCCGAGTGCTCCCCTCCCAGGAGGATGGGGAACTTCCCGGCACGCATCACGGCCTTCATTCGCTTTTCCAGCTCTTTCAGCATGGCGATCGGGCCCGTGGTCAGCATCGGGATCTCCGTGGACACGAAGATGCCCGCCCGGTACGGCTCGATCTTGTTTTCCTCGTCGAACAGTTCCATGTGGCCCGACGCCTCGATGATCGCTCCGGGACCGTTGCGCGTCCCCGTCACGTACGTCGTGGTAAGGTCGATCGGGAACGGGATCACGACGAACGACGAACTCTTCCACGTGGCATACTTGTCGGGGATTCCACCGAAACTTACCGAATACGGCTTCACGGAGCACCCTCCTTCATATCGTCCCTTTCCGACGGGCAGATTTTACCCTGACCGCGATGCGGTACACAACCGCATAGCCCACCGCGGCGGCGGCGAGTCCCACGATCGTCGTGCCCAGGAACAGGGGGGCGGCATAGGGCACAGCCGCCTTCAGGACGGTCTTGAGGGTGTAGCGTTCGAACGACGGCGGCGGGACCCGCATCCTCAGGATCCACTCCCCGAAACGGAAACACCCGTAGAAGACGAAGGGCATCGTGTAGGGATTGTTCACCCAGACCCCCGCCATGGTCGTCACCTTGTTGAAACGGAAGATGACGGCCACGATCAGCGCCAGGACCATGTGGAGGGACAAAAGCGGAGTGAAGCTGAAGAAGACGCCCACGGCGAACCCCGCCGCAAGGCTCCTCTCGTCGGAGTCGGCGGCAATCGCGTCGCGGAGTTTCTTCCGGATCTTTCCCCAGCCAAGCACGGAACCGTCCCTCCCGACGCTAAAGGGTCAAAGGCGTCGCGGGAGCGACGGGAGGTCCGGACGGCCGCGCGTCGACCAACCGCAGGCGGATCGAGCGGTCCCCGCGGAAAAACGTCCATTGGGGGGTAAACAGGACGTCTAGGAGGCCGCCCGGCCCCGACGGCAACCCCGAACGGTGAAACGCAACCGCCTCGAAGCGGCGGCCGTCCCCGGAAAGCTCGGCTTTCAGGTGCCGCCCCTCCCCCCCGAAGAGGGAATGTTTTTCCAGGCGGACGTTGCTGGCGAGCAGCACCGGCTCCTCGTTCCCCATCCCGAATGGACGCATCCGGTCCAGCTCCTCCATGAGGCCCCGGGAAACCTCCCCGAAACGCACACGCGCGTCGACCTCGACGCGGGGGACCACGTCGCGGCCCGAGGCGAACTCCCTCGCGGCTTGGGTAAACCCCTCCCGGAAGGCAAGGAGGTTCCCGGCGGGCAGGGCGATGCCGGCCGCCTGCATATGCCCTCCGTACCGGGTCAACAGATGCGACAGTCCGGAAAGCGCGTCGATCAGCGGGAAGCCGCCCGCACTGCGGAGGGATCCCTGTGCCTCGTCTCCCTCGATCCGGAGGAGGACCGTGGGGCGGTGGTACCGTGCCGCGATCTTGGACGCGACGATGCCCAGGATGCCCGTGTGCCAGTCGGGATGGGCCAGAACGATCGCGGAAAGGGAGGAAAGGGGAGGTCCCGACTCCACCGAGGCGGTCGCCTCGCGCAAGATCCGTTCCTCCTCGCGCTGCCTCCGCGCATTGTCCGTGTGAAGCTCGGCGGCGATGCGCAAAGCCCGGTCGACACTGTCCGTCACGAGCAGCCCCGAACTGCGGGTGGAATCCCCCACCCGCCCCGCCGCGTTGAGGCGCGGCCCGATGCGGAAACCCAGGTCGATCTCGTTCACGTTCTCCTGCGCGATCCCGGATACGGACAGGAGGGCGCGTATCCCGGGCCTCGCGCGATGACGGATCTCTTCCAGGCCGGCTTTCACGAAGAGGCGGTTGTCGCCCCGCAAGGGGACCATGTCCGCCACGGTGCCGAGCGCCACGAGGTCGAGATACTTCCGCAGGCCGGGATCCTCCCCTCCGGGAAACGCGCTCTCTTCCCTCAGCAGGCGCCTGACCCCGCACAGCAGCAGGAAAACCACGCCCACCCCCGCGATCTCCTTCTCCGGGTACGGGCAATCCTTTTGCTTCGGGTTCAGGATGGCATAAGCGGGGGGAAGGATCTCTGCGGGGACATGGTGGTCCGTCACGATGACGTCCAATCCCGCCGCGGAGGCATGCCGGATCGCCTCCACGTCGGTAATCCCGCAATCCACGGTGACGACGAGCCTTACGCCGTCCGCGGCGGCTGCCTCCAGGTGGTCCTGTTTCAGGCCGTACCCGTCCGCGATGCGGTGATTCTGGTGGATCCTGATGTTCACCCCCGGAAAGACCTCGTTCAGGAAGAGGAACAGGCAGGCCGCGCCCGTGGCGCCGTCCGCGTCGTAATCGGCGTACACCAGGATCGGCAACCCTCGCCGCGCTGCGTCCACGAGGCGGCGGGATGCCTTCTCGAGGTCTTTCATCCGGAAGGGAGCGGAGAGGTCCGAAAGCGTGCCGTTGAGATACCGTTCCGCCTCGGCGGGGGCAACGATCCCTCGGTTCACCAGGATCCGGGAAGCCGTTTCGGAAAGACCGGTCCTTTCCCGGACGTCCCGGACGAGCGATTCATCCGGGGCGAGAAGCAACCATGTTCGTCCGGTTTCCCCCGCCAACTCCCGCCGTTACCTTTTCACCTGGATCATCTTCTCGCCCCGCCACATCGCGACGATCGGACTGGCCACGAAGATGGAGGAATAGGTCCCGATGATGATGCCGATCGCCAGGGCCAGGGAGAAGTCCCGGAGGACGACGCCGCCGAACAGGAGAAGCGCGACGCATGCCAGGAACGTGGTGAGCGAGGTGATCACGGTGCGGCTCAGGACCTCGTTCACGCTCAAGTTGATCGTCTCCGAGAAGGTGCTTCTCTTGCGCAGCCGGATGTTTTCCCGGATCCTGTCGAAGACAACAACCGTGTCGGTGAGCGAATACCCCCCGATGGTGAGAAGGGCGGTGATGAAAAGGAGGTCCATTTCCCGGCCGAGCAGGTAGAAGATCCCCACGAGCATGATGACATCGTGGAACGTCGCCAGCGCGGCCGCCACGCCGAACTTGAATTCGAAACGCCAGGCGAGGTAGATGATGATCGCCGCGGCGGATACGAAAAGGGCGAACACCGCGTCCGTCCGAAGCTTTTTCCCGATGGCGGGACCGATCTCGGCGACGCTCTCCACGGTCTGCGGGTTGGAGGGGAAGCCCTCCCGGAGAAGGCCGACGACCTTCTCTCCGACCATCCTCTCCTCCTTTCCCCGTGCGCTCACCTTGATGATGAAGATGTTCTCCCCGGAAACTGCCTGGAGGCTCGCCTCGGGAAACCCCCCACCCGCGATGGACTGCCGCACCTGGTCCATCGCCACCGGTTGCGCGAACCGCACCTGGATCGATGTTCCTCCCGCAAGGTCGATCCCCAGGTTCGCGCGGCCTGCATAGATCTGGAAGACGGCGTACAAGCCGAACAGCACAATCACGCCGGAAAAGGCAAACGCGTACTTCTTGAGCTTCATGAAATCGATGTCGGTATGTTTGATGAGTTCGAGCATCGTCGTCGTTGTCCCCTGTGGCCCTTGTTCCGCCGTGCCGCGACGGGTTGGTCAGATGCTTAAGGTCTGCATCGGCCGTCTTGCGTTCAGGTAATCGAACACGACCTTGGTGCAGACCAGCGCCGTGAAGAGGTTGATCGCCACCCCCATCGAGAGCGTGACGGCGAACCCCTTGATCGGGCCGGTCCCGAACTGGAACAGGATCATCGAGGTGATCAGGGTGGTCACGTGGGAGTCGACGACGGTCCAGAAGGCCTTCTCGTAGCCGGCGTCGATCGAGGCCCGGACCGTCTTTTTCGACCGCAACTCTTCGCGGATCCGCTCGAAGATGAGGACGTTGGAGTCGACCGCCATCCCGATCGCGAGGATGATCCCCGCGATCCCGGGAAGCGTGAGCGTCGCCTCCAATGCGGACATCCCGGCCAGAAGGAACAGGATGTTGAAGACCAGGGCGACGTCCGCCACAAGGCCCGCGAACCGGTAGTAGACCAGCATGAACCCGATGACGAGGAACCCCCCGATGAACGCGGCCCGGATCCCCTTCTGGATGGAATCGCGCCCGAGGGACGGCCCCACGGACACGTTCTGGATGATCTTCACCGGCGCGGGAAGCGATCCGGCCCGCAGGACGATGGCGAGGTCGGAGGCCTCCTCCGGGGTGAAGGAGCCCGTGATCTGCGCCTCTCCGCCCGAGATCCGCTCCTGGATCACGGGTGCCGAGTAGACGGTGTCGTCCAGGACGATCGCCAGCCGCCGCTTCACGTTCTCCGCGGTCACCCGGTCGAAGATCCGGGCCCCCCGGTTGTCGAACGACAGGGAGACGTACGCCCCTCCCTGCTGGGACTGGAAGTTGACCCGGGCGGTCTTGATCGTGTCCCCCGTGAGGACCGCACGTTTCCTGACGACGATGGGGGTTTTCGTGGCGCGGCCGGTCTGGGGTTCGACGTTCTTCAGGTACAGGAGCTGGTCGTCCTCGCGGAGGTTTCCTTTGAGCGCCTCCTCCACGCTCGCCCCCTCGTCCACGAGCTTGAACTCCAGGAGCGCGGTCTTCCCCACCAGCTCGATGGCCCGCTGCTGGTCCTTGACGCCGGGGAGCTGGACCACGATGCGGTCCTCCCCTTCCGCGACGATCTGCGGCTCGCGCACGCCGAACTGGTCGATCCGGTTCCGGATGGTCTCCACCCCCTGGGTTACCGCATTCGCGCGGATCGCCTGGACCTCGCCGGGCGTCATCCTCGCCTGGATCGTCGCCCCCGACGAAGTCACCGACCCCAGCGTGTAATCGACCGTTCCCACCCCCTCTTTCAGCCCCTTCATGGCGCGATCCGCGAAATCCCCGGGAGGGAGGGTGAGCGAGAAGCCGTCGATCCCGTTCTTCGCCATGGCGAGCACGGGAATCCCCTTTTCCCGCAGGATCGCGCGGGCGTCGTCGGCGTACCGCAGGGTGGTGTTTTCGATCGCCTTGTCGATCTCCACGGCAAGGCGCAGGAACACCCCTCCCTGGAGATCGAGCCCCAGGTGGATCTTCGGGCTCTTCTCCTTCCAGGCAACGGGCAGGCTGTCTGTCAGGCTCGGCAGGACGAGGATGATGGACGCCGCCGTCAGGACGGCGATCAGGGTGATCCTCCCCCAGATGCTTTTCCCCATGACCTTCCCCGCTCCTATCGCCGCCTTCGAACCGCCTTCCTAGTGCACACTAGCCGGTCCTCGTGTCGGGGGCGGCCGCCTCCTGGCTCGACCCTCCGATGGCGCTGCGCGTCACTTTCACCTTGACCTTGTCCGCGATCTCGAGGGTCACCGTCGTGTCCGTCAACCCCGTGACGGTCCCGTGCAGGCCGCCGGACGTGACCACCCGGTCGCCCATCTTGAGGTTCTTGACGAAATCCTGGTGCTTTCTCGCCGTCTTCTGCTGGGGGCGGATCAGAATGAAATAAAAGACCACGAACATGAGCAGAAGGGGAATCAGACCCGTGAGTCCGCTGCCGGCTCCTTCTCCTTTTCCGCCCATGGCATAGGCAAGACCGGTGAACAACATGGCGTCCTGACCTCCCGAAATCGCTTATTCACCACTTGAACCGGGTGATTCTTTCACAAAATTCTCCAAATTTCCAACAGAAATTGCCCCGCGGATCCGCTCCATCCACTGCCGGTAATAGTGCAGGTTGTGCACCGTCAATGCCATGGGACAGAGAATCTCCCTCTGGAGATAGAGATGCCTCAGGTAGGCGCGGGAAAAGGTGCGGCACGTGGTGCAGTCGCACGCCTCGTCCGGAGGCCGGGGGTCGTCGGCATACCGCGCTTGCTTGATCGACATCGGCCCCGCCGAGGTGAAGAGCATCCCGTTCCGGCCGTTCCTCGTGGGAAGCACGCAGTCGAACAGGTCCACCCCGCGGGACACGGCGAACAGGATGTCCTCCGGCGTCCCGACCCCCATCAGGTATCTCGGTTTCCCCGCGGGGAGGAGGGGGGCGGTGAACTCGACCGTCTCCCGCTGGAGCCCCTTCGGCTCCCCGACGCTCACCCCGCCGATGGCGTATCCGGGAAACGGGAGGGGGCAGATCTCCTCGACGCTGCGCCTGCGCAGGTCCGGGACCATCCCCCCCTGGACGATCCCGAACATTCCGCCCTCCTCCCGCCGCGATGCGGCAAGGCTGCGGCGCGCCCACGCGGTGGTTCTCCGGACGGCCTCCTCCACCTCCCTCCGCCCGGCGGGGTACTCCACACACTCGTCGAGAACCATCCGGATGTCGGATCCGAGCGCTTCCTGGATTCCCACCGCGAGTTCGGGAGAGAGGACATGCCTCGACCCGTCGATGTGGGAGCGGAATGTCACCTCCCCGTCGGACACCGTCCGGAGCGAACTCAGCGAGAACACCTGGTACCCCCCGCTGTCGGTTACGACCGGGCGGTCCCACCCCATGAACCGGTGCACCCCGCCGAGACGGCGGATCCGCTCGTGGCCGGGCCGCAGGTACAGGTGGTAGGTGTTCGCGAGGACGCATTCGTACCCCATCTCCTTCAGCTGAAACGGCCATACTCCCTTGACGGTCGCCGCCGTCCCGACGGGCAGGAATGCGGGGGTTCGGAATTCCCCGCGCTCCGTCGCCACGACCCCGGTTCTCGCCAGGGTCGCCCGGTCCCGCACCTCGATCCGGAAACGGATTGCCATCCTTCCCCCTTACCGGATGAACATGGCATCGCCGTAGCTGAAAAACCGGTACCGCTGCTCTACCGCGCAGCGGTATGCCTCGCGGACCCGTTCCACACCGGCAAACGCCATGACGAGCGCGAGCAGGCTGGACCGGGGGAGGTGAAAATTGGTGATCATGGCGTCCACGCAGCGGAACCGGTACCCGGGGTAGAGGAAGTGCCGGGTCATCCCTTCCGCGGGGTCCACCCGCCCGTCCTCGCGGGCGCACGTCTCCAGGGTCCGAACGCTTGTCGTGCCCACCGCGATGATCCGGCCTCCCCTCTCCCGTGAGGCGGCAACCGCCGCTGCCGTCTCGGGGGTCAGCCGGTAGGGCTCGGCGTGGATCTCGTGCGCCTCCACGTCCTGCGTCCGGATCGGGGAGAATGTACCATATCCCACCGACAGGGTGACCATGGCGACCCCTGCGCCCAGACGCCGGACCTCGTCGAGCATCTCCTCGTCGAAATGAAGCCCCGCCGTCGGAGCGGCCACCGACCCGGGGTTCGCGGCGAAGACGGTCTGGTACCGCTGCGCGTCCAAAGCCGCCGCGGGGTCTCCCGGGAACCGCCGGATGTAGGGAGGGAGAGGAACCTCGCCCACACGTTCGAGGGCCAGGGGGATGGGGCCGTCCGCGGAAAGCCTCACGATCCACCGCCCCGCCTCCCTTTTCCGAAGAAGCGTAACGCGGACCCTCTCCCCGACGACCAGCTCCATCCCTTCCCGGAGCCTCCGGGAGGGGCGCGCCAGGACCTCCCACGTTTCACCCTCCCCTTCGGCCCCGTCCGACCGCGCCAGCAGGAAGATCTCCACGGACGATCCGGTTTCCCTGCGCGCCCGAAGGCGTCCCCGGATGACCTTCGTGTCGTTCACGACGAGAAGGTCGCCCCTTCGGAGGAAGCCGGGAAGATCCGAAAACCGGTGGTGGGTGATCTTCCCCGTCTCGCGGCAGACGGCCATCAGGCGGGCATCCCTGCGCCTGGGTGCGGGGGATTGGGCGATCAGGCTCTCCGGGAGCGGGTACGCGAGGAGGTCGGTCTTCAGGGTGTTCCTCCCGCACCTCCTGCAAACGGGCCGGGTCCGCCGGGAAGGAAAGCAAGGCCGGTCCGCAGGTAGTAGCGTGCGAGGATTTCCTTGTACCCCGACCCCTTCTTCGCCATGCCGTTGCCCCCCCACTGGCACATTCCGGCCCCGTGGCCGTATCCGTTCCCCGTCAACCGCCACCCGCCGCCGACCGGAACGATCTCCATCCACAGGCTCTTCACCGCCGCGTATCCCGCCGCCCGCCGGAACATCGCCGCCTTCGCCTCCCGCGCAACGCTGCCGGAGAGGAGGCGCACCTGACTGGCCCTCCCCGTGGGCGTTCTCCCCGCGATCTCGATGCCGAGATCGTCGCCGGCGCGCACCCCCAGGGCGAGGGCGACCCGCACTCCTTCCGCCCGGCCCATCCGGTATTCCCACCGCCAGGCCGGGCTGTCCCGGCAGTCGTCGCACGGCACGGACCGCAGGTAGGCGACGTCGTTCCCCCAAACCGCCCCCGCGCTCTCCGTCCTTCCCCCGCAGGTCGAGTGGTAGACCGTGCGTGCCAGCCCGCCCTGGTAATGGAGGACCTCGCCGCGGGTCGCCTCCGCTGCCGCGCGAAAGCCCGCCCCGACGTTCTCGACACCCTCGAACACCTGGTCCTCCACGCCCGCCACGACATCATAGTCCGGGTCCCGCGGGGTGGCGATGGCCAGGACGGTGTAGGTTCTCACCGCCACGGCGAGGGCGGAAAGCGCCTCGGGATGGAACGAGGGGGGCGCTTCCCGCGACAATACGGCCGATACGTATACCTCCAGAGGCACGACCGCGACGACCCGGATCCCGCCGTTGCGGGCGGAGATACGGATCCTGCCGGGGAGGCGCTTCCCCGCAAGCGACAAGCCGCCGGGGGACCAGACGTCGATCGGGGAATCCAGCATCTTCATCCCTCCCCACGCGATCCTGTCCCCTGCCGCCGAGAGCCTCACGCTTCCGTTCTCCTCCGCCAGCAGGCTGCCGGCCGGGTTCCAGGCCCGCATCGAATCGCCCGCGAGCAGGAGCGGGGAGGGGGTCCCTTCCATCCTGACGCGCACGGGGCGAACCCCCGCGGCCTCGGGGCGCGGGGCGGTCGGAGGAGCCGGGAGGGGGGGTCCGGGGACCGGAGGCGCCGGGGGAATGCCCGGCGGAGAAGGGGCGAACGGGGGTTCCCCTCGCCGGGAGGGGCCGGGTGCGGCGCAAGCAGCAAGGAGGATCGCCCCGGCGGTGAACACGAGAAGGAGCGCGGCCGCCCCAGCGCCCCTTTTCCCGCCAACCGTCATGGATATCAAGAGGCGGCTTATGCCCCGCCCTCCCCCTTCCCCCGGGTCCCGCCCGTTCCCATCTGCGCCTTGACGGCCTTTGCCAGTTCCATGAACGGAGTGAACAGGTCGATGGGAACCGGGAAGATGATGGTCGAGTTGTTCTCCGTCGCCACTTCCCGAAGCGTCTGCAGGAACCTAAGCTGCAGCGCAATCGTGTGCTCCCCGAGAATCTTCGCCGCATCGGACAGCTTCTGTGCGGCCTGGAACTCCCCTTCCGCCCCGATGACCTTGGCGCGCCGCTCCCGCTCCGCCTCCGCCTGTTTCGCCATGGCGCGCTGCATCTCCTGCGGAAGGTCGATATGCTTGATCTCCACCTTCGCCACCTTGATGCCCCACGGATCCGTATCCTTGTCGAGGATCTCCTGGATGTGCATGTTGATTTTCTCGCGCTCGGAAAGCAGGTCGTCGAGCTCTCCCTGACCGCACACCGACCGGAGCGTCGTCTGCGCGAGCTGCGAGGTGGCGTACAGGTAGTTCTCGACGGTGATGATCGCCCGGTTGGGGTCCAGCACACGGAAGTAGAGGACGGCGTTCACCTTGACGGAGACGTTGTCCCGCGTGATCACGTCCTGGGGCGGGACGTCCATCGCCACCACGCGAAGGTCGACCCGGACCATCTTGTCGATCATGGGGATGAGGAGGATCAGCCCCGGCCCCTTTGCCCCGATCACCCGGCCCAGCCGGAAGATCACGCCCCGCTCGTACTCGTTCAGGATCTTGATGGCGCTGTACAGGAACAGGATCGCGATGACCAGAATGGCAAAATAAGGAATCATTCTCTTCTCCCTCCGGAATTAGTGGGCCGCCGGAACCGGTGCGGCTACGATTTTGGCTTCACCACAAGCGTCATTCCCTCTCTCCCCGTCACCGTCACCTCCTGCCCCTTCCGAAGCGGCGTATCGCAAGACGCGTCCCACAGCTCCCCCACCACGAAGACCTTCCCCTTCCCCGTGAAGTCCGCCATGGCCGCCCCGGTCTCCCCGATCAACCCCTCCGACCCCGTCGCAGGCTGGCGGAGCTGGCTGCGCACCGCGAGGGTGACCACGGTCCCGAAGAACACCGCGGAGATGCCGACCATCGTGAGAATGACTCCCCAGGAGATGCGAAGGTACGGATCCACCGAGGACCGGAACAGCAGGAGACTCCCGAGCACGAGGGAGATGATTCCCCCGATGGTCAGGGCTCCGTGGGAGGCGATCTTGATCTCGAGAATGAACAGGATCAGCGCCAGCGCGATGAGAAGGAACCCCGCGTAATTGGCCGAGAGCGTCTGCAGGGAATAGAACCCCAGGATCAGGGCGATCCCCCCGACCACGCCCGGGAACACCGCTCCGGGATTGGACAGCTCGAAGAAGATCCCGTAGATGCCGATCATCATCAGGATGTAGGCGATGTTCGGGTCCGCCAGCGCCGACAGCACCCGGTGGCGAAACCCCATCGGGATGCGCGTGACCGTGGCGCCTTTTGTCCGCAAGGTGACTTTCTTCCCGTCCTTCTCGATCACCCGCCCTTCGACGGCGGACAGGAGGTCGGCCAGCGACGGGGCCACCAGGTCGATCACGTTCTTCTTGAGCGCATCCGTTTCCGTGAGGGACGCGCTCTCCCGGACCGCCTTTTCGGCCCATTCCCCGTTGCGTCCCTTCTTCTCCGCGAGGGAACGGGCGTAGGCGGCGGCGTCGTTTTCCACCTTTTTCGCCATCGTGTTGTCCATCCCCCCGCCGCCGATGCTGACGGGGTGCGCCGCCCCGATATTGGTGCCGGGAGCCATGGAGGCGATATCCGCGGCGAGGGTGATCAGAACCCCTGCGGAGGCGGCGCGGGATCCGGGGGGGGACACGTAGACGGCCACGGGAACGGGGGTCCGGATGATCTCCTGGACCATTTGCCGCATCGCGCTGTCGAGACCGCCGGGCGTGTCCAGCTCCACGACGAGCAGTGCCGCCTCCTCCTTCTCCGCGCGCTCGATGGCGGAGGAGAGAAAATCCGCGGTAACGGGGTTGATGGACGAGGCGATCGTCGCCACCATCACCGGCCCGGGGGGGGCGGCCAGCGACGCGCCGGGGCCCGAACCCAGGGCGAGCACGAGGAAAAGAGCGATCGCCCACGGCCGGCGCCTTCCCTGTCCGGAGGAGACGGCGGCGCTTTCCGGGGGGTGCGATCCGTCGAGAATAGGTGTCACGTTCCCCTCGTGCGCAAGACGGCGAATTTCAGGTATTCCGTTTCGGGCACCCCGAGAAGAACCGGGTGGTCGGGGGACTGTCCCCCTCTCGCCAGGACGTGCACATCCGCCCGGGCATCGGCGGCCGCGTCCCGGAGCGCCTCATTCCATTTGGCCATATCGACCAGTTGCGTGCAAGAAGAGGTGGCGAGGATCCCGCCGGGGGCAAGGAGGGAGAGACCGAGCCGGTTGATGTCCCGGTATCCCCGGATCGCCCCCTCCCGCCCCTCCCGCGACTTGGTGAAGGAGGGGGGATCGAGGATGACGAGGTCGAACCGTCGCCCGCCGCCCGCCAGATCCCGCAGGACATGGAAGAGGTTTCCCTCCCTCCCCTCCCACCGGTCCCCGAAACCGTTCCGGGCGGCATTTTCCCCCGCGGCGGCGACCGCCTCCCGGGAGACGTCGACCGCAAGCACGCTCGTCGCGCCTCCCGCGAGTGCGTACATCCCGAATGCCCCGGTGGAACAGAACCCGTCGAGCACCGACCTCCCCCGCGCCAGATCCCGGACGATCTTCCGGTTCTCCCGCTGGTCCAGGAAGAACCCGGTCTTCGGACCCGTTTCCACGTTCACGAGGAATCGGCATCCGTCCAGGGTGACCGTCTCCTGCGGGGGCCCGTCCCCCGCGAGCGCTCCCTTTCTTTCCGGGAGTCCTTCGAGCCGCCGGGGGGCGCCCTCGGACCGCTCGTAGAGGAGGCGGGGGGAGAGCGTCTCGGCGAAAATCGAAACGATCTCCCGCCGGAGAAGCTCCATCCCGGCCGTGAGGATCTGGACGGAAAGGAGGGCGCCGTACCGGTCGACGACCAGGCCGGGGAGGAAGTCTCCCTCGGAATACACGAGGCGCAGGGCTTCCAGGCTTCCCAGTCCCGCGTCTTCCCTCCGGCGGAGCGCCTGGCGGATCCCCTCCTTCAGGAACGCTTTCGAGGGGACCGCCGCGCCGCGCGAGACGAGCCGCAGCGCGATTCTGCTCGACAGGTTGCACATGGCAGTCCCCAGGAACTCGCCCGAGCGTGCGGTCACGGAAACCCATTGCCCGGCCGACAGGCCCGGCGGAACCCCTCGCAGGTCGTCGCCGAACACCCAGAGGTGCCCGAGGCGGAGGCGCTCCTCCCCCCTCCGGCTGACCTGTACCGCGGGAAGGGGCGCATCCATCTCAGCCGGATCGAAGCCGGTCCGCGAGGAGATCGAAATCGGCCAGCACCTCATGCTCCCGCGTGGCATTGCGCAGGATGTAGGCCGGGTGGTAGGTGGGAAGCAGGGGGATGCCGTCCAGGTCGCGCCATTGCCCCCGAGCCCGCGTGATCCGGTCGTTGTTGCCGAGGAGGAAGTTGAGCGCCACCGCGCCGAGGGTGCAGATGACCTCGGGCCGGATGGCCCGGATCTGCCTCCGAAGATAGGGCAGGCAGGCGGCCGCCTCTTCCGGAAGGGGCGCCCGGTTGCCCGGGGGGCGGCACTTGACGATGTTCGCGATATAGACGTCCTGGCGCGCAAGGCCGATGCGGCGGATCCACTGGGTGAGCCGCCTGCCCGCGGCCCCGACGAACGGCTCCCCCTGCCGGTCCTCCTCCTCCCCCGGTCCCTCCCCGACGAACAAAAGCCTCGCCCGGGGGTTGCCGACTCCGAAGACGACGTTGCTCCGCCCCGAACAGAGGGCGCACCGCCGACAGGCGAGGATCTCCCTCCGGATCTCCTCGAGTGTCTCCCCGCCCGCGGTTGCAGGAGCCTCCGTGGATGCGGTTTCCCCCCCGGGGCGGGGGGGGACCAGAACGTAGTCGATCCCGATCTCCCGCAGGTAGGCGGCGACCATGTTCCGGGTGAGACGCCTCGTCATCTCGCGAACAGCTTCCCGTGGAGGGCCAGCCAGACCCCGACCGCGATCCCTTCCTTCGTCGCGAGGGGAAGTTCCCGGACCTCGCCGTCGGAAAAGAAGATCCGCACCTCGTTGTCGTCCGACTCGAACCCGATGTCGGCGCGGGACACGTCGTTGGCGACGATCGCGTCCAGGTTTTTTTTCCTCATTTTCCCGATGGCGTTCTGCTCGATGTCTCCCGTTTCCGCCGCGAACCCGACGAGCACGCGGCGCCCCTTGTCCCTGCCGAGCCGGTCGAGGATGTCGACGGTGGGGGACAATTCCAGGTTCCACCCGCCGCCGTCCTTCTTGATCTTGGTCGGGGAGATACGGGCCGCCCGGAAATCGGCCACCGCGGCGCACATCACGATGGCGTCCGCGTCCGCGGATTCGCGGTCGACGGCCGTTTGCATCTCCTCCGCGGTGCGCACATGGACGGTCTTCATGAAATACGGATCGGCCAGTGCGGTCGGGCCGGACACGAGCGTGACGTCGGCCCCGAACCGGCGGGCCGCACGCGCCAGCGCGAACCCCATCTTGCCGGAGGCCCGGTTGGAGAGGAAGCGGACGGGGTCGATGCTCTCCGCGGTGGGCCCCGCGCTCACCACGACCTTCTTTCCCTTAAGGATCTTCTCCGCGAGCACGATCCTCACCATCTCGACGATCTTGCCGACCGCCGCGAGACGGCCCGGCCCCACCGTCCCGCATGCGAGCTCCCCCTCGTCGGGCTCGACGAACAGGAACCCGCGGGACCGAAGGACCGCGACGTTTTCCCGGACCGCCGCCGAGGCGTACATCTGGGTGTTCATCGCGGGGGCCAGCACCACGGGGGCCGCCGTCGCCATGACGACGGTCGACAGCATGTCGTCCGCGATGCCTCCCCGGATCTTTCCCAGGATGTTCCCCGTGGCCGGGGCGATGAGGAGGAGGTGCGCCCGCTGCGCAAGGGAGATGTGCCCGATCTCCGACTCGGAAATCAGGTTCCACAGATCCATGACAACGGGGTTCTTGGAAAGCGTCTGGAGGGTCAAGGGGGTGAGGAACTGCGATCCCGAGGCGGTGAGGATCGTGGTAACGTTGGCTCCCTCGCCCTTCAGCTCCCGGATGATCTCGCACGCCTTGTAGGCCGCGATCCCCCCCGTAACGCCCAGAACGATCTCTTTGCCTGCCAGCACGCCCACCTCGAATTCCCTCCCTAGTGCTGTGCTCCGCTTTTACGATCCCGCAGCGGGCTGATGTCCCGAGCCCGAGGCATCTGCTCTCTAGGCGCCAGGCGCTCGCGGGGGCTATCGCTCCGCAGCCTCGGAGGGGGGCTCCGTTCGTGGCTCGCCGTGCGGTGAACCTGCACGGCTGCGCTTAACCTCACTGCGCCCCCACTCCTTCGGCTTGCT
>Ga0209521_10000860_pt1 | contig 24121 bp, 20 predicted proteins | sample Rifsed19ft4_FD_184016 | JGI IMG/M metagenome (GOLD analysis project Ga0209521, IMG submission 184016) | Soil microbial communities from Rifle, Colorado, USA - sediment 19ft 4 (version 2) | ecosystem: Environmental > Terrestrial > Deep subsurface > Rock core/Sediment | place: Rifle, Colorado...
CAGTTCATAGGTGAAAAGAATATTGGCAAGTTTTGAATGCTCATATGCCTTCTTCCCAATATATCCTTTCTTGAATTGTAAATCATCAAAATTGATCTTTGAACAACCTGAATGTGCACCAGATGAAACATTAATAATGCGGGCATTATCACTCGCCTTTAATGGATCAATCAGTAAATTTGTCAGCAGAAAATACGCGAGATGATTGAGTGCAAAGGTCATCTCGTAACCATCTACTGTCTCCTGACGTGACAGAAACTTGCCACCGGCATTATTTACTAAAACGTCTAATCGCTGGTAGTTACTTTTAAACTGCTCTGATAATCGGTGAATATCTTTTTGTGAAGACAAGTCAGCATGCATGAATTTTACTGAGGAATTGCCAGCATTACTTTTGATATTTTCAACTACCATAGTACCCTTTTGGGAATTTCGCCCCACTACAATAATAGTAGCTCCCTGTAGAGCTAGTCCAAGAGCCGTTGCCTCGCCTATTCCTGAAGTGGCTCCCGTTACCATGCAGATTTTTCCGACCATGGATTTTGTCACATTAAATATTATACTACATTATCAATAGTTATTTATATGATTTTGTAAGAATACTATTGGATCTTTTTAGGGATGTATGCACTCATGCTTTTTTTACTTTATCAGGATATCTATAGGAGTCTTTAATTAAATTTCTTGTATCAATAATTAGTGAGGCATTATCAATAATAAATTGAGGGTCATATTCAGAATGATCCGTTGCAATAATTACACAGTTATATTTTGCCAATGTTTTAGCACTCAAGGAAACAGATTTTATGTCTAGCTTATATTTTCTCATCTTTGGAGGTATTGGAATATATGGGTCATTATAATCAACTTTAGCACCTTTATCTTTCAAAAGTTCTATTAATTTTAAAGAAGGAGATTCCCGGGGATCATCCACGTCTTTCTTATATGCAAGACCGAGAATTAAGATCTTTGCACCACTTATACTCTTACCTTTCTCATTTATGGCTTCTATAGTTTTCTGAACAACATAATAAGGCATAAATGTATTTATTTCTCCAGCAAGCTCTATAAACTTTGTAGGAAAATCATATTCCCTTGCCTTCCATGTTAAATAAAAAGGATCAATCGGTATACAATGTCCGCCAAGACCAGGTCCTGGATAAAATGCTTGAAAACCAAAAGGTTTTGTCTTTGCTGCCTCAATTACTTCCCATATGTCAATTCCCATTCTATCAAAAAGCATTTTAAGCTCATTAACGAGTGCTATATTCACTGATCTATAAATATTTTCGAGAAGTTTAGTAGCCTCTGCAACCTTTGTTGAAGAAACGGGTATTGTTTTTACAAAAATAGAATCATATAGAGTTTTAGCAATTTCAAGACAATCAGATGTATAACCACCAACTATTTTGGGAATAGCATTGGTTGAAAAATACTTATTGTTTGGATCTTCTCGCTCTGGTGAAAATGCAAGATGAAAATCTTTACCAGCTTTTAAACCAGTTCCTTCCAGTATCTTCCTCATATCCTCATCAGTAGTTCCAGGATACGTTGTCGATTCCAGAACTATTAGTTTATTTCTACTCAGAAACTGGGCAACAGTTTTTGTTGTATTAAAGACATAAGACATATCAGGTTCCCGATATTTATTAAGAGGTGTTGGAACACAGATAATTATACAATCCATCTTTGATAGCTTTGAAAAATCTGTGGTAGGAGTAAATAAATCTCCACATTTCGTTATGGAAGACGCATTGATATGCTTTATATAACTTCTTCCACTACTAAGTAATTTCACCTTTTCAGGATCTATATCAAAACCTGTCACATGAAATTTTGTCTTGCAAAATTCAATAACAAGGGGCAATCCTACATAACCAAGACCAATTATTCCAATTTGAGCCTTCTTTGATTTAATTTTAGTAATTAAGTCCATAAAACCTCCTATTCGTATTAAACATTACTGTAATATAGATTTATTATAAGTTACCTATTTGGGGGGACAACATGATAAGATAATTTCATACAAGACTTGAAGCAAATCTTTGCAGCTATCTTCTTTTAGTTAATTCTCAGGTTAGTAGGTGCCGACGGTGATAAATCTTCAATAAATTCATATGCTCCTGCATCAGGAGAGACACCCTCATAGGCCAAGCTTATGCCTTGATTCTGTGTCCATGTTAGAGTCCTGTCAACAGTAATTAAATTTGAAGAATAGTTAATACTTGTAATACGAGCCTTTTGCGAACTTCCAAAAAGCCGGATTTCATCTCCCTGAACACCGGTTATCCCCCACCCATCCATAAAATATCCGGCATCCGCAACCACAAAAGAAGTTCCCGATCCACTTGAAGAAGTAATAGTGGTCAGATAGGTACCAACATTTACATATGGGCTTATGCTTTGTAAGTCCAGGTTAGGATAATTTGAATCTAATGGGTCACCAAGAGTGGCTGTTGCATTAATAAATTTGGGATCTCCTGATACATCGCCATTATATTCACTTGCAAACGTTTGATCAGCAAGAGTCGGACCGCCATACGTACCATAAACGGCTGGGTGACCATAGTAAAGATTATTCTTAAAGGTGTTATACTTAACTATTAAGGAACCACTCCATTTTGCGAAGTAAACCGCAACATTCCCTGGATCACGCTCATATGAATTACCCAGTGCATTATGAAAGAATGTATTGTTATACACATGATTATAAACAATATCTTGATAATAATTTGATCCAACTGAGAATTGCAACCCGGCCCGATTATTATAATAAAAACTATTACGCCGAAAAATGTTATGACCAGAAGTAATTTGAGTGCCTGATACCAAAGTTGCATCACAGGGAGCAGCCGCATATCCGAATTTGTTTCCCTCGATTAAATTCCAGCTTGAATCGGTAGCATATCCATTCATGTATAGGGTTCTATTGCCCCTGCCATTGCTCCATGCCGCATTGTGTAGATGGTTATTTCGGATAACATTAAATTTACCCATAACACCAAGTACATGGTGGCCACCATTATACATGGTATTGTTCTCAATTAGATTATAATCAGAGTGATCAGGAGTATTATTAGGAGCAGTCATCGATTCTTCATCTCCAATTTCAAGAACAGCACCAACATCATTACCGTTTGGAGGGGTCCCTGTACAAGCACCATAGTTTGAGAATCGACTGTGATGTACCCAGTTATATGAAGAACTGCCAACAATTTTGGAGCCAGCCCAGTCAACCTGAGTTCGCATCTGATCAAAACTGGAATATGCGATGATGTTATGGTTAGCACCATTCTCCAAGTACATAAACCTGTCAAGATTATAGAAGTTAATCCCTTGAACTGTTATATAAGATGTACCATTTAGTCTGATTCCATAGGCAGCGCCCTGAATTGTGACAATATCCGTGCCGTAGTTCCTATATGTGATACGGTTTGCTGATGTACCCGAATTACTTGGAGCAATGAAGGTGTTGTAGGTTCCGGCCTTGATAAACACCGTATCGCCGGCTACGGATGTCACATTGGCCTTGGCAATGGTTTTCCAAGGCTGGTCAATTGTCCCTGTATTTTGATCATTGGCGCTCTTATGGTTTTGATCCACATAATAATCAGTTGCCCGCAAAGGACTGGCAAACGCAAATGTAAGTAACATCAAAGCAACGTTCAGTATATAAATCTTGTTCTTCATTCTGTGCTCCTTTGTTTTGATGTCAAATATCAATAGTGTACACAAAACATGGCGTGAATCATACAAACTACTGCTTTGCCTGGTTCGACTGTTGAAGTTTGCACCTGCCATAGAATGAATCTGACTAAACAACAATCATCATCAAATCATCCTTATATCCACCTTACCGCAACCTTAGAGGAGAATTGGGTGTTGACCTAGATGGATGGGGATATGTGTATGGTTCATAAGGATAGTATGCATTAGCTCCTTCAGAAGAAAATGTCATTTCGCCACCAGCCCGTCCATAATAGGTCGATTTGCCTCCAGATGATTGTGGAGCGTGCATAAAGTAATCACGATCTTTTTGAATGAAAGTCGAATCACTTGATTTTCTCAATACAATATCTGCTATGGGGATTTCATTATAGGTATTATTCCAAAAGAAACTATTGTTGATTTGATCTTGCGCAGACCATTTCGTTGCTAATACTGAAAAGAATGCGGTCTGCCAACTTTCCTCATCAGTAGCTTGCAATATGTCAGGCGAGACAACAGCGTTGGTCAGTGTATTGCCCCAAAAAAGCACTGAACCGCCACGTAAATATATCATACGATAAGTTTTATAAGAAGAAAAAGTATTTCCATAAATTTCAAGTATCGGTTGCCCCCTAAAATCTGCATTTGTTCCTACATAGTAATTCTGGTTGCCATGCGAGTCAAAAAACAATGAATTACCAGCCGTGTAAGAAGTACCGTCAAATGTGTTATATCTGACAACCGTTCTTCCTCCCTCTTGGTGGTAAATTTGTTCGTTTGGCTCGCGATCTGCATTATTATCAATAATAAAGGTATTGTCCTCTATGAAGAGTGCATCGGCTGTCCCCGCTATAATAGGACGACTCCACGAATAGTTATTATCCCCTGTAATACCAACTGCAACGTCACTATTAATAAATGTATTATTATCTAACAAGCCGTATACCCACCCCTTTACATGTACTGCACGGGCCCCCTTGTTAAATGTATTATTATGTATACGTAGCTTAGTTAGACCAAAGCTCCCATCTGTTTTACCATTAACATTTATTGCATTTCTCGAATCATTGTTACTTACATTATCAAAGTAAATGCCTGTTATTCGTACTGTAACATTAGAAGATACGCTAATATCGATAAGTGATCTGGTTCCTGTATTGATAATTGTAGTTGCATCAACTCCTGCTCCTTGAAGGGCAATTCCCTTTGTTATTGTAAGTCCCGTCGACCATGAGCAATTTCCTGCTGGCATTGCTACTACATCTCCTACTGATGCTGCATTGTAAGCGGCAGTTACATTTGATAGTGAACATGAAGTGGCCGTATGAGTATCAGCATATATCTCCACAATAAATGAACAGAATCCACACAAAAAAAGCGTAAATATTACAATTAATTTTCTAATTAATAGCATTTGTTGTCCTCCTTTGAGTCTGGGATGTTTGCCATATTAGCGCAAAATCATGCTCATTTGAAAATTCCCGGGTTTTGCCACAATCTGAGCCGAAAATGGCATAACCAGTATCCCTCCTAATTAAAGAACAATTATATTTTCCTTATAACTAAATATTTTGTTTGAAACTATCTATATATGGAGATATACTCATGTGCAATCTCTTGAGTACTGCTCACTGGTATCGGATTCAGCTCTTACCATCCGCAAACTCCTGTATATTAATCTCTCCATTGAACAATGATCCCAAACCCTAATTCCAACCATATTGTACTTCTTTCTATTTTACTCTTAACTTTGCATAAATATGTAACTAAAATCACAATGTGTTTATATTTTCAATACAGTCTCACATACCCTCAAGGTGGACATTAATGTTTGCAGAAGGCATGATATATTAGACTGGACTTGACCTATACCCAGGAGCTTACGCTTTCCTTGAGGTTTTAGGGTAATCAGCATAAGACTTAGTGAACAGGGCATTGTGGTTTTTATCGCCAAGCACCATAGCTAAGGCATAGTTTTCCCGAAGTGCCGGTCGGCAAAACCAAGAAACTGGTCCCAGTCATAATCGGTCACATCATGTTTGCCACTCCGGATGTGATACCCGATGGTCTTTCCAATAGCTTTGTTCAAACCAGGTAGATGTTCAGTTTCAAGGCCAGACAATCCAAATAAAGCGTATACTGGCTCAGCATGTTTAGCAGAAAGAAACTCGCCAAAAGGGTCAGCATCCAGATCCTGCTCTGCACTGGCTATGTAGACTGGCCGAGGTGCTATTAAGGCAATCAACATATGTTGATCAACTGGTAATTGATCCTCTTTTCCATTATATTTTTTTAATTTTTTACAAAACCAGTGCGGGAACTTCTGGTTAATGAGCTTGACAGTCTCTCCAAAGCAACGTCGGCTCAAGGCCGCTCCAACACAGCCAGAATTATTGGAAATGACGATGGCAAAGCGATCATCCTTAGCTCCAGCCCATAAGGCTGTTTTACCAAGGCGAGAATGTCCAAATAAAACAACTTGAGCTGTATTAATGTCCGAATCAAGCTCAATATAATCCATAATTCGACTGAGCCCCCATGCCCAAACACTAATTGAGCCGCAACTTTCATCTTTGTACGAAATTTGTGTAGCCCCACCCTCGTCAGCTTGCCAATCATTAAAAAACTTTTCTTGTGTGGGAATCATAAACTCTTTTGGAAATATATCAGTACAAAAGGTTGAGCGAATTCCATAATGCCATCCGCCTTGAAAATCCGCTTCTATATCGCCATAATAAACTGTGGCCAGTCCATAACCACGCTGTAGAATTTTTTCTAAAGGCCAACGGGACACTTGTTTACCACGATTTTCTTCAGAAGGTAAAATATGAATAGCTGGAGAATGGCGATTTAGTTTTCGCCACTGAGGAGTGATACTAATGCCAGGGTCAGGATGAATAGTGTGATTTCCGAAGAAGTTAAGTCCAAGAAAAAGTGGAACTGGTTTAGGTACGTGATTTGGAAGATAAAGTAATAGGTGTATCTTAGGATCATCCTGTAGGCCTTTTAAGTTTAGCGTAATTTCTTTACGTGTTGCCAAACCAGATAAAGCACATGTATCTTTGGTAGCTCGATTAACTTGTAGTATTTGCACTAGTCGAAGGTCTCCGTAGACGTGGTCCCTAAACAGATCAATTATTTCAGATCGCCTTTTTTTCATCCAATCTTTTGGACATGTAATAACATCACCATTTAACAACTTAAGAGGATTAGGGAGCGTAAACACAGGGACTTTGTTTTCATCATAGTTAATTCCCCTCTCTTGAATCCTATGCCACAGGGAATCTTTCAACTGAAAGAAAGCTTTGGTTATTAACCTCATTTATGCTGCCATTTTTCTCCAAGGAAGTAATCTTGTCTCACGGGTAAAAACTTTGTAGAAACTCCGCCTGGATAGGGGGTTAGTTCACTAAAATAAATTTTCTCCTTAACACTGTATAGATCAACTCGCATAAAATCAAATCCCTCCGAAAGGGATTCCGCCAGATATAACATCTCATCAAAGTGTGTCGGTTTCTGACATTCGCCATTCCATTGCCCAAAATGGTATGAAAACTCATGAGGGTTAAAATTTCTATCGAACGTCCTTGTCTTATGTTCTATAAACCTATCAAAATGCAAAGTAACAAACTCTACATGTCCGGAGAAACAATAAAACTTATAATCCACTGGTGCTTGATCATTTTCTCCGATGAAGTCTTCAATTATAATTAAGGGTTTGATATTTTTGTAACCCCATTCAATCCCAAGACAAAAGTCTTGGCAATAATTCTCGTTAAGCCATTTTGTTAATTGCAGTCTTATATTCTGTGGTTTGATTTCCCTCTTGTCGTGTACTAATATATTGTATGCACATCCATGAGTAGCTTTAATCACAAACTTCGAAGGTAACTCTTCAAACGGAATGTATTCCACATTTGCCCCAGTCCATAACAGCGGTATTAGGTAATCTTTTCCGACCTTAGCTGCAACATAGTCTCTTACAAGAAGTTTGTCATTTAGTAACGTTAACTGAGTATCACGATTATGGAGCATGCGACTCCATACTTTCTCTGAAAAACGACTTGGATGTACGAAGTTTGGCCAAAAATTATGCACTTTCAAGAACTGTACACTACACAATAAGCGCAATATAGAGTCCGCTGGTTTGTCTCTAACGAAATGCCTGGCATAAGCTCTGCAGGACCGCATATAAAGTAAGTCATATAATACTGACATTAGCCCCATATCTTCTCCATTTTATAAGAAAAATATGTCATTATTTTTTTTGCCATAGGGGGGTCCGGTGAATACATGTACAGCTTACAGCGATATAACAAGATTGCAAGGCTGAAGTTTGGAGTTAGTTTGTATATTTCACTACCTTCTTCAATCTCCATTTTTTTCATATAATTCCCGGAAGAGCCACTTTATTTTTTATTAAGGCCCGGCCTACTAAGAGGATTAAGAATACATTCATAACCGCACCCACCAGTGAAAATAGCATTATTGTCTGAAATACGTTCAAATACAAACCACCTAACACTAACGCAGACATTCTAGCAGCCAACAAAAGCAAGTCATAAAGAAAAACGGTACGTTGGATTCTAATAAAGCGAGCAAAAAGTACTGCTGGCAAGTTGCAGAAGGCAAACATCAACCACAACACTATGCTTCGCACAAACTCGCCAGCCATATGCCACTGAGAACCAAATAACCAGCGAAAAATGTCCGGAGCCCATATAAATAAAACTACTGAAGGAAATAAAGCCAATATAAATAATCCCGACGAAATCTTCACGTAGAGGGGCAATAAGCTACCACCCTGATGTTGGATTTCGCCAGCTTTCTGTAATAACACCTGACGAAGTGCTCCAACAACTAAACTCATCGGTGTCCACAGGATTCTCACACCAAACGTATAGGCACCAGCCACCACTATTCCATAAAAATAAGTTAAAAGTAAAACTGGTAAACCCGCCGACAATGCATTGATGACATTCTGAGAACAAGAATACATAGGAAAATCAACGTAATCTCTCGCAAGTTGCTTCATCCGGTTCCAACTTATATTGGACCGTAAAGTCAACAAATCAGAAAGAATCACGTTTATAACGCTCATTATAGCGAAGATGTTAGCTAAAACATTGCTAATGATAAGCGCTGTAGCTCCTCCATTGAGATATCCAAAGCCAATCTGTGTTCCGTTAGCCGAAAAACTGCGAATTACCTGTGCAGATGAGATTTGCTTAAAGGCTTTGACTCGAGTACACCATGCTTGACATGACTGATTGATACCAGCTACAACGGTTGAAACAACCAACAGTACCAGCGCCCAAACTCCATCCGTTTTCATTACGCTGTTCACCAAAGCAGGGATAAACAGGCAAATCATTAAACACAAGATACCTACTGCATAAGTACAGACACAAGAAAGGAAGAATAGATTAAAGGCATCCTCTTTCTCTCTTGGAAGCATAATCGCCTGGGAATATTCCAATGTGGCACCAGCTGCAATAATAGTGAATAATGAATTGAACGAACCAAAGATACCAAAGTCATGGGGAGAAAAAAGGCGGCTAATAATAGGAGTAAGGACAAAGCCAATAGATTGGGCAATAACAGAACCCGACATTATGACAAAAACATTCTTTACAAAAGAAGATTTCCTATACCCAAAAAGAATGTGCTTTAATCGAATGGTCGATGTCAGCATATTCATTTTTCCCCCGAACTGTTAATCATTACATTATTGGACATTATTTCCTATCGTTGACGTAGCGTTAAAGACTGTTAAAAAAAGGTTATTAGGATTTACTATGAGAGCTTACTATCAGTGACCTATAAAAAACGTTCTGCCATACTGGCGAGCCACTATATGCGATGCTGCAAGGTCAGTCCTTTCCATGGTAAATCGTGCTAAGTTTCTCGGGAAAAAATGCGGAAACATGCCACCTGTTCCAAAGGTAACTTTGAGTCGTCCATCTGCAAAAACAGACTGATAAAAGTCCAAGGTAATCCCAATATCACTATATGGAAATGCAAACGCCTGACATTCATATCGATAGCGGTTTGAAAGTATACTAAGGCTCCCTTTCGTTTGAATTAACTGCTCTTCCACACTCAACTCAGAGTATAGTGGGTGATCAATGCTGTGCGCTCCGATTGCAAATCCCTTCAGTATAAGATCTGTTACTTGTTCTGATGTTAAGTATGGCTGCATCGAAGAAACATATGCAGCAAAGTCGCACCCCAATACAGGCTCTAACTCATCCAACACATAACGCTGACGATAGGTAACACCTCGAATACGCGAAGAAAGATCCTGTCCCTCAACTCCTGCATTGGTAAGGATTCTGGAAGCCTCATTCATAGTAGATGAGTCTCCATGTAAAGCCACCGCACGAATAAGCAAGCTCTTCTTCTGTGGGGAACACAGTTTGTGGTTATCAACTGCAGCTGTAATCAAGAAAAAAACCGCAGGCATACCCTGTGATTGGAGGATAGGAGCCACAATATCATAAATCTCGCGGAATCCATCATCAAATGTCAGAAGAAAACACCGCTTGGGTAACTTCCTAACACCATCCAAATAACTAATAACATCCTGTAGGCTCACTGGAGTATAAAATCGGAGGAAGAATTCCATATCCGCTTTGAATTGGCTAATGCTGCGAAATTTATAAAGCCCGCTTACATGTGGAATATCTTGGTCACTTATTATGTGGTAGTAAGGGAGCACAAGGTCAATCTCGAGCAATTTATGCCATAAATCTAAAGGTATCCACGATAATACCTTAGGGTACCAACTCTTCCTAATAAATTCCATCATGATCTCCGCCCTAGAAGTTTCGCTTCTTGACAAGTTCAATCCCTATCATAGCAAGTAACCGGCTCAGATGATGGCATCCTCTTTCTAGACAATTCATTAGGACAGAGTTTCCAAAACAGGCACAAAAAGGAACGGCCAATGTGTAAATCAATAATGCGAAGGCTGATTTCAGTGGCACTTCTACTAGTGATAAACCGCGCATCTGATTCACACTGTTTTTGTGGGCGTTATATCCGTTAACCAAGGCTCGTTTCAGATAATAACTCTTAGTCCATCGTTCCGGTGGCACAATTTCATAAACTGGTGCTTCTTCAACAGCTACAAACCTACAACCTGATTGCATTGCTTGCTTGAAGAATTCTCGGTCTGATCCACCAGTCTTGAACTTAACATCAAAATAAATCTGGTTTTTGTCGAAGACATCCTTTTTCAGAAGTACGTTACCAGTTCGGGTCTGGTTCCAGTTCAACAGTGTGCCAGTACGATGTGTGGGCCGTTCACAAAATCGACTTTTCAGCAACCATACGGGTGGCTTTTGTTCAAAAAAAGGATGCACTGGTCCCAATACTCCATCCACATCAAAAGTATGGATTGCACAATATAAAGTAAACAACCAAGATCTCGGAGGGAATTCATCATCATCTATGATTGCAATATAGTTACCTCGGGCAAGTCGAAGCGCGTGATTCCTAGCATCTGGAATCGTTTGTTCCGGCTCAACGCTGTAGGTAATATCCAATTCCAGCTCTGCCCCCAAACGCGTCACTGTTTCTCTGGCAGTACCAGCTGCATCATTATCTACAACGACAACCGAAAAAGCAAAGAGATCACCAGTTTCCTGTCTCGCCAAGTTTTTTAATAGACATCCCAACATTTCATTGCGGCGAAAAGTTGGGACGCATACTGAAATATGGTCTTTCACAGTGTGTTTGAATTTAGAGTGTCTAATTTTCTTGAAATGTTAGGACTATGATACTGTACTTCTCTTGGGGAATGAGCTACTTTCGACGTAAAAGAAGCATTCAGAAAAAGAAGTATCGCTGTCAAGTGGCTCGTAAATGAATTGATAGAGGACTCAGTTATGTTGTGAATAACAGCCATGAGAAAAAAACAAATACTGAGACTGGCCCAATCGAAATCATCGCTTAGCGCTCTTTGTGCTTTACGACAAGATGACAGCAAAAATATTGAGAAAAGCAATAGCCCAACAAATCCAAGTTCTATAAGTACATCGAGATACCCACTGTGACCTTCACTAATTCTAAATGCCTCTCGAGTCTTGGGTGTCCAAAAACCTCCAAAACCAGAGCCCCATATGGGGCTCTGCATAACAACCGGAAGGAGTTCTGCCCATACATCAGTTCGACCAGTCAGGCTCTCTTCTCGCCCAAGAGTCGATGTAAAGTGGCCTATAGTAGATCCGTTAACAAACAACGTAACAGTGCCAAATACAATACCAAGCGCTATAATAGGAATAAATATGGATGTCACCATAATAACGCGACTCTTTTTAATCCATAAAAGCCCCCAAAACACCAATAATCCAGCAGACAATGCTACAAACGCAGTAGCGGGGTATGAATTTGGTGGTCCTTTAAGTAGCCAGAGAGCTACTATAAGGACAAAAACATCTGCATAGGTTTGACGCTTTGAAGTAAAACCGTCGTGTCCCCGTAATCTCCGGGCAAGCGTCCAGACAAGAAAAAAAACAGATATGAGACACAATCTGCCAAGACCATTTTTTTGCTGAGTAACTCCTACCCACATTAACTCACCAGACCAACGGCCATAAACACGGCCATATGCAGAGTAGTAATTTATAAGAACGAGCGAGAAGGGAATGAGCACATAGACCGTTCTTCTTAAAATACTTTCCAACGCTTGTCGTGGATTCCGTTCAGTCATAACAATAAAGGCCATAACAACTGCGACCACTTCTCTTATCCAACGTTTAAATGATATAAATGGTATATCTGACCACAGAATGCTGACAAGAAGATAGCTGACAAGCAACATCAGCCAAGAATTTTCCTTTATGGCACGGGACCAACTAAATTTTCTACTTGCCAAAATAATGAGTCCAAGACATAGAATGACACTCAGAAATACCCGGTCCAATGGGCTTCCGGCTTCAGCGTCTGCGCCCGCTGACATAAACCAGACGCCGAAAGGCTTACTTGCAATGCTGAGCATCCAAATGGTCGGTATCCACAAGACACGGGATACATTGGGCGCCTGTTTACGTTCAAGATGAAGAAGCCACAAAACAAAAATGATACAAATAATGAGAGCTAATTGTGGAGGCATACTATTAGAGGTGTCGTGAAATGATTGGCTGAGATGTATAAAGATGAATTTGTGTAGATATTAATTTCCAAGCCATTATATCATTCATAAATAATATCGTGGTAACATCAATTTACTGTAAAGTATCTTCGCTAAGATTATCCATCTCTTTTAGTAGTCTGTTCATTCGCGATCTGCGCAAATATGGCATCCATAATCTTTGATGTCAAGATGATTTCCTTGTATGACAATGGCAAAGGCTCACTATTGACTACTGAGCGATAGAAAGATTCTATCAACGTTTTCAGGGCTGCATCATTCGGTAAGTGAAAGTCATTCTTCATGAATTTTCTAAAGTTTGTACTGAAATTTCCAATATACTGCTGTGCGTATTCAAATGGAGGCATGAAATATCTCAAGTAACTCTTGTATTCTTTATTGACAATCTTGATGAGAAGCTGATGATCTTCATCAACGATCAACGAATTTTTAGGGCCATATAATCGGAGTTGTCGGGGCGCAGGACTGATTTGTGAGGAAAAAGTAAAGTAGGCGGTTGTAGAATCTTCATCCTTGATAATTACCCTTACTTCATCAATAATATCATTTTCTCCAATGTTTTTAAGGAATTGGCTGGTGAAGCCGTGGGCAATGACCACTGGACTATCGCCGGACAAAAACTCCACTATCTTGCTTATACCATGACTTATAATATTCTGCAGCAGTGACCCGGGAAGCCTTCTTACCCAATGATTGCTGTCGCCCAGAAGTGCCTTGGCATAGCTCTCGTTTCCAAATTCATAGCAGTAATGGCTCTCTATATGCACGGGTTTTCCGCCAAGAAAGCCTTTTTTTACCAACTCCCTCATCCGCAGCATCACATGTGTGAACTGGGCATTGTGACCAGCCATAATTTTCAGTTCCTTCTGAGTCGCAAGCGCTATCAAAGCCTCTGCCTCAGCCGTGTTAAGCGTGAAGGGTTTTTCTACATACACATTACATCCGGCCTCCAGGCACATCTTAGCTAACTGGTAATGACTTGGTGGCGGTGTTGTTATATGAACAACATCAACCTTGACTGCATTAAGCATGTCTTGCACATTCGAAAAATACTTCCCAACATTGAAACGTTCAGACATCTGTTGAGCCATTAGTGGCTCACTGTCACACACTCCAATTATTTCAGCATCCGGTATTCGTTGGATTGTGACTGCATGCTGGTCAGCCATTTTTCCACAACCGATGATGCCAACTCTGATCAATGTTTTTTGGCCTCCATGTCCCTCATGTAAACAAAGAATCTCTCCATGCCCTCTTTCATCGGCACCCTCGGTAGCCACCCCAACAACTCTTTCGCCTTTCTGTTTGAGTATCTGTTACCCTTCCAATAGACTGAGCATGCCTTGCGATTAAAGACGGGGGGAAGTTGCCCTTCAGACCATTTTGAATACTTTTCCCAGAGGTAACAGAAGAAAAACCAGGCTCGATATGGAATTGGTATTGATAAAAACCGACGAACTTTGCGTTTATACATGCGAAGAAACTCACGGCCCTTCGGTAAATCATCATCAAAAATATTAAAGACCTCTCCTTCTACTCCTTTTCTCAACCCGGCTAAAACAATAGCTTCTGCACAATTGTCCACGTATGTGAAAGGGATCCTGTTATTTGGACCTATTTGCAGAAATATACCAAATGTATTAATCCCGATCCTATCGGTAATTTTAGGTTTCCCGGGGCCAAAAACAACACTTGGTCGAACAATCACGTAAGGCAAATTATGTTTTTGAGCATACTCAAGCACGATTTCATCTTGCTTCGCTTTCCCATACGTGTAAGGCTCATGTCGTTCAACAAATTTTGTATCCACTTCACATGATTCATCCAGCAAGCCACCGCGTGGAATTTTCTCATTCGAATAGACGGCGATAGAACTGATATTTACAAATCGCTTTAGCGTCTGCTCTTTTATCGCGGCATCAAGGAGATTCCTTGTAGCTACCGCAGAGTTCAAAAAGCATCCAGGAAATGACTTTTCAACACCAGCGGCCAGATGGTAAATTATGGACACCCCTTCAGCGGCATGCATGCAGTCATCCCGAGAGAGCAGGTTTCCCTGAAAAAACTCCACCTCTGCTTTTGAAGAATCGGCCATACGGTGCAACTCTGAGAGATTCCGGTTGGATCTGACGAGACAACGAAGCCTCGTGAACCCGTATTCTATCAAAAATTCAAATACTTTCGAGCCAACAAACCCGTTAGCACCCGTGATCAGTACGAGATCCGATTTATTGATTATCCAATCGTGTTTCATTATCTCATTTGATCGAGGAGAGGCTTCCACCAAAAACCAACATCGAATTATTTCCTCTGAATTTCACTGCATAGATGTCATACTCAGGCGCTTTATAGTTTATGTCGTTCAAGATCAACAATATCACCGCCTCTAAGAAAGCGAACAACTAAAGAATAAATAGCAAATTTTATCGGATTAAGAGGATATTTCCACATATATCCCTGAATCAATTCCCCTCCGAAACGTTCTTTAAACATCTTGAGTCCCTCTTGTTTGGTTCCCTTTTCTGGGTTAATGCGAACACCCACAAAATCATAACGCTGCACACCAAGAATACGAAATTGCCGTATGGCTTCCCAGTGCAACAAGTTCATCGCTCCGGTTGCCGGTTCTGGGATGCTGCCGCCATACACATAATAGGCACTATAATTGCTGAAAGGAACTACTACGCAACCTTGCACTGCTCCCTGATAATCAGCAACAAGGATCTTTATCTTATCTCCAAGACTGCGTACGAAATGTGTGAACGCCTCATGGCCCATAAATCCGTGATTTGATCGTTTGAAAGTGTCCCGTACCAGTTTGTATGCCGTATCAACATATTCTAAACCACTTAGTATTTGTACGCCCTGTTTCATAGCAAGGCGGACTTTTCGACGATGACTTGTATTGAGTGTGCTGAAGAGTGCTTCCTCCGGCTTGTTTAGGTCAATAATATAAGTGCCATACGGAGCCACAAATGCACCATTCGGGTAAGTCCTAAAAATAGTATTAGTGGTCGCTGGAATAATCATATCCGCCCCTGTGGAACGGAAGTATTCTACTACACTATTTAAAAACGACCTCTCTTCCTCAACTCCAATATCATCACCCAGCGGAATGGTCTCAACCCTAAAACGAACCATGCGGAACATTGCCTTTCTAATGACTGTATATGGCAAGACACAGCGGAGCTTTCCTGAGTCGTCGGTGCCTCCAATCCATCCATATTCATCACCGACTGCTTTCAGAAATGATTCGGAAGCATATATGGAAAGACCAGGATGCCAATCAATTTCAACCCGTGTTGCCCTCATGTCAATCGTTTCTACCTGCCTGCTTAATCAGCACTTGCACTTATTATATACCTCTTCAAAAGTTGATACCCTAATTTTATTTTGTTCCAAGTAGGAAAGAAAAGACTCAACAGTTTCAAAATCAACCAAATCTTTCGTGTGCCCTATTGTCACAATAGGTTTAAATGATGCAGGGTCCTTTTGGTCCTGCTGAATTATCTTATCCACCAGGTTGGTAAGTTCGTTGATTGTCATGCGACAAAAATCAAGCTTTAGTGGATGATAAAATCGCAAGAAATCAAGATAACGATATAGCCTTTTCTTACCTTTCTGAGCTGTTGAGGAGCCTCTTTTTTGCAGGCCTATGCGCTTTGTAGTTAACATTTCCCACATTGGTACCATCTGTGTATATATGGGTAGCTCAAGCAATGCCCCCTTCGGATCGGGAGTATCCACATAATCAGTAAACTTCCAATGGTAACCATTTCTTAGGGCGCGACGATAATCCAACTTATGCTGATATTGAAGTCCACCCTTAAAAACAGAGGAATCTACTTTTATTCCACGATCAGCCAACACGTTTGCTACAGTTTGAGTGGGCTGAAACAACCAATTACCCGCCCTAAAAGAGAGTGGTGTAAAATCAGACTCACCAAGCACACTCTGCAAATATGAGATTGAACGATCTACAATTTTAACAATTCGTTCTCTCGGAAGGGTACATAAATTATACTCACTGTAATCGAGTACCCATATTCCATCCTCATAAAGTGCATTGTACCACTGTGGATGCAAGTGAAGACCTATTTCAAATCCCTCTTTATAAGATTCCCGAACTTGATGCTTTACAAGGTTGATGGTCTGGTCTACACCTTGTGCTTCCATTATTTCAAATTCAGCAACCTCAACAAAAAGGACAAAACGCTCATTCCATTTCCGAAAGATCGCCATCAGTCTATCTGCTGGTTCATAGACCAGTTCTCTCAGTGAACCTTCACCGTTACCGTATATCTCGTAATCTATTGTAAAGATACATTCGATCATTCTGAGTTGTAATAATACGAACTTTGCAGACGATTTTATTGCGTGAGCAATAGGAAATAACAGTTAATGATCGGTATCCATAGTATCAATCGAGGCCACCTTTGCCCTCTTACAAAATCTTCCGGGAAGAACTAAGCCCCTTAAAAACTTTCTTAGCCTGTACATCTGTTCTTTTCTTCTGAACTCTACCAGTTCCTTAGAAACAGGTCTTTCTGCCCGACTCACCATAGCCCAGAAATACCCTGCTAAAAGGACAAAACCAGCAATAAAAAGAGGCTTATTACTCATCTGGTAAACAGCCCGGAATATTTGCCAAACTGGATGTCCACCCATAAGGTAATCATGATAACCACTCCTGAATAAAGCCATTATACTAGTGTGTTTACCTGATTGTGTCTTCTTGTGATGTACGCAGGTTTTTTCCGTGAATGTCCTGGTCTCCCAACCCATCATTCGCGCCGTGATTACTGCAACCAAATCAATCCCTCCAACCTTTATAGGTACATATCCTCCTATTGACTCAAAACACTCTCTTCTAAACAACTGGCACGCTCCGGATACATGCTCTATGCTGGTAAAACGATAATCGTATTGATGTGATTCCTCCCTGAAAGGCGTTCCACTGACACCCAATCGGGGATTCTCAACAAACTTGTCCAAGAGAAAGGAGATATAATCTTCTTCAAATGTAATATCAGCGTCTAAATTACCTATGATGTCATAGTTCATATCCTTGACCTTTGAGTAGCCTGCATTAAAGGCGTGAACCTTGCCGGCAAAATGGCGCTCCCTGCGCTCAGGCATCCGCACAAGCTCGATCCACTTGTGGTCCTCAACATACTTTTTTACAATGTCATCGGTGCCGTCAGTAGAACCATCACTGACAATTACCCACTTGACCGGTAGGATAGTCTGCCGAACTACGGACTTTATAGTCTGCTCAATGAACATTGCCTCGTTCCGCGCAGGTGTTATCAGAGCGTAGGTAGGGAGGCACCCCTGTTCCCTCTCCAAGGTCATCGATTTCGATGAACTGTCTGTCATCTTCTTGCCTCATGCAAACCATTTTGACGTACTACACAGGCATCCCTGTGCCCAGTGGTAGTAGCCTGTTCGCAATACCCCAGCAACGTCGAGAGGGCAAGTAGCATCCATGCCTGCGACCACCTCATATAGGATATTCTATTCATGTAAAAGCGCTTCTTCTGGAAATAAAAATATCCTTCGTTACTTTTCATGTTATCTATGGCCCATTGACAGACAGAAAGGGCAAGATCAATATTATCTTGATCCATCTCTTTCAACTCAATTAAAGTGACTATGCTCTGGGCAATCGCATGTATATCGATTGGATATAACCTGTTATGATAATATTTTGCCAAACAACCGTCTGTGAAAAAATGGCTTTTATAAAATTGAAAACCCTTTTTAATGTTTTCCTCAAATTCCCCATTCCCGGTATAGTGAGAAAACCTGTGAAGTGCAACTAGATTGTATCCTGTATGAAAATTATCTATCCACTTCTGTACCTCGTTTTCCCCATAGGGCCATGATCCATCAGAAGACTGACTGTTAACTGAAAATCTCGCTGATAACAAGGCATAATCAAGAAATTCTTTCTGGTTCGATATACTGAACAATCTTGCAAGAAATGCTGCGCCTAAGAGATTAGCATTATGGACTTGCGCCCTATCAAGGGGGGTGTAACTGAAGCAAATGCCTTTGGTACTCTTACTGATATTAAGACCCTTGATGATAAAATTTCCAGCACTTAGAGCCATGTCCAGATAGAAAGAATCATCAAATTTCTCATAAGCATCGAGGAGAGCATTCCCCGCAAAAGTAGTACAGATAATATTAGGGGTATACTTAGGAACCAATAATTTGCGTTGCTGCCAGTCGAAGTTATATCCCCAACATATATAGGGTTGATTGGGTGTCTTCTTATGAATCAATTGATTTATAACAGAAATAGCAATATCAGAATCCTTTATTAAACCAATATCTAAAAGTTTCAAGACTGAAGATGAGAAAAGGGCAAGCCCTTTTGGATTTTGTCCTTTTGAGATCCCCATAATTGCACGAATATTTATTTTTGAACGCTTCATAAACTGAATAAAAACGAGTCGTGTAAACCGATTTTGAAGAAAAGGAAGCCAATCAAAAATGGGGCTGTTTAAGCCGTCATATGGGTCAAATCCAGCCCAATTATTAAGCCTACAGTATTCGAATAAATCTAAAGCAGACTTTTTTACGGCCTTAAGTGTATCATCATGTAATTTCATGGAGTCTTTGAGGAAATCTTGATCTTAACTAGTGCTTGAATAATTCTTTCTCCTGTCAAGCCATCCCACAGTTCTGGAACCACATCAGGCGGAGAAAAACCACTCAAGACATGACTAATATCCTGTTCTAAGGTTTGAACTGACGTAAGCTTGTTCGTCCCTTTGCTGATCGTTATGGGTCGCTCCGTATTAGGCCTAAGAGTTAAACATGGAATTTTCAAAAAGGTCGTTTCTTCTTGCAACCCGCCAGAGTCGGTTAGTACAAACCGCGCGCTATTTACCAATCCAATTGTATCAAGATAGCCTAACGGCTCAGTAAGAACGAGACGAGGAATTCCTTTTGCTTTTTCCCAGATATGAAACAATTCCATTTGCTTTTTTGTACGGGGGTGAACAGGGAAAATAATATCCAACTTATTGGAAACCCGAATAAGACAGTCAACAATATGCGAAAGCTTCGATTCATCATCAACATTACCTGGACGGTGCAGTGTCACAAAAGCATACTGCTTTTCTCTAAGACCATATTTCTCACATTGCAAATTCGCCTGTAATTTGCCAAGATTTGATGCCAAGGTATCAATCATGACGTTACCAACTCTGATAATCTTCTCAGGTAAAATGCCCTCACGTAACAAATTCTCGTCCGCATCTTCAGATGGCGTAAAAAGAAAATCCGACAGAGCATCAGTTACCAGGCGATTAATTTCTTCCGGCATAGAGCGGTCAAAACTCCTCAACCCGGCCTCTACATGCGCAATGAGTGTACGGCTGTTTTTGGTATCGTAAGTTATCTTCGAAGCTGTCAAAGTACAAGCCATTGTAGAATTAACATCTCCAACTACAATCATAACATCGGGTTGTTCTTGCAACAACACACCTTCAAATTTCCTCATTATATCTGCGGTCTGCTCTGCGTGAGAACCTGAGTTTGCCCCTAAAAAGATATCCGGTTTCGGCAAGTTTAAATCTGAAAAAAAAGCATCGGACATCTTATAGTCATAATGCTGCCCGGTGTGAACTAACACATGGTGAATTAATTTATCCTCATGAAAAGATTTATTATTTTGTAAATTCATATTGTGATCATTAATTGCCTTTATTATGGGGGCAATTTTCATGAAGTTTGGCCGTGCTCCAACAACACTCATTATTTTAATTTTTTGCATTTTTATGTGCCTTATTTGCCATTTTGCTTATATGTCCAACAATACTATTTAATGTGTTTTCATTAACTTTGTTAAAATGTTGAGGAATGTGTCTCTTTTTCAGGGATATTTTTGTTTTTATATCTTCAAGACACTCTATTAGAACAAGCCGGCCGGATTCTGAGAGATAACGGTCAACATCACCAATTTTACCCCTAAAGATACTATACACCGGTACTCCGAGAGCAGCAGCTTCACGATTCATAGTACCTCCACCACTTATTACAAGATCTGAATACCATACCAGATTGAGTCCATCTATTACGCCATGAGGAATCACAATCTTCCCATTAGAAATCCATTCCTGATATATCTTCCTTATTAATTGCGACTGTCGTTCATTGCGTGGAAGTACAACTAATTTAGTTCTTGGTTCATGGATTAAATAGTCCATTACTGCCTCAAAAAGTTCTGCACTCTCAGAGACAAAATAATGCGCATCAGTGGCTGGTGGACGTACAGTAATAATTAAATCATTTTCATTAAGACCTAAAGTTCCTTTAATATTCGGGTTAGGTTTAAAATTAGGCACATACACATCTTCCTTAATTCCAGGATATTTAAAAATATGGTTCTCATTTATCTTTATTCTGCTGAAATTAATCACCTCAGGAACGATCACCCAATTTGGATAGGTTAACGGAAGCATTTGGGCATATTCATAATCTGTTATTACCACTGAAGAAATTCCAAGAATCTTTGCTGCAATTAACTGGGCTCGCGAGCCATGTGACACTGCCAGGCATGGTTTATCTTTAACTACTGTTGGGATTAGTTGGAAGGCCCGATATAGCAGCCCACAGACTTTTACAAACTTATTCTTTCCATGGTGGCGGCCAATTCTTTTATAATGCAAACCTGTGAGATCAGCAAGTCCGCATGTCTGAGAACAGTCTCTCGCAGTCAACAACACGGAATATCCATTTTCTGTAAGTTTGTCTATTATGGGTTTAAAGAAGGGTACATGTGGTGAATTATCCAGATCTATCCATATCTTTTTTGCAACATTCATAATAAGTTATTTAATAAACACTCAATGTGCCTCTATCGTTTTATTTGAATTCTATAATAATTATTTACCATCCGTGTTTGACCATTTATCACGCCAGAACGATGCCATTTCTTTAGGAGTCACATGCCAGTATTGATTAGCATACTGTTTCTTTATGTAATTAAGAAAATCAATATAGTATGATACTGGATATTCATCTACCATTTGTTTAGCATCACCAAAATTAATATAGTCGGGATGTACATTCAAAAGTGCCATGCCCCCTTTTTGCACTATCCATTCCAGTTTGTCCTTCCAAATATTCAGATTCTTATCCTTAAAGATTATTAAGGCCGTGAAATCCTGTGAAAGTGTATATGGAAGCTCTACATAGCCACCTGATGAAGAATTTCCCTTAACCCATAACGGAAATATTGTACCCACTCCATCAGGCTGGGGTTCAAAAGGATCTGTGTCAAATGTAGATGAATCATATTCTATATTTAAATCATTGAGCCATTCAAGATTGTGATACATAGAGGGAGAACGAAAACCAACTGACTTCCATCCCTTTAAGTATTTATTTATTTGTTTTGCCTGGTCTTGAAATATTTTTCTAGATGAATATAAACTCCCGTCATGTGTCAAACCATGGACTCCGACTTCAAAACCATTATTGGTGAGGCAATATCGTAGTTCCGGCGATACATTATAATCCTCGGCAACAAAATTAAAAGAAGATCTGAAACCCAGATTCTTTTCTAATTTCATCAATTCATTACATCTGTTATGCCCCTTTCCCGTCTCTACATCATGTGTCAATATCAACGCAAATCGTTTCTGTTCCGGCCATCCTGTCCATCCAACTGGTGGTTTGAAAGCATTCCTGTCTATAGGCCAGCAGTCTTTATATTTTGCTCTCTTGGAAATAGCAAGCCTTCTCCTTATCAGAATCTGAAGCCTTCTTGATATGAAGGGTTTTAAAAGGTAGTAAAATCTGTTCTTGTCGCTAAGCATTGTCACCCGATATGTCTGTACAAGAATGAACCAGCAAACCTCAACAAAGGAATCGGCATCTTCTGAAAGACACTATGACATATATCGGATACCTTAAAGGAATTTTGAATATATAACTCTCTTCTTAAATCATATATATAATATTTTATAATTTCTTTTTTTGCCCTCCATCCATTTTTAAACTGCATCAGCCCTATGTTCTCTGGTTCTGTTCTACCAAAACAAAAGCTCTTGCATCCCTCTTTAGAATAGAACTTTATTGCCTCCCACATGATAAGATAATTGGGTCTGAGATGGTTATAATTAGTATCTGACGCTCCATATTTGAAAATCGCCTTGTCACCAAAATGAAAATACACTGCCCCTGCTATGACGGACTTATTAAGTGAGGCAAGCACTATAATTCCACGATGCTGTGATATAATATTTTCATATATTTTCTTAAAAAAATTATAGGGCTGGGGAGGTAATCCATGTTTTTTTCTTGTTATACAATTAAGCTTGTAGAATTCATTTAATGATTCCAATGAGTTCAAGATTTTTACTTCAACGCCTTCTCTCTCAGACTTTTTAATGTTTCTTTTTGTACTGTCTCTAAAACTGGAAAATGTTGGTTCTGTATTTTCTGAAATTTCGAGCGTATGATTAATATATTCTGAAGAAGGGTATAGCGCTTCCGGGAAAATATTGCCATTCCTGAATTCTAAAGACTTCCATCCATGATCTTTTCCATATTCCTTTAACAGGCTAATGACATCCTGAAAATCATCCTTGTCTATACCTATTGTTTTACAGTAATCAGAAAAAGGGAGAGAGACGCCTTTCTTACCATTTAGGATACCCCCAACCTCCATAAATGGGATCAGTGCTACTAACTGATTATTTTTAATCAATGTAAAGTAAATTGGCTTGTATCTGTAAGTTTCATATAGTACCTTTGCCCAGGCTGATGAATGGAAAAATGAATAGTCCCTGGTTGAAAGCACAAGTTTATCCCATTCCGGATAATCCAGAGGATTTATTACTTTTAGCTGGGTTACATCTGACATTCGGAGTGATATTCAGGACTTATGGAGTTGAGTTGCCACATACTTTTGCTGGTCATCCGAAAGGCCGGGAAACATGGGCAGGGAAAGGAGCTCTGATGCCACCTTTTCTGAGACAGGGAAGTCTCCCTCTTTATATCCCAGATATTCGTATGCCTTTTGAAGGTGAAGTGGTAATGGATAATGAAGACCGGTGCCTATCTGTTTTTCGGTCAGGTGTTTCTGCAGCTTGTCTCTGTCATTGGTGCGTATTACATAGAGGTGGTAGACGGCCCTGCTCCAATCCGGCTCATATGGGGTAATAATGCCATCTATCTCACTGAGGAGTTTATTGTATAGACTTGCGCTCTGACGGCGTTTTTCATTTCCTTCAG
>Ga0209521_10000861_pt1 | contig 24113 bp, 24 predicted proteins | sample Rifsed19ft4_FD_184016 | JGI IMG/M metagenome (GOLD analysis project Ga0209521, IMG submission 184016) | Soil microbial communities from Rifle, Colorado, USA - sediment 19ft 4 (version 2) | ecosystem: Environmental > Terrestrial > Deep subsurface > Rock core/Sediment | place: Rifle, Colorado...
CGGCGCAGCTCCTGGATGGCCGGGCTCTGCCCGACGATCTCCTGCCCGCGCTCGAAGCGCTCGCGGAGCGCCCGGTTCTCGCCCTCGAGCCGCGAGTGCTCGATAGCGCGCGCGACGGTCAGGAGCGTCTTCTCCAGCGACAGGGGCTTCTCGACGAAGTCGTAAGCGCCCAGCTTGGTGGTCTTCACGGCGGTCTCGATCGTCCCGTGGCCCGAGATCATTACCACGGTCTGGTCGGGACGGATGCGCATGATCTCGGCCAGCACCTCCAGGCCGTCCATTCCCGGCATCCAGATATCGAGCAGGACGAGGTCGGGCACCTCTTCGACGAGTCGGCTCAGAGCCTGCGCGCCGCTGCCGACGGCGGCGACCCGGTAGCCTTCGTCTTCCAGCACCCCCTGGAGCGAGGTCTGGATCGCCTTCTCGTCGTCGACGATCAGGATGCTCTCGCCTGCCACCTACGCCTCCCCCTGGCTCGCCGGCCGGTCCACCGGCAGCTCGATCACAAACCGGCTGCCCTTGGGCGCGTTGTCCTCCACCCAGATGCTGCCGCCGTGGTCGGTGACGATCTGGTGGACGATGGCGAGCCCGAGCCCCATGCCGGCGGCTTTAGTGGAGAAGTACGGGAGGAACAGCTTGTCCTTGTCCTCCGGCGGGATTCCCACGCCGTCGTCGCTCACGACGATCCGGACGCGCTTCGTTTCCGGGAGGAAACGAGTTTCCACTGTGACTTCGCCCGCTCCGCTCACCGCCTCGACGGCGTTGTCCACCAGGTTGAGGACCGCGCGCTTGATCTGGTCCGGGTCCACCTCGAGGGTCGGCAGGTCGGGCGCCAGCGCGGTCTTGAGCGCCAGCGCGGGATGGGATTCCCGGTAGAGGGCTACCACGCCCTCGAGCAGGCGCGGGAGCTCGGTCGGCTTCGGCTGGAGCGCGGGCATCCGGGCAAAGCGGGAGAACTCGTCCACCAGGTGCTTGAGGCCCTCGACCTCCTGGATGATGGTGCCGGTGCATTCCTCCAGCAGTCGGCGGTCGTCGGGGCCCCGGTCCCCCAGGCGGCGGCGCAGCCGCTGGGCCGAGAGCTGGATGGGGGTCAGCGGGTTCTTGATCTCGTGGGCGATCCGCTGGGCGACCTCGCGCCAGGCCGCCAGGCGCTGGGCCTTCAGGAGCTCGGTGAGGTCGTCGAAGACCAGCACCATCCCCGCGTAGTCGCCCTCGGGGCCGCGGAGCGCCGTGGCCGAGCCGAGGAGGGTCACCGCGTGGCCGTCGCGGCGCAGGCGCATCTCGCGCTCGAGTGTGCCCCGGCGCACGCGGTCCATCCGCTGGATGAGCGCCCCGACCTCGGCGAACTGCGGCCCGGCGAAGAGCTGGCGGAAGGGCTGGCCCACCGCCGTCTCCGCCGGGATCCCCAGCATGCGGGCGGCCGCGCCGTTCATGGTGGTGAGGCGCCCCGCGGGGTCCAGGGAGACGACGCCCGTCGCCACGGCCTGGATCACGGTCTCCGTGTAGCGCCGCCGCTCCTCCAGCTCGTTGTGCTTGGCCTGGAGGTCGCTGGTCATCCGGTTGAAGGAGTCCACCAGGATGCCGATCTCATCCTGGGCCTGGACCTGGACCTTGTAGTTCAGGTTCCCGGCGGCCACCTCGCGGGTGCCCTCGGCCAGCAGCTGGATCGGCCCCGTGATGCCCCGGGCCATGTAGAGCCCGAACCAGGTGAACGAGAACACGATGATCAGCGTCATCAGGAGGAAGAGCAGGATGTAGATCCCCTTGATGGGGTTCTTCAGCAGCTTGAGCTGCTTGTACTCCTGGAATGCCTGCGAGATGCCACGCACCCGCGCCTCGAGCCGCTGGGCGACGTGGGTGGCCACGATGAGCGTGCCGACGACCTCACGCTCGGTCCCGCCCCCGGACCAGATCGGGACGACGGCCTGGATCAGATCGCCGTTGTCCAGCTCCCGGACCGTTGTGATCTCGTGGCCCTCGAGCCCGCGCTTGACCTGCTCCCTGTTCACGTCTTGCGTGGGCACGGACGCCAGGACCGGGTCCTTGACGTGCACCAGCTCCTGCCCCCGGGGCGTGAAGATCGAGATGGCGGCCACCCCCAGGCTCTCCTGCTGCTCCACCAGGTACGCCGCCAGGGCCTCCCGCCGGTCGTCGGCGAGCAGGCGGTCGCGGGCGATCACCCGCGCGAGCTGGCGGCCGTGACGGAGGACGGTGGTCTCGAGCGTCTGGTAGTAGGTCTGTGCCACCTCCAGCGCCTGGTCCAGCGGCTTTTCCACCTGGGGCTTGAACCAGCCCTCGATGGACGTGTTGAGCAGGTTGGAGGCGATGATCGAGATGAGCAGGGCCGGGATCAGCGAGAGGGAGAGGAAGACCGCGACCAGCTTGGTCTTGAACTTCGAGCCCAGGACCCCCTGGCGCCGCTCGAAGAAGAGCTTGACGAGGTTGCGGATGAGGAGGACCAGCAGCAGCAGGAAGACGATCAGCGTCAGGTTGAAGAGGGCGAAGACGAGGAGGTTCGAGGCGAGGGGGATCTGGGGGGAGCGGATGCCCACTTCGTAGACGGTGGCCACCGTGGCCACGAGCAGGACCAGTATCCCGCCGAGGATCAGGAGGTTCCGCTTGCGCCGCTGGAGGTCTCCGGTCAGTGGCACGCTCGAACCTTTGGTACCCTCATTGAGTTCGCGTCACGGTGAGCAGCGTGGAGCGGATCCAGGGGGTCTCCTCCGCTTCCCCCATCATGCGCGTCAGGATCGTGTTCGCGCCGCCGAGCGAGACGTCGGCCCGCACCTGGACGTAGTAGAGCTCCCCGGCGTCCAGGGCCGCGGACCGCCCGAGCTTGAGCCCCCGGATCTCCGAGGCGACCCGCTGGGCCTCCCGGAGGTCCTTGGTCACGTACGGCTCCCGCGGCTCCCCGGCGGTGGACGCCACCTTGTATTCCTTGCTCACCACGTTGTAGGTCAGCTGCCGCTCCACCATGCGGCTCTGCAGGCGCTGGTTGATCCAGAAGCGGCTGTACTGCCAGAGCTCCACGTAGAACCGGATGTGGGTCGTGACCCCACTGTGGAGGTGCTCGTAGAAGGCGGGAGGGATCGCCCCGAGGAGCACCGCCTGCACGGTCAGCTCCTGGTCGTTGAGAAAGACCTCAGGGCGGTCGCTGAACCGGAGCTCTGCCCGGGCGGGGACGGCGGCCAGGAGCAACCCAAGGGCCAGTGTCCAGGCGAGCCGCCGGCGGAGGCCCCGCCGGCCGCCAGGAAGGGCAGGAAACACCGCCGAAACCCGTCGCGCACGCATACGTTGGACAGGACATTATAGCGCCGTCGGGAGAAGGTGAGGAAGAAGGTTCTGCTAGAGGGCGGCGATGCCCGGCAGCGGCTCCCGCCGGACGCCTTCCAGGCGGTCCACGGGATGGGAGAGCGCCCGGACGGTGGCGCGGTTGGAACGAGCTTCCGGAATGAACGCCTCGGCGATGGCGTTGACGAGCTGATGGTTCAGCGCGTGCCCGGCGTTGCGGGCCACCACGTGCCCCACGACGGGGCGGCCCAGGAGGGCCAGGTCGCCGATCAGGTCGAGGATCTTGTGGCGGACGAACTCGTCGCGGTAGCGGAGGCGCGTGTTCAGCACGGCGCGCCGGCCCACGACCACCGTGTTCTCGAGGGAACCGCCCCGGGCGAGACCGTTGTTGCGCAGCGCCCCCACGTCCTTGAGGAAGCCGTACGTGCGGGCGGGGGCCACCTGCTCCACGAACACCTGCTCGGTGCAGGTGAAGGAAGCCGCCTGAGTCCCCACGGCCGGGTGATCCACGTCCAGCGTGTAGCTCACGCGGAAGTCCTCCGAGGGCAGGATCTGGAGCCAGCGCCCGTCGTCGCCCACGCGGATCGGCCAGGTGATCACCAGGGGGCGCCGCGGCGCCACGAGCGTCGCCTTGCCCGCCGCATAGAGCAGCGAGACAAACGGCTCGGCGCTGCCGTCCATGGCCGGGATTTCCTCGCCCTCGACCTCCACTAGAAGGTTGTCGATCCCGAGCGCCGCGGCCGCCGCCATCAGGTGCTCGACGGTTCGAACGCGGGTCCCGTTCACGCCGAGCGTCGTGGCAAAGCGGGAGTCCACGACGGCGTCCCGGCGAGCGGGAATGAGGGTGCGATGCGGATCGGTGGCGCGGAAGACGATTCCGCTGTCAGCCGGAGCGGGCGAGAGAGTGATCTTCGAGGGCTGGCCCGAATGGAGTCCGATGCCCTCTGCTGTTACCCGTCTCCGAATCGTTAGCTGAAGGTCCATTGGATCGTGTGAACGGGCGAGCCTCACCCGGAAAGCCAATCTCTCTACAGCAACCACGGTGCCAGGGACGCCGTTGGCTCGTATGTACCTGATTTACAAAAGATCGTTTGATGACCTCGGGGAAGCCCATGGCCAATTCTGTTACCTGAAAGACACACCGGCGAACTGGGGTTGTTGCATCCTTACAACGCTCAGATATCCAGGATCACTCGGACTTCCCACCCACGATCCGCCCGGCCGATGCGGAGTTCGTGAAGGGTGGCAGCCTTGACCACTGTTCCGACGCGGTGCCGCGCGGGATCCAGATCTTCCCCCCAGAGCAGCGAATGAAGGCGCTGCGCCTCGAATACGGGGAACTCGATGCGACTCACGACGAAGCCCTCGATGTCGTGGACGTAGAGGCATTCGTTCAGCCAGTTCACCAGGAGCGTCTCCGGGCTCTCGCCCTGGGCGCTCACCTCCTTGGACTCGCGCGCGTCCACGCTGGCGGGCTCGACCATCAGGGCGAAGACGCCGAGGCCGGCCTGGGCAAAGGCCTCGGGCAGCGTGGGTCCCCAGGCCTTGACCCCCACGTCAGCGGCGACGTCAAAGTAGTCGTAGCCGGCCGCCTCCTTCACGGACGGGGCGCCCCCACGTCGCCGAAGCGGCTCTGGAGGAGCGCGACGCCGACGGGTCCCGCCGTCTCGGTCCTGAGAATCCGGGGACCGAGCCCGGCGCTCGTGAACCCGCGCCCAACCAGCGCCTCGACCTCGCGGGCGGCCAGGCCGCCCTCGGGGCCCACGACCAGGAGCGCCGAAGCCACGGGCCCGCGCGCGGCGTCGAGAATCTCGGAAAGGCCCCGGCGCTCGCCTTCCCAGAGGCAGAGGCGGAGGTCCGCGGCCGGCGCCGCGTCGGCGAATTCCTGAAGGGGCCGGGGCGGGTCCACGGTGGGGATGACCCCGCGGCCGCACTGCTTGGCGGCTTCCTTGGCTACCCGCTGCCAGCGGCGAGCCCGGTCGCGCCAGCGGCCGGGCTCGAGCCTGACGATCGTGCGTTCGGTCACCAGCGGGACCACGCGGGCCACACCCAGCTCGGTCACGGTCCGGACAATCCACTCCATCTTGTCGCCCTTGGGAATCCCCTGAGCGAGGGTGACGGCGAGAGGTGACTCGGTCGCGGACGAGGAGCGGGTCAGGATGGTGCCGGCGGCCGCACGGCCTTCGATGGACTCCAGGCGCACGGTGAACTCGGTCCCTCGTCCGTCCACGACCTGGACTGAGTCCCCTGGACGGAGGCGCAAGACACGCGAGAGATGCCGCGTTTCCTGCTCGTCAAAGACGACCCGGTCGGCCGTGATCGCTTCCGGTCTGACGTGGAAGCGCGCCACGCGCTTATCCCGTGAAGCGGAGGGAGGCCCAGCCGTCCACGTCGGTGCGCTCGGCGAGGGTGAGGCCGCGCTCCGCGAGGGCCTGGCCGACCGAATCGGCCTCGTCGCTCACGATGCCTCCGAGGATCAGGTGGCCGCCGGGGCTCAGGAGCCGCCGGTACTCCGGCGTGTGGGTGATGTGGCTCCCCGCGAGAAGGTTGGCGAGGATCAGGGGAAACGCGGGCCCCTCCACGCCGCCCGTATCGACCAGCGCGCACCCGATGCGCTCGCGGACCCCGTTCCGGAGGGCGTTGGCCTCAGCGGCGGCCACGGCATCCGGGTCGGTATCGAGCGCCGTGACCTCGAGGACGCCGAGGGCCGCGGCCGCGATGGCGAGAATCCCCGAGCCGGTGCCGATGTCGAGCGCTCGCGCCGGGGTGATGCGTTCGAGGAGGGCGTCAAGCAGAAGGAGGCACCCCTGGGTGCTCCCGTGGGTGCCGGTGCCGAAGGCGCGCCCCGGCTCGATGACGATGGTCGTCAGGCCGTGGTCGGCGGCGGGGCGTTCCCAGGGAGGGACGATCAGCAGGCGCCGGCCCACGCGCTGGGGCGCGAAGGCCTGCCGCCACGCCTCGGCCCAGGGCTCATCGAGAAGCGGCGCCACGCGCGGCTCTGCCCCGTTGACGGCGAGACCGAGCGCGGTGAGCGACGCGAGGTAGTCGCCGACCGCCCGGCAGAGGGCGGTGGAGGAGGTCGCCTCGGGGAAGAATGCGCGGAGCCGCGGCAAGGCGCCGGGCGTCTCCTCCTCCACGACGCCGAGGGCGCCCTGCTCCCAGAGAAAGTTGGTCAGGCCCTCGGAGACGTCGGCGGACGCCGGGACGGTCAGTTCCCAGAAGGGCACTTACGACCCGAAGAGCTTCTTCATCCGCTCGAGGAAGGAGGAGCTGAGCGGCCCCGCCTCCCCCTCGGAGACCGCCTGGTATTCCTCGAGGAGCTTTCGCTGTTTCGCCGTGAGGCGCGTGGGGATCTCGAGGACGACCTGGTAGCAGGCGTCGCCGTGGTGGCGCCCCCGGAGGCTCGGCATTCCCTTGCCCTTGAGGCGGAGGATCTGCCCGGGCTGCGTCCCCGCGGGCACCGTGAGCCTGGCGTGGCCGCCGAGGACGGGCACCTCCGCCTCGGTGCCGAGCGCCGCCTGGGGGAAGGAGAGCGGGAGCTCGCAGAGGAGGTCGTCGCCGTGGCGCGTGAAGAACGGGTGGGGACGGAGGCGGATCACCACGTAGAGATCGCCGGCGGGGCCGCCGTGGATGCCGGCCTCGCCTTCGCCGGGCAGACGCAGCTGGTCGCCATCCTTCACGCCGGCCGGGATCTTGATCTCGAGGAGATGCTCGCGCCGCTGGCGCCCCTCGCCCCGGCATTTTTTGCACGGGTGCTTCACCATCTCGCCCTCGCCGCCGCACTGGGGGCAGGTGCGGGCCATAGTGAGAAAGCCCTGGGTGAAGCGGACCTGCCCCTGGCCGCGGCAGGTCGAGCACGTCTCGCGCTTGGTGCCCGGCTCGAGACCGGAGCCGTGGCAGGTCTCGCAGTGCTCGAAGCGGGGGATCTGCACCTTGGTGCCGAGCCCTGCGGCGGCCTCCTCCAGGCCGATCTGGAGGTCGTACTGGAGGTCCTCACCGCGCCGGGCCCGGGTGCGGCGGCCGCCGCGGCCCCCGGCCCCGAAAAAGCCCTCGAAGAGGTCGTCGAAGATGGTGCCGAAGCCGAGGTCCGAGGCGTCGAACCCGCCGGGCCCCGCGACGGTGCCGAACCGGTCGTACTGGGCGCGCTTGTCGGGGTCGGACAGGACGGCGTAGGCCTCGTTGATCTCCTTGAACCGCTCCTCGGCCTTCTTGTCTCCGGGATTCTTGTCGGGATGATACTGGAGGGCGAGCTGGCGGTAGGCCTTCTTCATCTCCCCTTCGTCGGCGTCGTGCGAGACCCCTAGGGTCTCGTAGTAATCGCGCTTCGCCACTACGCGGTCTCGCTATCCGGCGGGACGGCGACCACGACCATGGCCGGGCGGAGCACCCGTCCGTTCAGGACGTATCCGCGCTGGATCTCCTCCACGACGGTCATGTCCGGGGCGTCCGGCTTGATCACCCGCTGAACCGCCTCGTGGCGCTCGGGGTCGAAGGGCTGCCCGACGGCGCTGTACGGCGTCACGCCGAACTTCTCCAGCACCTTCAGCAGCTCGCGCTGGATCAGCTCGACCCCCGCCAGGAGGCTCTGGGCCTCCGACCCCGCGCGGGCGGCCCCCAGGGCGCGGTCGAAGTTGTCGAGGACCGGCAGGAGGTCGCGGAGGAGCGACTCGTTGGCGAAGCGGATGTAGTCCTCCCGCTCCCGCTGGGCGCGCTTCCGCTGGTTGTCCAGGTCGGCCACGGCCCGCAGGTAGCGGTCGGTCTTCTCGTCGAGGAGCTGCTTCGCCTCGTCGAGGGCCCGGCGGAGCCGGGTCAGCTCGTCCTCGATCGGGGCGGGCTCCACCCCCTCGGAAGGCTCAACGGGGGCGGTCTCGTCGGTCATGGCAAGACTGTATTATAGCAGGGGGCCGCGCGGGCCCGGCGAGAGAGCCGGGCGTCAGGACGGCAGGTACAGCTCGTGCCGGACCCGGGACAGGGACTCGCTGACGAGCCGGGCGGTCTCGTCCACGAGCGGGATCATCTTGGAGTAAGGCATCCGCTTGGGCCCCACGACGCCCAGGATTCCCAGCACCCGGTCGTGGTAGGTGTAGCGCGCGGTGACGAGGCTGCACTCCTGCATCTCCTCGACCGGGTTTTCCCTGCCGATCATCACCTGGACGCCCCGCTCGTCGGCCAGGGCCGAGAGGAGGTCGATGAGCCGGGCCTTTTCCTCGAAGGCCCGGAGCAGCGTCCGCATCGTCGCGAGATCCCCGAACTCGCGGTGCTCCAGGATGTTGGGCGCCCCGCCGATGTAGAGCTGCCGGTCTCGGAGCAGCGAGAAGACCTGGTCCACGAGGGCGCCCCCGCGCGCCCGGAGCGGGTCGAGGGGATCCGCAGGCGCGGAGAGCTGATCGAGGATCTCCTGGAAGGTCTTGCCGACGAAGCGCCGGGTCAGCTGGCGGCTCCACTCGCGGAGGTCCTCCTCCGTGGCCGGCGAGTCCACGGTGAGGGTCCGGGTGGTGACCCAGCCTGCGTCGGTGACCACCACGGCCAGGACCCGGTCGTCCGAGAGCGGGATGAGGGTGATGCGGGCCAGCGCGGTTTGCTTGAGCGGCGGGGCCAGGAGCACTCCCGTCATGTGCGAGAGCGCCGAGAGGTGGAGTGAGGTCTGCTCCATGAACTGCTCGATCCCGCCCTGGGGACGCGCATAACTCTGGCGAAGCCGCGCGGCGTCGCTCTCCGGAAGCCGGAGGTCGCCGAGCCCCCAGTCCACGTAGAAGCGGAAGGCCAGGTCGGTCGGCACGCGTCCGGCGGACGTGTGGGGCTGAGAGAGATAGCCCAGCTCCTCCAGATCCGCCATGGCGTTCCGGATCGTGGCCGGGGAGAGGCCCAGGCCCTGCCGCCGGGCCACGGCCCGCGAACCCACGGGTTCTCCGGTCTCCACGTACTCGCGGATGACGGCGGTGAGCACCTGCCGGTGCCGTTCGTCGAGGATTGCCATCGCTCGTTACTCTACGGCGCCTCGGGCCCCCGGTCAAGAACAGGCCCTACAGTCTCCTCACGTGGGGAGGGCCTGCGGGTGGCGCAGGGTGCGGTCCCCGCGGGGCCGCGCGCAGTGGGCCCCCCTCGGCCCGTCCGCCGTGCGCAGCGCGGCGTTCGGGCGAGTGGGTGACGGAGCCGGACCCGCGGGGGCTGCGCCCTGCGACAGGACCCGCCCGCCGCAGGCGACGATCGTTCGTGAATAATGGGGGCTAGAGGAGGTGGACGAAGAGGGAGTCGGAGAGGAGGAAGCCCGCCTCGGTCAGCCGGCAGCGATCGCCGGCGACCTCGAGCAATCCCAGGGACGCCCAGGTCTCGACGAGGGAGCGTGCGTCCTCGAGCCAGGCCAGGGGAACGCCGTCGCTCAGCCGGAGCCCGAGAATGACCTTCTCGGCCTTTCGCTGAGCCGGCGTGAGGACTTCGTGCGTCCCGAGAGGAAGGCCGCCGGCCTCCAGCGCGGTGCAGTACCGCTCGACGGGCTTGACGTTGCCGTAGCGGACATCGCCCAGGAAGCCGCAGGCCCCCGGCCCGAGGGCGAGGTATTCCTCGGCCCGCCAGTACACCTGGTTGTGGCGCGACCTGAAGCCGCGCCGCGCGTAGTTGGAGATCTCGTAGTGCTCGTAGCCGGCCTCGCGCGCCATCCGGGCCAGAGCCCAGTACTGGGCCGTCACCGTCTCCTCGCCCGGAAGCCCCGCCACGCCCTCGCCCGCCCACCGGCTCCCCTCGTCCAGGGTGAGGGCGTAGGCCGACAGATGCTCCGGCCGCCACGCCAGCACCCCCCGCACCGTGGACTCCCAGCGCGCGACATCCTGCCCCGGCAGGCCGTACATCAGATCCAGGCTCACGTTGTCGACTCCGGCGGATCGCGCGGCATCGAAGGCCCGCCGCGCATCGTCCGACGAGTGAAGCCGGCCGAGGCGCACGAGGAGCTCGTCGTCGAGGCTCTGGACGCCGAGGCTCAGTCGGTTCACTCCCGCCAGGCGATAGCCCTCGGCCTTGGCGCGGGTCAGGCTCTCGGGATTGCACTCGACCGTCACCTCGGCGCCGGGATCCAGGGCGAACCGCTTCCTCAGGCGGTCGAGAATCGTTTCCAGCTCGATCGGCTCGAGCAGCGACGGTGTCCCCCCGCCGAAGAACACGGTCCCGATGGTGACGTCGCCCGCCCACGCCGCTTCGCCGACCAGGTCGATCTCGTCGAGGAGGGCGGAGTGGAACCGGTCCATCGCCGCGGGGTGGTACGGACCCGTGTTGAAGGAGCAGTACGAACAGCGCTGACGGCAGAACGGAATGTGGAGGTAGACTCCGAGCGGGCCCCGCCGGCTCGGGCTCCAGGTGAGCGTCATGGCCGGGAACGCTCCAGCGGGCAGGCGATCTTCCCGCCGCCGTCGAAGTAACAGGCCAGCCGGCGCCAGCGGAGCCAGTGGGTGTCCCCGTCCCAGGACCAGTAGATGATGAAAGCCTTGCCCCGGACCTTGTCGCGCTTGAGGAAGCCCCAGTAGCGGCTGTCCTGGGAGTTGTCGCGGTTGTCGCCCATCATGAAGAAGGAATCGTGCGGGACGGCGGACGGGCCGTACTCCACGTTGGTGTGGGAGGTGCCGTCGTTGTATAGGGCGTAGGGCTCGTCCAGGGGTCTCCCGTTGACGTACACCGTGCGCCCCTTGATGAACACCTCGTCGCCCGGCAGGCCGATCACCCGCTTGATGAAGTCGCGCTTTTCGTCCCAGGGGTACTTGAACACGATGATGTCACCCCGCTGGGGCGCGCGGATGCCGGGCAGGTGGAGGCTGGTGAAGGGGACCTCGGCGCCGTAGATGAACTTATTCACCAGGATGTAGTCCCCCACCTGGAGCGTGGGGACCATGGAGCCCGAGGGGATCGTGAAGGCCTGGACCACGAAGGTCCGGATCACCAGCGCCAGCAGGATGGCGATGACGATCGCCTCGATGTACTCCCGGGTGAGAGACTTCCGCCGCTTCGTCTCGACGGGGACAGGGCGGGCGATCTCGTCGGTCACTGGGGCGTCCTTGGGCGCGAAGGGGTCCAGGGCCATCAGCTTCTCAAGACGGACAGGAAGGCCTCCTGCGGCACCTCGACCTTGCCGAGCTGCTTCATCCGCTTCTTGCCTTCCTTCTGTTTTTCGAGGAGCTTCCGCTTGCGCGTGATGTCGCCGCCGTAGCACTTGGCGGTGACGTTCTTGCGGATCGCCTTCACCGTTTCCCGGGCGATCACCCGGCTGCCGATGGCCGCCTGGATCGCCACCTCGAACATCTGGCGCGGGATCACCGCCCGCAGCTTCTCGGCGAGCGTCTTGCCCTTCTCGTAGGCCTTGTCGCGGTGCAGGATGACGGAGAGCGCGTCCACGGCGTCGCCGTTCAGGAGGATGTCGAGCTTGACCATGTCCGAGGGGCGGAACTCGAGGAAGTCGTAGTCGAAGGAGGCGTACCCCTTCGAGATGGACTTCAGCCGGTCGTAGAAGTCCACGATGATCTCCGAAAGGGGGAAGTCGAAGGTGATGTGGACCCGCTTGCCGAGGTACTCGAGGGCCCGGTGCTCGCCCCGCTTGTCCTGCGCCAGCCGGTAGATCGGGTTCATGAACTCCGTGGGGGCGAAGACGGAGGACCGCACGAACGGCTCCTCGATGTGGTCGATCTCGCCCGCAGTCGGAAGCTTGGAGGGGTTTTCGATCTCCACCGTCTCCCCCGCCGTGGTGATGACCCGATAGCGAACACTGGGAGACGTCACGATCAGAGCCAGCCCGAACTCGCGCTCCAGGCGCTCCTGGACGATCTCCATGTGCAGGAGCCCCAGGAAGCCACACCGAAAGCCGTAGCCCAGCGCCAGCGAGGTCTCGGGCTCGAAGGTCAGGGCCGAGTCGTTCAGCCGGAGCTTGTCGATCGCGTCCCGGAGGGACTGGTAGGCCGTGTCCTCCACCGGGTAGAGCCCGGCGAAGACCATGGGCTTGGCGTCGCGGTAGCCGGGGAACGCCACGGCGGTCGGGCGATTGTTGTCCGTGATCGTTTCGCCGACCTTGGCATCCGCGACGCGCTTGATCCCCGCGGTGAGGTAGCCCACCTGGCCCGCCGACAGCTCCTCCACCGGCTTCATCTCGGGGGTGAAGACCCCGACCTGCTGGACCTCGTACACCCGGCCGTTGGACATGAGGAGGGCGGGCATGCCCGCGCGCACGCGGCCCTCGTAGATCCTGACGTACACCACCACGCCCTGGTACGGATCGTAGAAGGAATCGAAGACCAGCGCCTTCAGCGGCGCCGCGGGATCGCCCGGAGGCGACGGGATGCGGTGGACGATCGCTTCTAGCAGTTCGGGAACCCCGGTCCCCAACTTGGCAGAGATGAGGAGGGCCTCGTCGGGGTTGAGCCCCAGGATCTCGGCGATCTGGCGCCGGGTCCCCTCCACGTCGGCCTGGGGGAGATCGATCTTGTTGATGACGGGAATGATCGTGAGGTTGGCCTCGAGGGCCAGGTAGAAATTGGCCAGGGTCTGGGCCTCGACCCCCTGCGCCGCGTCCACGATGAGGAGCGCGCCCTCGCAGGCTGCCAGCGAACGGGAGACCTCATAAGAGAAGTCGACGTGCCCCGGGGTGTCGATCAGGTTGAGCGTGTATTCCTGGCTGTCCTCGGCGAGGTAGGGGATGCGGACGGTGTGCTGCTTGATCGTGATCCCGCGCTCGCGCTCCAGGTCCATGGAGTCCAGCACCTGGTCCACGGCCTTCTTGGGGTCCATGGCCCCGGTCAGGGCCAGCAGCCGATCCGCCAGGGTGGACTTGCCGTGGTCGATGTGGGCCACGATGGAGAAGTTTCGGATTCGGGAAAGTGCCACGAAGTTCAGGATATCACGGGACGACTTCGTTTTCCCCGACTACGGCGCCGGCGGAGACCCGCGCGCCTCGTCCGATCACGGCCCCGGAGCCCACCACGCATGCCCTGAGGACGGCGGCCTCGCCGACCGAGACGCCCTCCCAGAGGACGGCCTCTTCGACGCGGCCGCCCCGGCCGACGCGCACGTTGTCTCCGAGCACGCTGAGTGGGCCCACGCTGGCCTCGGGCTCCAGCCTGACTGCGGCGCCGAGAACCGAAGGCCCCCTGACGACGGCCCCGGGGGCGATGGACACGCCCGCCCCCACCCACACGTCACCGCTCCGGGTTCCGGGCGGGGTGAGGGGCGTGTCCACGAGGCCTTTGAGGAGGTCCATCTGCGCGAGGCGGTACTGCTCCGGGCTCCCGATGTCCCGCCAGTACGCCCGGGCCGCGAAGCCGTAGGCGGGGATCCGGCGTTCCAGGAGGCCGGGGAAGAAGTCGCGCTCCATGGAGACGGCGCGGCCCGCCGGGATCAGGTCGAGCAGCTCGCGCTCGAGGAGGTAGATGCCCGCGTTGATGGTGTTGGTGCTGATCTGCTCGCGCGACGGCTTCTCCAGGAAGCGCCGGATCCGGCCGTCGGGCTCCGTCTCCACCAGCCCGAAGGCCGTCGGGTCCTCCACGGGCGTGAGGTAGATGCTGGCCCGGGCCCCGCGGGCCTCGTGGGAGGCGAGCATCCCGGCGAGGTCCACGTCGGTCAGGACGTCGCCGTTCAGGACCACCAGCCGGCCCGCCGTCAGCGCGGCGGCGTTCTTGACCCCGCCGGCCGTCCCGAGCGGCTCCGCCTCCACGGCGTAGCGGAGCCTCACGCCGAGCTCCCGCCCGTCCCCGAGCCGCGCCTGGACGGCCTCGACGAGGAAGGAGCAGGCCAGGACGACGTCCACCACGCCGTGCCGGCGCAGGAGGGCGAGCTGGTAGTGGAGGAAGGGAATGTTGAGGAGGGGGACGATGGGCTTGGGGCGGGCGAGCGTCAGCGGGCGGAGCCGGGTGCCCTGGCCGCCCGCCAGGATTACCGCGGCTGGGGCGGCGTCCAGGGCTCGGCCTCGCTGATCAGCATGACGGGGATGCCGTCCCGGATCGGGTAGGCCTTCCGGCACGCGCGGCAGATGATCCGGGTCTCCTCGAAGAGCAGGTCTCCCTTGCACGCCGGGCAGGCCAGGATGGCTTTGAGCTCGTCGTCGATCATGATCGCTTCTCCCCTTTTCTGAAATAGCTCACAGTGCGGCGGAGACCCTCGTCGAGGGTCACGTGCGGCGTCCACCCCAGGACGCGCTTGGCCGCGCTTGCGTCCAGGACGCTGCGGCGCTGCTCCCCGGGCTTCGCGGGACCGTGGCTCGCCTCAGCCTTGATCCCCGCGTCCGCCTCCAGCCGCTTCAGCAGGGCGTTCACCGAGGTCTCGACGCCCGTGCCGATGTTGACGGGGTCGCTCACCTCGATGCGCTCCAGCGCGCGCAGGTTCGCGTCCGCCACGTCCTCGACATAGACGTAATCCCGTGTCTGCTCGCCGTCGCCGTTGATCGTGATGGGCTCTCGGCGGAGGATCCGGCGGGAGAAGATCGCAACCACACCGGCCTCTCCCAGGGGGTTCTGCCGGGGGCCGAAGACGTTGGCATACCGGAGCGCAATCCCGCCGACGCCGTAGAGCGCCCCCCAGCACGCCAGGTAGTGCTCGGCGACGAGCTTGGAAATGCCGTACGGCGAGGCCGGCCTTCTCGGTTGGTCTTCCGGGGTCGGCAGCACGGCCGTGTCGCCGTAGATGGCGCCGCCGGTGGAGGCGTACACGACCCGGGAGACCCGGTGCCGCCGGCAGCAGAGGAGGAGGTTGAGCGTGCCGCCGATGTTGATGGCGGCATCGAGACCGGGATCCTCCACCGACCGGCGAACCTCGGCCTGGGCGGCGAGGTGGATCACCGCGTCGGGACGCTCGGCCTCGAACACCTCGGCCAGCTGCGGGCTCCGGACGTCGGCGACGTGGAGCGTCGCGCGCGGGTCCACGAATTCCCGGTGGCCGGTGGAGAGGTCGTCCACCACGGCGACCTCATGACCCGCCTTGAGGAGGCGGTCAACGATGTGGGAGCCGATGAAGCCCGCGCCCCCCGTGACGAGGACCTTCATCGTGTCCCCAGTTTGGCCCGGAACCACTTGAGCGTCAGCGCGAGCCCTTCGTCCAGGTCCACGCGGGGCTCCCAGCCGAGGAGGGTGCGCGCCCGCGTGATATCGGGCTGGCGCACCTTCGGGTCGTCCACGGGGAGCGGCTTCAAGACGATCGCGCTCTTTGACCCGGAGAGCGCGACGATCCGCTCCGCGAGCTCGCGGACCGTCATCTCCTTGGGGTTGCCCAGGTTCACGGGCTCCTTCACCGGGGCCTGCATGAGCCGCCAGATCCCATCCACCATGTCCGAGATGTAGCAGAAGCTGCGGGTCTGGGAGCCATCGCCGTAGACGGTGAGCGGTTCGCCCTTGAGCGCCTGGGTGATCAGGGTTGGAATCGCGCGTCCGTCGCCGATCCTCATCCGTTCCCCGTACGAATTGAAGATGCGGGCGATGCGCGTGTCCAGCCCGTGGAAGCGGTGGTAGGCCATCGTCATGGCCTCGGCGAAGCGCTTGGCCTCGTCGTACACCCCCCGCGGTCCCACCGGGTTCACGTTGCCCCAGTACTCCTCGCGCTGGGGGTGGACGAGGGGATCGCCGTACACCTCGGAGGTGGAGGCCAGGAGAAACTTCGCCCCCTTTTCCCGGGCCAGGCCGAGCGCTTTGTGGGTGCCGAGCGCGCCGACCTTCAGGGTCTGGATCGGGAGCTGCGCGTAATCCACGGGGGAGGCGGGGCTGGCGAAGTGGAGCACGTAGTCCAGCGGCCCGGCCACGTAGATGTAGTTGGTCACGTCGTGCTTGACGAAGGAGAAACGGGGATCGGTGAGGTGGGCGATGTTCTCGATGTTCCCCGTGAGGAGGTTGTCCATGCAGACGACCTCCGCCCCCTTGCCCAGGAGGAATTCGCAGAGGTGGGAGCCGATGAAGCCGGCGCCGCCCGTCACCAAAACGCGCATCGAACGTCTAAGCGGGGAGAATCGGCCTGCGGCCGACCGAGTAGTACTCGAACCCGAGCCGCCGCATGCGGTCGGGCTCGTAGAAGTTCCGGCCGTCGAAGATCACGGGGCGCCGCATGAGCGAGCGCAGGCGCTCGAGGTTCAGGAACTTGAACTCGTTCCACTCGGTGACGAGCGCGAGCGCGTCGGCCTTCTCGGCGGCCTCGTAGGGCGAGGCGCAGTACGTGACCCCCCGCGGGAGGAGCCGCCGGGCGTTCTCCGTCGCCACCGGGTCGTACGCCTTGATCGTCGCCCCGGCCTCGTGGAGAAGCGCCACCACCTCGACGCTCTTGGCCTCACGCATGTCGTCGGTGTTGGGCTTGAAGGCCAGGCCCAGGACGGCGATCACCTTGTCATCCAGCGGGCCCAGCGCCTTCCGCATCGTCTCGACGAAGTGCTGGGCGCGCTCCCGGTTGATCTCGGCCACGCTCTTGAGGAGCTTGAAGTCGTAGCCGAGCGTCGCCGCGGTCTGGACGAGGGATTCCACGTCCTTGGGCAGGCAGGCGCCCCCGAACCCGAGCCCCGCCTGGAGGAACGCCGGGCCGATCCGCGGGTCGAGCCCCAGTCCCTTGATCACCTGGGTCACGTCCGCCCCCGCCAGCTCGCAGACGTTGGCGATGGCGTTGACGAAGGAGATCTTGGCGGCGAGGAAGGCGTTGGAGGCGTACTTGATCATCTCCGCCGAGGGCACGTCCGTGATGATCATCGGGCGCCCGAGCTGGGCGTAGAGCTCCAGCAGCGTCATGGCGACCTGCTGGGTGGGCGCCCCGATCACGATCCGGTCCGGCCGGAGGGTGTCCTCGATGGCCGAGCCCTCGCGGAGGAACTCGGGGTTGGAGACCACGTCAAACGCCACGGGCCTCGGCTGGTTCTTGGCGATGATCTCCCGCACCAGGTCGCCGGTTCCCACCGGCACCGTGGACTTGTTGACGATGACCTTGTAGCTGTCCATGGCCCGGGCGATGGCCCGGGCGACGTCCTCCACCGCCGAGAGGTCCGTCTCGCCGTTGGTCTTGGCCGGCGTCCCGACCGCGATGAAGACGAGTTCGGATCGCTTGACGCCGTCGGCGAGGCTTGTCGTGAAGGTGAGCCGGCCGTCGGCGACGTTCCGCGCCACCATCTCCTCCAGCCCGGGCTCGTAGATCGGCATCCGACCCTGCTTCAAGCCTTCGATCTTCTCGCGGACGTTGTCCACGCAGATGACGTCGTTCCCGAGGTCGGCGAAGACCGCCCCGGTGACGAGCCCCACGTATCCGGTGCCGACGACGCAGATATTCACGGCTCAGAAACTATAACAGAAACGCGCAGAAGCGCCAACATCGGCGGGGGTCAGCCGCGGGCGGTGCTCTTGCTCTGCTCCCGTGCGGCGACCACGAAGGATTGGAGCCACCGGTCCCGCTCCAGAAACGCGGCGGGAATGCGGGCAGCCATCTGACGCAGGGTTTGAGTGTCCCGGCTCCGCCAGCACTGCCGCAAGCCGGTTCGAAGCGCTTCGAGGTCCTCCTCATTCAGCGGAACCGCGCCCTCACGGAGGCGCTCGAATCGATCGAGTCGTCGGACCTCCTCCGGAGTCGCCGCATGAGGGAGGGTGAGGCAGAACTTCCGCAAGGCCGAGATTGCTCTCAGGACCTCCCCCACGGGCCGCCTCAGCGTTGGCCCGCTCATTTTCGCCCCGCCCGAAGCTCCTCCTGCCAGCATCACGCTAGTCCTCGACGGGCCAGGTTTCCCGGAGGCGGCGGCTGAGCGCGCGGTGGCCGCGGAAAAAGTAGAGCAGCATCCCCGCCGCGGCCAGGAGGTTGCCGATGAAGATATTCCACCAGACCAGGGCTCCCAGCAGCGACTGCGCGAGCACGGTCACGAGGCCGAAGAAGAGGACCTCGAAGGCGGCGAAGAGCATGAAGAGGCCGACGGTGAGGATCGGCTGGCGCTCGGCGGCGGCCACGAACAGGGCCGCGACGATCCCGAAGACGGCGAAGGCGAAGCCGTGGAGCACCGTGTAGCCGAGGATGAGGCCCAGCTCGCGCTCCACGCCGCCGGGGTCGGTGAGCCCGCGGAAGACCGCGGCGCCCAGGAGGGTGGGCGTGCGGAACGGGTGACCCTTGAAGACGTCGTAGGCCAGGAACCACACCGCCACGAGGACGGCGCCGATCAGGCCGGCCACGATTCCCTCCCGGACGACGCCGCCCCAGGCGCCCAGCAGTGTCCCGCCCAGGGCGCGGTGGCCCAGGAAGAAGTAGGCGAGCATGCCGGCCGAGGCCAGGAGGTTCCCCACCAGGATCGCCCACCAGGCGAGGCTGCTCATGACGGACTGGGCGAAGGTGGCGTTCAGGGCCAGGAAGAAGACCTCGAAGCAGGCGAAGAGGGCGACGAACGCCCAGACCAGCGCGGGCTCGCGGTCGGCGGCGGCGATCAGGACCGCGCAGAGGATCCCGAAGGCGACGAAGGCCAGTCCGTGGAGGACGGTGTAGCCCAGGACCAGGTCGGCCGTGATCTGGACCTCCTGGACGGTGCGCAGCCCCTGGAAGAGGGCGGCGCCGAGGAGCGCCGGCGTCTCGAACGGGCGGCCCTGGGCCGCATCGAAGAGGAAGAACCAGGCGGCGACCGCGGCGGCCCCGATGAGCCCGGCGACCACCCCCTCGCGGATCACGCGCCCCAGGGACTCGAGGACCGTCCGGCCCAGGGCGCGGTGGCCCCCGAAGAAGTAGGCGAGCATCCCCGCCGAGGCCAGGAGGTTGGCGGCGAAGATCTCCCACCAGAGGATCGCGCCGAGGAGGAAGCGCGCCAGGATCCCCACCAGACCGAGGAAGAAGATCTGGAACACCGTGAAGAGGGCGACGAAGGCCAGGAGCAGGGTCGGCTCGCGGTCGGCGGCGGCGACCAGGATCGCGCAGAGGATGCCGAAGGCGACGAAGGCGAGCACGTGAACGACCGTGTAGCCGGCCACCAGCCCGGCCGTCGTCTGGAGCGCCTGCGGATCGCGCAGTCCTTTGAAGACCGCCGCGCCCAGGAGGGCTGGCGTCTCGAAGGGCTTGCCCGTCGAAAGATCGACGATCAGGAACCAGATTGCCACCAGGACGGCCCCGATCAGACCGGCCACGATCCCTTCTCGGAGGACTCGGCGGTCAAGGAGTTCCATGGGCGCCTCCCCTCGCCGGCGCCGCGACCGCCGGCTCAACGTCCCGGCCCATCCAGCGGAAGTAGACGATCGTCATCGCGACCAGGAAGACCATCGGCCCGCCGATCCACATGAGGACGCCGCCCAGGCGCTGGTCGGCGAGCGGCGAGAGCCCCCACTGCCACGGAGCCTCGCCGTAGAACGGGTAGAGGATCCGGTCGGTGAGCGTGATGAAGGCCGCCACCGGCACCATGGGAATGCCCGCCACGAAGAGGTAGAGAAGCTGGGCGGGCGGCGAGAGGCGCCACTCGGGGAGCGGGCTCAGGACCGGGCACCAGAGGAGCACGGCGGCCGCCATCAGCAGGAGGTGCTCGAGGATGTGGAGGCCGTGATGCCGGAGCGCCAGTTCGTACAGGACCGGCAGGTGCCACGCGGTGAAGACGACGGTGAAGATGGCGAGCGCGGGAAGCGGGCGCGTGAGCCGCCTGCCGATCGTCCGGACGGCCGCGCTGCGCAGGGCGGGTGCCAGGAGCCGCCCGGGGACACCGAGGAGGAGCAGGGGCGGGGCCACGAGCGTCAGCAGCAGGTGCTGGAGCATGTGGACGCTCACGAGCGAGCGGTCGGAGAGATCGTGGATCGGTCCGTTCAGGGCGACGAAGATGGTCCCCAGCCCGGCGAAGAAGAGCGCGATCCGCCACGCCTCGACGCCGTCGGCTGAGCTGTGCCGCCGCAGCCGCCCGATCCCCCAGAGGTACGCCGCCCCGAACAGCGCGAGACCTGCCAGCACGTCGGCGTGGATGTCCCAGTGGGTCACGGCCGCGCCACCACGAAGGCCCCGAAGAGGGCCATGAGCGCCAGGATGATGGCGATCGCGATCGCCAGGGGACCGACGAACAGCCCCGTGAAGGCCCGGTGGTCGGACCGGAGGTGCATGAAGAACATGACGACCAGGGAGAACTTGGCGGCCGAGAGCACGATCAGGAGGGGCGCGAGGAAGCGCGCCATGACCGTGACGTAGAAGAGCGACACCTCCACGGCCGTGATCACCGCCAGCACGGCTGCGACGAGGAGGTAGGTCCTGACCGGCGGGTGCTGGGTCATTGGATGAGGTAGACCAGGGTGAAGATGACGATCCACACGATGTCCACGAAGTGCCAGTAGAGCCCGGCGATCTCCACGATGAGCGCGTCGGCCCGGGTGAGACGGTTCCTGAGGGCCAGCGTCCACAGCGTGAGGAGCCACACGACCCCGACGCTGACGTGGGCGCCGTGAAAGCCCGTGAGCACGAAGAACGAGGCGCCGAAGAGGTTCACCTGGAGCGTCAGGCCCTCCCGCACGAAGGTCGCGAATTCGTATACCTGGAATCCCAGGAAAATCATTCCGAAGAACGGGGTACCGAAGAGCCAGAGCCGGGCGCCGAGGGCGTCGCCCCGCTGGACGGCCGCCAGCGCCAGGACCATGAGGAGGCTCGACATCAGGAGCACGAAGGTGCTGATGGAGGTCAGCGGGATGTTGAGGATCTCGTGGGGCGTCGGCCCGGAGAGGCTCCGGCCCTTGTAAACCAGATACGTTGCGATGAGAGAGCCGAAGAACATGCACTCGGAGCCCAGGAACGCCCAGACGCCCATCTTGCGGTGGTCGAGGCCGGTGCTGCCGATGACCGCTTCGTGGGGCGTGGTCACGGCACTACCTCGGGCCGCTCGAGCGTGGGCTTTGCCCGCGCAATCCTCGGGGGGAGGCATCGGAAGGGGGGCGGAGCCCCCCTCCGAGGGATGACCGGTACTCGAAGGCCCAGCGGTAGGCGCCGAAGACGACCACGAGCGCTCCGGCGACGACCAGCGCGAGGTGGGTGAGGGCGCCCGTGGCCGCCAGCACGACGCCCGCGGCCACCACGATCGGGTAGAAGGACGGCGGCGGCAGGTGGATCTCGCGCGGCGGGGGCGGCGCGGCCTCCACGGGGGCCCGCCCCGCCTTCAGGGCCCAGAGCTCGTCGCGGTGATGGACCGTGGGGATGTTCCTGAAGTTGTACTCGGGGGGCGGGGAGGAGACGGCCCACTCCAGCGTGCGCCCGTCCCAGGGATCGGCGGGCGCCGGCGCCGCGCTCCTGAGGCTCGCCACCGCGTTCCCGATGAAGACGAGGATGCCGAGCGCCAGGATGAACACCCCGACCGTGGACACGAGATTCCAGAGATCCCAGCCGAGCCCGCCGGCGTAGGTATAGATCCGACGGGGCATCCCCAGCAGGCCCAGGAAGTGCATGGGGAAGAAGGTGACGTTGAAGCCCACGAACATGAGCCAGAAGTTCCAGCGGCCGGCGCGCTCGCTCAGCATCCGGCCGGTCATCTTGGGCCACCAGTAGTAGAGGCCCGCGAAGATGCCGAAGAGGCTGCCGCCCACGAGGACGTAGTGGAGGTGGGCGACGACGAAGTAGGAGTCCTGCTGCTGCATGTCCACCGGCGGGGAGGCGTGCATGATCCCGCTCAGCCCGCCCATGAGGAACATGGCGATGAAGCCGAGAGCGAACCAGAGCGCCGTCGTCAGCCGGATCCGGCCGCCCCAGAGCGTGGCGATCCAGTTGAAGATCTTCACGCCCGTCGGGATGCCGATCAGCATGGTGCCCACGGCGAAGGCCGAGTCAACGACGGCGCCGAGGCCCACGGTGAACATGTGGTGGCTCCACACGCCGAAGCCGAAAAGGCCGATGAGCATGCCGGAGTACACCACCACGGGGTAGCCGAAGAGCGGCTTCCGCGCGAACGTGGGGAGGACCTCGGAGACGATCCCCATGGCCGGCAGGATGAGGATGTACACCTCCGGGTGGCCGAAGAGCCAGAAGAGGTGCTGCCAGAGGAGGGGATTGCCGCCGGCGCCCGGGTTGTAGAAGTTCGTCCCGAAGAATCGGTCGAACAGCAGGAGGATGAGCCCCACCGTGATGACCGGGAAGGCCAGGACGATCAGGAACTGGGTCACCAGCGTCATCCAGACGAAGACGGGCATCCGCATGAAGGTCATGCCGGGCGCCCGCATGTTGAGGATCGTCACGATGAAGTTGAACCCGGCGATCAGCGAGGAGACACCGAGGAGCTGGAGGCTGATGACCCAGAAGTCGATGTTCGCGCCCGGGGAGAACTGCTTGGCGGTGAGGTTGGCGTAGCCGAACCAGCCCGCGTTGGGCGCGGCGTTGACGAAGAAGCTCGCGTTCAGGAAGAGGCTGCCGAAGAGGAAGATCCAGTAGGACAGCGCGTTCAGCCGGGGGAAGGCCACGTCGCGGGCGCCGAGCATGAGCGGGACGATGTAGTTGAAGAAGGCGGCGTTGAGCGGCATCACCGCCAGGAAGACCATCGTGGTCCCGTGCATCGTGAAGAGCTCGTTGTACGTGCCGGCGCTCACGACGGCGCCGTCGGGGCGGGCGAGCTGGAGGCGGATGAGGGCCGCCTCGAAGCCGCCCACCAGGAGGAAGACGAACGCGGTGACCCCGTAGAGGATCCCGATCCGCTTGTGGTCCACCGTCGTGATCCAGCCCCAGACTCCGCGGGTCATTTGAGGCTCCTGAGGTACGCCACCAGGGCGGCGACCTGGTCGTCGGTCAGCCCGAGCTTCGGCATCAGGGCGCCCGGCTTGGTCGCGGGCGGATCCTTGAGCCAGCGGGCGAGATCGTCGGGGGTGTTCTTCAAAATGCCCGCCGCCAGCGTTTTGCGGCCGCCGATGTGGGTGAGGTCCGGCCCCAGCACGCCCGCGGCGACGCCCTGGATGGTGTGGCACGCCACGCAGCCGCCGGCCAGGAAGGCCTGGTGCCCCTTGGCCGCCTCGCCGGAGGGCGGCGCCGGCGGGGCCTTGAGGCGGCCCGCCCAGGCCTCGAAGTCGGCGGTGGACTGGGCCACCACCAGCAGGCGCATGTTGGCGTGCGAGACGCCGCAAAACTCGGCGCACTGCCCCGGGTACTCCCCCGGGACGTCCGCCGTGAACGTCAGGTTGTTCAGCTTTCCGCCGATCAGATCCCGCTTGCCGCCGAGCTGGGGGACCCAGAAGCTATGGAGGACGTCCGCCGTCTTGAGCGAGAGGCTGACGGCGCGGCCCACGGGCAGGTGGATCTCGTTGGCGGTGACGATCCCCAGCTCGGGATACCGGACCTCCCACCACCACTGGTGGCCGGTGACCTCGATGGCGAGCGCCTCCCGGGGCGGGCGGGCGTTGGTCTTGAAGATCGTGGCGATCGTGGGGACCGCGATGGCGATGACGATGATGACCGGCACGAGGGTCCAGGCGATCTCGAGGCCCAGGTGGCCATGCGTCGCCCGGGGCTCCTCCCGGCCCGGCCGGTCCCGGAACGCGAAGACCACGCCGATCAGGAGCGCCTCGACGACCACGAAGATCAGGAGGGCCCAGCCGGAGATGTTCATAAACAGCTCGTGGATCGCGCGCCCGAGGTCGGACTTCGGCTCGACCGTCGTCATAGGCGAGTCCAGCCCGCAGCCGGCGAGGAGCAGGGCCGCCGAGGTCAGCAAGAGAATCACGCGCGCGGGGCCCGGGATCATGGGGCTCAGAAGGACCACTCGGAGAAGAGCTTCTGCTTGAAGCGGGCCATCTCCTCCACCGGCGGGGTGTCGCTCCGGCCGAGCAGCTCCATCGCCATGTCGTTCATCCGGCGGAGGCGGCGGGCCAGGACCTCGGCGATCGCCCCGATGAGCTTGTGGGCGGCCAGGTTGTCGCGCTCGAGGAGGCGGAGGAAGT
>Ga0209521_10000862_pt1 | contig 24108 bp, 18 predicted proteins | sample Rifsed19ft4_FD_184016 | JGI IMG/M metagenome (GOLD analysis project Ga0209521, IMG submission 184016) | Soil microbial communities from Rifle, Colorado, USA - sediment 19ft 4 (version 2) | ecosystem: Environmental > Terrestrial > Deep subsurface > Rock core/Sediment | place: Rifle, Colorado...
CTGAGCATTGCCCCCCGAACCCCGACCTCTTTTAATATAAGATGGCAGAGGCATTTCCCCAACCAACTCAAGTGCCTTATCTATTTGCATTGCGGCATAAAGTTCAACAACCCAATTTCCATCAACCCCTTTTTCTATAATTGCAGCTTTTAGTCCATGTTCAAAGGCAATTTCAGAACCTTTTTTTATACCCCTGGCCGGGTTTATAAGACAACTCCAGATTTGGGAAGTAGCAGGTGAAATTTCTGATTCCTGATTTCTTATTTCTAATTTCTGTATTAAGAGGACTTCAACCGCACCGCCAGTTGTTTTCCTTCCAAAGAGCCTTGCAGGAATGACCTTTGTATTATTTACTATCAGGATATCTCCGGCCTGCAAATATTCAGTCAATTCAAAGAAGCGTCTATGTTCTATGGTCTTATTTTCCCTGTTGAGAACCATCAGTCTTGATTCGTCTCTTTTTTGGGATGGAAACTGGGCAATAAGTTCTTTGGGAAGGTGATAGTTGAACTCTGATAGATTCATATAGATATGGTAACTTAAAAGTCAAAGCGCAAAGCTCAAAACTACAACTCAAAACTGTAAACTTTTTAATTGTTTTTTCACCTTACTTTTGACTTTTGATATTTGACTTTTGAGTTTTCTTTAATATATCCGTTCTATCCTTGTGCCAGGATAAAAGTGCTCCAATATCTCAGTATATGTGTATCCCTTTTCCGCCATACCTTTTGCCCCCCATTGGGACAGGCCCACTCCATGGCCGTAGCCTTTGCCATTAAAAACAAATGAGCTGTTTACGATTTCAACAGTAAACATAGTGCTTTTGAGTTTGTCATATCCAACGGCCTTTCTTAAATCCTCGCCGCTCATCTCTAACTTCCCACCGGCATAATGCATCATTACCTTTATTACCCTGCCGCTGTTTGTCGTGTAAATAGGTATTATATTTTGTATACCAGATATTGAATAGCCTGCGTTCTTTAAAGCCGCTTCTACAGATTGTGGGCTCATATTTAATATCCACGAAAAATGAGGAGAGTCTTTATCAAATGAACTTTTTACCTGTTTTAAATACGGATAATCATTGCCCCAGATGTTTTTAGCATCCTCAGTCATTCCGCCGCTGTTTGAATGATATACGGCCAGGGCCAGTTCCCCCTTATAGGTTAATACCTCGCCGATAGTTTCTTTCACTGCGTAAAGAGAGCGCTCATCTTCGGTCATATTGCCTGAATAGACCTGGTCCACAACAGTTGCTTCCACGTGATAATCGCCTGCAGCCCTTTTTTTCTTCTGATATAGCGCATATGTTCTTGCAATGACAGCCTGTGTCTTTACAACCTCTATAGGCCATTTTGATGATATCTCCTGATTGATAAGTCCTGCCACGTAAAATTCTAAAGGTAATTCATTTACTACCAGAAGCCCTTTCTGTTCTCTTATTACCTCTATCTTGCCTCTGTACGTGCGGCTGTTTACAGAGAGTACGCCATTATCTGAAAAGAAAGCTATTCTTGAACCGGTTATCTTGCTGCCATTGACTGTTAAGGCGCCGGATCCTTCTAGTGCAAGGCTAAAGGCTGATCGTGAGGCCTCTTTATCAGGCTGAAGTGGTAAACGATAACCATCAGCTTCTGCTACAGTGGCCCCCTCTATTGTTAAGTTCGTCATGTTTTTTAATATTGCAACCTTTATCTTTTCGCTACTATTTGAGAATGCAGTAGATGTATCTTTAACACAGCCAAATAAAAAGAGGACGACCATCGCAACCCAAAAGAATCCTTTGCTCAAGATTGCGTTTGCCATTCAAAACACCCTCCGTCCCAGATAAACAAGGAGTAGCCCCGCTATTATGGAAACAAACCCCATGATGCGGAGTGCACGCACTGACATCTCTTGCAGAGAAAGCGCCCATTCCTTTATCTTTACTGGAAATGCAAAATATGGCAAACCTTCTATTACCAGCACCAAACCCAATACACTGAGGAAATAGGCCATAACGAGAACCTCCGATAGCTATAGGAGAATTATATAGAGCGTCATAAGATGCTGTGTATAACTCTGTATCAATGGGGAAAAATTTATCAAAGAAATAAGAAAAAGTCATTAAAGAAATCTCACCGCTTCCTGCTTCACGAGCTGAAAAAACTTTTAGGCTAACAACATCAAAATCTTTCTTTTATCTATAACAAATAGAAATCCTATTGTAATGGGTATAGGTCCTTTCTTGGGTCATTGTCTATTCTGAAAATTAACAAATTTTAAATTTTTCTTGCAATGAATATGAGGTTATGCTATAAAAACCAAGATTTAGGGGCAGCACATATCTTGATTCTTTATTCTTTGGGGTAATAACAACCTTAAATAAAATAATTATGGCGAGCAAGCTATCGTTGTAACGAGGTTTGTGTGAACCTTAAAAAGGCATATATTATTATTTTGTCTTCTTTGTTGTGCATCTCCTGCGAAAGATGGCTAATAGATACCTCTGTACCATATCCATCTTCTGCTGCGAGGTTTCTCCTTTATATACATTCTACCTCAACAGCCCCACCTGATATAATCTTTACCATATCCGAAATTAAGCTACAGACTCAAGATAACAGATGGATAAAACTGCTTGATGGTCCAATTGATATAAGCTCTACTGCATTGATTGATAGGCAGATACTCTTGAAAGATGCGAGTGTAGAGCCTGGCGTGTATAAAGGCCTAAAGCTGATCATAGCAAAGGCATCTGTCCATGGGCGGGACGGCCAGGTAAGTCTTGCCCTTCCGCAGCCTGATGGAGAGGTTGTTATAGAGTCAAATATCAGACTACAGAGAAAAGAGAGTTTTGTAGCTTCTCTTGTATGGAATCCAGAAAAATCTTTTGCAAAAGGGTATCAATTTGAACCATCTCTAGAGATTGAGCCTCAAATACCTTCAGCAATGGGTTTGCTTTTATTCGTATCAAACAGTGCATCAAACTATATATCTGTAATAGATAGAAGCATTGAAAGGGTTATAGCTGCAGTGACGGTTGGTGATAATCCGATGGGGATGGTGTTAAATTCCACACAGGAGAGGCTCTATGTTGTAAATTCTGCTTCAAGAAATATATCTATAGTCAGTACAACACAGTTTTCTGTTCTTGATACAATCCTGCTTACGGCTGGGATAGAGCCTACAGACATAGCGATTATTCCGGATAGTAAAAATTTAATAGAGGGCAAGCTTTATATCACTAATCGGATCTCCAATGATGTTACGGTTGTGAATACTATGACAAAACGCGTCTCAAAAATAATTGCCGTTGGAACATACCCTTCAGCTATTGCTGCTGATATTGTTAGGAAAGAGATATATGTGACAAATGAACGCTCAAACAACTTAAGTATTATAAATGCTATAGATGATACCCTGGTTGCTAATATTTCGGTAGATACCAGGCCAACAGGCATTGTGGTTGGAAATGATAAGGTATATGTTTTTAATGAAGGTTCTAACAAGATATCTATTGTATCTCCGTCTTTAAGAAAAGTAGTATCAACTATATTTGTTGAGGGCCCGCCTAGGAGGGGTATGCAGGGGTTTTTAAACAGGCTGTTTGTTGCAAATACCGCTGCAAACACGCTTACTTTTTTAAACTCACAGGATATTGTTACAAGGACTATACCGGTAGGGATAAAACCACTAGGTCTTGCAGGCGATGAAAAAAGAAACCGTCTGTATATAACAAACTACGGTGATAGTACGGTCTCTCTCATCAACCCGATAGGGGAAAAGGTATTAAAAGAACTCTATGTTGGGAAGAGTCCATATGCAGTTCTATTACTGGAAAGGTAATATAATCCCATTAGACCGTACTGTACTGGTTTTTGCATATGTTTTTATTAAAAAAAAGTATCAAAAATATTACAATTTATAATGCAGAAAAAGGGTCTTTTGGGGTGAAGGTAATCGTCCTCCTTTCTCTTGCGATAATCTTCATAAGCCTGATAAAACCTTATAGTGCATTTGCAGATGTTTATGGAAGGGCAGATGTGAGTTATCAAGAGACAACCACATCTACTGCCGGTAAAACCACTGAGAGTTACAATCTTTTTCAGGCTTATTCATTAGGTTTTAATCATGCCTTGACTTCTACAATAATGCTGACAGCTGATGTGAGGTTGGTGAACAATGATATTAATGGTAGAGAAACGGAAGACATATTTCCAACATTTTATCTCAACTTCAGACCGCCTGCAATGTACTATCTGTCGTTTAGCTACAACAGGAGTGAAAATATACCTCCGGACGGCGACCCCATCACGACCTCTAATACAAATGCCTCTTTTCTCCTTCCCCTGGAAGGTTGGCCCTCTCTTGCGCTTTCTTATAACTATTCAACAATGAGTGATTATCTTAGTCCTCACAAGATAGATAATACCTATAGTGTAACGAACTTCAATACAGGTTATAATTTTAGCTTTCTTGAAACAGCAACAAATCTGAACTATTCATACACATATCCTGTTGCAGAGGACAATGTTGCCGAGACCAGAACCGAGAACCCATCCCAGAATGTAACAGCAAATTTTTCAAGGTCATTTGGGGATGGGAAGGTACAAACAAGTGCAAATATAGGGTATAATGAATCCCAATCTATAAATGAAAGTAAGGGTTTGCCTATAAGGTTTGAGCAAGAGATTACCGCAGCAGACGGCCTCTATCTTTTAGATGCCACACCTCTCGTTGGTGCCCTGACGAGCACACCTGCATTGATAGACAACAATACAAGTGCATCTGCAGGAATAGACCCGCTGGATACCGGTACCTTCAGGAATATAGGTATCAAGTTGACAACGGCAGAATCGGTGGCTAAGATACATCTTAATTTAAGCACAACAGACCCGAATATTTCCACATATGTCAATACACCTGCTGTTTTTGGCTGGCAATTATATACGAGCAACGACGGGACAAGCTGGACATTATTCAGTGGCACGCTAACAACAGCTTTCGAATCAGCTTTTCAAAGGATTGTCTTTACATTTGCAGAGACCAGTGCCTTATACTTCAAGGTCGTGAATACGGCATTTCCTGCTGGCGCACTGCCTATCAATGTGACTGAAATTGAGGCCATTAGATTTATCAATTCAACGCCAACGACAAGATTGACCTATACTACAAAAAGAGACTTCGGTGGGTTTAATATTTCATACTCACCCATTACAATACTGAATCTGAATTATACTATCAATTATGACCATTCTTATCGGGACCTGTATAATTTTGATTCAACCGGCATAAACCAAAGTGTGGGGCTCAATGCAGTTATTATGCCCCAATACCTGAACCTTGCTACAAATTACACCACAGCAACGAATAAGACCAAAGAAGAAAGAACGAGTGGTGCTATATCTACCACTGAGTTTGGTAGTAATAGCTATGCAATAACATTTTCATCAATCCCGCTTCCAACGGTAAATGCAAGCTTAAATTACGGCTATAGCGAATCTTTGACAAGTGGAACAATAGATTCAACAAACAATTCCGTAAGCGGTAATGTATTCATGAACCTTTATAAAGGTGTTGACCTTGGACTTGGAAGCACTTTGAGCGAATCAAAGAGCCTTAAGGCAAATTCAACAACAGATTCCACAAGTTATTACAGTAACTTGAGTCTTGTTCCGTGGAAACCCGTTACTGTGGTGATAAATGGTTGGAGCACCACTACTCAAACCACAGGGGTAGGGAGCTCTACTACTAATTCTCTTATTACAAACTTTTCGTATACGCCAACAAGAACACTTTATTTGTTGGCTTCAATAACTATAGAGCCAGCGAGTTCTCAGAGCTATAGTGTTAATTGGCTTCCGACCAGAAACACCCAGGTGAGTGCAAGATATGGTATTTCAGGGGATGTTACAAATATGGGCGGCGATTTTAGCTGGACGCCTATTCAAAGGCTTAGCCTTCGCGTTGGCTATGTGGGCACAACAACAGATAATGCAACAAGTGACCACACAGAATCTATCTTTGCGAGTGCGTCCTTAAGCTTATAACTGAGCATGTTACATAAAGTTTTGTTTTAGTCGATTGGGTGTCTAAAAGGGGATGCAGCCATCAGGCTATGTATTATTTAGAATAGCATAAAAATATTGCATAAAAAGGAGGGAGCATGTATAATAATGGGGTGAAAATGAGAATGATAGTTCTGTTTTTTCTTATATTTGTGGGGGGGTGTGGCGGATCGGTTATACGATATGTGAACCCAACAGCCAACTTCTCATATATAAGAAAGGTAGCTGTATTGCCATTCAACAATCTTAGCGACGACAAATATGCGGGTGAAAGGATAAGAAATTCCTTGATTGTAGACCTTATGTCCAGAGGAGCTTTTGATGTTGTGGAACAGGGCGAGGTTTCAAAAGTTATTGGTGTTATATTCAGAGAGGCAGGGGTTGAAGAAGGCAAGGCTGTGCCGGTGGATAAGGAAACATTGAAGCTAATAGGAGAGAAACTAGGCGTTCAGGCCGTAATACTTGGGAGTGTGGATGAATATTCAAGTGGCGGTTTTGGGGGGGGGAATGTTGTGTCAGTTGCTATGAGAATGCTTGATACAAGTTCTGGTATTATCCTGTGGCAGGCAAAAGCCACTGAAACAGGCAGGAGTGTCTGGAGAAAATTGGTGGGTATTGAAGAGGTAGATAGGAGTGAATTGACCAAGAATGCTGTGAAACATATTCTTGATACCTTATTGTAAATACCCTTATTAAACTTGCTTTTTTTACCCTGAGTGTGTTAAAATATTTTAACCAAAATCTTTGGAATACTAAAATACTAACTGAGATTTAAATAAAATAACGGTGTCAAAAGTTTATAGGCCGTAGTCTAAGGTAAGCCTTGCGGGAGGGATGCTAATATGTTTAAAAACAGACGCGAGAGATTAAAAGTATTTGACCATGGGTTGATGGTCAAAGCAGATAAGCAGCAAGCAGTGAGCAACACCCCTGTTAAAAACTGTTTACTGTTCACCGCCTATTGTTTACTGCTTGCTGCCTTCTGTTCTCTGTCTTCTGTATCCCCTTCTAGTGCTGTTAATGGTAATAGTAGTAATGGTAATGGCTTTGATAGCTCCAGCCAACCCATTATTTTAAAGAATATCGCTATTTTACCGTTAGAAAATCTTAGCGAAAACCCTGCTGCCGCAAAGATGGTTGCTGAACATATAAAAAAGGAATTGATGAATAAGGGGTTGGTGTTTATAACCAAGGATGATATTGTTGAAGAATTTCTTGCCAAGAAAAGGATTCGTTATACGGGTGGAGTAACAAGGGCGACTGCAAGAGAGATGGGAAAGGTTTTGGGGGTTGACGCTGTACTTGTTGGCTCTGTTAATCAGTTTGGCTCTGGTAATCAGTTCTCTGATACGAATGACAAAATAAACGTTGGGGTGACAACCCGTCTTGTTAATACTATTGACGGCAGTATAATATGGGCAGATGCCCTATCTTATACAAACCGTGAATTCGTGGGTCTTCTGGGGTTGGGTGTTATAACATCCATAGATGCCTTAAGTTCAAGGGTTGCAAAGGACCTTATAAAAGATATAGGAGATAAATATTTTATAAAAAAAGAGGCTGGCTTAAATCCATTTGAGATAGAAAAGGTAGAAGCGTATCCTTCCGGTGTTGCAAGAGGAGGGACAAAGATAGGATTACGGGTAAGGGTGCTAGGTATCACAGAGGAGCCCGGGGAGATTAAAGCGATAATTGAAGGGGATGAGTTTAGTCTTTCCAAGGGAGAGGACGGTGAATATGAGGGTTATATAACCGCACCGACCGTGGAAGGCGTATATCCTGTTGATGTGATTGCAGTAGACCAGACGATATTACAATATAAGTTTGCCGCTGTTGGAAAGATAACTGTTGATAATACGCCGCCAAAGGTTAGCCTGACGGTTAATAGAAAGGCCTTTGCCCCCCAGAGAAGGGGTTATATAGCGTTTACTCCCAAGCTCTTAAGCTATGATAATGTTGATGAATGGGAAATAGATATCTTCGATAGAGATGGAAAGAGGTTAAGAGGGGATAAGGGGTATGGTAATATGCCAAAAGGGCTAATCTGGAGAGGTGAGACAGATAAATTTGCTCTTGTGTCAGATGGAGAGTATTCATACAGGTTTATGGTGAAGGATAGTGCAGGAAATGAAACGGTTTTGACCGATAGTGTAAGGGTAAAGAATACCCCCCCAGTCCTGAAGATTGATGTGGATAAGGTGGAAGATAAGCTTTTATTTACCTTTGACCATGGTCAGGATGAAAATATAAAGTCATGGAAACTATCCATTCTTGATAAGGCTGGAAAGGCAATAAAGGTAATTGAAGGGTCTGGTGAATTACCACCAAAATTTGAATACCTTATAGAGTCCGAGTTTGATATAAATACCATGATTTTTTCCATTACTGCTACAGATGATGCAGACAATCCCGTCAGTTTAACCAAATCAATACCATCCATGCTTTCCAGGAAAACTCCATTTGCAAAAGTAAATACAAAAGGGCAATGGGCTGAGGACTTTTAAGGGTGGGCAAGTATATCCTTTCCACAGCTCTTTTTCTGATATTAGCAGCAATCTGGATTTTACTGTGGATGCTTCCAGCGAACATCTCTTGGAGTAAGGATGGTGCGTCAGGTAGTTGCAGAGACTGCCACTCCGGACCAAAGGCTAAGGAGCTTAAACTGGAAGATGTATATGAAAAGATTACCACATTGCAATATCAGCATTCTGTTGTAGAAGAAGAGAAATGTGGGCAGTGTCATATTGTAAAGGGCCACTACACAGAATAGAGAGAGATGTTAGAGAAAAGGTTGGGGAAGGTAATCTTACCGTGAAGTTTGGGGTCCGTAAAGGGGATGAACTTAAAGAACTTACCGATGCCCTGAATGGTATGGTTGAGGGGCTTAAATTGAAGGTAGGAAGGGTTAAGACAACATCAGAGGAGCTTGCATCGCATGCTGTCAATATACATGCTGATAATGATTCCTTAAAAAAGCTTTCAGAGCTTACCAAAAGATTAGAAGAAACTGTTAAAGAATTTAGATTATGAAGAAAAAGGCAAGGTCAAAATTGGGGTTAAGGTTAAAAGGGTTTTATCTTTTAACCTTGTTTTTTATTGCAGGTTGTGCAACTCCTTCGAGGGAGGTTTCCCCACCTACTGCCTCTATAACTGCCTCTACAAAGGTGGCAATTCTTCCTTTTTACAATATTAGCGGATACAGGGATGCCGGCAAGATAGTTGCCAATGTATTTGTTACGGAAATGTTTAAAAGCGGCAGGTTCCGTGTAGAGGAGCCTGGCAATATAGCCCATTTTATGATCCAGGAGCGGATAGATACCGTAGGTGAAATAGAGATAGAAAGGCTGAAAATTCTGGGTAAACGGCTTGGAGTAGATGCTGTTATGACCGGTACGGTAGAGGAATTTGATGATGGCAGAGGAGGCGTATCTTCTGTGCCAACAGTTTCAATAACAGCCAGGATGATTTCTTCAAACACTGGCCAGCTTATTTGGTCTGCCCAGAATAAAAAACGGGGAGATGATTATATTGTTATCCTCGATCTTGGCGAGGTGAGGTCGTTAACTACACTTACGCAGAAGGTTGTCGTGGAGATGATAAGCACAATACAACACAACACAATACAATAAGGTTCTTTTGTAGAAAAGACGAAGTTCTCAAGAATAAATTTAAGATAAGAATGCAAAAAATATCAGCACTTTGCAAAGTAATATCTGTTTTATAGTTTTCAATTCCATATATACTGCCATTTTATAGCTTCCAATTTCTGATTAGCTTTTGCTAATTAGAATCCCATCCTGCTGTTAACTGCCACAGCCCGCCGTATGCCGCGTCCGCCTGAGGCGGATGGAAGGGGATGAAGGCAGGCGAATGGGAATTGAGATTTATCTTCCTTTGTAGTCAACCCTTGACAAAGCATGTTTTTGCTCTGCAAAAACAAGACTACTTTGTTATACAAAGTAGATACTTTGTCAAGGGTCAGTAAGCCCAGCCCTGTGGGCGGGACTATTAACTTATGAGAGAGGGTAGAATGATGATAAACATATCAAACTCAAGATTGAGATTGAGAGATGTTGTTTCCTTAACCTTAATTTTTATGGTTTTGGCAGTGATACTCAAACCTCCAGATTCGTTAGGATTTTGGCCTTTTACCGCCAAGAAAAAAGAGACATATATTGCAAAGATTGGAGATGAGGTTATTACCAGAGATGAGTTTGTCGCTGAGATAAACAAGCTACATAAGAGCAACCGGGTAGGCAAATCACTTTCTGAGCAGACGTCCTTTGCAATGCAGGATTTTGATAAGTTTTTGAATGAGCTTATAGATAATAAGCTTATGGCAATGGAGGCTAAAAACCTTGGGCTTGATAAAGAGGCGGACTTTATAATGAATATGGATAACTATGCCTTGAATCTTTTTCTTGCTAGACTTCGTCAGGGTGAGATATTAGATAAGATTAAGGTAGAGGATAAGGAGATAGAAAATTATTATCAGGAGCAATTAAAGAAAAAAGAAGAGGAAAAGAGAAAAACACAGGAAAAAGTCGACAAAGAAAAGGTTGAAGAGGAAAAAACAGATGCTGCAAAAAAAGAGCCGCAGAAAATATCAGCCAGAGATAAGGAGGCAATAGGAAAGGGGTTGGTTAATGAAAAGTCAAGGGCAAGGGAAAAGGAATATTTTGCAGAGATTCGGAAAAAGGCAAAGGTGAAGATAGATAACGAGGCTCTTAGTGCATTGTCGAGCGATACGACCGAACTTTTTGGCAAGGCTATTGCAGAAGTGAATGGCGAATCAATATACGGTATAGATGTCTTAAGTAATGTAAATGTTTCAAAGGTAAAGGACGAGGAAGTAAAAAAAGAGGCTTTAGATAAGCTCATACTATATAAAATTCTTGACCAGGAGGCAATGGGCAGGGGGTACGGTGATGAAGAAGATATTAAGATAAAGATAAAGGAATACCGGGAGAAGCAGCTTATAGACCAGTTTAAGAGAAAGGCGGTTTTGCCTGCTATAAAGGTTGACGAAAAGGATATTCTAGCGTATTATGACGCAAACAAGGAAAGATACAAGGAATCTGATAAGGTGAGATTAAAGATGATACAAGTTATGGATAAAGAAGAGGCCAGGGCAATATATGATGACCTTAAAAAGGGTGCTGATTTTTCCTATCTGGCGAGAGAAAAATCTATAGATCCTTCAAGGGAAGGAGGCGGCGATATTGGATGGGTGTTGATAAATCAACTCTTAGGCGATATTAAAAAGGCTGTGGAGGAGGCAAAAGAAGGAGCTCTGCTGGGGCCATTTCCCTTAGGGACGGGCTATGCTATTGTTGAGTTTCGCGGTATCGAAAAAGGTGCCTATATACCTCTTGACAAGGTGAGAAGTGAAATAGATAAAGAAATAGGTACGGAGAGATTTAATGCTGCATTAAATGGATATATCAAACGGCTCAGAGAAACAGTGCCTGTAGAGATAAATCAGAAGGAACTTGATAGGATGCAGGGCAGATAGCGGTGTTCTGCAAATGCCGAATTGTAAATTGAAAAATGCAAAGTGGAAAATTAAAATTTACAATTTAAAATTTACAATCTAAAATCAGTTGGAGCGAAGCGACAATGAGGTTGAAATCTATTCGTTTCTTATTGCTCATTACCCTTATAGGTACGATTGGCGCAGCAGGTTGTATTAGCCCAAGGATAGTGAGAAAATCCTGCACAGACTGCCACCAGAAGGAGCTTTTGAAATATAAGGAGGGTAAGCTCCACCAGCCTCTTGCCGACAATAACTGTGAGGGTTGCCATATCCCGCACGGTCTTATCGGAGCGCTCAGACTCAAAGCAAGGGATGCCAAGCTTTGTTACCAGTGCCATGAAAAGGATAAGGCAAGACTAGAAAAATTGTCGCTGCATACGCCATTAAAACAAGGTATATGTCTTAACTGTCATAATCCGCATTCTTCAAAATCAAAAGGGCTTACAAGGGTTGTAGGGAACGACCTTTGCTACATCTGCCATGCAAAAGAATCCTTCACGAAAAAAACAGTACATAAGGCAGTTTTGGATGGCTGCGATAATTGCCATAACCCACATTCTTCCGAGCACAGTCATAATCTGCTTGATAAAGGCAATAAGCTTTGCGAAAAATGCCACGATGTAAATACTGAAAAATTTGTGACGGCACATTTAAATTATAACGTGGCAGGTACAAACTGCCTCTCATGTCATACGCCGCACTCGTCATCTGGAGATAAACTTGTAAGGGTATTCAGATGACGAGCCATTCAGTAAGAGACAATGCAGTGACTGTCATAATCAACCTGATTCAAAAGAGCCTTTGAAAACAAAGCTTGAGGCTGATAAGCTTTGTTATAGTTGTCATGCTGCGCTAGAAAATGGATTGAAGAAGGCATTTATCCATTCGCCTGTTCTCAAAGGGGATTGTACAGCCTGCCATAATCCTCATGTGTCTGATCAGAAAAATGAACTTTTAACAGTTGAAAAACCGCTTTGTTATAGTTGTCACAAAGATACAGAAAAGAAGCATGCAAAAAAAGTTATCCATACTGCACTAGCTAAGGGAGACTGTTCCGGCTGCCACGAGCCGCATGCCTCTGACAATAAGGATGCACTCAAGGCAGTCGGCGCCCAGCTTTGCTTTAAGTGTCATAATAAGGATAGTTTTACGAAGGCAGTAACGCATGCCCCTATTACTCAGGGTAATTGTTTGCCATGTCATGATGCCCATGCATCAGACTATAAATCTGAATTAGTATCTCCTGTTGGAGACCTATGTTACAGCTGTCACAGCCGGGAAAAAAAGAAGTTTGATAAGGTAACAAGGCATCCAAAGGTGAGAGAGGGTGAATGTACTACCTGCCACAATCCACATGGCAGTGAGGCAAAGAAACTTCTCTTGTTTAAGGAAGAGGAATTATGCTTTCAGTGTCATGCTGGTCTGCTAAAGAATATAGAGGCAGATGGCACACATCCTGTTTTTAAACAAGGCAAATGCCTTAGTTGCCACGATGCACATGCCAGCAATAATACAAGACAATTGGTAGAAGAAGGCGGAGCCCTTTGTTTTAATTGTCATAATGATGTGAAGGTTGGCCTTGGGATTGCCAAATATCCGCATAAACCAACGGTTGAAGAAAAATGCATTGTCTGTCATAGACCTCACGGCAGCAAGATAAAGGGTCTTTTGCCCCGCCCGCTTAAAAGTTTGTGTCTTTCCTGTCACGCAGAGTTTGAGAAAGATTTAAAGGGAAAAGATATCGTTATCCATAAGCCTGTTACCGACGGTGATTGCCAGAGATGTCATTCTGCACACTATGCAAGCGAGAGAGGGTTGTTGACAACCAAGGGAGATAAACTGTGTAATACCTGCCATGCAAATCAAGGTGATGCGAAATTTGTGAAGGCTCACAGTAATATTTCTACAAAAGGTGCTGACTGCCTTGGTTGCCATGAACCTCACATAGGAAAGGACAAAAGGCTTTTGCATAAGATAATGCACGCACCTTTTGAAAAAGAAGAGTGTGATAGGTGTCATACAAAACTTTAAGAGATTGTATGTAGGGAAGGTTTTATCCTTGCAAAAGCAACTCTCATGGGGTGCCGTACAATAGGCAAGAGAAGGAGAAATGAAAGAAATGAAGCCCTCGAGACATTTGGTAGGGATAGTAATTGGTCTGGCTGTTTTCTTCGGTCTTGAGCACGAAACAGGTAACGCAAAGACTGTGAAAGATACCAAGAGCCTTTGCCTAGAATGCCATTCAAAAATAGCAGAGTTGACTAATAGGGTAACTGTTCATCGGCCTGTTAGAGATGGTCAATGCACCGTCTGCCATAATCCACATGCGTCAAAACGTGCAAGTCTTTTAGCAGACGATGACAGCAACCTCTGTTACAACTGCCACGATAGGGGGGGGAAAGGTTTTACAGGCACTGTTGTGCATAAGCCGGTTGGGGAGGGGAAGTGCCTCTCCTGCCATGATGCACACTCATCAGACAGAAAGGGTTTGCTGAAAAAGGCAGAAGGAGATGGATGTTTTTCATGCCATCCCAAAGAAGGAATAATAGCCAAAAAGAATATTCATCCTGAAGTGAAAAAGGGCAGATGTACAGTCTGTCATAATCCTCACTCATCTGATTTGAATGGGTTGTTAATCAAGGACAAAAAGAGCCTTTGTGCCGGTTGCCATCCGGGAGCAGGTGAGATATTTACAAAGGCGCATCTGGGCTATAAAGTCAGCGGTACAGATTGTTTCGGTTGCCATAGTCCGCACTCCTCGGACAGAAAGGGTTTGCTAAAGACAACACTGCATAAGCCATTTGGAGAAAATCAGTGTACAAGCTGCCATTCTGCCGGTTCTACAGCAGTTGTCAAGAGCGGTATCAGCTTATGCACGGAATGCCACCAGACTTCATTGGCGGGATTTAATAAAATAAACAGCCATCTTATTGTAGGCAGCAACGACAATCTCTGCATCACATGCCATAACCCCCATGCGTCTGATGAGAAACATCTCTTTAAGGATAAAGAGGATAGGGTTTGCTACGGATGCCACAGTGATACAAAAGAATATACAGCAGGAAGCAATCATAAACATTCAAAACTTGGTATCTGCTCAGGCTGTCATACCGCTCATGGTTCAAACAGTCAGTTCTTCCTTACAAAGGGCACTGATACCTGTGCAATGGAAAACTGCCACTCAACACAGGGCAAGTTTACGCACCCCATTGGAGAGAAGATAATAGACCCTCGTTCCAAGATGCCGATGAATTGCAGTACCTGTCACAATCCTATGGGTTCTCCAGAAGATGCCTTACTAAGATTTGAAAAGGATACCGAGTTATGTATACAATGTCATCAGATATAGAATCTGGGGATAGAATGATGAGAAATAAGATGGAAGCAAGAGGCAAAAGAGCAATAGCCAAAATATTTTTCTATTGTCTATTATCCGTTACTTGTTTGCTGCTGTTTTTTGCTGTTGTATCATTTGCAGAGGGAAAGATTGGAGTAAAGACTGTTGCTATTATAACAGGGGATGAGATTATGGGTAGATTCAACCAGCCATCTGGATTGTTTTTTGATGAGGTAAAGAAGAGGCTTTATGTAGCGGATAGTGGTAATGGCAGACTTGTTTCTTTTGATTCGGAGTTTAAATATTTGGCGGAATTAACTGATGAGGGTATGAAACTGCCTACCACACTGGTAAGAAATAAGGAAGGTCAATTTTTTATCCTTGATAGCGGAAAAGCAGAGGTGATATTTATTGATCTTGAAAAGAAAATTGTTAAATCCTTTCCTCTTACAGGTGTGCCTTCCGGTAAAGAACAATTTATACCTGGTAGGATAGCAATAGATAAAGGTAACAGGCTGTATATGATTGATAAGCTGAATAGAAGGATTATTGTTGTTGAGCCGACAGGTGAATTTGTAAGGGAAATTAGTGTAAAGGAGAAAGATTTTTTTGGATTTACCGATGTTAAGGTAGATGAAAGTGGTAATGTATATGCAATGGATGCAATTGCCGGTAGTGTTTATATATTTGATGATAAAGGGGTTATTGTTTCCAGATTTGGCAAGAGAGAAAATAGGAAATATGCTCTCCGCTTCCCTACAAGTTTAGCGGTAGATAAGAATGGTCTTATCTATATAACAGATCAGCATGCCGGCAGGATATTGGTTTTTGATAAAAAAGGGGTTTTTCAATATGCCATATCAAAGCCCGGTGCAAAGGAAGGGGAGCTTTCCTCTCCTTCATATATATTCATAGATAACGAAAGAAGGATATATGTCATAGACGGAAACAGGATCCAGATATTTCAAGAAGAAAAGGAGGGAAATGGGTGAGACATATTCTTTACACTCGCCTCTGCATTTTGTTGGGTATAATATTTGTTTGTGGTTGCGCAAAGGATATCAAGGATCTAAGCGAGGAGCCGAGTCCTGGGTTAGATACAATACCGTTTTATCAAAAGGACTCTTCGGCTTTTGATACAAAGGCTGCCCTTCAGGTACTTGAAGCGGAAAGAAGAGCAGAAGAGCAGAGCAAGGCTGGTATTTCTGAAGAGATAAAAAAGAGATTTGAAGGACAAACTACTAACGCAAGAATGCCTGATCCGTGGACACCGCCTGCTACTATTAAGAGCACAGATCTTCCCCTTGCCCTGAAAGATTTTCCAAAGGATGTATTTGGCTATCCAGACTGGGCCGCTGCCGTAAGAGAAGGGTTAATAAAACCCAAAGACTCCATAGAAGGTACAGAAGAGGCAGCCGTGAAGGATATTTTTGACAAGGATATCCTGTTTGAGATAAACGATAGGCTGATGGCTAATGTTGTATTTTCGCATAATGTCCATACCTATTGGTTATCCTGCAAGATTTGTCATCCCGCCATATTTATAGACAAAAAAGGTGCCAATAAGTTTACCATGTATGATGTTTGGAATGGGCAATACTGCGGCAGGTGTCACGGCAAGGTGGCATTTCAGCCAAAAGGGTTTGAAAATTGCCAAAGATGTCATAGTTCCAAAAAGAAGGCCAAGGGGTAAAACAAAGGGTTAAGGGATTATTATTGAAACATTTTTAATATTATGATATCATTAAAATGCTTAAATTTGTATCAACATGGGGGCTGTTTAAAAATGATACGCTATGTTTGTGGGGTGGTAATACTGGTTTTACTGGCTGGACTTATTTCCTGCAACAAGCAAGAAGAAAAAAAAGAAACAGGCAATGTTGAGGCAAAGAAAGAGGCTACGGCAGAAATTGGTGAGGCAAAACTTCCTATAGGTCATCCGCCTATAGAGGGTGGGGCAGAACAATCAATAAGTAGCGGCAAAGATACAGTTGTTGAAGGTAGAGAACAGGAAAAGGTTGGTGATCCGAATATATCAGCAGTTGGTCATCCGTCAGGTGGTGAGGTAAAAAGAGATGTAAGGGTGCCGGATGAGGTCAAAACAAAATGGAAAAGTATTAATTTGAAGTTGATTGACAGGAAGAAGAAAACAGAAGAAGTGATTGCTGTAAATATTGGTAAAGAGGTAGCTATCAAGGGTACTAATTTTACTATAAAAGCTGAGGTATTTCTTCCGCATTATACAATGTATGATACTTATATAGGCTCCAAATCAAACGAACCAGTAAACCCGGCAATTCTTGTGGAACTTTTAGAAGGTGGTAAAAGCAGAGCAAAGGGATGGGTTTTTGCCAATTTTACTGATTTCAATTCTTTTAAGCATGCAAGATATGAAATATTACTTCCTCCGATATCTTCAACAGAGGGGAGAAAATAGTTTATGTCTGTAACTCTAGAAGATATAAAACAGGTTACCGGAAAAATGGAAGAGGCCCACCATATCAATATCCTTGTGGTAGATGATAATCAAGCGAATGTCGATCTTCTGGATGCCCTTTTGTCATCACGGGGGTATACTCTCTTTAAGGCTTACAGCGGTGAAGATGCCCTTAGGATGGTTGAAGATGTGAGCCCTCACGTAATCCTTTTGGATGTGATGATGCCGAAGATGGATGGGTATGAGGTTTGCAGGAGATTAAAGGAAAAAGATACCACCAGATTTATTCCTGTGATAATGCTTACCGCTCTTTCTGATATTGATGACAAGATAAAAGGTATAGAGGCAGGGGCGGATGATTTTATCTCTAAACCGTTTCAGAGGCCTGAACTTTTGGCAAGGGTTAAATCTCTTGTAAGGGTAAAAAATCTTTTAGAAGAGTTAGAGGATGCAAGGAATGTCATTTTTAGTCTTGCCCTAACCTTGGATTTTAATGATCCGTACACACATGGGCACTCTCAAAGGGTTTCTTGCCTGGCAGCCAAGCTGGCAGGTTTTCTGGGTCTTTCCTATCAAGAAGTGAACAACATAAGAGATGCAGGGCTTTTGCATGATATTGGGAAAGTAGCAACTGACAAGGGTGTTCTACATAAAGCTGGCGCATTAAATGCTATGGAATATGAACATGTAAAACAACACCCTGTCGTTGGGGAAAAGATATGCAGCCCTCTTAAATTTGCCAGACCGCTACTTCCTATAATTCGCAGTCACCATGAAAGATTTAATGGAACCGGTTATCCAGACGGTCTTGCCGGGGATAATATACCGCTTGGGGCAAAAATAATAGGGATTGCAGATCTCTATGATGCCTTGACATCTGTTCGTCCGTACAGGCGTGGAATGCCTCAGGAGGTAGCCTTGGAAGTTATGAAACTGGAGGCAGGAAAAGAGTATTGGGATAGAGAGGTACTTAAGGCTTTTATAGAAATATCAAAACAAGAAATTCAACAACCCTCCTAATTAATTCTTCTTTTTAAACCCCACAGCAAAGCTCTATTCAAAAGTGTAATGTTTCCTAATCATACAACGGTAATACTGTTGGTTTTTTACGGAATCAACTTTCCCAATTAAAAGTTTTGACCCTTGACAAAAGAGGACGTTTAGTCAAAGACTAAACCTCCTCTTTTGATTTTATTGAAAAATAAAATCAGCTATTTTGTCAAGGGTGTAATCCCAAAGTGATAATGTCCTATTCTGCCAAAGTAGAAATGTCCTAATTTGGGCATGCTAAACTGTTTCCTTTTCTAAGGAGGGCAGGATGGCAGGAAAGGACATACTCATGGTAAGTCAGGAGGAGAGGAAGCGATTACATCTTATCCACAAAGTGATTGAGGGTGCGATAAAACAAGTTGAGGCAGCCGAGGTTATCCATTTAAGCTATCGGCACACCAACAGGATAGTAAACAAAGTAAGAAGAGAAGGAGACAAGGCTATAGTCCATAAATCCCGTGGCAAGCCATCAAACAGGAGATTGCCTGAAAAGGTAAAAAATAAGATAGTAAAGCTTTACCGAGATAAGTACAAAGGCTTTGGAGCAACCCTTTTTTCCGAGAAGATATTTGAAGAACACAGGATTAAAATAAGCGATGAGACCCTGCGTATATGGCTCATAGAGTCTGGGGACATAAAGAAAACCCGCAAAGGGAGAGTCCACAGGAAGTGGCGTGAGAGAAAGGGTCATTTCGGCGAGATGGTGCAGATGGACGGCAGTCACCATGACTGGTTTGAAGGCAGAGGTGATAAATCCGTGCTTATGGGCTCTATAGACGATGCAACAGGAGAAGCTTTTGGCAGATTCTATGAATATGAAGGAACCATACCTGCCATGGACAGCTTCAAGTACTACACTTTAAAATATGGGCTGCCTATGAGCATATACCTTGACCGGCACACTACATACAAATCAACAGGCAAACCCACCATAGAGGACGAATTAAACAATACAAAGCCGTTAAGCGAGTTTGAAAGGGCAATGAAAGAGCTTGGAGTAGAGGTAATACATGCAAACTCGCCCCAGGCCAAAGGGAGGATAGAAAGGCTGTTTAAAACGCTTCAGGACAGGCTTGTAAAAGAGATGAGATTAAGAGGGATCAAGACCATAGAGCAAGGCAACAAATTTCTTGAGCAGTACCTTCCCCTCTACAACAAGAGATTTGCCGTAAAACCCCAAAGAGATGAGAATCTGCATAGAGAAATACCCGAAGATTTAAACATGGATAAAATCCTGCGCATCAAGACAGAGAGGGCATTAAGAAACGACTTTACCGTAGGCCACAACAAGAAACTCTATCAGATAGAGGATAAGATAAGAGCTAAAAAGATTACCGTAGAAGAAAAGATAGACGGCACGATGGCAATAACATACAAAGGAGCCTCTTTAAGATTTAAAGAGATAACCCAAAGACCTGAAAGACAAAAGGAACCCTTTCCGGTATCCCATCCCAAAAGGAAATACATTCCTCCTATGGATCATCCATGGAGGAGATTCAGATTTTCTCTACATACTAAAAACTACAAACTAAAAGAACTAACAGAGGCTAAAACCTAAAAACAGGACATTTCTAAATTGGTAATAATAGGACATTTCTATTTTGGCTTTACAGGCATTTAATTATTGATTGCATAACTTATTTTTTTAAGATAGACTACTAAGTTTAATATTTACCCCGTTAGAGAAAGCCTCCATCTATTATCGTTAGAGAACAAGTTCTCTCACGGGGTTAACTTTTGGAGAGAAAATGAAAAACACACAAATCAGAAACATCGCCATCATCGCCCATGTTGACCACGGCAAGACAACGCTCGTTGACTTCATGCTCAAACAGGCGGGCATATTCAGGGAAAATGAACGGGTTGAAGAACGGGTCATGGATTCCATAGACCTTGAGCGAGAACGCGGCATCACCATCATGGCAAAAAATACTGCAGTATCCTACAATGGCGTAAAGATAAATATTGTTGATACGCCAGGCCATGCGGATTTCGGCGGAGAGGTTGAGAGGACGTTAAAGATGGTGGACGGCGTGCTTCTGCTGGTGGATGCATCTGAAGGCCCTTTGCCGCAAACACGTTTTGTGTTGAAAAAGGCGCTTGAACTCAAGCTGCCGCCCATTGTGGTCATCAATAAGATTGACAGGCCTGATGCCAGAATAAAAGAGGTGTTAAACGAGGTTTATGATTTATTCATTGATTTAGATGCAACCGAGGAGCAGATTGATTTCCCTGTTATCTACACCATTGCAAGAGAAGGGCTTGCAAAACTTACGCCCGATGGAGACGGCAAAGACCTCCAGCCTCTTTTTGAGTTGATACTCAAAACCATCCCCGCGCCGGAAGGGGATGAAAATGGCGCTTTGCAAGTTCTTGTTACCAATATTGACTATAACGACTATGTGGGCAGGCTGGCCGTGGGCCGCATATTCGGCGGAACAATCAAGGCCGGCCAGATGGTCGGCGTGGTGAATCAAAAAGATGAGGTGGTGAAGACAAAGATTACCGTGCTTTACGGTTTCCAGGGATTAAAGCGGGTTGAGCAGCAGCAGGCGGTTATGGGCGACATCGTTGCCATTGCCGGAATAGAAGGCGCAAACATAGGCGACACTATAACGGATATTGAAACTCCGAAACCCTTGCCGAGGATTGCGGTTGATGAGCCGACTATCTCCATGGTTGTTTCCATCAACTCATCCCCCTTTGCCGGCAAGGATGGAAAATTTGTAACGTCGCGTCATCTTAAAGAACGGCTTGAAAAAGAGCTGCTCTATAATGTTGCAATCAAGATGGAACCAATGGAATCAAAGGATTCATTCAAGGTTATGGGAAGAGGCGAGCTTCAACTGGCCATATTGGTAGAGATGATGCGGCGTGAGGGGTATGAGCTTACCGTTGGTATGCCTGAGACTATTACAAAAAAAATTGACGGCGTGCTTCATGAACCGATGGAGCAGCTTACCATAGATTGTCCTGAGGAGTTTATCGGCGTTGTAACGCAAAAGATTGGCATGAGAAGGGGCAAGATGCAGAAGATGCAGAATAACGGCCACGGTAGAGTGAGGTTGGAATTTCGCCTGCCATCCAGAGGGCTTATTGGTTTTAGAACGGAATTTCTTACGGACACAAAAGGAACAGGGCTTTTAAATCATATCTTTGACGACTATGAACCGTGGCAGGGCGCAATTTCAAAACGCGCAACCGGCGCACTGGTTTCAGACAGGACAGGCGTTACCACCGTGTATGCCCTGTTTCATATCCAACCCAGGGGAGAATTGTTTATAAGCGAGAGCACGGCTGTTTATGAGGGCATGGTGATTGGCGAGAACTCAAGGGAGAATGACCTTGATGTCAATGTGATAAAGGAAAAGAAACTGACCAACATGCGGGCTTCCGGCTCCGACGAGTCTCTCCGCCTTGCGCCGCCAAGGATGCTGAGCCTTGAGCAGGCCATAGAATTTATTAACGAGGATGAACTGGTGGAGATTACGCCGAAAAATATCAGGATTAGGAAAAAGGTGCTTGAGGCGAATAAGAGGCCGAAAAAGGAAAGGCAGGGATAATTTCTTCTTGAGATGAAGAAAAAAAACTGATAAATTCTTTCAAAAATACAGTTAGACAAGGTATACCGTATGAAAAAGCAAAAGTATAATGTGGCTGTCGTCGGAGCCACCGGCGTTGTCGGTCAGGAGATGATAAGGATACTGGAGGAGAGGAATTTTCCGGTAGACAAAATAAAACTTCTGGCATCCGAAAGATCGGTAGGACAATTTCTTGAATATAAGGGCAAGGCGGAAAAGGTTCATCTGCTTTCAGAGGAAACTTTCGAAGGCATTGATATAGGCCTGTTCTCTCCGGGCGCATCGGTAAGCGCTGTTTATGCGCCAAAGGCCGGCAAGGCAGGATGTGTAGTCATAGACAATACGAGCCAGTTCAGGATGGATGCGGATGTGCCGCTTGTTGTGCCGGAGGTGAACCCAAAGGCCATTGCAGAATATAAAAAGAGAAATATTATTGCCAATCCCAACTGCTCAACCATTCAGATGGTTGTTGCATTAAAGCCAATTCACGATGCTGTAAAAATAAAGAGGATTGTGGTCTCTACCTATCAGGCTGTTTCAGGAGCGGGCAAAGAGGCAATGGACGAACTCTCTGACCAGGTGCTTGCAATCTATGGCCACAAGGAGATAGAAAAGAAGATCTTCCCATATCAAATAGCATTCAACTGTATTCCTCAGATAGATCTGTTTCTTGACAATGGTTACACCAAGGAAGAGATGAAGATGGTGAACGAGACAAGAAAAATCATGGGAGATGATTCCATACAGGTTACCGCCACAACCGTTCGTGTGCCTGTATTCAACAGCCACTCCGAATCGGTGAATATAGAAACCGAAAAGAAGGTAACTGCGAACGAAGTGAAAAAACTTCTTTCAAAAGCCGCCGGCATCAAGGTGGTGGATGATGCAAAAAACAAACTCTATCCCATGCCCATAGACGCCTCTAAAAGGGATGAGGTGTTTGTCGGCAGGATAAGAGAGGACGAATCTATACCAAACGGCATAAATATGTGGATTGTATCCGACAACCTGCGCAAAGGCGCTGCGCTTAATGCTGTGCAGATTGCGGAAATACTGATAAAGGAATATTTATAGGCTAAAAGCTGAAGGAAAAAGGAATTGATGACCCTGTAGTGTTTTATGTGACTGAGAAGGATGTAGTCTATTATATCTATCAAAACAAATGGTTTTAAAAAATACAGGATGTGTTGTACTAGCTCACTAATTCGGTAACTTTTTGGAGTTTATCAAACGGTGTTTCATAATTCAATCCACCATGCTTTCTGAGGTGGTTATATTCAAAGAGAAAGTTTCCAAGGTTTAAGATCATATCTTGCTCTGATTCGAATGAATTGGGATAAAAAAACTCGTTCTTAATTATTTTCCAGAAGGCCTCTATCTTACCGTTGGTCTGGGGCCTGTAAGGTTTCGTATATATGTGTCTTATACCCAGTTCATTGCACATAGTTTCAAAGGGATGCTCTCTATCAAGCGCTCCCTTGAATTCAGGGCCATTATCTGACATAACAGCTTCAAACTCGAAATTGTATATCTGCTTGAACCATGACAAGGACCGTGCCATGAAGTATGTCAAGGTTGAGGCTTTTTTATCTTTAAGTATTTCAGCATAGACAAGCCTCGTGCAGTCATCACAAAGGGCTGCAACATAGAGTTCTTTGACTTTAAATGAGCATCTTATATCCTTAGGTATCTTGGTCATATCAATATGGGCAAGCTCTCCCGGTGCCTGTTTTTCGTAACGCTTTATTATCTTCTTCTGCGACTCATTCAGAGGATAACGCGCCTTTATCCTGTCCATGGTAGCAGATGAAGGCGTCTTATCCAAATAGTAAGGCTTAAAAAGAAGAACAAGCTCATATCTGTTTGAGCCGAATCTTCTGTAAGCTTTTATTATATTGCGTTCTATATCTTTAGGAGTTCGTCTTGAACCAGGTTTAGCGCCTCTTTTAGCTGGGAGAAGCGATTCATCTCTTTTGTTGCCTTGCAGCCATTTAACATAGTATCGTCTCAGTTCTTTTGAGCTGATATGATGCACTTTACAGAGGTCTTTTACAAATTGAAAAGGACGGGGAGTAACTTTGGATATCGTTCGCTCATATTCTTTTAAGATAGGCAGC
>Ga0209521_10000864_pt1 | contig 24093 bp, 17 predicted proteins | sample Rifsed19ft4_FD_184016 | JGI IMG/M metagenome (GOLD analysis project Ga0209521, IMG submission 184016) | Soil microbial communities from Rifle, Colorado, USA - sediment 19ft 4 (version 2) | ecosystem: Environmental > Terrestrial > Deep subsurface > Rock core/Sediment | place: Rifle, Colorado...
AACGGCCGTGCCCCGATTCACGCGCTCGGGGTTGTTCCATTTCGAGTGCAAGCGCTCTGGCCTCAGAGCGTGGCCCGTTCTAGGTGAGCTCCGTGGTTTGGTGTCTCCCTAGCGCATCCCGTTCACAAGGTTGCCTTCCTCGGTGGCTTTCCCTATGCTTGTCACCCTCATGTCGACCCTTCCGTTCGTCCTTCCTATCCGCACAAACCGATGGAGGTGAACCTCTCCTTCCACGGGGGAGCCGGTACGGTCACTGGCTCCCGCCATCTCCTGAGGGTCGGGAGCCAGAGCATCCTGGTCGACGCCGGACTGTTTCAGGGCCTAAAGGAGCTAAGACTCCTGAACTGGCAGCAGCCCGACTTCGAGATCGGCTCCGTCGACCATCTTCTACTGACCCACGCCCACATCGATCACAGCGGCTATCTCCCCCGGCTAGTGCGCGACGGCTTCTCCGGGCCCGTCTACTGCACGCCTGCTACTCTGGATCTGGCCAAGCTTCTCCTCATGGACGCGGCGAAAATTCAAGAGGAAGACGCCCGCTATGCGAACAGGAAGGGTTTTAGTAAACACCGCCCCGCCTTACCCCTTTACACCAGCGAACACGCCGAAGCAGCTATTCAGTTGATGCGTCCGGTACCCTACGGGCAATGGCTGGAGCTCGGAGACGGAGTCAAGGCGCAGTTTCGCAACGTCGGTCACATACTCGGTTCAGCTATGATCGAACTGCACGTTCCCTCCGAAAAAAAGGAAACGATGCTGGTTTTCAGCGGAGACGTAGGACGGTACGGCGTCCCCCTGCACTCCGATCCGGCGGCACCGCCGGTGTGCGACTTCATGGTGGTCGAGTCGACCTATGGCGATCGCGCTCATGATCATCGCCCTCTGCAGGCGCAATTGAGCGAGCCCATCAGAAAGGCCTTCGACCGTGGCGGGACGGTGCTTATTCCCTCCTTCGCGGTGGGACGAGCCCAATTGGTCACCCTCATCCTGCGCGAGCTCATGAACGACGGTGACCTCCCCGACGTTCCTATCCACATAGACAGTCCGATGGCGGTCGATGCTACCCGGATCTATAGCCATCACCTGAGGGACGAGAGCTTGGATGAGAACCTAGCCGAGGACGGAGCCAACCGCCTGTTTCCGCGCAACGTGAAGTTCCACCGAACCGTCGAGGAATCCAAAGAGCTCAACGAGCTTCCCGGCCCTCGCATCATCATATCCGCCAGCGGGATGCTCACTGCCGGTCGCGTTCTTCACCATCTGCGGCGCCTGTTGCCCGAGCGGCGCAACCTGGTCTTGCTGGTCGGTTACCAAGCCGCTGGAACGCGGGGCCGAGCCTTACTAGAAGGAGCCAAGACCCTCAGGATGCATGGGATGGATGTCCCGGTTCGGGCAAGTTTCCAATCGCTTCAAGGATTGTCTGCTCACGCCGACGCTGACGAGCTTCTTCGCTGGCTTCGCTCTTCGGAAAAACCACCGCCTACCGTTTTTGTCACCCACGGCGAACCAGAGGCCTCCCGAAAATTGGCTCGCCGCATCGAGGAAGAGCTCCGGTCTCGCTGCTTCGTGCCGGAACTGAGAGACGCCTTCGAGCTCGGTCAGCTCTCCGCCTAACCCTTCCGCCGCCCGCGTCTCGCTCGTTCCCAGGTTGACTTGCAAGGGTGCCTGGCATACCGTATCCGGTTGGAACATTTGCACCATGCGTATAAGCCCTTCCAGGTGTGTTGCTTGTGGTAACTGCGTCCCGATTTGCCCGATGGGTGCCATTGCCATCGACCCGCAATCGAATCGAGCCGAGATCGATCACGGAAACTGCGTCGAGTGCTACCAGTGCTATCGGGGGATGAGCCAAGAGCACCTCAATCCAACTTTGGTGCGCTCCCTTCGCACCGTTCTCGGCTGGATGCGTCTGCGCTTCGAGCCGGAGCCCGATGTATGTCCCACCGCGGCGTTCGAGCCCGATGAGCTGACCTGGCCCCGGGTGGTGCGACGGGCCTTCTCTGATGTGACCTCCACCCATGAGAGCACCGGAGTCCATGGCCGGGGCACCGAGGAGGTCAAGACCAACGACGTGACTCATCGGGTCGGGCCGGGCGAGGCGGGGTTGGTGGTGGAGTTCGGGCGCCCCGGGGTGGGTGTATGGTTTCGTGACATCGATCGCATGACGGCTGCCTTGGCGGACGCAGGAGCCGAGTTCGAGCCGAACAACCCGGTGACCCAGCTCATGGCGGATCGATCGCGGGGGAAAGTGCGAACGGACATCCTCGATGAAAAGGTGTTGTCGGCCATCGTCGAGATCAAAGTCCCCTTGAGCGGCGTGGAGGAAATCCTCGAGGTCGTCGAAACCGTGGGTCCGCGACTCCAAACGGTCGTCTCCCTGGGGATAGGCGCCGTCTGCGGTCCCGGCGCAAGCAACCCTTTGCCGGAGCTTCTGTCGCGCCGGGGATATCCGGTGATTCGAGGTAAGACCAACCTCGGTCTCGGCCGGGTGACGAATCCCACCGAGACTGCGCTGCACGTAGCGAAATGACGAATACACTTCACCGCTCCGGTCAGCCTGAGGATCTGAAAGACGACTACATCCTGTTCGCCATGTGTACTCGCGGCAGGAACGATTTGGGTGCGTCGGAGCGTCTCCGGGAGTTCCTGAGAATCTGTGCCCGTCACCATCCGGTGAACATGGGCGACGGCAAGAACGGGAGCATCTTCCGTCCCTCACGCCACTTGAACCCACTCGCTCACTGGCGTCGTCCCGCCAACGGTTCGGTGGAAGACGTCATCGAGGGAATCACCACCCCCACCACGGCAGCCGCGGTTTTCGACAACCCAGATTCTCTCTACGAATGTTTGCAAGAGGTAAGAGCAGCCGACCTGGGACTATCCATCAACATCTCGGCGCTCGTCGAGGACGCGGTGAATTGCAGCCGACGAGCGGGCATCGAGCCGCACGCGGTGGAGTATTCTCTGGGATTCATGGGTAACACCAACCAGTTGGCTGACGCGAACACCTTGTCGCTTACCACCATGTGCGGTCATGGAATGGTCGCCAGTGCCTTCGCTCAAAAAATGATCGATTGGGTCAAGACACGGCGCAAGTCTGCTGCGGAATGTGCACGCTACATGTCGCGATTCTGTGTGTGCGGCGTCTTTAATCCGGTCAGGGCGGAGCGTTTGCTGTGCCGCATGGCCAATCAAAAACCCGGGGGTTGATTATGGCGACCGGCAGGCTCAAGACCAGGCCGGTAGAGAGGCTTACCCTCGCCGATCAAGTCTACACCTCCTTGAAGAGGAGGATCATCAGCGGGGACCTTCGTCCCGGAGAACGATTGAAGGAGCTCGAGATCGCGCGGGAGCTGGGAGCCAGCCGGACGCCGGTGCGCGAGGCGCTCTCCCGACTCGAACAGGAAGGTCTCGTCCAACCCTTTCCCTCGGGAGGACTGACCGTCGTGAAGCTCTCGGCAAACGACGTCAAAGAGATATACGGCCTGCTCCGAGTCTTGGAAACTTATGGAATACGACTGGCGGCGGAGAGAATCACCGCCAAGCAGCTCGACCGTCTGGAATCGCTCTGTACTCGAGCGGAGCAGGCAGGTGCGGAGGATATCGACCGGCTGATCGAGCTGAACGCCCGATTCCACGACCTGCTCATCGAAGTCACCGCTCACCGGCGCCTCAAGGAGTTGGTCGGCCAGTTGCGGACGGCGCTCCAGCCATACCGGATCGTTACCATGCTGCGACCGGACTTCCACGGCTCACCTCAATTCCGAGAGCTGATGGTTCACCAACATTCGGAGATTGCGAAGGCCCTGCGGGCTCGCGACGTGGAACGATTGGTCGAGCTGGTAGTCGAGCACAACGAGCTGGGAGAGCGCACCACTCTCACTCACGTTTGGGACTAGCCCTAGCGAGCGGGGCGGGCCGCTGCAGCCGGACTCAGAAACTTCCGCTCTGGAAGTCGCGACCCCAACCCCCGTGCCAAAGGTAGAATGGATTCGTGACCGCGGTCTATCTCCTGGTCGGCGTCTTGATGTTGGTGGGCCTTCTCGGATCCTTCCTTCCCATCATTCCCGGCACGCCGCTCATCCTTCTGGGAGCCTTGGTGTACGGTGTTTTCACCGATTTTCAGACCGTCGGCTACGGGCGGCTTCTCGTCTTGGTTGTAATCAGTGCCTTGGCCTATGTCCTCGACTATACCGCCGGCGCTCTGGGAGCCAAGAAGTTCGGGGGGAGTCGATGGGCCGCCTTGGGCGCCCTACTTGGAGCGCTGGTCGGTGTATTCTTCGGGCCACTCGGTCTGATTCTGGGCCCGATCACCGGGTCGGTGCTAGCTGAGCTGGTGCACAGCCGCCGGCTCGATGAGAGCCTGCGAAGCGCGTTCGGCACCGTGGTCGGGATGCTTCTTGGAACGGTGGCGAAGCTATCCCTGGCGGTCACGATGATCTGTCTTTTTCTCTGGTGGATCTGGCAAGGTTAAATTGAAGACCTGGAATTCTCGGGTCATCCGGACGCTCGACGAACCTCGAGCGCCTGGGCGGATTACGGAGCGTGGTAAGCTCGAAATGGAGACCGCAAGGGGACACGCATGACAGGATCGCCGACACCGACCACATCCGGAAAAACCCAAGAGCACATTTCGCTCGCTGAAACGTACGGAGCCCATAACTACCATCCGCTGCCGGTGGTCCTCGAGCGGGGCGAGGGCATCTGGGTCTGGGACGTCGAAGGCAAGAAGTACATGGACTGTCTCTCCGCCTACTCCGCGGTGAACCAAGGCCATTGCCATCCCCGACTGGTGGCCACCGTTAAGCGACAGGCGGAAAGGCTCACCCTCACCTCTCGCGCCTTCCACAACGACCAGACCGGTCCCTTCTTCCGGATGCTGGCGGACCTTTGCGGTATGGACATGGTGCTGCCCATGAACTCCGGCGCGGAAGCCGTGGAGACCGCCATCAAGACGGCGCGCAAGTGGGGCTACCTGAAGAAGGGCGTGGAGGCCGACCGGGCGGAGATCATCACCTTCGAGAACAATTTCCATGGTCGCACCACCACCATCGTCGGATTTTCCACCGACCCTCAGTATCGAGAGGGCTTCGGCCCGTTCACGCCCGGATTCCGTACCGTGCCCTACGGTGATGTGGACGCCGTTCGCAAGGCGGTGAACAGGAATACGGTGGGCATCCTGGTCGAGCCCATTCAAGGTGAAGCGGGAGTCATCGTTCCCCCGGAAGGTTTCTTGCGCGACTTGAAGGCTCTCTGCGCGGCGGAGAACGTTCTATTCCTCGCCGACGAGATCCAGACCGGTCTGGGCCGCACCGGCCGCCTGTTTGCCTGCCAATATGAGAACGTGGTGCCCGACGTCTACATCATCGGCAAGGCTCTGGCGGGAGGATTCTATCCGGTCTCGGCCGTCGTATCCTCCCGGGAAGTGCTGGGGATTTTTCGACCCGGCGATCACGGTTCGACTTTCGGCGGAAATCCCTTGGCTTGCGCCCTGGCAACCGAAGCGCTCCGCATCCTGGTGGAGGAGAACCTGGTGGAGCGCGCCGAGCGCATGGGTACCTATTTCATGGAAGGCTTACGCGAGATGAGCTCTCCGCTGGTCAAAGAAGTCCGCGGCAAGGGGCTCCTCATCGGGGTGGAGCTGAAACCGGAGTCCGGCCCGGCCCGCGCCTATTGCGAGAAGCTCATGGAACGCGGAATGCTCTGCAAGGAGACGCACCAAAGCGTCATACGCTTCGCACCGCCCCTGGTCATCGAGCGCCAGGACGTCGATTGGGCGCTCGGTCGAATCGGCGAAGTCATCGGTTAGAACCGCCTCAAAAATTCTCACTGCCCCCGCCGAGGCCGACTGAGGTATCGCCGAGCCTGCTGGTGAGAGTCTTCGATTTGCGGAAGCGCTAGCACCGCCTCATAGTGTTGAGCGGCTTCGTCTCTCCTTCCTCTCTGGTCGGCGATGACCCCGGCGTCTAGGTGACAAAGCGCCCTTTCGCGATTCGGGGTTCGCGGATCGTCGACGCATTCGGTGAACGTTCGAAGAGCCATTTCCGTTCGGCCAAGCTCTCGGAGTCTCTTCCCCAACGGGTATCTGAACGTGTCGAGCGGAAGCCTCCCATAGCCGGGCCGCCCCTGGGCGGCAAGCGCCACCACCGCCGAATAAGTCTCCACCGCCTCCTGCTTCCGCCCCATCCTGTCCAGAATCTGCCCTTGGTTCAGATGAAAGAGGAAGTTCTGTGGAAAACGTCGGCGCAGGTGGCTGGCCAGCGCCAACGCCTCTCGGTACCGCCTTTCACGGAAATAGATGACCATCAACATGGCGCTGGCTTCCTCGGTTACCGACCGCCCCTTGCTCCGCGCCATCTCCAGGTACTCGATTCCTCTCTCCTCGCTCCCTCGATACCCGATCATCTTGGCGGGCCATTTCAGGTACCACCGCAGGTTATCGACGATGTACTCGTAGAGTCCCACGCTAATGTACGCATCGTAATAGGCCGGGTCTTGGTCGATGAGATTTCGATGCTGCTGGTACGCCTTCTTGGCGTGTCCGAAGGCATCGAGCGTCTGACGGTCAACCGTATAGAAGAAAGCGGCCAAGAGTGCCTCGGCCGTTCCCTGAAAAAACCGGGCGTCCTCGTTGCCGGGTTCTCGGCTCAGTATGTCCTCGGCGAAACCTCGACCGCGATCGATGTCCTCGAAGAAGGCCTTTCTTTGGGAATCCTGCATCTTCCGATCGGATGCTTTGTTGAAATAACCAGGAGCGATGAATCGACTAAGATCCAGTTCCTGGCGCTCGAAGAGCTCCTGCAGCCAGAGCGCGCCCGCGGCGTGGAGTGGCGGACCGGGGTGACTCGGGTACCGGGCTTCTAACGACGAGAACGTTGCGATCGCAGCCTCGTATTGCAGGTTGTACATCCGCTCGAAGGCCGCATCGACCAACCGAAGGTAATCCGGGTCGCGTAGGGCCGGGTCCGGGGCGCCGAGAAGAAGCGGCGCCGGGAAGAGAGCGAGAAGCAAACCCAGCAACGTCCCTCTCCGACCGGGGCGGGGGTCCTTTCCCGACAGGTGTTGTGGAATCCCAACGTTGTCTTTTCGCAGCTCAAATGACTCCCTCGGTTCCGTCACAGAAAGATCCCCCTTAGATAGAGGCGGTTTCCTTTCCCCTTCCCGTTGACGGTCGGTGTTGGTACCCATCTTGCTAGAAACCCTCGCACATCGTCCAACTCTCTAGTGTGCAACCACCGGGGGGTATCTGACAACCCAGCCCCTGGCGCGGAGCTCAGCATGATGAAAACGACGGCAGCACTCACCTTTCTTCTGCTCTTCGGCCTGGGCGCCCCATCGCTTGCCGAGGAGTCTTCGGCGCAGTCCGGAGAATCGGCCCCGGTCGTTGACTCAGAGGAAGGAGCGCTCTTCCGGACGTTCGGTGTGGGCATGTTCGCTGCCTCGGCCGGAGATCTGGCTTCCACCGAATGGGGCCTCACCCACCCCGGAATCTACGAAATGAATCCTTTGGTGACCCATCGGGAAGTTCGCGTTTCGGCGCACATCCTGGTTCCGGCTGCCGTCTGGTGGACGACCAAACGATTGCGCGAGAAAGGACACGACAAAGCTGCCCTCTGGGTGCGCATCGGGGTGACGGCAGCCTATGGCTACGTCGTCATGCACAATCTCCGTACGGCTGGATCGCCGCGACCCATTAACTAGAACCCTCACCCGCCCGCTCGTCTCCGGTTCCAGGCGGTCGTCCTCTCGGAAAGCCTGGTCGGTTATAGTAACGCCGTTGATGAAGAAGCGGTGGCTCGTCTCCCTGGCGCTGCTCGCGCTCTCCTCCTGCTCACCTCCCGGACCTTACGCCACGCTCGTCCTGCGAGGCGGAAGGATCTACACCGTCAACACCGAGCAACCCTGGGCGGAGGCGGTCGCCGTCTCGGGAGAAAACATCCTGGCGGCGGGCGGTGGCGCGGACGTGGAGCGCTTCATCGGCCCGGAAACGGTAGTGGTCGAGCTGGAGGGCAGATTGGTTCTCCCCGGTCTCATCGATAGTCATCTCCATTTGCTGGGGGGCTCTCTTCTGCTGGAACAAGTACGGCTGGACGAGGCGCGCTCCCTCGAGGAAATGCAGCAGATCGTTCGTCTCTATGCTGAGGCCCATCCGGGACGAGGATGGATCGTCGGCCGGGGCTGGAACTATACCCATGTCGACGGAGGACGACTCCCTACCCGGCAGGATCTCGACGAGATCGTCCCGGAACGGCCGGTCTTCTTGCTGTCTTACGATTCCCACACCGCCTGGGTGAACTCGAAGGCTCTGGAAGCGGCAGGAGTTGATGGCCAGTCGACGCCCCTGGGGCCCGGCGAGGTCGTTCGCCATCCACTCACCGGAGATCCTACCGGAGCCCTGAAAGAAGAGGGCGCCGTCCGCTTGGTGCGGCGCGCCATCCCTGGCCCGTCTCGGGGGGAGTTGCTGGCCGCCCTCCGCAACGGAATGGCTTATGCCCACCGTTTCGGCATCACCAGCATACAGATCGCAACCGGAATCCCCCGCCTGGAAGAAGGGACAGGCTATCCGGATGACGACGCCTTCGATTTGTTCGAAGAGTTGGCGCGAAGAGGAGAGCTCCGCTTGCGAGTCTATGCGGCCATGTCCGTCCACCAGAGCACCACCGAGGAAGAGCTCAATCGATTCAGTGAAATGAAATCCCGCTACCGCGGCCCGTGGCTCAAGGCAGGGGCGGTAAAGCTTTTCATGGATGGTGTCATCGAGTCTCACACCGCCGCAATGCTCGAGCCTTACGCAAATGCTCCGGAGGAACGAGGAGCCACCAACTACCGCCAAGAAGAGATCGACGAGCTGGTATCGGAGCTCGACCGGCGGGGCTTGCAGATCTTCACTCATGCCATCGGCGACCGATCGATCCGCATGGTCCTTGACGCCTACCAGAAAGCGGCCAGGGAAAACGGCCCGTCCCGACACCGCATCGAGCACGTCGAGGTCATCTCGGAGGCCGACGTCCCGCGCTTTGCTTGGATCGGAGTGATCGCCGCCATGCAACCCCTTCATGGAGCTCCCGACTTCGGAGGCGTCTGGACGAAAGCGGTGGGACCGGAACGGATCGAGCGGGCGTTCGCCTGGAAGAGCCTCCGTCGAGCCGGTGCCCGAGTGGTTCATGGAAGCGATTGGCCGGTGGTCACCCTCGATCCGCTGGTGGGAATTCACACCGCTGTCACCCGGCAAGATCTCGATCATCAGCCGGAGGGAGGCTGGATCCCCTCTCAAAGGCTCACCCTGGAGGAGGCGATTGCCGGCTACACGCTGGACGCGGCCTACGCCTCTTTCGAGGAAGACATCAAGGGTTCCATCGAAGCCGGCAAGCTGGCCGATCTGGTCGTTCTCTCGCACGATCTCTTCAAGGTTCTCCCCGGCGAGATCGCGGAGACCGAGGTTATGATGACGGTGGTGGGAGGCGAGGTGGTCTACATCTCGCCGCGGTTCCTGCCGGAAGAGATGAGAAGAACCCTTTCGTCCATGAACCGTCGAGGAGGGCGATGATGTCTCTAGTGGCGCGAAGCACCGTCCACCCGGCCCTGGTCACCCTCTTCTCGCTGGCGGTCGGTCTCCACCCCTTATGGAGTGCCCAGGCTTCCAGCCAGAAGATCAAAGTGATCGTCGATCAGGACGCGCGCGGGCCGTGCAGCACCGACATGCAGTCAATACTGATGTTCGTGCAGTCACCGCGGGCGGAGGTTCTAGGCATCACCATCGTCAGCGGGGACCTGTGGATGGATCAAGAGACCCTGCATACGCTCCGCGCGCTCGAGATCGCCGGCCGCACCGACATCCCGGTCTACCGGGGGGCGGTCTTCCCCCTTCTGAACAGCAAGGAAGAAGCGGAACGATGGGAGACCTTCTACGGCGAACACCTTTATAAGGGCGCCTGGAACGATGGCATGCCGGGGCCGTTCGAGCGCGTCCCGCTATCCGAGGGCGAGCCGACCACCAAGCCGGCGGAGGGAGACGCCGCTCATTTCATGGTGGAAGCCGTCAATGCCCACCCCGGCGAGGTCGTTATCTGGAGCGGAGGGCCGCTCACCAACATCGCGCTTGCCCTCATGCTGGATCCCAAGCTTCCCGAGAAGGCCAAGGAGCTGGTGGTCATGGGAGGTGGCATCGAGCGCGCTCTCTACCGTCGGGAGTTCAATTGGTGGTGGGATCCGGAAGCGGCGCGCATGGTTCTGCGCGCTCCCTGGAAGCGGGTCACCATCACCCCGGTGGACATCTCGGCAAAGACACGCCACAGCGAAGCGCTCGTCGAGCGCATCGCGCAGTCGCCGAACCCGGTGGCCCAGTACATCAAGCGTTTCAACCGACAACAACCTCCCGGGCCGGATCCCGACTGGGTGCCGTGGATTTTCATGTGGGACGAAGTAAGCGTGGCGAGCGTTCTCGAGCCGTCCATCATCACCGAGGCTCGCGACATGTACGTCGATGTCGAGATCGATCACGGCATCGACTACGGCACCACGCTCGCCTGGGAGCTGGACCAGCATCAGCCACTGGGGGTGGGAAGAGTCCGCGTTCAGTTCGATCTGAACCTGGATCGCTTCTACGCCCTGTACGTCCAACTCATGACGCGACGAGCCTCGACCGACTAGCGGCCGTTCCTGTGAGGCGAGGATCGCTCAGTTCGTCCAACCCGGTTGGGTAATCGGCGTCCTCTTGTCGAGCTTGGCTTCCTCGACCATCCGTCGCACGTCCGCCAGCAGCGCCGGCGCATCATAGATGATGCCGTCCTTGATGGTGTACTTGACGCCACCCACCCGAACCGGCTCATCGTCCTCGTTCAGCATAATGGCCCCGGTGCCGTACAACACCTTCAAGTTCTCTAGAGGGTTCTTTTCCAGGACCACCAGGTCGGCCAGCTTGCCGACCTCCACCGTTCCCAACTCGTCCACCCTTCCCAAGGCCTCCGCGCCTTCCAACGTTGCGGCCCGAAGGACTTCCAGCGAATGGAACCCAGCCTCTCGCAGGAGCTCCAGCTCGCGAACGTAGGCGAAGCCGTACAACTTGTAGATGAAGCCCGCATCGGAGCCCGCCGCCACGCGCCCACCTCGGTTCTTGAACTCGTTCACAAAGGCCATCCACAGGCGGTAGTTGTTCTTCCACTCCACCTCGTCCTCCGTCGTCCAATCGAACCAAAACGAGCCATGGGCCTCTCGACTGGGCTGGTAGAAGCGCCACAAGGAAGGGAGCGTATACTCCTCGTGCCATTCCGCCCGGCGTGCTCCCATGAGATCCCGAGTCGCCTCGTAAACCGTAAAGGTGGGAACCAAGGTGAGGTCGAGCTTGACCAGCTCGTTCATGACCTCGTTCCAACGGTCGCTGAAAGGCGGTGCCGCCTGTTTCCAAAGGCGGCCCGCTTCCCGGAATCGGTCCTGCTCGTCGCTGTAGTTGTAGTCGGGCGGGAAGTCCTGCACCGTGCGGTCGACGAAAAGCGCCTCGGGCAGACCGTACCAGTGCTCGATGGTGGTGAGCCCCAGTCGAGCGGAGTCCAGCGCGTTCATCCAGGCAACACCCAATTGCGCGTGGTGACAGGCGGTGCGAAGGCCCTCTTTCTTGGCTTGGTCGATAGTGGCCGTCATGATGTCGGGACGAAGCGAGGTCAGCTTCAATCCATCCGCCCCTTGTTCCGCCACCTCGGTGACCCACGCCCGAGCCTCGTCCGGCGAAGAGATGGCTCGCTGGCGCCCCTGCCCAAAGCGAATGTAGGCCTCGATACGCGGTGCGGTAATCTCGTTCTTGGCACTCTTCTCCTTGTGCCGAAGAGTCCAATCTAGTCCGTTGGCGCTCCCCGGGTCGCGGACGGTGGTGATGCCGTGCCCCATCCACAGCTTGAAGACGTATTCCGCCGGGGTGCCTTGGCTCGCTCCCCCAATGTGCCCATGCATGTCGATCAATCCGGGCAACACGTACATTCCCTCGACGTCGAGCTCCTTGTCCCCGGTTCGCACCGCCGCTCTTCTCTCCGGATCGATGGCCACTCCCGGAAAACCGACGTTCCTTATCTCGGTGATTCGGTTCCGCTCGACCACGATATCTACCGGCCCCATCGGGGGAGACCCCGATCCATCGATGAGGATGGCGCCCCGCAAGATCAATCGGTCGAAGGGCCCTTCTCCTTCCAGGCGAGCGGGGGCATCGGGAATCGGCTCCGCTTGGTATTGCGGGTAGGCCGGGTCGACCAAGCCGACCAACAAGACCGCTGAGATCCATGACTTCAACATGGCCTCCTTTCTACTCACCAAGGTCGAGGCCTATATTACATAATCGTACCGCCGCGCACCCAATCCGTCGTTTGACCCGAACTTTCCTGGGAACTAAATTTGGGGCGCTCAGGCTATTCCCAACCCAACACGAGGTGATCATGAAGGCGAGGAAACGATGGAGAACGAAGAGCGCCTTTCTGCTGGCGCTCTCCCTCGGGTGCCGGACTGCCCCCCAGGAAAGCGCAGCCGACAGGATCCGTGCCGTCTTCTCCGGGGCAGGGGGGGCGGAGTGGATCGACATGACCTACGCGTTCGACGAGAAGACCGTCTTCTGGCCGACCGCTCGTCTCTTCCAGCTCGAAGTGGTCTCCGCCGGCTTGACGGCGGCCGGTTACTACTACGGCGCCAACAATTTTTGCACCGCGGAGCACGGTGGAACGCACCTGGACGCTCCCATTCATTTCTCTGCGGGAAGACACACCACCGACCAGATCCCGGTGGATCGTTTGGTGGGACCGGCGGTCGTCCTGGACGTAAGCCAGGCCGCGGCGGCCGATCCGGACTACCTGATCCGGGTGAGCGATCTGGAGGCATGGGAAGCGGAGCACGGTGGGATCCCGGACGAAAGCGTTCTGCTATTGAGGACCGGATGGGGCGCCCGCTGGCCGGACCGCGCCAGCTATCTGGGAACGACGCGGATCGGCGAGGAGGCGATTCCCGAGCTTCATTTCCCCGGACTCGATCCGGAGGCGGCGCGCTGGCTGGTCGAGCACCGCCGAATCGACGCCATCGGAATCGACACGGCGAGCATTGACTATGGACAGTCCGTACTCTTCGAGACGCACCGCATCCTCCTCGGCGAGAACATCCCCGCCTTCGAGAACGTGGCTTCCTTGGACCGCTTGCCGGAAACCGGGAGTTACGTGATCGGCCTACCCATGAAGATCCGCGGTGGAACCGGTGGTCCGCTTCGATTGGTGGGCATCATTCCTCGACCGGTGGAGGGACCGCGATAAAGAACGAAGAGGCCACCGGTCGTGGTGGCTAGAATCGCAACCGCAAGGTCGTCAGAAACTCGTCGTGATCGATGGGACGAGCCGCCTGGATGTCGTGATGAGCGTATTCCAGGGTCAGGTCGAGGCGACTCACGATGATCATTCTCACTCCGATGTCCCACTTCTTCCAATCCCACATGACGCTGGGGACAACGAAAAGAGGCGGAGCAGTGAAGCCGTTGTCCAGCTTGCTGTAGCGGATGGCAGGCTGGATCAACGGAAAGAGATCGCTGGGGTCGGCCGGATCCCCGATGACGAACCGGTAGGCGGCCTCGAGCTCGACGCCGTCTCGTGGCAAAGACGCCGCTTCCTCGTGAACGAATTGGAAGAACAAACTGAGCGCCCCCGCCTGGGCGTCCGCGTTGAGTCCGTACTCCTCGCGGAGGTCTCCCTCGATGGGAAGCGAAAACTCACTCTCCCGACCCGGGATCGGGGTGACGCCATTCAGAATGTCCAGATCCCCTTCGTAGAAGGTTCCCCGTAGCTTCGCCGCCTCCGACAGGTGCGTTCGGTAGTAGAACCCCAGCACATCGAGACCCTTCTCCTGATCGAGGCTAAGGAAGCGTAGCCCCGCCCCGATTCCATATTCCGGATGGTCATCGATCTGCAGTTCTTCCACTTCGGCGTGATAGAAGATGGGGAAGCCGCTTCCCAGCGTGGGATCCGGGTTGGGAGGCATCTCGGTTCCGTTGTCCCCGGCAAGGGCGTTGGGATCACGGAAAAATATGGGGTTGCCATTAGAAACTTGCGCGCGGAAGTAGACGTGGGTCCCCAGACTACCGCCAAACTGAAGCTGAATATCCTCGAATCGATTGAATGCCGTGGAAGCGAGCCCATAGCTTTCCAGTCGCCGAAGTGTCTGCCGTTCGAACTTGGGTGCCTTTCCAAAGAGCGCGTAGAAGCTGGTGCCCGCTATCGCTTCCATCGGTTCGTAACTCGTCCCGAACCGGATCCACGCCTCGTCCACGTCCACCGTCTGATCGGTGCTGGTTGGATTCCGATCATGGAGATCGATGAGGTCGATCTTGACCCGAGCGGCGATGGATCGCGGCAGATCCACGTCCAGGAAGAGGGTTGCCGTGCTCACTTCGAGAGAAGAACCCGGGGAGGGTGTTTCCAAGGCGACATGATCTTTGCCCACCGGGATGAAATCGGGCGGGAAGGGGAAACGTAGCGGGAACGAGTCCTCCTCCGACCAGCGATAATGAGCCTTGAGCTCGGCTGAGAACCGGAAGCGAATGGACTCTGCGGCCGCGGCCGGCGGCGCCGGTTCTTGCTCCTGCTCCTGCGCGCCAGCAGCCGAAGAGGCTAGCAGGAAAGCGATGGCGATCAAGCGCATGCGCATGGAAGCGTCCAAAGAGCCACGAAGAGGTTGCATCCTAACGGATGCCTCATCACCGGGTCAACCGGCATGTGCTAGAATTCACCGCTACGTCACGAGTACCTGCGACCCGGAGCCGCGGAGAGGTGCTGGCGACGGAACGAAAGACCTGACGTGAAGGCGGTCTCATGACATTAGGCGACTTTCGATGGGTTGTGTGGGTCATGCTGGCGCTGGGGCTGGCTTCCAGCGGAGCAGCCGCGGAGATCTCAGGCAAAGTGGGTATCCTCGAGGAAAACGATGCCCCACTGGCGGCAGTACGGGACGTGGTGGTCTATGTCGATGGGATCCAGGGGCCGGTGACTCCGTCGGCCGAGCCGGGAGTGCACAACATCGTCATGGAGAACAAGACTTTTTCGCCCCACCTACAGGTGATCCCCAAGGGAGAGGAAGTCTCCTTCCCCAACCGGGACGAGATCATGCACAACGCCTTCTCGCTGTCTCCGGGAAACCGCTTCGATCTCGGGTTGTACAAGTCGGGAGCCAGCAAGTCCCAGCGATTCGAGACGTCTGGAGTGGTGCGCCTCTACTGCAATATTCATCCCCAGATGAGCGCCTTCGTCTTGGTCATGGAGAACCCCTATTTTGCCCGAGTGGCGCCGGACGGATCGTACCGTATCCCAGACGTCCCTCCTGGTATCTACACGGTCAAGGCCTGGCATGAAAAGGGCGAGGCGGAGAAGCGAGTCATGGTCGGCGAGCAAGGCGCCCGAGGCGTGGATTTCCAGATCGACGCGCGGCGCTTCAAGCCGAAGCCACACCTGAACAAGTTCGGAAAACCCTACAAACGTGAGAGGTACTAGGAGCTTCTGGTCTCGTATCAGCCTGCAGGCCAAGATCTTCGTCTATTCGGTGGTTCTGGTCGTCGGTCTGGTAGGCGCAGTGCTCATTTTCTCCTATCTGAGCGCCAGCCGCCTAGCCAGTGATTCTCTCGATCGCGCCCTCCAGACGACGCGCAGCCTCTACGCCAACCTGGAAGCCGACCGGCTCGAGAAACTGGAGCTCGTCAACTCCCTGGTGGCAGAAAGCCCCATCTTCAAAGCGATAGTGGCCGAAGCGGACGCCGCCACCGCCTTGGACTCCGCCCGAGAAATGCTGCAACAGGTGGGTAGCGACTTCATGATTATCACCGACAGTGAGGGAGTCGTCTTGGCCCGAACGGACTTGCCCGGCCGCGCCGGCGAAGACGCCTCGGAAATCCCACTCATACGGCTGGCACTCGAAGGGGAGAGCGCCGGCGGAGTCTGGCGGGAAGGGGAGCGGCTGGACCACGTGGTGGCGGTGCCACTAACGGTGGGGCCCACCATCCTGGGCTCGGTGACGAGCGGCTACGAAATCGGAGACTACTTGGCCCAGGACATCAAGAGGTTCGCCGGCTGTGAGGTGGTTTTCTTCGCCGGGGAAGGCGGCGATCTTCAGTTGGCAGGCTCGACGCTGGCCGAGAATAGTCTCGCCTTTCGCGACTGGCTGGCGGAACGGGACATGGCCGGCGAGGCAACCGACCTGCAGATGGAGTTGGGAGGCGAGACCTATCAGGTCACCCTGGTTCCCCTGGAGACGATCGGAGGAGAAGTGGAGGGAGTCTTTGCCGCTCTCCGCTCCCGCGATCGAGAGCTCAGCGCTTTTCGCGCTTTCCAGCGAAGCGTCCTGTGGGTGGGGATGCTCACCCTCGGCCTTGCGGTCTTGGCCAGCTTCATCGTGTCGCGTGGGATTGCGCGACCGATCAAGAAGCTGGTGACCGTTACCGATCGCATTCGGGAAGGCGACTACCGGAGCGAGGTCGAGGTGGAGACGGGAGACGAGATCGGGGCGCTGGCCAGCTCCTTTCGGGCGCTGGTGGGAGAGCTGCGGGAAAAAGCGCTGATGGAAAAATACATCTCACGATCGGCCGCCGAGATGATTCAGAAGACCGACCGACCGGAGAGTGCCCTGAGCCGTCGCGAGCCGGTCACCGTGCTTTTCTCGGACCTCAGAGCCTTTGCCGCATTCGGTGAGCAGGCGAAACCGAAGGAGGTCCTATCCCAGGTCAATCACTCGTTGGAAAAAGAGGCGGAGCTGGTCGAGCGCTACCGAGGGCAGGTTGACAAGTTCGTCGGCGATCGCATGATGGCCGTTTTCAAAGGACCGGACATGGTTTGGTCGGCGGTGCGTTGTGCCAACGCCATCCGGCAGTATCTGGAAGAGGAACGGAGCGAGGGCACCGCGCCGTTTCTCCCCAGCATCGGCGTAAGCACCGGGGACGCGGTGTTCGGAAACGTCGGCACCTCCGAGCGGTTGGACTTCACTCTGCTGGGAACGGTGGTTCATGTGGCGGCGCGTCTGTGCGACGAGGCTCTACCCGGGAACATACTTCTTTCCGAGGAAGCCTACCAGATCGTCCGCGACCGCGTGTCCGCGGAGCTTTCCGCACCCCTTCCGGTTCACGGGCTGGCGTCTCCGGTCGCGGTCTATGCGGTCTCCGGAGGAACGACCCGCCAACCGGCCATGGGCACCGGCGGGCTCGCCGCCACCGGTGGCGCCGCGGACAGGACTCAGTCCCTGGTGGGCGCCCCGTCTCTCTCGGCCTCGGACATTCACCCCGGTTACGTGCTGGCCGGCCGTTACGAGATCCAGCGAGTGCTCGGGGCGGGCGGCATGGGAGTGGTCTTCCAAGCCCGCGATCGTGAGCTGGATGAACCGGTCGCCCTCAAGGTGCTGCGCCCGGAGATCGCGTCGACCGATGCCACTATCCTGGATCGATTCAAGCAAGAGATCCGGGTGGCCCGCCGGGTCACCCATCGCAACGTCGTCCGAACCTATGACCTAGGGGAGGAAGCGGGCCTCAAGTTCATCACCATGGAGTTCGTGCAGGGCATCACGCTGAAACAGCTCGTACAGGGTAAGGGCGCTCTCCCCTTGGAAGTCGGGCTCCGCATCGCGAAGCAGACTTGTGCCGGTCTGACCGCCGCTCACGAACAAGGCGTCGTACACCGCGACGTCAAGCCCCAGAACATCATCCTCACCCCGACCAGCGAAGTGAAAATCATGGACTTCGGCATCGCTAGACCGTTGAACGTACAGGGAGTCACCGCGACCGGCCTGGTCATCGGCACGCCCCAGTACATGTCTCCCGAGCAGGCGCAAGGAAAGCAAGACGTCGATGAGCGCAGCGATATCTACTCAACCGGCGTCGTCTTCTACGAGATGTTCACCGGCGTTCTGCCGTTCCGAGCCGACACGCCGCTTGCCATCGCCATGAAACACGTACAAGAAGAACCGGTGCCGCCTCGCAGCGTTCTCGCCACCATCCCCGAGCCTCTCGATGCCGTGATCCTTCGCTGCCTGAAGAAAGATCGTGCCGATCGCTATCAGAAGATGGTGGACCTGCATGCCGACCTCGTGAAACTCTCTGCCCGGCTGGCGTGAGAGCCAGGGAGCCCCCTCCTCCCATGGAGAGAGAATTCTCCTTCCGAACCCGCAGGAAATCCCTGAACGAGGCGGCTGACAGGGAGCTCGACCTGGTGGTCATCGGAGGCGGGATCACCGGAGCGGGCATCGCTTGGGACGCCGCCTCGCGCGGCATGGATACCGCGGTTCTGGAGCGCGGTGATTTCGCCCATGCCACCAGTAGCAAGACCTCGAAGATGATCCATGGCGGGCTCCGCTATCTGCGGAATCTTCAAGTCTCCATGGTTCGGGAATCACTTCGGGAGCGCCACCTGCTCCTTACCAACGCCTCAGAGCTGGTCAGTTGGCTTCCCATCGTGATCCCCATCTACTCGCTCTGGGACAGCATGAAGTTCCGCTTGGGTCTGTCGCTCTATGACGTCCTGGCTCGAGAACCCGAACGCCAACATCGAAGCCTGAGCGAAGAGGAGATTCGGACGGCTTTCCCTTTTCTGACAGAGGAAAGTCTGCGCGGAGGGCTGCAGTATTGGGATGGTCTGATGGACGACAGTCGTCTCTGTCTGACCGTCATGGTTTCTGCCGCCCTACACGGCGCTCTGGTTGCCAACTACGCGGAAGTGACGGACTTCATCACCTCGAACGGCCGCCTGTCGGGCGTCCGGGTGCACGATCGGATCGGGGGTGGAGAACTGACGGTGAGGACACGGAACATTGTCAACGCCACCGGCCCCTGGGCGGAGCGTCTCCGTGAAAGGGATGGCTCGCCGATTCCCCTCCGCCTTCGCCCGAACCGAGGCGCTCATTTGATCTTCTCGAAGGAACGACTCCCGGCGACCAGCGCCTTGGCCATCCCGCTTCCCGAGGGAAGACTCCTTTTCGTGATTCCCTGGAAAGGGCGGGTGGTGTTGGGTACTACCGAGTCGCGGTTCGCGGGAGACCTTGATTGCGTGGCGGCGCAGGCAGGAGAAGTCGACTTCCTTCTCGGACTCGCTGGTGATTTCTTCCCGAAGGCCGAGCTCGAGCGCAAAGACATTCTGGCGACCTTCGCCGGTGTGCGGCCCCTCGTCGACTCCGGCAAGGCTTCCCTCTCCCGGGTCAGCCGGGAGCACAAGATCGTCGTTTCCGCCCCCGGACTCGTCTCGGTGGCAGGGGGCAAGTTCACGACCTTTAGGCGAATGGCGGAGGTGGTCGTCGATCGGATCGCGAAAGAATTCCAAAAGGAAGGTCGGCGTTTCGGGCCCTGCCGGACGGGCGAGTTGAGATTGGACGGCGTCCTTCCACCTTCTCCAGGGACAATCCCGTCAGCGGAGGAGATCCGGCAGAGCGTCCAACGAGCCATGACGATGACCTTGAGCGATCTCTTGGTTCGCCGAGCCAAGACGGCATTGCTCGCCGAGGGCCAGGGATGGGGCGAGGCGGAAGAGAGCTCGCGCATCCTAGCGGCCGAGCTCGAGTGGAACGAAGCGGAGCGCCTGAAGCAGTTGTCAGAGTACCGCAGAGAACTGTCGGAGTGTTTCAAGCGAGGGGCCATTCTGTGAACGCGCAGTGATGTCGAAAAACCTATGAACGAAGCTCTGGCGGTGCACCGATTCCACTTCGTCTTCACCCCCGATGGCCGTCTTGGAAGCGCTGTGGGCCTGGCACTTCCAACCGGCGGAGAAAGACGGCGTGAGAGTTCGTGTTCGCTGGCGAGTCTTTCAGATAGTTTAGTCGAGGGTTGATTTGGATAGGGACGAAGCGCAAGGGCTTCGAGTTGACAAATTTGCGAGAAGGCGTATCGTTGGCCGAGAGCGGTACCCTCCCAACCAGGATCCCGCGGCTGGTCCCTCCGATGTTTCGACCTGACTGACATAGGTGCCGCCGCAGAGCGGCGCCGACGGGAGGTGGAATTGGTGGGCTCCCCATGGAATTCCATTTCCTATAAGACGCTCGGCGGCTGCCTTGCCCTGTTGCTGCTGGCGGCGTCCGCCTCGCATGCTCACGTGGAGATCGAGAAGCAGATCGAGGACCTCACCACCAGGATTGGGAAGGACCCCAAGAACGCGGCACTGTACCTCCGCCGCGGGGAGCTCTACCGTGTCCACCGGGACTGGGGCGCCGCCCTCGAGGACTACAAAAGGGCAGCGAAGCTCGACCCGAGTCTCTCGGCGGTGGACCTCTGCCTGGCCCGGATGCGGCTCGAGTCCGGTCAGCCAGGGGAAGCCCGGATCGCCGCGGATCGCTTTCTCCAGGCGCGGCCCGAGCACATCGAGGGCCTGGTGACCCGGGCCCGTGCTCTGGTGAAGCTCGGAGAAGGCCGGTTGGCGGCCGATGACCTCACTCGCGCCATCGAGCTGTCTCGCCCTCCGAAGAGCCCGCTGCCGGAGTACTACCTCGAGCGCGCCCGCGCGCTTGCCGAAGAAGGCGAGGTCGATCAGGCGCTCTCCGGGCTCGATGAAGGGATCGGAAGGCTCGGACCGATCATCACCCTGGAGTTGCTGGCGATGGATCTGGAGCTCAAGCATAAGCGCCACGATGCCGCCCTCAGGCGTGTGGGCGACACACTGGCGAGCTGGCCGCGAAAGGAAACCTGGTTGGTCAAGCGCGGGGAGATCTTGGAAGCGGTCGGGCGCCTTCCGGAGGCACGGGAGGCCTTCGGCGAGGCACGTCAAGCGCTCGAGTCCCTCCCGGCGAATCGCCGGAAGACGAAGGCGCTGGCCCAACTGGAAGCGGAGATTGAAGCCGCGCTCGAGCGGCTGAGCGAAGGCCATTAAAGGTGGCAGGAGAGGACATCATGAGAGCTCTCTCCACCCCCATGGGCCAAGCCGGCGGGCGGCGCAGGGGCTCTGGTGCTTTCTGGCCTGCCATCGGCCTCATCGTACTCGCCCTTCTGCTTCCTGCCGGGCCAGCTTGGGCGCAGGCTTCTCTCTCGCGCGGGCCCTATCTCCAGCAGGGAACTCCATCGAGCGTCATGGTCCAATGGCGCACCAGCGCGGCGACTGACAGTCGCGTGCGGTACGGTCTCGCTCCCGGCAGCCTGACCTTCACCACCGACAACTCGGCCTCGACCACGGAGCACATCGTCACTCTCAACGCGCTCTCGGCCGACACCCGGTACTACTACTCGGTGGGCTCCACCACGCAGACGCTGGCGGGCGGGGACCTCAACCACTTCTTCCTCACCTCACCTCTCGTCGGCTTCCCCAAGCCGACCCGCGTCTGGGCCTTGGGGGATTCCGGCACGGCGAACTCGAACGCGGCGGCGGTGCGCAACGCCTACTACGCCTTCACCGGCGGGACCCACACCGACCTCTGGCTCATGCTGGGCGACAACGCCTACTCCGACGGAACCGACAGCGAGTACCAGGCCGCCGTCTTCAACATGTACCCGGAGATGCTCAGGAAATCCGTCCTCTGGCCCACGCTGGGCAATCACGATGGCCACACCGCCGATTCCGCGACGCTGACTGGACCCTACTACGACATCTTCACGCTGCCGCGCAACGCGGAGGCCGGTGGGATCGCCTCCGGAACCGAAGCCTATTACTCCTTCGACTACGGCAACATCCATTTCATCTGTCTGGATTCCTACGATAGCGATCGCTCGCCCTCCGGCGCCATGTTGACCTGGCTTCAGAACGATCTTGCGGTCACCGCGCAGGACTGGGTCGTCGCCTTCTGGCATCACCCCCCTTACAGCAAAGGCTCGCACGACTCCGACAGCTCAGGCACTCTCAGCGACATGCGCGAGAACGCCCTTCCGATCCTGGAGCAGGGCGGCGTCGACCTGGTGCTCTCGGGTCACAGCCACTCCTACGAGCGCTCGTTCCTCCTCGACGGCCACTACGGAACCTCGAGCACCCTCACCGAGGCGATGAAGAAAAACTCCGGGGACGGCCGCGAGGATGGTACCGGCGCCTACGCCAAGCCCTCGACCGGCCCTGCCCCGCACGAAGGCGCGGTCTACGTTGTGGCGGGCAGCTCGGGTGGGACCGGCGGCGGGTCTCTCAACCACCCCGCGATGTTCATCTCCCTCAACGAGCTCGGCTCGGTGGTCCTCGACGTGAACGCCGACCGGATGGACATCCGGTTCCTGGGCAGCACCGGCCTTCGTCGCGATTACCTCACCATCCTGAAGGGCCCAGGCACTCCTCCCCTGGCCCCCAGCGGCCTCACCGCCACCGCGGTCTCGGCGAACCAGATCAACCTGGCCTGGACCGACAACTCGACCAACGAAGACGGGTTCCAGGTCGATCGGTCGCCCGACGGAACCGTCTGGTCCCCGCTGGCTACGGTCGGAAGGGGCGTCACGACCTATGCGAACACGGGTCTCAGCCCGTCGACAACGTACTTTTACAGCGTGCGCGCCTTCAACGCGGTGGGCGACTCGGCCAACTCGAACACGACGAGCGCCACCACCCCAGCGGTGACGGCTCCCAGCGGCCTCACCGCCACTGCCGTCTCGATGAGCCAGATCGATCTGGCCTGGACCGATAACTCGACCAACGAGGACGGGTTCCGCATCGAGCGCTCGCCCAACGGGAGCGCCTGGTCCCTGCTGGCCACGGTGGGACCCAATCTCACGGCCCATTCGGACGCCGGGCTCTTCCCCTCGACGATCTACTTCTACCGGATACAGGCGTTCAACGCGGCGGGCGACTCGCCGTTCTCCAACACAGCCAGCGCCGCAACTCTGTCTTCCCCTCCCACGCCTCCCGCCGCTCCCAGCAACCTCACCGCCAGCGCCGTCTCGTCGAGCCAGATCGACCTGGCCTGGACCGACAACTCGACCAACGAGGACGCCTTCCATATCGAGCGATCGCCGAACGGCAGCAGCGGCTGGAGCCAGGTGGCGAGCGTGGGTCCCAACACTACGGCCTACTCCGATACCGGACGTTCGGCCTCAACGACCTACTTCTATCGCATCCGCGCCTCGAATGCCGGAGGCAGTTCGGCCTATTCGAATACGGCCAGCGCCACAACCCCGGCCCTCGACCCGATCACCGTTCTGGACGTGCGAGTTTCCTCGGGCAACGACGACGCCGAGCAGCAGACCACGAGCACCAACCTCGGCAGCACCGACCTCGAGCTGACCGTTGACGGCAGCATCAACCAGTTCGTGGGCATGCGCTTCAACAACGTCATCGTTCCCAAGGGTGCGACCATCGTCACCGCGTATCTCCAGTTCAAGGTCGATGAGGCGTCTTCGACGGCAACGTCGCTCGTGATTGCCGGCGAGGCCTCCGACAATGCGGCCACGTTCACTTCTGCAGCCGGGACCATATCCTCCCGGCCGAAGACCAGCGCCACGGCGTCGTGGAACCCCCTGGCCTGGCCCACGGTGGGAGCTTCCGGTCCTGACCAGCGGACTCCGAGCCTCGCCCCGGTGATTCAGGAGATCGTTAATCGACCGGGGTGGGTCAGCGGCAACTCCCAGGTCATCATCATCACCGGAGACGGCCTCGGAAAGCGGGTCGCGGAGTCCTATAACGGGGACCCGGGGGGCGCCCCTCTGCTTCACGTCGAGTACCGAACCGGCGCCGCGGCGAACCAGCCCCCGACGGTGAACGCCGGGGCGGATCAGACCATCACCTTGCCCTCGTCCGCTTCGCTGGGCGGAACGGCTTCGGACGATGGTCTGCCCGGGGGAACATTAGTCACCACCTGGAGCCAGCTGAGCGGTCCCGGCACCGTGACCTTCGGCAACGCCTCGGCGCTCAACACCACGGCGACGTTCCCGACTGCGGGGGTCTATCAGCTGCAGCTGACGGCCAACGACGGGGCGCTCTCGGTGCCGGATCAGGTGATCATCACGGTGAATCCCGCCCCCGTGGGGCCGGTGACGGTGGAAGTCCGAGTGACTTCGAGCTCAGACGACGCGGAAGAGAGAGCGGCAACTGGCAAGATGTCCTTGACCAGCAGGGAACTCCAGATGACGGCGGACGGAAGCGTCATTCAGATCGTCGGAATGCGTTTTGGCGGCGTCGCCATCCCGCAGGGAGCGACGATCCTAAAGGCCTACGTCCAGTT
>Ga0209521_10000865_pt1 | contig 24089 bp, 23 predicted proteins | sample Rifsed19ft4_FD_184016 | JGI IMG/M metagenome (GOLD analysis project Ga0209521, IMG submission 184016) | Soil microbial communities from Rifle, Colorado, USA - sediment 19ft 4 (version 2) | ecosystem: Environmental > Terrestrial > Deep subsurface > Rock core/Sediment | place: Rifle, Colorado...
CCCGCCATGATAAGGCACTATCATGGCGATGTTGGGGTTGTTCGAAAAAAGCTCCATGTTGGCCGCGTTAAGGAGCGCGACTATCCTGGCCTTTGGAAAGGCCTTCCTTACGGCCCTGATGGCAGGAGTCGAAAGCAGTGTGTCGCCTATGGCGGTAGACGAGACGACGAGGATGTTCCTCACCTCTTCGGGCCTGAAGAGGCCCGCGCTGTTCGACCTCCGGTCAGTTGACTTACGGGCCAACACGTAACGATAGAGGAACCTGTCGGCTGCCTTGAGCCTCATTGCTTTGCCTTTATCATAAGATAGAGCCGTGACAGGAGAGGGCTCGTGTAGACTTTGAGCCTTCCTGCGAGCCAGCTTACGCTGTCCTTTGTGACTATCCTGTCAATAGACCAGGGGTCGCTTCCGCTTCGCGCTACACCCGGCCTTGTTGTAAAGGCCGCCATGTATCCGAGAGAGCGGGCAATATCCACGGCCTCGGGCGTGAACCTGCCCTTTGGCCAGCAGAGCGTATCGCAGCTGCCGAGCCTCGCCGTTATCCTTTCCTTCGACCCTCCAAGCTCGTCAACGAGCTCTTCTCCAGAGAGCCTGTTGGCGCTCCTGTGGCTTTTTGTATGCGACCCTATCTCGACAAGGCCGCTTGCCTTCATCTCAGCCGCCATGTCCCAGTCGATCGAGACAAGCGAATATGAACCTTTTTCTATGAGCCTCTTGCACCCCTCATGCGTAGGAGGGTTGTTTTTGAACTCGTCGATGAGAGCGCCCCTTTTCCTGCCCTCGTTCTGCGCTCCGTCCGCCCAGTCCGTTACCATGAATATCAAGGCCTTCATCCCGTATTTTTCAAGTACGGGGAAGGCGTATACAAAATTATCGAGATAGCCGTCGTCAAAGGTGATTACCGCACACCTGCCCTCTGGCGAATATTTGCCGGATATCACGCCCATCAGTTCCGATGTATCGAGGCTCCTGTAGCCCGCCTCCTTCATCTGCCTGATCTGCCCCTCGAAGACCGCGGGCGTGACCGACACCATATCGCCCTTATGCGGGCTGACATGATGGTACATGAGCACAGGGACCGGCCTCAACGCCCCTTACCCTTTGTCAGTTCGTTATAGAGCGAGAACATGCGCTCCGCCATCATGTCGATTGAATATCCCTCGACCACCATCCTGCGGCCGTTCAAGCCCATTTCTCCTCTGAGCGATTCGTCCTTGAGGAGTCTCACGACCGCGGCCTTGATGCCAACGGGATCTTCCGGGGCTACGAGCAGGCCCGTTACTCCATCCCTTACAGCCTCCGGCACGCCGCCGACGCCGGATGCGACCACGGCCTTGCCCATCGCAGAGGCCTCGAGTATGGATGTGCCGAGCGCCTCCTGGAGCGTAGGCAGCACAAAGAGGTCGAGCCCCTTGAGCACGCCGGGTATGTCGTTTCTCAAGCCGAGGAGCTTGACGCTGTCCCCGACGCCAAGCTCCGCAATCCTGGTCTCAAGGGCCTCTTTCTGCGGGCCGTTGCCTGCGAATACAAATACTACCTCCGGGACTTCTTTCAATATGCCCGGTATCGCCTCAAGCAGTATGTGGTGCCCTTTCTTGCGCCTGAGGATCGCGACAGTACCAACTACGAGCGCGTTCTCCTTGAGACCCAGCCCGGCCCTCAAAGTATCGGGAGTCGAAGGGTCGAACCTCTTAAGGTCCACTCCGGTCGGTATGCTTACGACCTTCTTCGCGTTTATGCCCTTTTCATTGACGAGATAGTCCCTCACTGATTCGCTTACGGTAACTACCTTATGCGGCAGCAGCGAATAGGTCGCCTTTGAAGTGATTGGTAATGAGAGATGGCGGGTGCGGACGATAACCGGCTTCCTTGAGGAGAGCCTTCCGGCAAGCGCGCCGAGGAGGCTATCGTCGCCGCTATGCGTGCTCACTATGTCTACGCCTTCTTCCTTTATGACGCGCATGAGATAGAAGAGGGCCGAGAAGTCCCTGTTGGACGAGAGCCTGTGCGAGCGGACCTCTATGCCAACTGCCTTCGCGCGCTCAAGGAGCTTGCTTTTGGGCCTGGCAAGGATTATGGGTCTCGCGCCCAGGCGCTTCAATCCGAGGCATTCGTGAAGCGTCCTGTTCTCCTGCCCGCCCCAGCCAGCGGAGGACTCTGTGTGCAACACGGTCAGCATCTACGCCGCCTTTGGCCCGAATTGCATGATGACATGATCGCACAGGAGCAGGTCGGACGAAGAGAGGCGCTTTATGAGCCTTGATTTTTCAGGATTCTTTTCGAAGAGGAGGCCTGCGGAGTACAGGGCCTTCAATATCGGATAGAGCGGCAGCGAAGAGCCTTTGACCCCGGAGCCCTTGAATGCGACAAGCTCCATGCCGCTCCTTCCGGCAAACTCGAGTATGTCGATAAAAGATAGCGGGTTGTATGCCAGGAAGTCCCACCCCTTTTCGGCCTTCATCGTCCTTATGGGCTTGAATGACGGGAAATACCCGCGCTGGAGGAAATAGAGCCTGGATGCCGCGTTCAAAAGATTGGGTATGGTGAGGATAAGCCTGCCGTCCGGCCTGAGCGCGCGGCGGAATTCCCTGAATACGCCGGAATGGTTCTCAAGATACTGGAGGGACTCGCTGCAGAGTATGTAATCGAACGACGAGCCGGCAAACGGCATGGGCCTGTTGAGGTCAGCCCTTACGAACCTGCCGAAATGACCGTGCTTCGGGATATCATAGAGGTCGAGCGAAAATACTTCGAATCCCATTTTACTTAGAGAATCCCCGAGTATGCCGCTCCCGGAACCGGCGTCAAGTACCCTGCCGGGCTTGAGACCCTCTACTGACTTCAACAGCTCGACCTGGTGCGCCTTCATCTGCTATTTCCTGTTTCTACGGATGTAAAACTAAACCACGCCGATTTAAGACGCCCGGCCTTCAGCAAATAAGCCTCTTATCCCCGGCCGGGCCTGTCCTGAAAGCCGCCATATAGCCTTTCAAGCTCCTCCAGACCTCTTCGGCGGAGAGCTCCACGAGGCAGCCGCTCCTCTTGCTTCCCTCGCAGCCGTCCTTGCCGCAGGGCACGCAGTCCCAGGCCTTCTGTATGACAAGGTTCCTGCCGAAGGCCTGCTGCCCATTCCTCGCCGGGTATGGCGTCCTTTTCTGCTTTCTCGCGCCCGGCCAATGGACTACTGCACCGCTATTGTCCCAGGGCCCCCATCCAAACGCGCCGCTCGGGCCGAATATGCCCACTACCCTTGCGCCTGATGCCGCGGCTATGTGCATGGGCGCGGAGTCGACCCCGAAAAAGAAGAGCGCTTTTTTGGATATTACGGATAGGCCCTTGAGCGTCGTCCTGCCGGAGAGGTCTATTACCGGCGACCTGGAATGGCCTATTATCGAGCGGACCTTCTCCAGTTCCCTCTTTTCCGGGCCTGAGGTGAGGACAGTCCTTATGCCCTCCTGCCCGAGCCTGTCTATGATACAGGCCATGCCCTCGTCCGTCCAGCACTTGAAGAGCCACCTCGAAGTCGGGTGGATATGGACGAAGAGATCGCCTTCGGCTAAGCCGTGTTCGCCAAGCAGCGCGGAAGCTCTTACCTCGTCATCGGGCGAGGCGTACATGTCGACCTTGAGGCTGCTGGCGCGGATGCCGAAGGTCTCCAGCAGGCTCAAGTCTCTCGATACAGTGTGGACCCTGCCAACGGGCTTCCTCACGAGGTTCGTATAGAGAAGCCTCTTGCCGAAAAAGCCGCCGCTGGGCTGATAGCCTATCCTGTACCTTGCCCCTGACAGAAAGGAGAGTATCGCGGGCCTGTCGCCGCCCGTAAGATCGACCGCAAGGTCAAAGCCCCTTGCTCGAAGATCCTTCGCAAACGCCGCCTCAGACTTAAGGCGCGCTGCAGGGCGCATTGATTTTATCGCGCGCCTGTAGACGATGACCTCGTCGACCAGCGGGTTCAGGGTCAGCATCTCCTCCGTACCCGAATTGACGAGCGCCGATACGCTCGCGCCCGGGAAGGCCTCCTTCAATGCCCGCAGCGCTGGCACCGTAAGGAGCACGTCCCCGATATTCCTGAGCTTCAGGACGAGTATTTTCCTGATATCCTTGAACAAGGGCTTTCACTTTGCGCCGGGATTGGTCTTCATCTCCCAGAGCTTGGCATACTTTGCAAGAGTATAAGAAGCGTAAAGGGTCGAAAGGATCACGCCCGCCGTGCCGTCAAGAAAGCCGCGCCTCAGGATGTACATCTTGAAAAAAGTAAAAGGGGGCCTCAGTAGGATATCGATGATGCCGGCATTCCTGCCCTGGTTCTGCATCTCCTGGGCGGCAAGGGTCGAGTACCGCTCCATTCTCCTGAGGTAGTCGGAAACGTCCTTATAGGTCTTGTGCACAAGGGGGTTCTCCAGCTTTGCCACGGGGCCGTTCACCTCGACCCTCTCATGCACGTATCTGTCGATGAATCTCCCGAGCCCCTTTTTATAGAGCCTCAGGTTGTGGTCAGGCCACCAGCCGCAGTGCCTTATCCACTTCTCGCCGAAGTAATTCTTCCTCGGGATGAAGTAACCTGCCCTGGAGCCGCTGCCGACGGCCTTCAATATCTCGTCCTTGAGTCCGGGCGTGACCCTTTCGTCGGCGTCTATGTTCAGTATCCAGTCGCCCGTTGCCCTGTCGCCGACGAGGTTCTTCTGCCTGCCGAAGCCGAGCCACTCGTCATGGAAGACCTTTGCCCCGAACTCAGAGCATATATCCGCAGTCCTGTCCGCGCTGCCGGAATCCGAGACAAGTATCTCGTCCGCCCACTTCACGCTCTCAAGGCACTCTCTGATATTGGCCTCTTCGTTGAGCGCTATTATGGTGACCGATATTCGAGGCATCAAGCTCAAGTCCGCCTATTTCAGCGGCAATGCCTCGTCGATAAGCATCACCGGGATGTCGTCCTTTATCGGATATACGAGCCGGCACTTTTCGCAGACAAGCCCGTCCTTCTTCTCGTTGAGCCTTATACTGCCCTTGCACTTGGGGCAGGCAAGGATGTCGAGAAGCTCCTTGTCAATTGCCATGGGTCCCTCCGCAGTCGAAATATAGTATAGCACGGAAAAAAGTCACTGCCCTGACATGCCCTCCCGGACCGCCTTCCTGCCGCCCATGCGGACGTACTCGACCCCGCCTATGATGCTGACGAAGGCGCATGTCGCGAACCACAGGAGCGAGAGCGTTATGGCCTGCTCCTTCGTGGCGCCGACCATGGTAAAAAGGAAGATAAAGGCCCCTTCCCTTATGCCGAGCCCGGAAAGGGAGATGGGGAGCATGGAAATTACCGTCGTAAGCGGGATGAAGAGGAAATAATAGCCCAGGGGGATATCCATGCCCAGGCCGCTCCCGAGCACGTAATATCCGATTATAACGCCGCCCTGCACCACGACCGAGCAGGCGAATATCTTAGCGAGGATATCGGCGTGGCTCTTATAGCCCATGAGCACCCTGTAGAAGGTGTCTATCTTCTTGTTGATGCCGTAGAAGTGTATCTTGTCCATGAGCCTCATGGCCCATGAATGGAGCGGCCCGACCCAGATGACCAGGCTCATGGCCGCGAAGCCGCCGATGAGGAGGACGAAGAAGCCCGGCAGGGCAGTGCCCTTGATAAGCGCGTAGCCCGGTATGAGCGCAAGCGCGGTTATGCACATGAGAGCCGCGAAGCCCGAATACCTGTCCATGAAGATGGATGCCAGCGCGACGTCGCCCTTATTCGAATACTTATACAGGTAATACCCCTTGACCAGGTCGCCGCCGACCATGGTGGGAAGGAAGTTATTGAAGAACATGCCTACGAAATAGATGGAGAGGAGCTTGAAATAGGAGATATCAACGTCCTTCTTGAGGATGACCGACCACCTGAAGGTGGAAATGGATTGGGTGCAGAGAAACAATACCGCCACGAAGACGACCGCGAGCGGGTTTACCGAGGCAAAGGTCTGCCAGAGCGTCGCAAGGTCTATCGAGCGCAGGAGGAAATACATTATCGCTATGCTTATGCAGACCTTGACGAGCGTGGAGATTATACCCTTCATCTTCCGAGCACCTTTCTTACAGTATATATGGGCTTGCCCTGCGATTCATGGTAGACCCTGGCAAGCATCTCTCCCAACAGGCCCATTATGACCAGCTGTACGCCGAGGATCATCATGAGCACGCTCAGGAACAGGAGCGGCCTTGTGCCTATGCTCTCGCCCATCACGAGCTTCTCGAAACTCAGGTAAAGCGCGACCAGGAATCCGACAAAGCCGAGGGCGAGCCCCCAGGGGCCGAAAGCGTGTATGGGCCTTGTAGAGAAGCTCTGGAGGAACTTCACGGTGATAAGGTCGAGTACGACCCTTATTGTCCTCGATATGCCGTACTTGGATTTTCCGAACTTCCTCGGGTGGTGGTTCGTCTCGACCTCAGTGATGGACGCGCCGACCCAGCTCGCTATCGCGGGGATGAAGCGGTGCATCTCTCCGTAAAGGCGCACGTTCTTTATGACCTCTTTCCTGTACGCCTTGAGCGTGCAGCCGTAGTCGTGCAGGTGCACGCCGGTCACCCTGGATATGAGTCCGTTGGCCATCATCGAAGGGAGCCTTCTGGATATGAACTTGTCCTGCCTCTTCTTCCTCCACCCGCTCACGACATCATGGCCCTTCATCTTCTCAAGGAGCTTGGGGATGTCCGCCGGATCGTTCTGCAAATCGGCGTCCATTGTTATTATGATATCATTCTGGGCGTACTCGAACCCGGCTGCCATCGCGGCGGTCTGGCCGAAGTTCCTCCTGAACGACACGACGACAACCGCAGGGTCCTTTTTCTGAAAGGACTCCAACACCTTGAAAGTGCCGTCCTTGCTGCCGTCGTCGACGAAGACTATCTCGTAGTTCCTGCCCAGCCTGTCCATTACGTCCTTTATGGACTTGTAGAGGTGCGGCAGGCTCTCCTCTTCCTCATAGACCGGTATTACTATTGATACGGACTCTTCCAAAAAAAATCCTCCTGCTAATAATTCCTTATTTCTTTTGAGTTAAGCCCTTTAAATCCGTAACAGCGGAAGGCTGTGAAGGTTTTGAAGTGCCTGTCCTTCCAGTGCGTCTCCAGGGTTTCACTGAAGCACTCCCTGAAGGCGGCCTTGATCCCTCCATCCAGCTCCGCGATTCCTGACTTCACATATACGGCATCCTTGCCGATGTGCTCCTCAGGCCCGGGCCAGAGGTCGTACTGGTTCATGCGCCTCTTGCCGGTATTTACGTTGTACGCGACCGGGTTGCCTTCGACATACAGGGCCAGCTCGCTGGTGAGCTGGTAAGTATCGCCCATTACGAATACCTCACCGGAGCTCTCCATCTGCTTTTTTATGAGCGATACCTTCTGCCCAAGCTCTGACCACCCGATGACCCTGTTATAAGGCGGGCCATCCATTATATCCTTCTTTACAGGTTCGAGCAGCCAGGGGAAGTAGGCCACGAACGACACCAGCGCGCCCAACGCGATGCCGAAGGCCGCTATGCCCTTTGTTATCCTCCTGGCTGGCGGATGCTGCCTTGAGGAGAGCCTCTCCACTGCCCAGACCGCGGCAGGGAAGGCCGTTACGAACGAAGCCACCGCCCAGTTGGCCTGCACCTTGGCGTGCAGGCTCTTCAGAAGAAAGAACGCGAAAAGGGGCGCGGACGCGAAAAAGGCCAGAAGGAGATCATCCCTCTTCTCCGCAAATCCCCTTGAAAGCGCTACCCAGGCCCCATAAATGAGCCCGATAAATATAATGGGCGTGATGAGCCCTGCCTGTGAGGCAAGAAACTCAAAAAGCCCGCCTATGGCCAGAGCGCCTTCGCCCACATGGGCCTGCCCCATAGTGTGCTTTATTGTAACCTGTCCGTTTAGAATATTCCAGAGGATTACAGGGGTTGCGGCAGCAAGGCTGAGCATGCCAGCGAAGTAAGGCTCAGGCCTTGCGAGCCAGAACCTGTCGCGCCTTGAGACGAGGAAATACAGGAAAAGACTCGGGTAAAGGAGCACCATTATGTACTTGCTCAAAAAGCCCAGGCCAATCAGGACCCCTGCCAGATACCACCAGCCCGCGCGCCTTCTCGTAGCGCCGAGGTGAACGCAATAAACGGCCGAGGCCCAGAAGAAGATGAGCATTACATCGGTCGTCATCAGGATGGCGCCGATTGAGAATAGCGGGCTCACATTGGCGATAAGGGCCGAGTAAAAGCCTACCTTCTCGCTCTCAAAGAGGTCTCTTCCGATAAGATAGATGACATAAGACCCGGCGGCGGAGAAGAGGAGCGCGCCTATCCTTATGCCGAAGTCGTTTGCGCCGAATATCTTGGTGAAAAGGGCTATTGTATAGGCTACTGCCGGGCCTTTGCTGTAATAGGAGAGGTCGAGCCTGCGGGACCATTCCCAGTAGTGCGCCTCGTCAGGGGAGATGTCGAAAGGCCCCCACGCTATGTAGGCGGCCCTCAATATCGCAAGTAGCGCGATAAGGATAAGGGTAAGGTTCCTGTACCTCAAGACTCTGCCCTCTTCCTTCTGGCTTCAAGCACTGCAACGAGCTTTGCCCTCAACCAGCCCCTTTCAGCTGAGAAGAATACAAGGGCTATTGCGCCCCCCAGAAACGCCCCGGCAATGACATCGGACGGGAAGTGAACGCCGACATATACCCGTGAATAGGCTACTATAACGGCTATGAATATGAAGGCGGGCCAGAACCTCCTGTACCGGGCCGAGAGAAAGACCATTGCCGCGAATATGTTCGTCGCGTGGCCAGAGGGCATGGAAAAAGACCCTCCGCAGCCTACGAGGAGACTTACGCCCTCCAGGGCATTGCACGGCCTTATCCTCTCGAATATATGCTTAAAGGTATTCGAAGCGAAATCGCTCAGGAGGACGACAACTACAAGGATGATAAGCCCCAGCCTGTCCTGCCTCTTTCCCATTATCCAGATGAGGACGGCTGCAATGATGATAACTCCCAGAAAGTTCATCTTGCTGGTCACATAGACCATGAACGAGTCCAGGAAGGGCGCGGTCCAGGATGAGTTGATGAGCCTGAAGAGCTCTATGTCGAATCGGGTTATGAAGTCCATTGGTTTTATCAGTGCCTGTTGGCTTTTTACTTTTCCGCACTGCCGTGCGGTTCTGGGCATAAGGCTTCGCTCGCTTTCCGCCTCCTGCCTCCTCGCTCGCCCTTCCCCCACCCTTATGCTCGTTGCGCATTATGCCCGAAGGTTTTTTTAGAAACAAAATCACGAAACCTTCTCTATCGCCGCTACAACATCCTCTATACTTATTTCATTCATGCATTTCGGGTCAGGGCACTCCCTTTTGAAGCACGGGCTGCACTCAAGCCCCTTTCTGACTATCACATGGCCCTTGCCGTAAGGCCCTGTCCTCCAGGGCGCGGTCGGGCCGAATAGGGCAACGACCCTTGCGCCTGCGGCAGCGGCTATGTGCATGGGGCCGGAATCGACCGTAACTACGAACTTCGAGAGCCTGCAAAGGGCCGCAAACTCCTTCAGGCTGGTCCCGAAGGTGACCGCGCCAGGGCCTATTTCCTTTGACATTTCGCTCAACGAGGATAGATCGGCAGGCCCTCCTGTGAGGACTGCCTGAAACTTCCTCTGGGCTATGATCCTTTTCGCGAGCTCGATGAAGCGCTCGTCCTTCCAGAGCTTGGTCTTCCAGCGTCCCCGCGTCACCATCACGAAGAACGGGCCGTTGACCCCGTTCTCTTCGAGCTTTTCCTCAACTGATTCAGCCTCAGCCAGGTCGAGGGTGAATACAGGCTCACCGGTCTCTCCCGCAAAATGCCTGGCAAGGTCAAGGTACCTGTCTACCGCATGCCTCTCGATGTCATAGGCAGGAAGCTTCTCATTTAAAAAAATATGGCTCATCTCCCTTGCGTTTGAGAAGCCAGCCCTCTTTTTCCCGCGCGTCAGAAATAGCCAGAGGCCGCTTTTGAGGAGCCCCTGGAAATCGAGGACAAGGTCATAGGACCTGGCCCTCAAAGCCCTGGCTGTCCTGAGGTTCGCGAAAAGGCCCTTACCCCAGCGCTTTACTACTATGACCTCGTCAATGCGGGGGTGTCCGGCAAGCATGCCGCTTGCCGCTTCTTCAACGAGCCAGTCTATTTTGGCCTTTATGCCTTTTTTTTTAAAGCCGGCCCTCAGGGCGTCGAGCGCGGGCAGCGTATGCACGACGTCTCCGATGGAAGAGAGCTTTACGATGAGGACCTTCATCCGGGAGCCCGCTCAAGGTCTGCGAGTATCCATGCAACCGCCTCAAAGATGTCCTTTGCGACAAAGTCCGGGGCCTCTTCCATGCATTCGATTTCATTCGAGCCCTTGCCGGTAAGGACGAGGATGCCCTTTGCGCCAAGGTTCTTTGCCAGGCTCACGTCGCAGGACTTGTCGCCCACGACATAGGCCCTGTCGTGGTTGAGCTTATGCTCTATTGCGGCAAGCTCCGCAAGGCCGGTCCTGGGTTTGCGGCAATTGCAGTCAACATCAGGGTGGTGGTTGCAGTAATATATGGCGTCCACCGCTGCGCCTTCTTTTCCCAGATACTCCTTGAGCCTCTCATTCACCGCATCGACATGGGCGTCAGTATAATAACCCCTGCCCACGCCTGACTGGTTGCTTATGACGATGACCTTGAGGCCAGACTCGTTCAGGAGCCTGATGGCCTTTGCGGCGCCTTCTATCATGACAAGCGCCTCAGGGTCAGAGAGATAGCCTACGTCCTCGTTTATCGTGCCGTCCCTGTCGAGAAAGACGGTCGCCTCTGGCATACTCCTGCTCATGCCGCGAGCCCCCTTGCTGCCTCGATTACTTCCTTTGCTTCTATCAGATTGAGGCATCTATAATGGCCGAACCTGCACTCCCTGTCAAAGCACGGGCTGCACTCTATCTTTTTCCTTACGACCACGACGCGCTCGCCTACAGGCCCGGTGAGCGAGTCCTCGGTAGAGCCGAATATGGCTATGGTCGGCACGCCAAGGGCAGCCGCGATATGCATTGGCCCGGAGTCGTTCGTGACAATGGCCTTGAAGCACGAGGCCAATGATATGGACTGCCTCAATGTCAATCTGCCTGAAAGGTCTATTGCGCCGGGCACGAGTGAGGCGACTGCGGCGCAGGCCTCCTTGTCCTCGGGGCCGCCGAATACGAGCGCCGCCCCGCTATGCTCATTTTTAAGGGAGGTAAGCACTTCGGCAAACCTCTCAGGCGGCCACCTCTTGGCAGGCCCGTAGCTCGCGCCCGGGGCAGCCCCGAAGAGCGGCATGCCTTCAAGCCCCTTCTCTTTAATAAAACCCCTGGCCCAGCGGGCCTCGTCAGGAGAGATATGGAGTCTTGGTATTATCCTCGACGGAAGGCTGCCGCCGAGCCTTTCAACGATGTTCAAATAGTAATAGACCTGGTGTTTCTTTTTGATCTCTTCCGTAACAGGAATGGCCTTTGTCAGCAGGCCTGACCTTAGATCTCGCGCATAACCCACTCTTTCCGGTATACGGGAGAGAAAAGATATCAGGGCAGCGTCAAAGGCGTTCTGGAAGAGGACCGCCAGGTCAAAGCCCCTCTTTTTAAGCTCGCCGGAGAGCCTTAATCTACCCGTAAAACCGCCGTACTCCTTGCCGTACTCTATTATCCCGGCAACAGACGGGTTGTTCTCGAATACGGGAATTGCCCTCGTCTTCGCGAGCACATATATTTCAGCCGACGGATAGAGCTCTTTCAAGGCATCCAGGGCAGGCAGCGACATAACGGCGTCCCCTATCCAGTTCGGCGCCCTCACTAACACCTTTTTTACTGCAGAAGTCATCATATCCCAACGAAATTACGCATTTTCAAACAGGATCGAACCCTGACAATCAATTTGCCATTATAGTATAATGCCTTACTCAAATTCAATTGAGAACTCCGGCAAGCGCCTCTCCTTGACACCCTCGCCTCTCTATGTTTTAGTCTGATGGGGATGAAAAACGGGGATAGAAAAATAAACGTAATAAACCCAAGACCTTCGGCGCCTTATTGGGCCCAGGTCTTTTTTTGTGGCGGCCTATGGAATGGTATCAATTAGAAACTGAAAAAATAGTAGCTGAACTTGTCACAGACCCCCAGAGAGGGCTTTCCACTGGGGAGGCCCTGTCGCGCATGGAGAAGTACGGCCCGAACATCCTGGCCGAGGAGAAAAAAGAACACCCCATCCTCAAATTCCTCAAGCAGTTCACCGAGTTCATAATCCTCGTCCTTATCGGAGCGGCCGTGATAGCCGGGCTCCTCGGGGAGTGGATAGACGCCCTTGCCATCCTCTCCATCGTATTGCTCAACGGCGTAATAGGCTTCATGCAGGAGGCAAAGGCAGAGCGCGTAATGGAGGCTTTGAAGAAGCTCTCCGCGCCGTCGGCAAAGGTCATGCGGGGGGGCTCTCTCACCACCATACCCGCAAGGGAGATAGTCCCAGGAGACATAATCCTCTTTGAGAGCGGCGACCATGTGCCGGCCGATTGCAGGATAATCGAAACGAGCTACCTGAAGATAGCAGAGGCCGCGCTCACCGGAGAGTCCCACCCCATTGAAAAAGAGCCTGACGCCCTGGATAACGGTCTGCCCCTCGCTGACAGGATAAACATGGCCTACACGGGCACCAATGTCGTCTACGGCAGGGGCAAGGGTATCGCCGTCGCCACCGGCATGGCATCCGAGATGGGGAAAATTGCCAGGATGCTCCAGGAGGTGAAGGCCGAGCCAACTCCGCTGCAGAGGAGGCTCGCCGAGTTCGGCCGCCTGCTGGTATATGCAGCCGGGCTTATCGTGGCGGTCATCTTCCTCCTGGGGATACTGCGCGGCGAGGCGGTCCTTGACATGTTCCTCGTATCCGTGAGCCTTGCCGTGGCGGCAATCCCCGAAGGCCTGCCCGCTGTCGTCACCATAGTCCTGGCCCTCGGCGTCCAGCGGATGGTAAAGAGGCACGCCCTTATAAGGAAACTCCCTTCGGTTGAGACGCTCGGAGCGGCGACCCTCGTGGCCTCTGACAAGACCGGCACGCTTACCCAGAACCAGATGACCGTCAAGAGGCTATTCCTCGACACCGGAGAGGATATAGAGGTGACCGGCACCGGCTATGCGCCCAAAGGCGAGTTCAGGAAGGGTGCTGAAGTCATCGACCCCCGCGCAAGCCGGGCAATGCAGCAGGCTGTGAGGATAGGCGTGCTCTGCAATACAGCCGAGCTTAAGGACGAAGGCGAGGCTATCAGAGTAATCGGCGACCCGACCGAGGGGGCGTTGATAACGCTCGGCCTCAAGGCAGGCGTCGACAAGGCAACTCTCGAGCGTGACCTCACCTTTATTGAAGAAGTGCCCTTTGATTCAGAGCGGAAGATGATGACCGTCGTCTATAAGGGCGAACCCACCTGGCACGCCTTCATAAAGGGCGCGGCAGAGAAGATATTGCCGCTCTGCACGACGATATTGGACGAGAACGGGCCGCGCCCCATGACAGACGAGGACAGGCAGGCAATCTCGAAAGCGACGGAAGAGTTCTCGAAGAGCGCGCTCCGCGTGCTGGCGCTCGCATATCGGGAATCGAAGACGCCGCTCGAGGTGCACAGCATACACCTGCTTGAAAGGGAGCTTACCTTTGCGGGCCTCGCCGGCATGATAGACCCGCCGCGTCCGGAGGTCTTCGAGGCTGTCAAGAAGGCCCGTTCAGCCGGGATAACGCCCCTGATGATAACCGGCGACCACAAGGCGACTGCCGTGGCCATAGCAAAAGAGCTCGGCATCTACGGCCCGCATGACCTCGCTATTACAGGTGAAGAGCTCGACAGGATGCCCCACGACGAGTTCATGAAGGAGCTGCCCCGGCTCAAGGTCTACGCAAGAGTAAACCCGGAGCACAAGCTGAAGGTCGTGAGGGCGTGGAAGGAGCGCGGAGAGACTATCGCGATGACCGGCGACGGAGTCAACGACGCGCCAGCGCTCAAAGAGGCTGACATCGGCATAGCGATGGGCATAACGGGCACCGATGTCACGAAAGAGGCGAGCGACATGGTCCTCACGGACGACAACTTCGCGTCTATCGTCTCTGCTGTCGAGGAAGGCCGGGGCATTTTCGAGAACATACGGAGGGTCGTCCATTTCCTCCTTTCATGCAACATAGGGGAGATATTCGTCCTCCTTGTTGCCTCTCTTGTCGGCATGCCCCTGCCCCTTTTGCCCATACAGATACTCTGGACAAACCTCGTCACCGACGGCCTGCCAGCGCTGGGCCTGGCGATGGAGGGCATAGACCCGGATGTAATGAAGAAGCCGCCCAGGGCGCGGAGCGAGGGCATAGTGACAAAGAGCCTCCTCTGGGTCATGCTCCTGCAGGGCATATTCATCGCCTTCTGCACGCTCGCGCCCTTTGCCCTGGAGTTCTACTATTTCGAGGCTGACCTCATAAAGGCGCAGACAATGGCCTTCACCGTGCTGGTCTTCTGCCAGAAGTTCCATGTATTCAACTGCCGTTCGGAGTGGACATCGGTATTCAAGCTGGGCGTCTTCTCGAACAGGATGCTCAACTTGTCGGTTGTGATAATCCTCTCGACGCAGCTACTTCTTGTCTATGTGCCGTCGCTCCAGACCATATTCAAGGTCGTGCCTCTGAGCCTATTTGACTGGGCTGTAGTAATGGCATTCTCGATACAGCCGCTGTTGCTGATGGAGATAGTGAAGTTGGCGCATAACAGGAGGACAATCAACAGGTAGGAATCAGCAAGTTGTCATTGCGAGGAGCTTTAGCGACGAAGCAATCTCATATTTGCAAGAGAGCTTCAAAATGCAGATACGGCTTGCCCTGCTGGTCTCAGATGTAGTTTGATTGGGAATAGCTTTATTAGCTTGTCATTCTGAGCGCAGCGAAACACTGAGTTGCGCTCAGGAGACGAGATTCTTCGTCGCCTCCGGCTCCTCAGAATGACAACGCTGGATAATATGCGACGATGACAACAAACACAGCAGACAGGGCTTTTTCAGCAGCCTGACTAAAAATCCCTCGGCACCTTGAGCATCCTGTCCAGCGCCGCCTTTGCCTTCTCCCTGATATCCTCTGACACGGTGACGATGTTCTTCATCTCGCGCAGGCTCTCTGCCACATCATCAAGGGTCGTGAGCTTCATATTGGGGCAGATGAGCGACCTTGAGGGCAGGACGAACCTCTTGTCCGGGTTCTCTTTCCTGAGCTTGTAGAGTATGCCCATCTCTGTGCCTATGATGAGGGTCTTTGCCTGTGTTGCTTTAGCGAACTTGTACATGCCGGATGTCGAGCAGACATGGTCTGCGAGCTTTACGACCTCAGGGCTGCACTCCGGGTGACAGACAAAGAGCGCGTCCTTGTTCTCTTCCCTGGCCTTTAACACCTCTTCCACCTTGAGCCTCTCGTGGGTCGGGCAGTAGCCGTCCCACCACTCCATCTTTTTCTTCGAACGCAAAGAGACATAATGCGAGAGGTTCCTGTCAGGGATCATGTAGACCCTGTCTTCTGGGAGAGAGTCCACGACCTTGACCGCGTTCGCGGACGTGCAGCAGATATCGCTCAGGGCCTTCACAGCCGCGCTGGTGTTTACGTAAGCCACGACAGGAACGCCCGGCCTCTTCTCTTTTTCCTTAACGAGGTCCTCTGGAGTTATCATGTCGGCCATGGGGCAGCCAGCGTCCATCCTGGGCAGTATGACCGTCTTTCGGGGCGAAAGTATCGCCGCGCTCTCTGCCATGAAGTGAACTCCGCAGAAGACGATTACCTTGGCTTCGCTCTCTGCAGCGGCCTGGCTCAGCGCCAGAGAGTCTCCGGTGATGTCGGCTGCCTCCTGCACCTCGTCCCTCTGGTAATTATGGGCGAGCATTATGGCATTGCGCTCCTTGAGGAGCGCCTTCACCTCTTCTTTAAGTGCAACTCTATCCTGCATGTCACCTCTTTAACAGAGCATAATGGCATTTATTACGTCCGGTATTATATGATATTATTCCAAAAACGCAAACCGTTAAGGGGCGACTACCCATGCCATTGAACGAGACTGAAAAGAAAGAGCTGTTAAAGGCCGCGCGCGCCTCGATAGAGGCGTGCGTAAATAAGAAACTGAAGATGCTAAACCCTGTCGTAGAGTCTGAGGCGCTGAAGAATGATGCTGGCGCTTTCGTCTCCATCCACAAGAACGGGCGGCTCCGGGGCTGCATCGGCGTCTTCGCATCAAAAGACCCGCTCTGGAAGACTGTTCAGGACATGGCAAAGTCAGCCGCCACGCAGGACCCACGCTTTGTCCCTGTCGAGGCCGAAGAGCTCCCGTCAATAGATATAGAGATCTCGGTCCTCTCGCCATCAAGAAAGATTACGGACGTAAACGAGATAGAGGTTGGCCGCCACGGCATATATATAATGCAGGGACGGAACAGGGGCGTGCTGCTCCCGCAGGTCGCGATAGACCACGGCTTTGACCGCGACGAGTTCCTCTCAGAGACCTGCATCAAGGCAGGCCTTGACCCCGAGGCATGGAGAAACGGGGCTGAGATTTATATTTTCGAGGCGGAGATATTCGGGGAGAGGGAGAGGGTTTAATACCTTACCAGTTATTTCAGCACTCATCGAGAAGCTCAAAAAAACGCTCTCTTGACATACAGGCGGTTCTCATATTGCTTTTGATGATATCGGGGCCGACATCAGGATATTTGGGGATTACGACGGGACGGGCCACGCCAGCCTTGACCATAACGATATGATCTCCGCTTTCTCTTTCCTTGCTGAAACCGTCTTTCTGGAATACACAGACCAGCTTTTTCCAGTGAAGGGCCGTCAGACGTGACAATGATTGTGTATGTCCTTTTTATGGACTATGTGGAACGGGATCGGGATATCAAGACTTTCAAAACGTGATGGAAAGGGTTTTCTCTTTAAAGGCATGGTCTTTGCCGCCACAAAGCCGCTCTCCTTTAATACCTCATCCAGGGTGCCTCTCTCAAAGCAGGATATGAAGAAGAGCATTAAGGCATCGACAAGATTGTCCAGGGCCTTCTTTTTGGTCTCCCCCTGCGAGCATATATCAAGGATTGGACAGCAGGACACATAGGTTTTGCCCTTTTTCTTGACAGTAGCCGGCACTTTCATCTTTATTGCGACTTGCATTTCCTCACCCCTCTGGTAAACCAATCATCCGATCAGATCAAGTATACCTCTAAAAACGCCATTTTTCCATGCCTATCACCATTTTTATCGTAAATACAAGGCTTTACCTTTAGGATTATTCACGTCTCACCCATTCTCAGCCGTGCACAAAGATTATGTGCTTAGAGTATGAATGAAGACAACACCCACTACTTTCAATATATTTTTTGATGTGCACCGGTTGCTATTATATGTCCTAAAAGCTCTTTTGTTTAAGTCAATTGAATGCTAAGCCCTGAATTCGGCCCGGGCGGTATCCCAAGAGCAGGCTCAACGCCCTGACTTGTTCGGAGATCGTTAAGAAGTTGCAAAGCATTAATTAGCGCTCCGAGTTTCTGTTCGGATTCTGGTCTCGGATTTTCAACATGCTTCGCACGATAAACCTGAACGGCCGCTTTTCCTTCCTCAATAGCCCGCAAGCAGACACCTCGACAATAAAATCGATTGAATTCCCCTTCCGCCAATGTGTCCGGTGCCGTTATTGGGACCTTTGCAGTAATCGGTCCTTTTGCAGCATTCCTCATCTCCTCGGTTTTCATCAATACATTTAAGCGAATCTGCTGTGCCAACCAAATTTCATCATGAGACTGGACTGCGGTTTTAAGCAAAGCCGGATATTGCATTCGGCCCAATTCATTGAAGCGACTGCTCATATAAAGCCGCGCATCGGCTATATCTTTATCAATTTCTTTAATCATTAACTCGCGGGTCTTCCCATCGAGGTTCGTTAGATTCCATGCCATTTTTTCCTCCTTTCAATGTTTATTTTTGTAGATGTCAGCAAGCAGTATACTCCAAAATCAAAAACAATTCTCAAAGTGAAACTCCGCCGACAGGAGTCGGCGGTTTCTTCTGCTACAAGCCTTCGGCTTGGATCCTTCGGACAGCCGCTCCATCACCAGGCAGGAGCCTGATGTTTTATGCGGCCAAATAAAGGTCCGCGGACCAGCCCTGACCAAGGGCGGACCATATATAATTATAGCTTAAAGGGGAGTCAAACGTGCTGGTTCGAACGGGAGATCAGGGGCGTCCGGCAAGCTCTGAGATGGCGCGCCTTATGTCCTGGATGGCAACCCCGGTTTCCATGCAGTAGCCGCGCGGCCTTTTGTTCACTATGGCGTAGACGGGAAGGGGGTAGGCGTCCTGAAGTCCGCTGGCGAGGTCCCTTTCGCAGGCGACGGCTATTACGGCCTGTGGCTGCTCCTCATATACCTTTCTGCGCGCTACAGTGCCGCCTGTGGAGATGAACAGGTTCACCCCGAACTCGTCAGAGAGCGAGACCAGCTCGCCTATCTCGCACTTGCCGCACCCCACGCAGTTGCGGACGTTCCTCGTCACCTTTATCTTGCAGTCGTCGAACTGTATGCAGTGGGGCATGAGGATGAGGAGCCTCTCTGGTTTGATCCTCCGGCCCATCATCGCCACCATCTGGTTGTTTATCTCTATGAAGGCCTGCTCTATCCTTATCTTGGGAATCTTCAAGAGCCCGCCTGCGATGGCCATCACGGGCAGGTAGAGCCTCATGATGAGCCATCTTAAAGAGGGCGAATAGAAAGGGACTCTGCCCTTCAAGGCCGCGTTAAGGATGAACGCGCCGCCTCCGAAAAAGGCGGCCGAGAGCGCGATTACGAACGCGCCGAGAAGCCACGGCAGGGCAGGGTGGATGCTGCGCAAGCCCACAGTTGGTATGTACCAGAAGAAGTAGCCTATTACGGAGACAGCGAAGGCCAGAATGAGGAGCAGGGTTATGAAGACGCCCTTTCCAGGCTTGTAGGCAACGCTCTCCGGGCTGCCGTGCCATTGTTGGCCTGAATCAGGCAAACCGCTCTCCTTTTGAAAGCCTGTATCCTTTTATGAAATCAGCCGCGCTCATGCGTTTCTTGTTCTCCGGCTGAAGCTCCGTTATCTCGAATACGCCCATGCCGCAGGCAACGAGTATGCCTTCTTTTGTGACTTCGATTATCGTGCCCGGCTCCGCGCCTGATTGAAACTCCGCGTCAGCGACCCGGCCTTTGTGGACCTTCAAAGTGCCCTTCCAGGCAGTGAACGCGCCCGGCCAGGGATAGAGGCCCCGGAGGTGGTTTTTGATATCGACCGCGCTTTTGCCCCAGTCTATCCTGCCGTCCTCTTTCTTGAGCATCGGCGCGTAGGTAGCCTTTGAATCGTCCTGGGGGGTCGGAGTTATCGAGCCTTCGATGAGCCTGTCTATTGTAACGCGAAGGAGATCAGCGCCTTTGGTTGAAAGCGTCTTGAAAAGGTCCTCGGCCGTGTCGTCCCCGCCAATGGGAACCCTTTCGCACAGGAGCACGTCTCCGGTGTCCATGCCCTCGTCCATGAGCATGGTGCAGTTGCCGGTCTCCTTCTCGCCGTTTATTATGGCCCGGTTTATGGGGGCGGCGCCCCTGTATTTCGGGAGCAGCGAGGCATGCAGGTTGACGCAGCCCCCGGGAGGGAGCGCGAGTATTGATCGGGGGAGTATCTTGCCATAGGCGACGACCACTATGACCTCTGGGGCGAGGACCTTCAATTGATGGATAAATGACTCGTCCCTGAGCTTTGTGGGTTCAAGGACGGGAATGGCTTTCGATGTGGCCAGCTCTTTTACGGGCGAGGGGACTGTATCGAGGCCCCTTCCCCTGGGCTTGTCAGGCTGGGTGACAACGGCAACGACATGATGGCCTTCGATGAGGGCGCGAAGAGACGGCGCCGCGAACAAAGGCGTGCCCATGAATACTATCCTTGCGGGGCGGCTGGTCAACTTAAAGCGCCTTCTCCTCGGCTTCGAGCGCCTTCTTTATCTTCCTCTTAATCATCTCCCTTTTGAGCCTTGAGAGCCTGTCGATGAAGAGGACGCCGTCGATATGGTCTATCTCGTGCTGGAGCGCTATCGCGAAGAGGCCCTCTGCGCTTACTTCAAAAGGCCTGCCTTCCCTGTCGAGCGCCCTTACCTTGAGCCTTGAGAAGCGCTCCACGTCAGCGGTGATGCCGGGCACGCTCAGGCAACCCTCTTCGTATATGGTCTGCCCCTCAGAGGAGACGATCTCCGGATTTACGAGGGCGATGAGGTTCCTCCCCTGTACGCGCTCCCCGTCACCATCGCCCGGAACGTCCAGCACGATGACGCGCTTGTCCACCCCGACCTGCACAGAGGCAAGGCCTATGCCCTTTGCCTTGTACATGGTCTCGGTCATGTCGTCTATGATTTTTTTTATCCCGTCATCCACCTTCTCGACAGGTACGGCCTTTGTCTTCAGGAATGGATCCGGGAATTTCAATATCTCTAATATCATGGTTCGTGAACAGGCCTCTGGTCTCCGGCCCTTTTTCTGATTATAACCTGAATGTCGGGGCCGAAGCCCCTTTGGATATGATAATACAAGGGCCAGCCCCTTGTAAAGATGGTAATAGGGCAAAAAAAGCCCGTACGCAAAGCGTACGGGCTTTTTATTGAGGGGAATGTGAAGGTACTACGCAGCCCTTCTGCCGCCGCGCTCCCTTTCCTCAGCGGAAACGCCTGCCGCAGTCCTCTCTTTAACGCGGCCTACCCAGCCGCCGAAGACTGCCGCAGCCGCCGTAAGAAGCAGCGCGAAGAAGCCCCAGAGCGAGGCCCTGGAGGCCGTATCAAGGGCTGTTTGGGCCATCTCGGGGGTGATTCCGGGCATCTCGCCTGCTATAATCGCGGCATTCCTGCCGATTATGCCTGCAAATGAGCTGATAAGCCCGCCAGCGGCCGTGGTCATGAGGTAAAAGGCCGTAAACGTAAAGAGCGCCCATACCACCAGGCCGTGAAGGCCGCTTTTGAACTTATCGGAAATGCTCGATATCCTGGCGCATACCCAGCCGCCCAGGAAGAGCGAAACCAGGCTCACCGCAAGGATATAGATGCCTGACCCGGTCCCTATGCCGCCGAAGCCCTCTGCGGTAACCGGGCTTATGATGCCGAAGCCTATGCCCATGCCCAGGAGCATCCACAGAAGCTGGTTGCCGAGGGCCACAAGCGTTCCGGCAAAAATGCCTCCCCAAGAGACTCTGTAGTACCATGGCTCATCCCTGTACATGCCGGGGGTACCGGTTTCGGAAATATATGCCATAACGAACCTCCTCTTTCCTTAAAACGCAGATGTAGCAAGTACTTACGCTATCCTAATATAAGTCTACATCAGGGCTTGGGGGGTGTCAATTTCAGGTACTTTGGCCGACGTTAAGCCACTGTGGCCGGATCCATGTCTATGGCGAGGTTGACAATGGTCTTTTGCGAGTTGAAATGGATCTTCAGGGCGCCTACAAGGGTGTGCAGGGCCTTTATTTCCCTTGCTTTCAGCAGTATCTGCCACCTGTGGCGGTTCTTAACCCTTTGCACAAGGGCCGGGGCAGGCCCAAGCGCAAAAATTTCATATTTTTTTATTTTTATTATCTTGTCAGCTGCCGCCTTGAGCTCGGAAGCGCCCTTGAGGACATCGGCCTCCCTGGCCCCGTCGAGCCTCAAGGTGCAGAGGCGTGAAAACGGCGGATAGAACAGCTCCTCCCTGGTCTCTATTTCTTTTTCGAAGAAAGAATCATAGTCATGGGCCACAATCGAATTGTAGCAGTAATGGCCCGGGTTCAGGGTCTGGATGACGACATGGCCGGGGTCTTGGCCCCTTCCGGCCCTGCCGGCTGCCTGGGTTATGAGCTGGAAGGTCCTCTCCGATGACCTGAAATCAGGGATGTTGAGCGAGGTATCTCCGGAGACTACGCCCACGAGCGTTACCCCTGGGAAGTGGTGCCCTTTCGAGGCCATCTGCGTGCCTATGAGCACATCGAGCCTCCTGGCTTCGACATCCTCTATTATCCTCCGCGCAGCGCCCTTGCCTGAGGCAGTGTCCCGGTCCATCCTCCCCACTCGGGCATCCGGGGCGATCTTTGCGACCTCCTCCTCAACCCTTTCAGTGCCAGCTCCGGGGGTGACGAGGTTAATGCCGTCGCACTCCGGGCAGAGATCTGGGGCAGGGATGGCGAGGTCGCAGTAATGGCATAGAAGCCTCCTCTTTCCCTTGTGCAGCGTGAGCGTAACCGAGCAGTTGAGGCACTCGAACTGGTGTCCGCAGTCCCTGCAAAGGAGAGAACTCGAAAATCCGCGCCTGTTAAGGAAAAGGAGTGCCTGAAGTCCAGAGCCGATAGTATCTTTTAGAAGGCCTGAGAGCCTCTCCGAGATGACTTCCTTAGAGCCCTTCATGTCGAGGACCTCTATGGTCGGCAGCGGCCTTGAATCGACCCTGTTCTTTATTATGAGCGGCTTGAGCTTGCCTGTCTGCGCGTTATGGAAGCTCTCGACGGAAGGCGTGGCAGAGCCCAGGACAACGGTTATGCCGAGGTGCTTTGCGAGCATCATGGCCGCGTCTCTGGCGTTGTACCTGACCCCGTCCTCCTGCTTGTAGGACGTCTCGTGCTCCTCGTCGACTATGATGAGCCCCAGGTCCTTTACCGGCGAGAAGAGCGCCGAGCGCGCTCCGACCACGATATCTGCCTCGCCGTTCAAGACCCTCGTCCACTCGTCTATGCGCTCGCCCTCGGAAAGGCCGCTGTGGCTTAGCGCGACCCTGCCAGGAAATAGCGCCCTCAAGTAGGCAGCGGGCCAGGGCGTGAGCGCTATTTCCGGCGCGAGTATGATGGCCTTTTTGCCGAGCCTTACCGCTTCCCCAAGGGCCTTCAGGTATACGAGGGTCTTGCCGCTGCCTGTTACTCCGTAGAGGAGGAACGGCGAGTAGCCGCCTTTATTCAACGCATCTTTGATCCCGTCTATAGCGGCCTTCTGTTCTGCGTTCGGCTCAAAGGGCGCTTCTTTTGGCGCTACCTCCGAAAAGGGGTCCCTCATGACCTGCCGTTCTTCTATACGGACGACGCCCTTTTCTTCGAGCCTCTTTATCGAGTCCCGCACCTCTCCGAGGGAAGCGCAGAGAGCGCCGAGCGATATTTCATCGTTGACCCTGGAGAGGTATTCGTATGCCTTCTCCTGGTTTGGCGAGTTTTTGAATACGGGTCTCTCGATTCCTGGGATGAGCCTTACGAACCGCTCTGTCCTTGTGCTGCCGCCGCCCAACAAGTCCTCTTCTTCAATCAGGAGCCCCTCTCTTTTGAGCCGCTCTATGGCGCTCAAGACCGGAGAGCCCCTGAACCGTTTTTTGAGGGCCGAAAGGGAGACGCCTTTTTTAGCCGATTCAAGGATATCCGACTCAAGGGGCTTTAGCGCACGCGTGGGCGTATCGCCAGCAGCCTTGAATAGTCTGGAGCTTTTCAGGTTCAAAGAGCCGGGGTGAGTTAGCGATAATACCTCGCCGAGCGGGGCAAAATAATACGAGGACATCCACCTGAAGAACTTGAGGCGGGCCTCGTCGAATATGGGCAAAGGGTCGAGTATGTCGGCTATCGGCTTTATTCCCTTTACGGCGGGGGGAGGGGAGGAAATGATGCCGACTATATAGCCTGTAACCAGCCTCTTGCCGAACGGCACAAGGGCCCGCTTGCCGACAGCGGCGTCCTTCGCAAGCTCTTCGGGTATGGCGTAGGTAAAGATGGTATCGAGCGGCAGCTCGACGGCTATTTCGGCAAAGACCTTCTTCATTCAGGGATTATACTACGAGAGGTGTTTATGGCTGGAAACAAATTATGCTTTACTGAAAATCAGGGATTTTTTCTGAGGTCAAGGAAGGGTGGAACTAAAAAGCGCGGCATATGTCGTGGTATATGTGAGCATTTTTATTTTCGCCCTGACGAGAGAAGGAAAATAACAATTTTCAGGGCTATTCGACCCACCCGGACTGGTCGTACTCATGCGGGGCCTGGTCCTCGAACCTGGTGTACTCGTTCATGAAGGTGAGCTTCGCGGCGCC
>Ga0209521_10000868_pt1 | contig 24032 bp, 30 predicted proteins | sample Rifsed19ft4_FD_184016 | JGI IMG/M metagenome (GOLD analysis project Ga0209521, IMG submission 184016) | Soil microbial communities from Rifle, Colorado, USA - sediment 19ft 4 (version 2) | ecosystem: Environmental > Terrestrial > Deep subsurface > Rock core/Sediment | place: Rifle, Colorado...
GCTTCCGGCGTCGTGTTGGCAACGTCCGCCCCGGTCGAGAAGCCGATTTCAACCACAAGAATGTCGCCTGTTACAGTGGTGTAGGACGCCGTGATCGCCGCAGCGTTGGAAAATGTCTTGTTCCTTAGGCCCGTCTGGAGCAGCTCAGTGTTGGTGCCATGGTTCGAGACGCTGAACAGAGTCGCGCGAATCGTTGTTGCGGTGCTGTTCCAGATCTGAACCGCGACGATTCCTTGCAGTACATCGTCACTGACAGCAAACTCTCTGGCGGTAAGGTTCATCGAAACCGTCGTCACACCCCCAGTAAACACTGTTCCAGCCGTGAGCGGCCAACTTATGTACTGGCGATCGATCTCATGGTTGTCGGCTGTGTCTTCGAGAAGCGTGACGGTCTGGCCGGCTGCATAAGTCCCCGCCGAGTTTGTGGTGATCAGCGTACCACGTTGAAGCTGCGTCACGTCTTCCCAGCCAACAATCGGCGACGGGACTGGAATCGGAGTCGCCCCAGTGTTGGGGAAGTAGAAGCGAGTCACTGCCTCTGCCCGCCCAGTCAGGACGGTCAGCAGCGCCAAAGCGAGAATCAATCGTTTCATGGTGTCACCGTCACAGTCGGGGTCGGCGTTGCACACGCCACCCTGTCGCTGTTCGTGCAAATTTCAGGGCCTAAGCAGACGCAAGGTGTAGCGGTAGGCGTTGGCGCGCAGTCATTACCACTGCACGGTACGCCGTCAACCGTCACCCCTGCCACAGCAGCCAGCGGTAGCAACAGCAGCGCGCATGCTAAAACCATACGCTTCACTACCACTCCTCCAACGCAATCTGCCCACGCACTGTGATCGCTGGCGCGCCAGTGCTCGTGCAGACGAGCCGAATCCCTGCCGTGGGCGGTAGCATGATGTCTGCCTCTGGAAGGTAAGCGAAGTTCTGCGCTCCGCTGAGCACACAACTCACGAGCACCGTGTCGAAGAGCACGCCCAGCGGTGACACGTACCATATCGTCACAGTCTGTGAAATCGGAGCGTCGGCGCGCAGTAGGATCATGTTCACTCTTCGGATCGTTGAGGGCGCAAGCTGGCCTGCCGCGATGACGTTCGTTCCCGCCACGAGCGGCGGCGTCTCGAAGCTGAACGCCCCCACTGAGAGGTCTCGTATCCCGTAGTATGTTCGTACACCGCCACGAAGTGACATATATTATCCTACGTGAACGCCAGCAGGAGGCCGGGGCACAATCGTGTCCTTCAAGCCTCTGTCGCCGATCAACTTGTACCCGATGGCGAACGCGACGCAGCCAGCGATAACCTTCCCGCTGTCGTAGTGCTCAGCGAGCCCTACGTCAACGAAGAACACGATGCCAGCAGCGAGACACGCTGTGCCCGCCAGGTACGTGCGGTAGCCAGTGAGCCACCTTTGCGCGACCAACTGTTCCAGGATGAACGCGCCGAGTCTCTTAGCGAATCTCTCCATGCTTGCTCCCTTCATCAAGTAGGTGTTGGTGTTGGTGTTGGTGTGAGCGTAGGTGTAGCACACAACGCTGGGTTTTCATAGGTACAGAGCGCCGGGAAGATGCAAGTGGCCGTGGTTGTAGGGGTAGGTGTAGGAGTTAGGGTAGGCGTGGGCGTGACCGTAGGTGTCCTCGTGACTGTGGACGTTGCGGTGCGTGTCGGGGTGGGCGTGAGCGTCGGCGTGGGTGTGACTGTGAGTGTGGGCGTGGACGTGAGCGTAGGTGTAGCGGTCGCAGCCGTGGTGGCTGTTGCTGTCTCGGTAGGCGTGGGCGTGGGGGTCAAGGTCGGGGTCGCTGTCTCGGTGGGTGTGGGTGTCAGTGTCTCGGTGGGCGTTGCGGTGAGCGTGGGCGTTGGCGTAAGCGTGACGGTGGGCGTGGGCGTAGGCCCTACCTCCAACTCAAGACCCATGTCCACGCCGCCGGTCCCCGTGCCCGCCGCCCCTGCGAGCGTCAACTTGAGGGCGTAACACAGCCCTGAGCTAGTCGAGATATTCACACCGTTCCAGCAGCAGCTTATAGGCCCGGTGGTGCTTGAGCACAACGCCGTGGCGGTCTGCCCTGCTGCCAACACATCTACGCACGTCTGCGTTGAAGAAGGCGCGGCTGTAGATTGAAGTAAGTCAAAGGCAATGTCGAAGGTAGGGGCGCCCACCTGTCCGTCCCGCAGGCGAACGCACCCACTCGCTTTCGTTGGTGCGTAGGGAACACGCCAGGCTGTTGCCTCTGAGCGCGAGCCAGGAGCGATGCAAAGTGTTGGGCCGCACTCAGCCGTAGCGGTTTGGTCTGTAGCGTTCACCCCTGCGAAAAAGCCCGCACCTGTCACGGGCGTGCTCGTGTCGGGGGAGCAATCAAGCACGATGTTCTGCCCGCCCGTGGACGCGGAGGCCCCTGTGCGAGTCAGGTGTGCTTGGATGCATCCGCCCGCTGGCGGGACAATGCTGGTGTCAAACGCAAAGGAGCAGTTGTTAGTCGTTGATGCAATCGTACATTCTGTCGCTGTTTCGGTATACGTGAGGTCAGTACACTTCTGCGCGGAAGTGAGCGCCCCTGTGGAATGGCGCACCGTAAGCGCAAAACTCTGGCCCGCCGCCGGTTGATTATCTATAGACGCAAACCCTTGGCAGCCGCCGAGCGTTCGGGGGACAGTGTGATAACCGCTGTTCGTGGTGTTCGCGGTGGCGCTGACAATGCCCGCGAACGTGTTAGCACCGATGTCAGTCGCGCTGTCCGTCTGGAAGGACATGATGCCGTCTGTGCCAGAGCCGGCGCAACGCAGGGAGTAACCATAAGCACCAGTCCCCGTGGCGGTGCCGGTCTCTGTCACTACAACCTGGAGGCAAGTGTTCGCCGCCGCATCCCCAGTCAGCGTTACGTTGGTGGGGCCGAGCGTCTTCTGCGTAGCACCGCTTATCGTGCCAACGTTTACTGTCTCGTAACTACCAAGGTTTGAGCGGCAGTCGGTCGTGGAGTTGAAGGTCGTATTCTCGTAGAGTAGGTCAACTGACCACGAATTGCCGGCGCCGGGCGCGGCGTTGAGCACGACCTCCACGTCGCAGTTCGAGAGCGCTTGGCTCGTCACCCAGAAGCTGCTCTCGTCGGTCTGCGTGAGCGAACACCCTCCCGTGAGTGCGCTCGTTGTTGCGCCGCCGCCGAGGTAGTGCGTCGCAGTACGCGAAACGTTACAGTGCCCGAAGAAGGCCGGGCCGCCATCAGCGAGCGCCCACGCGCGCACCGGTGCGGACGCGGGGAGGAGGAGGGCTACAAGGAGGCTGCCCGTGGTAAGACGCACATCTTACCTGAGAGCTGCTGGTCTTCTGAGGCGACTCAGTGCCGGCGGTGCTGGGTTCACATACCCGTAGGCCCGCCCCGAGGGGTCACGGCCACCAGCCTCCAGCCCGACGCCAAACCTTCTGACATCTTCACCAAAGGCTCGGGTTCGCTCCCCTGCGCCAACGTCGAACTGCCGACGCTCCTCGTTGAGTCGAGCTTGCGCTGTTGCAAGACCCGCAGCAACGCTCGCTGACAGCTGCCTGTACTGCGCGATGCTGATTTGGTCACGGTTGAACGCTTCGTCCAGCTCCGCCTGCGCGATGTTGGCTTGATTTACTTGCTGGTTGTAGCCTGCCAGCAACTCGGTGTGGGCTCCCTTCGCAACACCGTAGCCTTGCAGCGCCATCTCCTGAGCCCCACGCTGTGCTTCGTAGCCAGTCGTGGCGAGAGCTTCTTGGCGAGCGATGGCCGCCTGCTCGCCACGAGCACCAAAGCCTCCAGTGAAGCCGGCGCGTGAGGTTGCTTCGCGGGCGCCTCGGCGCTCCTCAGCAAGCGCAGCCCCAGTACGCTCCCCAGCGAGGCCCATCGCGGCCTTGTAGGCTGCCGTCTCTTGTGGAGCAGCATACTCAGAACGCCACTGCCTTGCCTCAGTACCTGCCTCTGCAAGACCTTCGCGGCTGGGAGCGCCGACTCTCGCGCGCGTGATGTTGGGGGTTCGCGTGCGTGAACCTAGTCCACTCGTGAGGGATTGATAGAGGCTAACAATGTCACTCTGGGCTCCGCCGCTCGTCATCCCACCCCTGTTAGGCGGCATGGGACCAGTAAGAGCAGGCGGCCCTCCAGCAGTAGACCTCGAACTTGAACGAGCAAAGGGGGTTGCCATCGCGTTTACCTCTCTGTATTATACACCGCCATGAGGGCGTCTGCAACCTCTGGGGGTGTGTTGACTACGATCGCCTTCTTGTTCACGCCGCCGTCGAAGTAGAAGCCTCCCACTGAGGGAGGGTTGACGTTGCTGCGCACGAGCGGCGCAGTGGTGCCCGCCGAGACATCTCCGAAGATCACCTGAATCTCATTGCCGCTGACGGGGAAGCTGAGGGTGAAGCTCGTGTTCGCGCCGTCGAAGGTCCCAATGACCGGGTTGTCCGTCACCAGGCGCGAACGAGCGACCACAGGCACCGCCTCGTTGACCAGCTTCGTTGCAGCGTGGGTGAGGGTGCGAATGTTCGCCCCCTTCTGCTTTCGCTCCTCATCGAGGTTCTGCCCCTGTTGACCAGCGAGGCGAAGCACCTCGTTCCGCGCGGCCCTGATAGTCTCACGAAGGGTGCTCATGTCTGCCTCGACTGCGGGATGCGCCTGCCAAGCAAGTCCCACAGTACCTGCCAATACTCGACTTCAATAGGCTCGTTTGCTCGATGCTCCAGAGTTACGATGAAGCTACCTCCCTTGACTGCGATCTTCGCTCGCATCCGCCGGCCTGACTTCATCTGCTTCGAGCGTGCGGTTGCGGCCTCATTCCCCCACTCAGATGCTGTCACCGTCCATTTCCCAGCGACGTTTGTGTTTGGGGGCTGGTTGTTCTGCCACTGGACTTCACGGATGCGCTTCAGACGAGCTGGAGCGTAGACATCAGCTTCATCCTCGGCCATTGATGTAGTATCTTCCTTGCTAGTCGGGATTGGTCCGAGGCGCACCATACGGCGTATTGAGCGGAAGACATTCCAGTTCCACTCGTCCTCATACCGCTTCCAGTCGAGGTAGTAGAGGCGGTCTACGATGGCAACGACGATCAAGTCGTCACCACGATCATCGTCAATCTGCGCCGCGTGTGTCACCGGCAAGTCGGACACCGACCAGGCGCCCTGTACGTTGCCAAGCTGCTCGTCTCCTGCTTCAGGAGACAAGTCCATTGAGTAGGTGAAGTTGGCCCAGCGGTTTGCAATCGCATCTGGGTTGGTGCGATCAATCCTAGACGGGATGACAGGAACATTGTCATCTTCAACGTAGTCTGCACAGTCGATGAAAGCCATCTTAGTCGCTTAAGGCCAGCATGAGCCGAGGGTGTTGGTTGGGTTATCAAGGAGCACTGATGGGAGCCAGTCTTTCAAGCATGACACGCGAACGTCGAAGGCACTGACCGGCAGCTCACAGCCAACAGTCATAGGAACGAAAATCTTCATGCGGACGATGTAGGTGAAGCCGTCTACCATGAAGTAGAAACCGGATGGGGGCCAGTTGACGCGGAGGGGATTCGCAGCGTCGAAGCGAGGGTGGATTCGGAAGAGGGTGACACCTGGGATGGTGTCGATGGAGTTCGTGTACTTCATGAAGAACCAACCGTCACCACACATCTGCTCCATCAGTGGTGAGAGGGTCCCCGTCCACTTTGTCAGGCCGCTGGTGATTGAGTCCCGCATGATCCGCATGGTTCGCGTAGCACCGTCATTGGGGCAGTACGGGATGACCTTCGCAAGGTCGTTAGGCCCGATGTCCGCAGGCGCTGTGCCAACGGTGCCAACCTCGACACGCAAAGCGATGATGCAGCCAGCAGCAATGTCGAGGAGCCCACCACGCAGGATGACTTCGAGGTTGTTGGTGTTGAAGCCATCAGGCGGGCCGGGGTAATCAGCCGTGTTGATGTAGGTCGTGCTCGGGCCATGAGGGAAGATCATTGCTGGGATGGTGATGCCGTCAGGGTAGATTTCCTCGAACGCGGTGATGAGGCCGGGGAATTTGAAAATGAAGTCGCCCCACACTTGTTGGAGGTACTCTACTACTGGGATCGTGCGTTGCGCCGGAATGGTAGACGAGAAGCCCCAGATATTCGAGTAGATGAGATGATAGGGATCGCACACGGGATCAGGAGGCTCAGGCGGCTCGGTGGCGGGTGCGATGTCCTCGGGGTCGAAGTAGGGGTCTTCTGGAGGATCACACGCTTCCTCGAAGTACCCGAGACTGTCAAGCACGTCGAGCATTTGGTCAAAGAACTCTGCGTCCTCGACGCTGAGCGAAGCGCGGAATGTAGTGATGGAGTCAGGATCGCAGAGGTCGAGGGGCGGAACGGGCGGCTCATCAGGATCAAAGTCAAGAATTGGCACCAAACACGCGGCTGGGTCATCAAGGCACAGCGAAGGCAAGCAAGGCTCGGGAACCTCAGCGCCTGTGGGGTCGCCGTTGTCATCAACCGCAACCCACACACCATCGATCTTTGCGAGCGCTGGGCAGCCAGCCACTTTGGGGATGGTTGGTGTGCAGAAGCCATAACACTGGACCACGGCGAAGCGCATCGAAGGTGCGCCGACAGCGCCTGGGTCCATCGTGATCCAGACCTTCGTGATGTCTTCGAGCACGGGGTTGAAACGAAGGTCGAAAATCTTAGCTTGGGTGCTCTCAGTGCCTGTGAAGGGATTGGTGAGTGATACGCGGCGGCGCCTAACCCATCCACCCGCAACTGTGTAGAGCCAAACATCGAGGAAGGGTACTTCGAGGCCGGTGTAGGTCGGGCGAATCTTGACTACGACTCCCTCGAAGAAGTGGGGGAAGCGGGCGAAGGTGATGAGGAGGCCCTCGGCATCAATCTCGTTCACGCCTGCGACAATGGGAGCGTCAAGCGGCTGCTCCAGAATAAGGAGCGTTGACTCAGCGAATCCGCCAACGACTGAGCCCGCTGGGTTCGTGTTATCATACAGCTCAGTCTCATCCAGTGTGTAGTTCTCTACACCGGAGAGCCCGCGACGGAGTATGCGCCCAGCGAGTGCCATTACAATTCTTCCCTCGCACTCTTCAACAACCGCATGAGCTTTGTCTGCGATGCCATCGTCGCGGTCGAGGGCTTCTTCATATGGACTTCGTGGAGCTTGATAGCTTCATCGAGGGTCGAGGCTACCTCGCTTATCTCCTTCATGTGCTCCTCACCAAGCGCCTTGTGTCTCATCCGTGCCCCCAAAATGTGAACGCCCGTCGCTTCCGATCGAAGCTCGCCGCTGCCCCGAGACTGAACTTCGCTGCGGCGTAGAGGTCGTCAATGGAGCTGGTGAGGCGTGTCGCCTCGACACCGCCAGAGGCAGAGGCAAAGCGGTCGATTCGATATATACCATCACGCGCAACGAACATCAGTTCGTTGTCAGTCTGGAGCACAGCGCCTGGCGCGTAGCAGCCGAGGCCGAGGTGGTGACCCCCGCCAGCAGCAAGTACAGGTACTGGACGGTAGGACTCGAAGCCTTCACCCACGATAGCCCATGTCGAGTTTTCCTTGAACACCAATAGCCACTCGTGAAAAGAGGCCATCGCGCGGATGATGTCACCGTCACCAGGAGCAATCGGAACGACGTTGGCGCGCGGCCAACCCTCTGGCACCATGAAGTCAGGGTCGATGTTGCTGAAGCGCACGAGTGAGGGCTCGTCGGTAAAGACGCCTGCGAGCTGCCCACGATGCTCCAGGAGTGAGCGAGCGGGCGCGGGCGGCGGGCGGTTGACGAGCCGCTCCGCTGGGTCGTTAGCCTGGAGTACGGCATCGCTGATGCTGATGGTCAGGGGCGAGCCGATGTCAGCCTCACCAGCGAAGAACACTTTCCCCTTCCCAATCTGCGTCATGTAGGCGCGCCACTTCGTCACCTGTGGGTCAAGCGTGGTTGGAGGATCAATCGTCACGCTGTAGGCGGTGGCGTTGGTGATCTCGAACTCAGGGCTCAAGTCACTCTCGTGCTGCCCAGAGTAGAGGGAGCGATAGACGAGGTGAGAACCTGCGGTGATGAGGCCAGCGCCGTAGGTGACATCGGGAGCTGTGATGGCGCTGGGCGTGTCGATGCCCATGCGTGAGAGAAGGGTGCCATCCCACTTGAGGTTCTGGTTGAGGGCATCGTAGATGAACGTAAGGTTAGCGCCACCGGAGAGCTGGAAGAAGTTGACGATGCTGGGGACGCTGCGCGTCTGCTCGGCTGCGGGCAGCCCTGTCATGGGGAGCAGGATCGGATCACCACCTTGAGGCCAGCGGTAGATGCCTGTGCCTGCGGCTACGAGCAGTTGGCGGACGCCTGCGCCGGTGATGTGGAAGCCAAGACCGCGCGAGGGGAAGCCGAGGGGCGCTCCACCCCACGGGCGGATGCCTGGGCGCGAGGTGATGACACCACCTCGAAACGAGACGTTCAGAGCTTCATCAACCCACCCTGCATCCCTCTTCTTTGGCGACTTCCGTTGCAGAATACCTCGGAAGAAGGAGTCCTGAGTCTGAGAGCCGCGAGGCACACAGGGCTCCTAGGGGGCGACCTTGGTGTTGAGGATCGAGCGCCCGCTGAAGGAGATGGTGATCTCCGCAGCAGCACCTGTGATGATCGCTGTGAGGCCACGGCTGAAGACAGCATCAATGAGGTGCTCATCCAGCTCAGTAAGACTCACCGTAGCAATCTCGGTCGTCGCGTCTGTCGTTCCTCCAGCAGCAACGTCGTAGAACTTCACCAGCGTTCCAGCGACGCCGCAGAGGACGCTGTGAAGCACGCCACCGCCGGCAGGCACAGGCGTGATCGTCTGCGCACCAACGCTTTTACACCACTGCCACTCGCCATTGTCGTAGTTGGGGAGCCGGTCAGTTGGTCCGTAGAGTTCTGATGCCATTGTTTCTCCTTCTCACCCTATAATATCCTCTAAATATCCGTCTACAACCTCGTCGTCGCGGGCTTGGCGCGGGCCGGCAGCGCTCCCAACTACGTCGAGGGAGTCGCTGAGGTCAGCCTGCGCTTGTGAGATGCTTGCTGCGTTCTCTTCCTTCTTCCGGGCGCGGTAGACGACGTAGTTCACAACGGCGTCGAGCATGAGCTGGTTGAAGCCTGAACCCTCGAAGGAGTCGGTGCTTGTGAGCTGAAGCGGCCCGTGGACGTACTCCATACGCACGTCAATTGGGCTCTGAAGCACAGGCTCGGGGAAGATCATGATGCGTGGCCCTTCCTCGCGGAACACGATTTCACACTCGTAGACCCCGCCACGCTCGGGGCCGATGGCCCGCATCCGCGTCCGCAGTCCCATGTTTGCGAGCTGGTTGAAGAGGAATTGCACCTCGCCGTTCACGTCGCCAGCATCAGCGCTGATGACAGGCTCGAAGACCCGAAGCTCGGCGAAGTCTGGGGGGAGCGACAGCTCCTTACGCCCAGCGAGGATGCGTACTTCTGCGGGGTCGTAGTCGCGCCCGTAGACTTTGATCTTCTCCGTCGCGTCAGAGCGGACGGTCCGCATGAAGTAGTTCTCACGCTCCTTCTTGACATGTGCCCACACGCGACGTAGACCTACGTTCATCCAGCGTGTCAGCTCAGTGTTGGACCAGAGGTTCGAGTCGTTGCCGGTGAGGTCGAGGGGCTCATCGAGAATCTCACGGACCTCGGTGAGCAGCTCAGCGACAGTGCGAACACCAGTGTCGCTCATGCGCCTACTCCTGTCGCGCTGCGTGGCACAGCGATACGTCGCTTCTCTTCCCACGCGAGGTCATCCCAGTGGTCGGAGAAGACATCCTCGGCGAGGGAGTGGAATTGAGCCTTGCGCTGATCGAGCCCACCATACCAGCGAGCGTCAAGCTCCTCAGTCAGAAGCTGAGCATCACGTCGTGGATCACCAGTGTCGTAGTAGCGGCGAACACTACCGCGCGCGAGGGCGTGAAGCAAGCGGTCGAGCTTGGGGAGGCCGCTGCGTGCAACGCCAGTGTTGAGCCACTCAGGGCCGATGCAGGGCGGATACGGCCAGAGGTAATCGTAGCCATCAAGCATGCGGTTGACGGTCTCGGGCTCAGTGACTTTGACCCCGTGCTTCCGCAGCTCTTGGATGTAGGTGGCGCAGCGGTCGAGGGAGCAGGCGCGGTGGATGCGCCGTTCCAGCAGCCATTGCTCCTCTACCTCCGACCAGCGGAGGCGAAGGAGCGGGTCAAACTGTCTCAGCGTCCACTCGTATCCACGAGGGAGCGTGAGCACGCTAACCTCGCGCGGGCGCGAGCGCCGCGTCAGGAACTGACTTCGCAGCCTCCGCGAACATTTCGTGTGCCCCGGACTTCTCGAAGCCTTCGTGGAAGTCTTCGTCAGTGCGAAGAATCTCACCCGACGCGACGCGCGCAGCACGCGACTGCGACGGCGCGATTCCGCGCATCTCACGCTGGTCTGGGTGGATGTTCATGATCTCAGCACGCAGGACGTGGCCGGCGTTGTCAGTCTTTGGCTCCAGCGCCTCGCGGAGCAGCGACTCCTTGCGGCCCAGCATCTCTTCGGTGAGCAGAGGCGGAAGCGGCTCGTCTTTCGAGAGGATGACGAGAGCACTCTCCTCGCGGTTCGTGGTTGGGTCTTCGAGCACGATCGTGCGCTTCCGCACATGCATGGCGATTGCTTGCGGCACCCAACGCTCTTCCTGTGGCTGCCACACCTCGTCGAGGCCGTCGAAGCGCGCCGTGATGACACGATCCGTGCGGTTGTAGACGCGCTCGGTGCGGAAGCGGTTTGGGTCTCTTCCTTCGTACATTGTATGTCCTCCCTTTCATTCTCCCTTCAAGAGATAGCTGCCGGAGAGGCGAAGGGAGGGTTCCTCCCCGGCAGCATGGTCCGCACGGTTGGGGCGTGCGGAGGGTTGGTTACGGACCGTCTACGATGATTTGGCACTCCACGACAATCAGAAGACCATCGAAGGTGTTGTCGGTGTTGGCCGCATCAGCCTTGACGTTCAAGGTCTCTCCACGAGACGCCTTGATTGAGAGGCCGCTGTTACGAACGCCGGTCTCGTCGGTGGTGAGCTGAGCGAGGGTGTCAAGAACCGTGGTGCCTCGCTCCAAAGTGAGGTCGAGGGCTGGGCCAGTGCCAGCCTCGTCGCAGTATGCAGCCTGGAACCCGGTGATGATGCAGTCCCAGGGAAGAACGAACACAGCAATCTCGTCCTTCGTCGCCTCCGTGCCCACGGCGCTGAGATGCCCCGCGAACACGGTGTACGGAACGACGAGTTGCTTACGCTGAAGGTCGCTGAACGACATGGTTTCTCCTTTACTGCTCGCTCACGAGCACCTTGACGACAGGGCGGTCCGCTGCGTCGAGGTTCGTTGAGTTGTCGGCCTTCTTCGCCGTCACCGTGAGGTTGGTGTCGAACTTCACACCAGCCGCGCGATCGGAGAAGATTACGGCTTCCAAGGTCTCCTTCTGCTCCACCGTAATGGCGAAACGGAGGACGGCGTTGTCGAAGAAGCTGACAACCGCGTCGTCGTTTGCCGCTGCGGGTGACTCCAAGCGGACGAAGAGCAATTTGCCGCTCCCGGTCTTGAGGGTCTGAGAGGTTTCGGAAACAGCGTTTGCCGGCTGCACCTTGCTCGGCTCTGCCAAGTCGCTGACGACCGGCGCGAGGTCGAGGTAGGCTTGGCGGAGAGCACGAAGCGCGTGCTGCCCGAGCCGGCCTGTCTTGTACGGTTCGGTCCCGAGGAGAGACTCGAATTTGCTTTGGATGCTCATTTGTTCTCTCCTTTCTATCTAACGTGGACGACGACGAGGTTCGTGCTGATGCCGTCGAGCCGAGCAGAAGCGTTGGCCTTCTCATTGGCGAAGTTGAGGAAGCATCTCCACATCGCCTCGAAGGTATCCTGGCCGGGCACACGAGAGAGGATTGCTCCATCCTCGTCTACCCACTCACCAGGCGTGTTCTCGTAGTTCACGAAGTACCGGGTGTCGCAGAAGAACATCGTCCCGAAAGGCGCGTCCTTATCGACCTTGATGACCGCCTCGCCGAACTTCATGTCGTCGTCGAGCAGGTTCCCCTTCCACCCCGCGTTGTGCATGTTCGCCCCGCCATCGCTCATATAAACGCGGTTGGCAGCAACGATCGCAGCATAGCTCCGGCGGACGCTGTGATGGCACCAGATTTCGCTGATGCGACCCTTGCCGAGCTGAGCGGCAACGTCCATCGCTTGCTGCATCTTGTCGGTCGAGAGGGCTCCGACGCCAGAGAAGACGGTGCTACGGGCAACGTCGTAAGTCGTGCGGTTGACCTGATGGTAGACGTTGACGTTGGTGCCGTCATCGATGTGGCCCGAGAGCCCCATCGGCTCACGGTTGTAGGAGGTGTCGGCAACGTCAGTGACGTTCAGGTTCGGGCAGCGGACGAGGATTGCGTTGTCAGGGGCCTGAGCCGCCGAAACAGCCTGATTCAGCGTAACCCGCTGACCATCGTTCGTGGTGCCGAAGCCGATTTGCGTGATCCGGCGAGTTGCGAGGAGCGTGGTGCCGTCAGCGCTGATGATGGCAACCTTCTGGTTCGGCTGAAGGAAGCGGGCGCCGTTGTCGTTGCCAGTGAAGCCACCAGGAGCATCCACAGTCAGCTCGGTTGTGTCGGCGCCAGCCCCGTCCACGAGGGCGAGGATGCCGCGACCATCACCGAAGATGATCCGGTTCATGTCGTCCGTGAAGTCTTCGCGCAGGCCGTCCATTTCCAGCGCGAGTGGACGCTTGTAGCTGCCGCGATTCGTCTTCGCCACCTTGATCGTGGCGGCGTCGATGTTGATGCGGCCATGTCCGTACTTCAGGTCCACCTTCATCTGAATGTGGGCTTGGTTTCCAGCCTCGGCCACAGGGCCTCGCGGCCTGCCGAACCCGAAGCCTTCGTTTCGTCCCACGCGAAGGGGAACGATGATGAAGTCTTTACCTTCCCACTGTTCCTTCTCCGCTTTGCTGAACGAGCGGTAGGCCCGCACGTCAGAGTTCAGCAAGTCAACCAGGTTGCCCCGGTACACTTGCTTGAGAATCGCATCTATAGCAGCAAGATCAGCCGGCATGTTCGTCTCCTTGGTTTGTTACCCTACCGCGACTCCGTAGTGGTCGAGGATGGCGTCTTGTCTCTTGCTTGCCCACGCCTTGAACTCCGTGTGCCACTGCGGTGAGCCGGTTGGGTGTTTGCTTGCGAAGGCTTCGTCTTCGTCCTTCATCGTCGGCGTGCCCCCAGAGGGTGCGCGCTTCAGCGTAGCTTCTCGACGTTCCTTCACTTTGGTGAGTGACTCGGCGCCCGCTGCCTGGAGGATTGGATTGAGGAGGTCAGTTGCGACTGTGTTGAAGACAGCCTTCACAGTCTGCTCCATCGTCTCCGGGTTCCAGTAGGCAGCGTTGGTTTCATCACTCGCGTTGATCTCGTCTCCGATGGCCCGCTTGAAGAGAGTGAGGGTGCGGCCTGTGACCTTGACCCCATGCTCTTCGAGCAGCCCCTGAATCACCTTGAGGCCCGAGTTGTTGTGCGCCTTTCGATAGAGCGCCTTCTCCTCCCGCAATTCGCGGATGTCCTCGAACAACCCTGGGTCGTCCTCTTCGAGGAGCTGACGCACCTCCATCTTGAGCGCTTCCCGCTTGTCGTCGCGGGTTGCTAAGCGCCGAGCCTCTTCCGCCTCCGCCCTGACTTGCTCCGCAGCGCTGTCGTACTCCTTCAAGCGCGAGAGGGCAGCTTTGACCTCAGCCGGGGTGGCGCCAAGGCCCTTCAGCTCTGCTTCGAGAGTAGTCGCGCGAGCGACTTCTCGATCGTATCGCTTGCGGCTGACGACTTTTTCGTGTTCACCGAGCTTTTTACCGGGCTCGTCACCGTCACTTTCGTCGTCACTCGCGTCGCTAGCGGCAGCATTGAGGTCTTTCTGCTCCTTCGAGGGAGTGCCTCCAGCATCGCCGGCTGGCTTCTGTGCATCTGATTCCGCATTGTCGCCTTCACCCCCAGCAACTTGTGGAATCAATCGGCCATCTGCGGTCTCGATGCACATCTGACCGCGATGCTCCCTTACGATGAACTTCTCGCCTGCCATGTTAGTCTCCTACCTTGTTATCCGGGGTGGTGCCCGGTGGAGTGCTACGTTGGCCCCCAAACAGCGTTTCACTGTTTAACATCAAATGGCGTTCTAGCAGAAGGGAAGGAGCGTGTCAAGTGTCGTTTTACTAGATGAAACCCGCCCGTTACTGGATGAACCTCCCCATACACGCGGATTGCTAGAGAGGGCGGCTTAGGAGAGGATGATAACGCGGAGCGTCAGGTCTGAAGTAGCATGGGTGTTCTTCGCCCGCACCAGTTTGATGACGCCAGCGGTGCCCGCGAAGGCGTCGCCAGCAGCGCCCACGGTGTAGTTGTAGCGCCCATCGTCGTCACCTAGCAAGAAGGGCCACCCTTCCTTGAGGGTCACGGAGCCTTGGCGGGCGTTGGCATCCCCTTCCTGGGTGGTCAGCTCAATCTCAATGTCGTCGCCGTCGAGTGCGAGAAGGATGAGGCCGGTGAAGGTGGTGGGGGCGAGCGGGGCCGTGTCGGTTGCGTCCCAGAGGGTGTAGGCCGTGCCAGCGGCGAGCACCAGCTCTGCATCTACCTTCTTCGTGTAGGCGAGGGCAACGGGGACGGAGGGCGAGCGAATCTCCATACCGTCGCTGGAGGTGAAATCGTAACGAAGGGTGAGCGTTGACATCAGTAGAACGCCTCCGGGCCGCGCTGCATCGTGGGTGGATAGACGCCAGAGCGGATGACAGCGAGCAAGCGGGTGCGCGCTGAGGCTTCAGCTTCATCGAGCCAGCCTCGTGCCGCACTACCTATACCAGCACCAGCAGCGGACCCAGGCATAGGTCCAGTGCCAAGGGTAGACTTTTGCACATCCTGGGGCATCCGCCCAGTCTGAGTAGCGACGGCTTGCTTTCGGAACTGGGCGCTCACGGGCATGGCCGCAGCGCCAGGCGCAGCCTGGAAGCGCCGCCCGAGGATTTTCTCAGCTTCCTCTATGGAAGGGAGGGAAGAGTCGTCCTCACCGAACGCCGGGCTGCCACCTCCGAGCGGATTGACGTAGCTGAACTTCCCTCCCCCCATCTCTTGCACGCTGCCGAAGAGGTTTTCGGCCCAGGCAGGTTGAGGTGAGCGAGGGGGCTGAGGTCCAGCCCCCTTTGCGCGCTCGCTAGCAGGATAGTTGTACATGGCCATCGGGTTACGGTGTCACCGTAGCCGTTGGGGTTGGAGTAGCGGTCTCAGTTGGAGTAGCAGTCTCCGTTGGGGTTGGAGTAACCGTGACAGTCGGTGTCGGAGTAGGCGTCGCAGTGGCTGTAGGAGTAGGCGTCACAGTGTTCGTCGCCTGCACACACCCAGTCCCGTCCACGACCGCTCGGTTTACACCTTCACAGGCGTAGATGCAGTCGTCGGTCGTGAGACCGTGGAGGCCAACGACGTTCGCACCGCAAGCTGGCGCTGGGTTCGCGCGGGGGATGCCAAGTAGCATCGTGTCAGGCTGAGGCGTCGAGGTTGCCTGAACAACGCCAGGGATGATGACATCAGCTTCCACGTAGTTGGGCAGGCTGCTACAGATTGCCAGCGCAACGAGGACGGCGCCGATGCCACAGGTGATGAGGTATTTGTTCATGTCACTTCCTTCCTTATGGGGTCGGCACCGCGCACGGTGCTCCGTCAATGATTACGCGGGACGCACCTTCGCAGGCATAGACGCAGGAGTCGAGGGTCGAGCCGTGGAGACCGAGGACGCCAGCAGCGCACGAGGGCGCAACCGCAGGGCGCGGGAGACCCATGAAAACGGTGTCGGGCTGCGGCGTTGCGGTGGCTTGGGGCAGCGGGCCTAGGTGGATCGTCTTCGTCTCACCAGAGCCGACGAGGATGAACAGGACCGCAGTGGCTACGACTACGAACCACCCGATGAGCAGAGGCGCGAGGCGCGAGGTCATGGCGCAGTCGTAGTAACGATGGGGCCGTCGCCGTTCTCGTTGGGGTAGATGAAGCAGTCCACACCATTCGTGTTCTTCAACACGATGGCGGTGATGTTCTCATCATTCACCCCGCGCACAACGCGGAAGGCTTTGCCCTTCTCATCGCCCCAAACGAGGTTGATCGGGGACGCTGGGCTGTGGCGAGGGATGCTCGCACGACCAACCTGCTCCGCGAAATCGTCGTTGTTGATGACTGTGACTGCCATGATCTTCTCCTTTTCAGTCTGCGAACGCTTTGTGACGTTTCTTAGAGCCCTTCCCTGGGCGATTCATTCCCTTTTTGTTGGCGGTGGCGTAGAAGACTCTCTTCGCACGCTTGCCGTACTTCTTGCGCATCGAGCCCATCACCTCTTCCCCGTGGCCTTTGAAGTAGTTCTCGACTGGCATGTCGCCTCCTATACCTTTTCTAAAACGCTGTGTCAAGCCGCCATTCCACTTTCCGCTTCCTGCTGCTGCCGCTGCGCGCGGCCCTGAGCCCCTCGGCCCTGCCCACTGGCAGCCTCGTTCCCCTGGCCCTTCTGGTCGCCAGTAGCCTCGCCACCCTGCGTTGCCTCAGCGCCACCGCCGCCTGTGCCCTCCGCCTGCATCACCATCGCCTGAATATGAGGCACGAAGTGGCCTCGACGGAACATATCCTTCACCGCCTCAGGAAGGGTGCGGAACTCGTCTGTCAACTGCCACAGCCTGTGCTTTGCCCAGTGCATCGGGTGATTGTCGAGGAGCATGTCTATCACCACGGGCCAGGGGGGGAGTTGCTCGATTGGCACCTGAAGCTCGCCCTCGGGTGAGAAGAAGGTGCGGGCGTACTGGATGACCTGAGCATGCTCCTGAGCAATCTGGTTGTCGTCCGCGTTGGCCTCGTTCATGAACTCATGGGCCTCCATGAGGCGGAGGATTTGAAGGCGGACAGCGGGATCAGCGATGTCCACGAGGCCGAGCTGCACGAGCTTCTCCGCGTTGGCTTGCTTCTGAAGGATCGTCTTGGGCCGAGACGAGCCAGCCTCAGCGCGGATGTCCACGTTGCCCATGAGGTCAGCGGAGCGCAACGCTTGAAGCTGCCACCGGCTCTGTTCACCCTTGATCGCGTAGTAGGTGGTCGGCGGCGCGAACAGCCTGAAGACCATGAACATGTGCCGGGCGAGGCGCTGGTATGACTGCTCGTGCCCACGATAGAGGGCGGCGAAGCGGCTCTGGGCGCGCTCACGCAGGATGTTCATGGCGAAGCCAGCGTCTACGCGGCCAGGCGCATCGCCTTGAAAGACCTCGTTGATGCCCGTGATGCGGAGCATCTCGTTGTCAATCTCAGCGAAGCGTTGCGAGTAAGAAGGATTGACGTTCTGCCCCTCGATGCGGTGTGGTTCGCCAATCGCTTTGTTGAAGCGGACGACGCCACCCTCAGCGCTGGGGGGCGTGCGTGTGTCGGAGCCTTCGGGGATGGCCCACACGCCGTTCGCCATGCGGGCAAACGCCAACTCCATCGCGCTCTGAAGACGATTGCGTGCCCGCTGGAGCGTCTTCAAGTGGTCCATCGGCCCGGTGGCGTAGTGGCAGTTGGGGACCTCATCGTACTTCCAGTGGGTGAGGGGGATGATCTCACGGCCACGCTCAGTCGGCGTGCCATCGTGGAAGGGATATGGGGCGCGCTGCTCAAGCACCTCGGAGTCGATGAGGCGCCCAAGCACTCCCTTTGGGTACTCCTTGCAAGAGAGGATGTGGATGTCATCAACAATCTCAAGCCCCTGGAACCGCAGGCCGCCGAGCACGGCGCCCCGGTTCGCCATGAGCCCGCCACCGCCACCAGCGCTCAGGCGCATGATGGACATGAGGTAGCTGAGGCCCTGATCCTTCGGTGGGGAGTAGTCGCCCTCGTAGCGCTTACGCATCTTCGGATAGGTGTTCTTCACCCACTCCACTGGCTTCAGGCGCCTGATGAGGACGATGGTGTGGTCTTCTTGGCGCTTGATAGCGGGGTCAACCCAAACCTCGAAGGGCGAGAGCGACTCGCACACGAGCTGGCCTTCGGCGGCAAACTCGCCCTGGTCCTCGCTCTGCTCCAGTGGCACCTTGTCAACGGGGCAGATACCGCCAGTCTTCATCGCCTCTTCGGGCTTGAAGATGTGGGTTGGATCGGCGGGACATATCCAGTACCCCACGAATCGGCGCCGGCCACCATCAGCGTCGTGGTCGAGTAGAAAGTACCAGTTGTTGTAAACGACGACGGCGGGCGCGGCTTCCAGCCGCCGCGAGTCGAGGTCGATTGTCTCTGCGCAGTAGTCGATGACGAGGTTCGCAGCCTCAGCGGTGAGGCGGTCGATGTCCTTGTCGCTGCTGGGAGCGAAGGTGAGCACTGGGTCGAGGGCGGTTAGCTCAGCGCCTACGGTGTCGAGCGTGGGCTTCACCATATTGGTGACGGGTGTGGGCGTGCCCTTGCGGAAGTTGGAAGCGACGAAGGAACCACGCGTCGCGCGCGAGGGCTCAACCCATTGGTGCCCAAGATAGTAGAGCATGTTCTCGTAGAAGTTCATCAGCTTCTCCACCCTCACGTCTTTGATGCGGTCGGTGAAGCTGTTGCGCTTGTCGATGAGCTTCTTGTCTGCTGCTGACATGGAATCTGGCATTAGGCGTATTCTCCACGAGCTTCATCTTCGGAGGCGAAGGTAGCTTCTGGGTCGTCGTAGGTGCGGGTGCGGAACATCTCAGAAGCTTCCGCCTCAGCGGTCTTGATGGTGGCGAGCTGTTTCTGTTCCTGCTCATCATCGAAGCGAGCTGAGGCCATGCTGATCGCCCGGCGTCCGCCTTGGTTCAAGAGCAGCTCGTCAGCAGCGATGTTGGCGCGGTCGAGCTGATCGTCGAAGCGACGTTCGAGCTTCGCGTAAGCTTCGCGCGCTGCTTGCAGCTCAGTGCGCAACGCTTCCATTGAGGTGACGTGCTCTTCACGCACGGCGTCCATGAGTTGCCAAGCATCGTGGCATCCTGCTTGGTAACCACGCTCGTAGGCTCTAAACATACTCGTACTCCTCCCCTATAGATTTGTCTTGCAGGAACCAGTCTCCATCGAGGCCGAGAGCGATAGCTTCCTTCTCACGCTCACGAGTCCGCCACGTCCGCTGGCTTCCAAAGTCGAGCTTTAGCATGTCGTTCTCGAACTCGCTACGGGTGTCGCGTAGGCGCGGGGTGTCGCCGGGCGCGAAGACGATGTGGGGGTAGGTGGCGGCGCCGAGCGCGTTCGAGGCATCATCATACTCAGCGTTAGGAAAGTCTTCCAGCTCCTCTTCGAGGATGGCGGTACCTTCGTTCACGTCGAGGGAGCCTTGGAGGTGGCGGATCATGCCGTTGGAATACCGGGACTGGAGGGCCTTGATGAGTTCTTCCTTCTTGTCAGCGCCACCCGGCCACTCGACTAGCGTAAACGGCTTCTTGCCCGCCCTGAACCTCTCGCGGAAGACGTTGAAGAAGACAACCTGAGCTGAGCGCGTTTCGATCGCCATCCACTTCGCAGGCCAAATGTCCATGAGGGCGAAGCTTTCGTCAACGAAGCGATCCACGCTCCATCGCTTACGATACACTCGTAGCACATACCAAGTGTTGTCAGGAGACACGCCGAGCACGATAACCCCACAGTAGTCCACCTTCTTTCGGATGTTCCCGTCTGCGGTGCGCGTCCCAGGTTGGCGGCCCGTGTTTGGGTCAACCAACACGAAGATATTGCAGTCAGCGAGCTTGACCTTCCGTTCTTCCTTTCCATCGAGGTCAAGGTCCACGAGGTAGTCGCCGACACGACGCGCGTAGCGGAACCAGCTCCGCTTGAATCCTAGCTTCTCCTCGTCGCGCGGATTGTTCTCCATCTGGCAGTTTGCACTTGCCAGACCCCAAACTACATAGTTTCCCGTTCCTGTTTGGAGGGCGTATACTTGCTCCTCATAGAGTGGTTCGATTGACGTAACGCGCTCATAATTCGTTGCGAGCCACGCAGCGGCTTCTTTATCAAAAGGAGGTGTTCCTGAGTCTACGACACGAGTGACTTGCGAGTTCACACGGGCTGGGGCGTATCCATTCTTCTTCCCGCGCAGCCAGCGGTGGTCTGGCGTACAGCGCAGTGCGGCGCCAGAGGAGAGCACGACACGCTGCAACATCGCCCGATGAGATTGTGTCTTTTCAACGACGGTCTCAACGAGGCGCCGTCTCATTCCTTTCCCACTGACCCACCCAAGCACCTTGTCTCCCGGCTTTACATCACGAATAGGCTTCTCTGTCCAGTCTGCCATTAGCACTGGTGCCTCACCAGGGTTGCACGAGAAGAAGTAAGGGTTTGACTTCTTGAGCATGAGCGCTTTCTTCACGTCGAAGTGTGAGAAGATGAGGTTCTCCTTCACGTACTCCTTTGAAGGACGCCCATCCTTCTCACACCAGGTGCGGAGCGCTACCAAGATGTTGGGGTCGAGGTCTTCCATCTTCGAGTAGGGGTCGAAGAAGGCCCACCGCGTGCCCGCGACTCGACGCTGCCCCTCTGCGAGCGACGAGTACATCGTCGTGAGGTTGTCCACGGAGCTGCAAACCTTGTCCATTTGTGAACGGCTCAGCTCGTCACCAACCACGTCATCGACGAACTGCCAGGTGAAGTGAGCGAGGGTGATCGTCGAGCCGACGCCCGAAGCGCGAATAGACGGATCGGTGAAGTTGCCCGACCGCTTCACCGTGAGCATGTCCTCAGTCCACTTCTTCTTCACGCGGTCGCTGGGTGTCAGGCGGTCTCCGTAACAGGCGTGGAAGAGTGGCGCGTACTGGCCTTGGCCTTCCAGCAACTGCTTGATCGGAGTCATGAGCAGCGTCGCACCTGTGAAGTTAGCGGAGTAGATGAGGATGCGCTCTTCGGGGTCGCGCACGAGAACCCACGTCGCCATCCCCTGCGTCAGCAGCGTGGACTTGAGGCTGGCGCGGGGCATGAGCCCCATCCGCTCTGCCCCGTAGACGATGCCGTTTTCACGGTCGCCGTTCGGCCTCTGCCAAGCCCACGAGAGGTTTACGTGGAGAGGCGCCTCCAGCCAGGAGCCCTCCGCTCCAGCGTTGAATCCACAGATGTACTTGGTGAAGAAGTAGAGGTCGCGGAGGCCGCGCTCACGGTGGTAAGTCACGAAGTCGTCGTCAGAGAGAATCTGGTTCCGTGGGCGGCCTGAGCGCCTCCACTCAACCATCTTTCCGTGCAGTGGGCGCAGCTCGTCGGTCATCCAGAACTGGTACGGTGGAGGCGGCGGCACGATGAGGTAGTTTGAAGCGTGACGGTCTCGGCGGCTACGCATCAGCGCTCCTCCGCTGGTACTCGCACTCGCGGCACGTCCACGCATACTGCCCTGCATGGTGGCGCAGCGCCCCTGAGCTGAGTTTATACATGCGAATTTTGCACGCCTCGCACCAGAAAAGCCCGTAGCGCAGTCTCAAGTCGAGAGTCGAACGATTCAGTAGCTTTCTCGCGGCGCACGAAGCGATGAACCGCAGTACGCACGCCACCAACGTTAGGACGCGCACGGCTCCTCCTCACACGCATCCGTGAGAGTGGAGTGGAAGGGCGTTTCACTCTGGGTCGCGGGGGAAGCGGCGGGTGTTTTGCCCGCGTCACGCATCTTCTCCAAGCTCCGTGTATTCGGCGTCGAGGGCTTCAGGCGTGAGCAACGCTCGGGCGCGGCCCTCAGCGGTCTTCTCTTCGTCGTCGAGGATGCTTCCCAGAACTCGATCCTTCATCTGAATGTTGATGTTCACGACCCGCGCACCAGCCCCTCGCGGCTGGTTCCATCCACGGGTCTTGATGATCTCGCCGGTCGCCCACATTGCCAGCCCTGGGTCAACCCACTCGCTCACCGGCTCGCCAGTCTCGGGGTGCCGCTTCTCCTCGCGCCTGAAGGCGTCGCGGAGGAACGTGATCGCGTGTGGCCCCAGGCTCTCAATCTCATCACGCTCAGCGGCTTCCCGCTCAGCTCGCGCCTTGTCACCCGGCGTGTGCTCCTTCTCGGCGAGCCAGTGGAGTGCTGCGGTGCAGATACCACGCGCCGCGAACCCTAGAACGCTGTTCTCAGTCAGGCCGAGGGTACGCGCCAGCGCTCGCATGCTCATCCCCTGCGCCCGCGCCTCCCTGATTGCCTTCGCCAGCGTCAACCGCTGTCGGTCCGCAGGGGTGAGCGCACCCTGCATGAGCCGCCGCTTGAAGGCGATGACTGAGTTCCCTTCCTTGCGCTCTGCACCAGCCATAGCACCCCCCTGTATCACAGACGAACGCTGTTTGGAAGCCCCCTGCACACGACTTTCGCCAGATGTTCGCTCACGCCACCTACGCAAAGCGGCGTGCAGCGGTGCTGCTGCGCCTCAGCACCATCAAAATGCAGCAAATCCACACACTTACCCCTGAAATCCCCTGGATGAGCGCGGATTCGGCAGGCACCATATACTCGCACAAGGGGGCACCCTAGGGGGCCATGTCACTTAGCATGACATCTCACATGACGATGATGCTAAACCTGATATGAACTCGTATATGATTGAGTATATGATTGAGCCAGCATGTTTGCATAGGTCTTCGTATGAGTCTTCGCTTGTCATACATTTTGTATTACATTTTGTCATACATTTTGTCATACATTTCATTTTGTAATACAAACGAACGCATGTAGTATGGTGTGTCACGCTGTATCACGCCGTGATTCGCACCCTTGGCACGCCTCTTGCACACCTATCATGATGGAGCGAGTCGAGCGGAGCGGCAGCGGGGTCGAGCGAGGCGGCACGATATTGCCGTTCGGCACGAAAGCAGTGAGCGGCTGGCAATCACCTGAGGATTCGTGTGGTTAGCTCGGCAAGCACATGCGGTTCGCCATCGCATCCGCCGCGTTTACGGCGGTTTTGCGACGCGGCAAGAATCATGCCAAGGCCGCGGTTGCTGCGTTCTCGGTTGGCATGCGATTCGCTTGACCGCCGATCGAGCATCGGCACCGCGAATCGGCGAGACTGACTACGTGGTCCGCAGCTAGACTGCGGCACGTACAGACCCCAGGCTCGCGGACCGATGCTCAATGCCTGTAAGGCCTTAGCGAAAGCAAGGCGTGGCGTGGTTGGAGGCTAGCATGTTGCAGATAGCATTCGTGAAAGACGAGAAGGCAGTGGCGAGCTTAGACGCTGACCAGAAGGCATTCAAGAGCGGGAGCATCGGCTACTGGGCTGGGGGCAAGGTGAACCTGAACGGCAAGCGTTACCAGGTTTCATGCAGCATCGTCGAGGTGGGGTCAAAGCCCAAGGCCGAGTAACGGCTAGGTCGCCAGCCGCAGAGCCTCCAAGCGAGGCTCTGCAACGGGCGGGCTAGCTGCTAGACTCAGGAAGGAGCACATATGGACCGTTGTGAGTGTTCAGACCCTGGATGCCCAGTGCATCCTCAGCGTAGTCACTGTCAACTCACTGTAGCTCGCCTTCTCTTCCGCATCGACATGCAGGATGAAACAGGCACCCTGTTTTGCGATGGGTGTGCTGAGGACGCTTGGAGCAGTGGATTGTTCAACACTACCGTTCCAGGCCAGGCTAGTAGATGGGAGGATAACATATGACGCTTCTTGTGATGCTCGCTCTTGTGCTGTTGCTGCTAGCGTTCGCAGCGAAGTACAAGGCAGACCTCTACTTGCTGTAGGGCTCAGTGACGCCGGCCTTGGCAACAGGGTCGGCACCATTTTGCCTTCTGACGTGACATCTATCATGCGTAAGGTCAACCATGCGTCAAACGCTCACAATCGGCGCCTAAGCGACGATCGAGCGGAACGTAGGCCGGCGCCTACACCGGAACGAGAAAACTCGGCAGACGGGCAGCACGGCGCAGCGCGCGGCATCGCCGGCTCCGGCGCGACCGACGCTCGACCGCGGCGGGAGCCGGTCACCACGCCCACCGGGCCGGGCCGGGTGATCTCCGCGGGCATGATCCCGATCCGGCATCGCCCAGGCGTGACCACCCCGGGGCAGTTGGGGCCGATCAGCCGGGTGCGGCTCCCGCGCAGGGCGCACTTCGCCCGGAG
>Ga0209521_10000870_pt1 | contig 24023 bp, 24 predicted proteins | sample Rifsed19ft4_FD_184016 | JGI IMG/M metagenome (GOLD analysis project Ga0209521, IMG submission 184016) | Soil microbial communities from Rifle, Colorado, USA - sediment 19ft 4 (version 2) | ecosystem: Environmental > Terrestrial > Deep subsurface > Rock core/Sediment | place: Rifle, Colorado...
CTGCATTATGAAGAGAATTTAATATTTTGAAAAATAAACTACTTTTTCTTTTCACGAGATATCTTTTCCAGTTTTATTATATTTCTTTTAACCTGGCTATATAATTTTTGAATCTTTCTTCTTTCCTGTATAGTATCCTCAAGCTTGGAAATTTCATCTTTATCTAATTTTCCTAAATATTTAAAAATATTTTTTTTATTATCCCTATAATTTAGATAATAATAAATATGCCCCTTTATTCTCTTTTTTATCAGGCTACCTTTTAGATACTTCTTTAATTTATTCTCATAATTTTTTTTAAGGTTTATTAGTCTTCTTAGCTCTTCTTTTAAGATCCCATTTAAAACTTCCATATTTCTCACCAATTTTACCAGGCAATCTATTATTTTTAAGATACTGTCTGGTAATTTTTGCCTGGTTACCAGACAATTATTAATTTATTATCATATGTCTGGTAACTAATGTCAATATGTGGAACTATATATCCTATCTGTCTCCGGGTGAGACTATTAGGGATCTTGTATTTACATTAATACTATTCAGGATCATCCAAAAAATTCAGCTATGATTTTACCAACCTTCTATCAAATATTTTACCTGCTCCGAGTCTTCAAAATAAGGAAAGTTTTAACTAAAGATATTGTAGGTGTTATTAGAACCTAAAATTTAGAAGTTTATCCTAAATTATCTTGACAAAAAAAATTATTTAGTTAAGATACTAATTTGATTAGTAGCTTAACTAATTTCTAAAGTAATTGATTTAAATCGTAATTTTATGAATTTATATGAACGATAGAAGAAAATTGATTGAAAGAATTCTCGAGAATATCCATACAATAAAGCATGAGATTGCTTCAGAGATCCACCTCTTTTCTCCTGATATACAAATCACACATTCGCAGTGGCTGGTCTTACATCTTGTAAAAAGAAACGTAACCATAAACATCAAGGATCTTGCCAATCTGCTTGATACCACGAGCAGTGCGGTTACGCAAATTGTTGATGGCCTGGTAAATAAAGGCCTGCTCCTGAGAAAAAGAAATTCCGATGACCGCCGTACTTTGAAAATAGAATTATCCGAGAAATTTAAGAATCAATTTGATTCAATAAAAAATAAAAGTTTTAAGACATTATCTTTGATATTTAGTGTTCTGGATGATGATGAGCTTTTAAAATATTGCGAACTTAACGATAAAATTGCAAGTAAGATATTGCTCAAGGAACAGATTGAAAAGAGAAAAAATAAATGATCCGACTGGCCAGATACCTTAAACCTTTCACTCTTATGATTTTGATTGCTATTGTCCTGTTGTTTGTTCAGGGAATAGCTGACCTCTCGCTTCCGGACTATATGTCGAATATAGTAAATAATGGCATTCAGCAGGGCGGCATAGAAAATGCCGTGCCGGAAGCAATCCGTCTGAGTGAAATGAAAAAACTTACCATATTTATGAGTTCAGATGACAAAGCAGAGGTAATGAAGAATTACAAACTTATTGCTTTTACCTCTTCTGACTATGATAAATATTTAGAGAATTATCCGCAGCTCAGAGAAGGGGCTATTTATGTACTAAATAAGATTGATCAGAAAGAAACGGGTAAGATTAATCCTTTGATGGGAAAAGCATTTCTTGCTGTCTCGGCTATCGAACAGATTATAACGGATCCATCCAGGGCGTCAGCTACTGGTGATGAGTTGGGCCTTGATTTTACAAAGATTCCGGAAGGTACGACATCGGACCAGATTTTTAATATGCTTGCAAATTTACCTGACGATCAGCTTTTAAAGATCCATACCGCTATTGATAAGCAATTTGAGGCGCTAGGTGACAAAATGGTAACACAAATGGCTGTTGGATCCGTAAAAGCAGAGTACTCCGCCCTCGGCATGGATACAGATAAGATTCAAAGTAATTATATCTGGTATACGGGACTATTAATGCTTCTTTTATCCCTTTTATCAGCAGCTTCTACAGTTGCAGTTGGATACCTTTCTGCAAGAACAGCAGCCGGGCTGTCAAGGAACCTGCGTAAAAAGGTGTTTAATAAAGTTGAAAATTTTTCAAATGCTGAGTTTGATAAATTTTCTACTGCCTCACTTATTACAAGATCAACCAATGATATTACCCAGATTCAAATGCTTATAATAATATTAATAAGAATTGTCTTCTATGCACCCATTCTGGGTATCGGGGGAATAATACTTGCGCTTGATAAAAGCACATCAATGTCCTGGATTATCGCTGTTGCCATTGTTACTCTGGTCTCTCTTATAATTGTGGTATTCTCTATAGCTTTACCAAAATTTAAAATTATTCAGAACCTTATCGATCGTCTGAGCCTTATAACACGTGAAAATCTCTCGGGTATGATGGTAATAAGAGCTTTTAATAAACAGAAATTTGAAGAAGATCGATTTGACAGGGCCAACATTGACCTTACAAAAACAAATTTATTTATAAATCGTGTGATGGTTGTAATGATGCCGGTCATGATGCTTGTAATGAACGGGCTGTCCCTGCTGATTATCTGGGTAGGTGCACATCAGGTGGCACAATCCAAAATGCAGGTTGGTGATATGATGGCATTTTTACAGTATGCGATATTGATTGTTATGGCCTTCCTAATGATGTCTATAATGTTCATAATGATACCGAGAGCTTCGGTTTCTGCCGGCCGTGTTGCCGATGTACTGGAAACTGAAGCTATTATTCGGGATCCCCAAAATGCAAAGCATTTTAGCGGCTCCGGTTTTGGAGCAATTGAGTTCAGAAATGTTTCATTCAGATATCCGGGGGCAGACGAAGATGTTCTGCATGATATAAGCTTTTCAACAAAACCAGGACAAACAACGGCTTTTATTGGACCTACTGGTTCAGGAAAATCGACACTTGTTAACCTTATCCTGCGTTTTTATGATGTCAGCAAGGGAAAAATACTCGTTGATGGTATTGATATAAGGGAAGTCAAACAACATGATTTGCGGGATAAGATTGGGTATGTACCTCAGAAAAGCATACTCTTCAGCGGCACCATCGAAAGCAATCTGCGATACGCAGATGAAAATGCAAGTGAAGAGAAGTTAAGAACAGCTGCAGAGGTGGCGCAGGCAGCGGAATTCATAAGCGAAAAGCCTGATGGTTTCGAATCGGAAATTTCACAGGGTGGAAAAAATGTATCAGGCGGTCAAAATCAAAGGCTTTCAATTGCCCGTGCACTTGTCAAAAATCCTGAAATTCTTATTTTGGATGATTGTTTTTCTGCACTTGACTTCAAAACAGATTCAGCACTCCGTAAGGCACTCAAATCCTACTCGGGACAAAGTACGATCCTTATTATTGCCCAGCGTGTGGGAACTGTTATGACTGCTGAACAAATCGTTGTTCTTGATGATGGCAAAATTGCAGGTAAAGGCACACACAGGGAGCTGATGAAGAGTTGTGATACTTACCGCGAAATTGCCCTGTCACAGCTCAGCAAGGAGGAATTGGTATGAGTGAAGAGAAGAGCAGAAATTCTGAAAAAAAATCTATAAGAGGTCCTGTAGGCTTCGGCGGTCAACGCGTTGGAAGTCAACGCCCCAGGGGTCCCCTGGGCTTTGGCCCGCCCGGAGGCCATCTTCAAATACAGGGAGAAAAACCCCGAAATTTTAGGGCCACAATGACCAAGTTTATAAAATATATCAGTGAGTTCAAAGCGGCAGTATTAGTGGTAATAGTTTTTGCCATAGTCTCAACAGTATTTGCCATAGTTGGACCAAAAATCATCGGCAAGGCTACCACAAAACTCTTCGAAGGCATAATGGGTAAAATAACCGGGACAGGCAGCGGCATAGATTTCGGGTATATAGGAAACATTATTTTAATTTCAGTGGGTTTATATTTAATCTCTGCATTATTTTCATATATCCAGGGCTGGATCATGTCAAGTGTATCAATGAAAATAACATACCGTTTCAGAAAAGATATATCTCAAAAAATAAACCATATGCCGTTTAAATACTTTGATGGCACAAGTCACGGTGAGGTGCTTTCGCGTGTGACCAATGATGTCGACACTGTGGGCCAGACTCTCAACCAGAGTCTGACACAAATAATTACATCAGTTATAACAGTTCTGGGTGTGCTGATAATGATGTTGACGATAAGCAGGATTATGACACTTGTGGCGCTTTTAATCATTCCTCTTTCTCTTATAATCATATTGGCTGTCGTTAAAAGATCACAAAAATACTTCAAGCAGCAGCAGGATTATCTGGGACATGTCAATGGTCATGTTGAAGAGATGTACGGTGGACACAATGTAATGAGAGCCTTTAATGGAGAGGAAAAAAGTGCCGAGAAGTTTGACAGCTATAATAATGTCCTATATGGTGCAGCGTGGAAATCACAATTTTTATCCGGTATGATGATGCCCGTAACATCTTTTGTCGGAAATCTTGGTTATGTGGCAGTATGCGTATTGGGCGGATGGCTTGCAGCTCAAGGCAAACTGGCAATCGGTGATATTCTGGCATTTATTTTATATGTCCGATCATTCATGCAGCCAATATCACAACTTGCTAATATTTCAAATGTTCTTCAGCAGACCGCCGCTTCAGCAGAGCGTGTATTTGATTTTCTGGAAGAGAAGGAAGAAGTACCTGAAACAATCACACCTGTCAAGCTTGATTCTGTTTCCGGTAATGTTGAATTTAAAAACGTTCATTTTGGATATAATCCTGACCAGATTATCATAAAAAGCTTTTCTGTTGATGTTAAACCTGGCCAGAAGATCGCCATAGTGGGACCAACCGGGGCAGGAAAGACCACCATGGTCAAACTGCTTATGCGTTTCTATGATGTAAATGACGGCACTATTCTAATAGATGGAAAGAATATCAAAGATTTTACGCGCCAGGACTTACGGGCCATATTTGGTATGGTTTTACAGGATACATGGCTTTACAATGGTACAATTCTGGAAAATATCAGATATGGTCGCCAGGATGCGAAGGACGAAGAAGTAATTGAAAGTGCAAAAATCGCACATATCGACCATTTTGTTCATACTCTGCCGAATGGCTACAATATGGAACTTAATGAGGAAACTTCCAATATATCAGAGGGCCAAAAACAGCTTCTTACAATTGCAAGGGCAATTCTTGCAAATCCGAAAATTCTTATCCTTGATGAAGCAACAAGCTCTGTTGATACGCATACAGAGCAGCTCATCCAGAAGGTTATGGATAATTTGATGAAGAATCATACAAGTTTTATTATTGCCCACAGACTCAGCACAATTCGTAACGCCGATTTAATTCTTGTGATGAATAATGGTGATATCGTAGAGCAAGGAAACCATCAGGAATTACTGGATAAGGGCGGTTTCTATGCAAAACTTTATTACAGCCAGTTCGAAAATAATATTAAATAAGTTCTTTTTATAGAGGATTTATATCATATTCTTTTATAAAATCATCCACCTTTTTTAAGTCGTCTCCATCCAGTTCTATATTGCCTGCTCTGGCATTTTCTATAGCCTGATTCTTATTTCTTGCTCCGCAAAGTGCGATGACTTTTGGACTTTTAAGCAGCCAGGTGGTTGCGATATGACCATAAGATACATTATATTTTTCTGCTACGGATTTCAAATTCTTTTCCAGCAGCATATTGACTCTCTCTATATTCTTAGCAGAATATCTTGGGTCATCAAATCTTGAATCTTCCCTGCTGAATTTTCTGTCCGGTGAAATTTTGCCTATTAGGAGCCCCTTTGCCGTCGGACTGTATGCAAGCATGGAAACATTATTTTTTTCACACCAGGGTAGAAGATCGGACTGGATACTCCTATCTATGGCGCTGTACTTTTCCTGATCGGAATCTATAATACCATATCTGGCATATTCCTTTATCTCATCAAGCGTTGCGTTACTTACCCCTATCGCCCTTATCTTTCCTTTCTCCTTCATTTTCAGGAACGCTTCCATTGTTTCGGAAATAGGTGTCGTCGGGTCCTGCCAGTGGCTCTGGTATAAATCTATATAATCGGTTCCAAGCCTCTTCAGGCTCTGGTCAAGCTCATACTCCAGAGATTCCCTGCCAAGATATCTATACATTGGAACACCGGGAGCATAGTCAAAAAAATAAAAACCTTTTTTCAAATCCCATCTTAGCCCGCATTTGGTTGCTATCACGACTTTATCTCTCCTTCCTCTCAGAGCCTTTTCAATAAGTCTTTCCGAAAGACCCTGCCCATATGCCGGTGCCGTATCGATGAAGTTTATGCCAGAGTCAATAGAAGCCTGAATAGCTTCTACTGATTCCTTTTCGTCCGTACCTCCCCACCATTTTCCACCAATTGCCCATGCACCCAATCCAATTACGGAAACTTCTATTTGTGAATTTCCCAATTTAACGTATCTCATTTTACCTCCTTTTTTAGGGTAGTTTAGATTATATCACTTAAAGATTTTTACTGTACAATCGTTTGCTGTATAATTACTTCTAATAAATTTAAGAAAATAAACAATCGATTCTAATAAAAAAGGTGGTTTGATGGATCCGAGAATAAAAAAGCTTGCAAAAACCCTGGTAAATTATTCCTGCAGAGTGCAAAAGGGAGAAAAAGTTTTAGTGGAGAGTGTGGGAAGTTCCGCATTACCACTGGTGAGGGCCGTTATAAATGAAGTATATAAAGCCGGAGGATTACCTTTTACGGATTTAAAGGATTACAGCGTTATAAGAGAAATTCTCAAAGAGACCACTGTGGAGCAATTGAAATCCATGGCAAAGTATGAACTTACCAGGATAAAAGAAATGGCTGCTTTTATAGGAATAAGAGCCAGCGATAATATAAGCGAATTAAGTGACATTGCACCCGACAAAATGGCATATTACATGAAATATTACATAGAAGCAATAAACAATATTAGAATAAATAATTCAAAATGGGTGGTCCTGCGATACCCTAACAAGTCAATGGCTCAACTGGCAAATACCAGTATGGAAGCCTTTGAAGATTTTTATTTCGATGTGTGCAATATGGATTATGGCAAAATGTCAAAAGCAATGGATAACCTGGTAGAACTTATGAATAAAACAGATCAGGTTCACATAACCGGTAAAGACACGGATCTTTCCTTCTCCATAAAAGATATTCCTGCCATAAAATGTGCCGGAGAATTTAATATACCTGATGGAGAGGCATTCACAGCTCCGGTAAAATCTTCCGTAAACGGCAAACTTGCCTTTAATTGCCCTGCTGTTTATCAGGGTGTTACCTATGAAAACATTAAACTTAAATTTAAAGATGGCAGAATCATCGAAGCTTCTTCCAATGATACTGAGAGGATCAATAAGGTTCTTGATACGGATAAAGGAGCCAGATACATTGGGGAATTTGCCATTGGTGTCAATCCCTATATTACCTATCCTATGAAGGATACACTATTCGATGAAAAAATAATGGGAAGCTTCCACTTCACCCCCGGAAAATGTTATAAGGAAGCATCAAATGGCAATGATTCCGCAATACACTGGGATCTTGTATGTATCCAGACACCCGAGTATGGAGGCGGAGAAATCTATTTCGACGGTGTCCTGATAAGAAAAGATGGTAGATTTGTAACATCGAAACTAAAAGGATTAAATCCCGAAAACCTAAAATAACTCGGGTCACTTAATCTTTTTTATAGGGGCAAAACTTATAAGCAGGTGTCTCAACCCGGCCTGATTAAACATTACATCCAGCTCACAGTCGTCAGCCAGCTTCTTCACTCTTAAAACACTGCCCTGTCCCCAGTATTTATGCTCTATCAGATCGCCTTTTTTATAGGTGAATTTTACCCCGTATCCATTATCCCGATTCTTTGATGCGCCTCGCTTTAAGTCTTCGGATTCGATCTTGTTTTCATCTATTAAAAGATCTTCGTTTATTTCATTTATAAAGCGGGAAACATTTCTAAAACCGGTGTCTCCGTAAATACTGTGTAACTGTGCAGAAGATAAAAATACTTTTTCCCTGGCCCGTGTAATTCCCACATAGCAGAGTCTTCTTTCTTCCTCGACTTGCTCCACACTGCTCATACTTCTTGAATGTGGAAAAATTCCCTCTTCCATTCCAATAATAAATACAACCGGAAACTCCAGACCTTTGGCATTATGAAGGGTCATCAGGATAAGACCATCGGTGCTTTCATCATAATTATCAATGTCGGTAAGAAGCGACACTTCTTCCAGAAACCCATCCAGATTGAATAAATCAGTTGCACCGGCAGAGTCCTCTTCATTTTTAATAAGAGTGCTCTTGGGTTCTTTAAATAAACTTTCAGCTGCGTCTAAAGCTTCGGATTTTTCTTCATACTCTTTAGCGACCGTTAAAAGCTCCCTCAAGTTCTCTATTCTGTTTAAAGCCTCTATAGTATTTTCCAGCTCAAGCTCCTTTATATAACCTGTTTTTTCCCAGATCCTCTTCAATACCTTGCTTACTCCATGATCAATTGAATAATTTCTGAATTCCGCAATAAGCGAAATGAATTTATTTATTTTTTCTTTTGTAGTCTTGCTCAGCAGCGGGATTTCATCATTTCTATAAAAAGCTTCACAGAAAGTGATATTTTTCCTCTGAGCATATTTTTCTATGACTGCTATTGTGGATTTGCCGATCTTGCGCCTGGGAACATTAACTATCCTGACGAGACTTACCACATCTCTGGGATTTGCGATAAGCTTCATATAAGCAAGCATGTCTTTTATTTCTTTTCTATCATAAAACCGGAGACCCCCATAAATCTTATAAGGTATGTTCCGTCTTACAAGATATTCTTCCACAGCTCTTGATTGAGCATTGGTCCTGTAGAAAATAGCAAAATCTCTGAACCGTTTATTTTTTTCTTCCATATATTTTTCTATTCTCCTGACTACAAAATCAACCTCCGCTTTTTCATCCGGAGCTATATATTTCGAAACTATCTCCCCTTCAGGATTATCGGTCCAGAGTTTTTTTGGTTTTCTGTTCTCATTATTTTTTATTATATAGTTTGCGGCATTAAGAATATTCTGAGTGGAACGATAATTTTGCTCCAGTTTTATGACCACTGTGTCATCAAAACGTTTATCGAAATCAGTAATATTTTTTATTTCAGCCCCCCTCCAGCTGTAAATATTCTGGTCCTCGTCTCCTACCACACAGATCCTTTTGTGTTCTTCCGAAAGCAGCATGACAAGCTCGTTCTGGGCAATATTCGTATCCTGGAACTCATCTACAAGAATATATTTGAATTTTTCCTGGTATTTCTTTTTTACTTCAGGAAACATCTCAAAAATATTGACGGTAAACATCAATAGGTCATCAAAATCAAGTGCATTTGCTTCAAAGAGTCTTTCCTGATAAAGACGATAAATCTTTGCAGCTATTTTTTCGAAATAATCGGACGCATTCTTTGAAAAAGTCTCATAATCGATTAACCTGTTTTTTGCATCGCTGATGACAGACAACACCGCTTTTGGAGGAAATCTTTTGATGTCTATATCCAGTTCTTTTTCAACATTTGATACCAGGCTTACAGAGTCATTATCATCGTAAATCACATAGTTTCCGGACATGCCCAGGTGATGGATCTCGTACCGGAGAAGTCTGGCACAGAACGAATGGAAGGTACTTACCCACATATACTCGCCAACCCTTCCGACTAATTCGATCACTCTTCGTTTCATTTCCCTGGCAGCTTTATTGGTAAAAGTAATGGCAAGAATATTGAAGGGATCCACTCCTTTGTTTTTGATCAGATAAGCAATTCTGTAGGTCAGTACCCTTGTTTTTCCACTTCCTGCGCCTGCAATAACCAGAAGCGGCTTTTCGGTACTTTTTACGGCTTTAATTTGCTGGGGATTTAAATACTTTTCTAGTTCCAAGTTTCATCAACTTATCTTATTTTCTTTCCGATTACACCGGCAATATTTTTTAACTGTCTTATCAATTCTATCAGCTCTTTTGCGTTCAAAGACTGCTGACCGTCACAGAGTGCCTTTGAAGGATTATGGTGAGCTTCGACCATAAGGCCATCCGCCCCCACTGCAACTGCGGCCCTGCTCATAGGAATGACCAGGTCACTTTGCCCGACGGCATGAGAAGGATCGACAATAATGGGAAGTTTGCTCAGTTTCTTGATGACCGGAACTGCCGACAGGTCAAGTGTAAATCTAGTATCAGTCTCAAAAGTCCTTATCCCTCTTTCACATAACACTACTTCCGTGTTTCCTCTTGATGTTATATATTCGACTGCCAGCAACCATTCCTTTATAGATGATGCCCATCCTCTTTTAAGGATGACTTTTTTATTTCTTTCATTTGCCACTTTGCCAACTTTTTCCAGTAGAGCGAAATTAGACATGTTCCTGGTGCCGATTTGAAGTACATCCACGCTGTCTGCTACGATATCGACATGCTCCGTATCGGTAATCTCTGTTACCGTCATAAGGCCATATCTGTCTTTTATTTCCTTCAGGTACTTTAAGCCTTCTTCTTTTAGTCCCTGAAAACTGTACGGAGATGTCCTGGGCTTATATGCCCCTCCGCGTAAAAATGAAAGCCCAAGATCCTTTACTACTTTTGCAATGGCATCCAGTTGATCCCAGCTTTCAATTGCACAGGGGCCTGCGATTACAGTAATATAGCCGTCTTCAATCAGCTTTATACTGTCTCCAACTTTTTTTTGTTTTTCTTTTTTATCTTCCATTTATTATATTTTTTTAAGATATACGAAACTTCACTTCAGATACTTTTAAAATACGATAAAAAATTAAATGGTTACTTAAAGGTTCTCATCTTTTTCAAGAACCTGGACATTTCTTAAAATACTTTCAAAAATCTGCACAATATTATCATTGTATAAGGGCCCTTTATTGAATTTGACAACATTGTTAAACAATTCTTCTTCTCTTTTTGCATCATATAATGGTACGCTTCTATCTTCTTTTAACCTTTTTATTTTTAATACCACTTCCGCCCTTTTATTTAAATAATTTACGATATTTTTATCGATTTCATTAATCTCTTCCCTGTATTTACTTAACTTTTCTTTAAAATCGTTTTCCATCAATACTCCTTTGACACTTTTTAATTTTCCTCTACTCCCACTCTATAGTGCTTGGCGGTTTGGAGCTTATATCATATACCACTCTGTTTACTCCTTCAACCTCATTTACTATTCTTGTGCTCATTCTTTCCAGGACTTTGTGGGGCAGTCTTACCCAATCGGCAGTCATGGCATCCGTACTGCCCACCGCTCTTATTATAATCGGGTATTCGTACGTTCTCTCATCTCCCATTACTCCCACGCTCTTGATACTGGGGAGCACGGCAAAAGACTGCCAGATTTTCTTATATAATCCTGCTCTTTTTATTTCCTCTACCACTATTTCATCGGCATCCTGGAGTATTTTTATTTTTTCTTCCGTGACATCTCCAATTATTCTTATTGCCAGGCCAGGACCGGGAAAAGGCTGCCTCCAGACTATTTCGTCCGGAAGACCCAGTTCTATTCCTATCTTTCTAATTTCATCTTTGAATAATAATCTTAAAGGCTCGATCAATTTAATTTTCATATCATCCGGAAGCCCACCGACATTATGATGTGATTTTATCCTCGCCGCATCCCTTGTACCGCTTTCTATGACATCGGAATACAGCGTTCCCTGCACAAGGTAATGCGCATCCTTTATCTTTGATGCCTCTTCTTCGAATATCGCTATGAATTCTTTACCGATTATTTTCCTTTTACTTTCAGGATCGGATACTTCCTTCAGTTTGCTCAGGAACCTTTCTGCAGCATTTATATGAATCAGATTGATTTTAAAATTCTCCCTGAAGGTTTCTATGACTTTTTTCGCTTCTCCTTTCCGGAGAAGTCCATGGTCTACAAAAATACATGTAAGTTTATCACCGACAGCTTTGTTTACCAGGACAGCCGCAACCGAAGAATCCACCCCTCCGCTCAGTCCGCATATGACTTTTCCGTCTTTTACTTTTTCTTTTATTTCTTCTATCTGTTTTTCGATAATTGAGATCATGGTCCATGTAGGTGAACACCCGCAAATATCGAAGAGGAAATTCTTGAGTATATCCATCCCGGATGGAGTATGCATTACTTCAGGATGAAACTGTATTCCATATAATTTTTTTCCAGGCTCTTCCATACCTGCTATAGGAAGATTGGAAGTGGTAGCTATTATGCCAAATCCCGGTGGAATCTTAACCACACTATCTTTGTGGCTCATCCAGCATGTCTCAACAGGTTTCAAATCTTTAAAAAGAGCCGATTTTAAATTCAGTTTTATCCTTGTCTTTCCGTATTCGTTATATCCGCTTGTAGATACCTCTCCGCCAAATAATCTTGCTGTTATCTGCATCCCGAAACAAATTCCAAGAATGGGGATGCCCAGTGAAAAAATCTCTTTACTCACAACCGGGACATTTTTGCTTTCTGACACGGTACTGTATGGAGAACCGGAAAGTATCAGCCCGCATGGTTTCTTTTCCTTTATTTTCTGGATATCGGTATCATAAGGAATAAGTTCGGAATAAACCCTGAGTTCCCTGATTCTTCTTGCAATCAGCTGGCTGTATTGTCCGCCAAAATCTATGACTAGTACACTCTCCATATTATTATCCCTGCTTAGATCCTTATCCATACTATGACCCCATACCCACTTTCTGCTGCTGCTGCTGGAGCTTACCTTCGGTTTTGATGGAGGGCGCCACCATCACCTCGGCTTTTTGAAAATCTTTGATGTTTTCATATCCGCAGGTAGCCATCGAGGTCCTCAGTGCCCCGAATAGATTTAAGGTACCGTCGTTTTCGAAGGCTGGCCCTACCAATATTTCCTCCAGGCTTGCCGCTACATCTGTTTTGATTCTGGTACCTCTTGGAAGATCGGGATGGAACGTAGCCATACCCCAGTGATAACCTCTGCCCGGAGCTTCTTTTGCTCTCGAAAGCGGAGAACCTATCATAACCAGGTCAGCGCCGCAGGCAATGGCTTTTGCAATATCACCTCCGGTGCGCATACCCCCATCTGCAATAACCAGCGCATATTCTCCTGTTTCTTCCAGGTGTCTGATTCTGGCTGCTGAAGCATCTGCAATAGCGGTAGCCTGGGGTACACCTATTCCAAGCACCTGTCTTGTGGTACACGCTGCTCCCGGACCAACGCCAACAAGAACTCCAATTGCTCCCGTCCGCATCAGGTGAAGGGAAGTAGAATACGATGCACAACCGCCTACAATCACCGGAATTGGACATTCGGGAATAAATTTTTTCAAATCAAGAGGTGCCTTTGTCTTACTGACATGCTCGGCACTGACCACTGTACCCTGGATCACCAGAATATCAAGACCGGCATCAATTGCTAATTTATAATACTTCTCGACATTTTTAGGGGTCAAGGAAGCACAGACTATATCACTTTTCTTTTTTATCTGTTTTATTCTTTCGGCAATCAATTCTTCTTTGATAGGTTCCTGATAAATTTCCTGCATCTTCCTTGTTGCTTCTTTATCGGAAAATTTTGAGATCCCATCGAGAATTTCATCTGCATTTTCATATTTGCATTGCAAACCCTCCAGGTTGAGTACGGCAAGCCCGCCGATTTTTCTCATCTCTATGGCAAATTTTACATCCACGACTCCGTCCATTGCTGATGCCAATACAGGCAGCTCCAATTTATGTTTACCGATATTTGCCGAAATATCTATATCCTCAGGATCTCTGGTCCTCCTGCTGGGGACTATCGATACTTCATCAAAACCATAAGATCTCCTGCCGGTTTTTCCTTTCCCAATTTCTATTTCCATTGATTCCCCTTATCTTTTAAGTTTTTTCTCTTCTTTTTTAATCAATCTTTTAATATTTTCCCTATGAGTGATAAAAGTAAGCACACTCCAGAAAAAAGCCGCTATTACTATCGCCAATCCATATCCGGTGAAATAAAAAGCAAATGGATTGACAACAGCCGCACACAAAGATGCGAGAGACACAATCCTGAAAATCGAAAAAATTATGGCCCAGGTACCCAGAATAATAAAAATCGGGAGTATTTCTATCCATACAGGATTACTCATTAAAGGAAGACATGAGACACCGATTATCACTCCAAAAGAAACAGCAATTCCCTTTCCACCTTTAAATTTGATATAAACAGGAAAATCATGTCCGAGTATGACGGCAACAGACACAAGAGCCAGAAGTATCATATCTTGGGGATAAATGAAATAGAGGACAAGTATGGGTATAAATCCTTTAATGATATCGGCTATAATAGTGATGACGCCATAGCCTACTCCAAGTGTGCGAGTGACATTGGTTCCTCCTACATTTCCGCTCCCATATTGTCTGATGTCGTCACCCTTTTTTATTCGATGGACCACATACCCGGTAGGAAAAGACCCAAAAAGATAGGCTGCAATCACTAATAAGATCCTGAAAAAAAATTCAATGCCCATAATAGATATACCTTACTAAAGAAATCCTAGAGAAAATTAAAAGACATAAATCTTTTAAAAACGGTAAAATTACTGCCTGGAAATTTACAGAATGATATTAAAAGAAATATTACTATAAGTCATTGATTTATTCAATTTGCAACTGATGCTTAAATTTTTTAAAAGGAAGATATTTTATGGTATCAAATGAAATATATGGATTTGCTGAATAACACTATCTTTTACTTCAAACTGTAAAAATAAATATTTCCCCCGGTCTGCAATCTCGTATGCACAATTATTATCATCGTTTCTTCCATCCAATACTTTTGTAATTGAAGGATATCTGTTTTTTAAAGTTTCCAAAGAGTCACCAACTTTAATATTCTTGGATGTAGAATATAAATCATTATATACTTTAATATCGAGTATCCAGAATGTTATGCCATTATCAGGAGGTGAGAATAGCATAATTTCAAGGCCTTCATATTTTAGGGTTTTTATAAAAGAGCCCCTAAAAGTATCTGATCCTTCACCCAGTATCTGAACATCTTCACTTATGGGATCTCCAAGTATTTTATATAAATCAATTTCGTTATCCCAATCAAATATCGCAATAACTTCATTATTTATCTTTATTGAGTAATCTATCAGTTGATCTTCTGCCCCTGATGCAGTAGATGAATCGACTTCAGTATTTTGAGTAGTTTCTACATCAGTTGTTTCATCTTTAGTTACTTCATCTGTAGTAGTTTCATCTGTAGTTGTTTCCTGTGCTACAGTTTCATCAGTAGAAGATTCGTCTGCTTTTTTACAGCCTTCTCCAAATAGAATTGATAATGTAAAGACAATTATAAATAATATTATTAAAAATCTTTTCATAGCTCTTCTAACTTTTAATTTTATCATAAAATTATAATCATTAATATTATTTATATGTATTTAAAAATAAGATTATGAGTTGAATTAATTATAATCATATTTGATATTATTATATATTATCCCACCATATAAATAAGGCTGGCTTTATATAAAAGCCAGCCTTATTTTCTCATCTATTTATACTATTAATATGCTATTAAAGTTATTTTAACTAATATTAACTTTATCAGCCTTCATTACATTGGGGGCATTCCGCCGCCGTATCCACCGCCCGGAGGCATCCCCATTCCTTTATCTTTTTCAGGTTTTTCTGCAACGATTACTTCAGTTGTAAGAAGCAGTGCCGCTATTGATGCCGCATTCTGCAGTGCGCTTCTTGTGACTTTTGCCGGGTCTATGATACCGGCATCTATCATATTCACATATTTTCCGTTTAAGGCATCCAGTCCCTCGCCCACAGGCATTTTCTTTACATTCTCTACTACAACCGAACCTTCCAAACCAGCATTCGAAGCTATCTGTCTCAACGGTTCCTCCAGAGCCTTTGCAACTATGCTTGCGCCGGTTCTGATATCACCCTCAAGTTTATTAAGGTCGATTTTTGGAATTATGTTTATGAGTACCACTCCTCCTCCTGAAACGATCCCTTCTTCAACTGCTGCCTTTGTAGCAGAGAGTGCATCTTCTATCCTGTGCTTTTTCTCTTTAAGTTCGACTTCGGTCGCAGCCCCAACCTTTATTACTGCAACCCCGCCGGAAAGCTTAGCGAGTCTTTCCTGGAGTTTTTCTTTATCGAAGTCCGAATCGCTCTGCTCTATCTCATTCTTTATTTGTTTTATCCTGCCTTTAATGTCATTTGCGGATCCTTTTCCTTCTACAATAGTCGTATTCTCTTTGTCTACTTTGACCTGTCTTGCCATACCGAGCATATCAAGAGTGACATTTTCCAATTTTATACCGATTTCCTCACTTATTACCTTTCCATTTGTCACTATGGCAATATCTTCCAGCATAGACTTCCTTCTGTCACCAAATCCGGGAGCTTTTACAGCAACAACAGTAAGAGTTCCTCTTAGTTTATTGACCACAATAGTTGCCAGTGCCTCTCCTTCAACATCCTCAGCTACTATAAGAAGCGGTCTGCCTGACTTCTGTATCGTTTCAAGAACCGGAATCAGATCTCCGACTGCTGCAATTTTTTGATTTGAAATAAGAATATAGGGTTCGTTCAAGACTGCTTCCATTCTTTCTGCATCGGTCACCATATATGGAGAAAGATACCCTTTGTCAAACTGCAGTCCTTCGACCAGTTCTATTTCAATACCAAACTTATTCGACTCTTCAACAGTAATGACCCCGTCTTTACCTACCTTATCCATGGCATCAGCGATAGTGTTTCCGATTATTTCATCCGCAGCCGATATTGCTGCAACTTCAGCGATTTTCTTTTTATCGGTTGCAATATCCTTACTCATCTTTCCAATCTGATCCACAACTATTTTGACTGCCTCTTCAATACCTTTTTTCAACATCAGCGGATTAGCTCCTGCAGCCACATTCCTTAGTCCCTCTTTTACCATTGCCTGTGCAAGAAGCGTCGCGGTCGTGGTACCATCTCCTGCAACATCATTGGTTTTGGTGGCAACCTCTTTCAAGAGCTGAACACCTGCATTTTCAAAAACATCTTCTACTTCGATCTCTCTTGCGATAGTCACACCATCATTGGTGATTGTAGGGGCACCGTATTTTTTATCCAGCACCACATTCCTGCCTTTGGGCCCAAGGGTTATCTTTATTGCATCTGCTATTATATTTACACCCCTTTCAAGGGCTCTTCTTGCAGTTTCATCATACTTAAGTTCTTTAGCCATTGTCTTTTAACCTCCTTTTTAAAATAAAACTTTACTCTACGATTGCCAGAACATCACTTTCCTTGATAATCAGATGTTCCTCTCCGTCAATCTTGACTTCTGTTCCCGAATATTTGGAATAAAGCACCACGTCTCCGACTTTTACTTCCATGGGAATTTTATTGCCTTTTTCATCCTTTGCGCCTTTTCCGGCCGCTAGTACTTTACCTTCCTGTGGTTTTTCCTTTGCAGAATCCGGAAGGACGATCCCGCTTTTGGTTTTCTCTTCACTGGGATTAGGTTTTACCAGTAATCTGTCACCAAGTGGTCTGTATTTCATTGTTTTTCCTCCTTAAAAAATATTTTATAGATTTATGCAAAAACATAAAATAAGATCAGCACTCTTGTATATAGACTGCTAACATTAAAAAATAATATTATAACAAAATTAAAAAATCAAGAGTGAAACCTAAAGAAATTTAAATTTTATGGTGTTTAGATGTCGCTCCTGGAATAAACATCGACTTTCAGGTCATCGAATCTTCCTTTTATATATCTATGATAACCAAGACATCCAACCATTGCCGCATTATCCATACACAGATAAATAGGAGGGATATATATCTTAATACCTTTTTCTTCGCCTTTTCTTAAAAACTCTCTTCTTAGTTCACTGTTAGCCGCAACTCCGCCGCTAACCAGTATTTTTTTTACACCAAATCTTCTGCCTGCCTTTAAGGTTTTCTCCGTCAAAACTTCGACTATGGGCCTCTGGAAACTTGCAGCAAGTCCTGGGATATTTTTTTCGGACATGAGTGTCTTGTCTTTTTTTGTTCTGTAAATAAGGGACGTTTTAAGTCCGCTGAAACTGAAGTTAAAATCTCCACTGTCCATCATGGGCTTCGGAAAGTCTATAAAAGAAGGGTCTCCCTTCCTGGACAGCGCATCAATAATAGGACCTCCCGGGTATCCAAGCCCCAGATACCTGGCAATCTTATCATATGCTTCTCCCGCAGCATCATCTACGGTATGACCTATCTCTTTTATATTCCACTCATCGTCAACAAAATAAAGACTTGTGTGCCCGCCTGAGACAATTAGCCCAATGAATCCTCCCTCCATATTGGGGTTCTCCAGAATATTTGAATATAGATGAGCCTCCAGATGATTTACTGCAATCAGCGGTATATTTGCGGAGTAACTCACAGCCTTGGCCGCCCCAACTCCCACTAACAAAGAACCAATTAGACCCGGTCTGTTTGTGACACTTACCGCATTTATTCTATTAAAATCGATACCCGATTTTTGTATTGCTTCGTTTATCACTATATCTATTACTTCTATGTGCTTCCTTGACGCTATCTCAGGCACCACACCTCCGTATTTACTGTGGATCTCGTCCTGAGATGAAACTATGCTGGAAAGCACCACAGAACCGTTCTTGACAACAGCAGCGCATGTATCATCGCAGGATGTCTCGATGCCCAGTATATAGATGTCTTTTTTATTCTCGTTTTTTATGACATTCATAAAATATATATTTTATATATTTTCCCTTTGTCTATCTTCCTAGATCTATCTTCCATTTATCTATCCTTATTTTTTCATGCCTCCGAAGGGCATAAATTCCCTGACATAGACAGGTATAAGATTTCCGCCTTTCATCCCTTTCTCTGAATTGAAATAGGTACAGATATTGAGATATCTTGCCCGGGGATACATTGTTTTTTTGTCCAGTCTAAAAATATTATTTTGCCTGGCTGCATCCGATAATGTTTTCCCATAACTAGAGAAGCAGTCTCCTCCAATCAATACTTTTGGATTCTTATATTCTTCTCTACTTCCGGGTATATTTAAAATCCCATTTGCCATTATTTTATTTAAAAAACCTTTAAGTTCATTATTGTGTACCAAAAAATTTTCCCAAACCTTATTTATAACGTAACGCCTGCCTGCGATCTCAATTCCCGCCAGGAACCTTTTTCTTTCCTCCCCTTCTTTTTCTCTCCTACCATTGTTGATTTCTGCATTAATATCATAGAAGGCAAAATAGACTTCAGACTTTCTGACATCAAGGCAGGGCATAACGAGAACTGGGATATCTTTCTTAAGGCATTGAGAAATAAATTTCTTGTTTTCATGGATGATTCCAACCGCAAAGACATCCAGCGAATTTATACCAAAAGAAGGCTTTCCTTCTAACCAGGCTAAAATCTTAATAACACTTATCCCTATCCTGGTGCCTGTGAAGTCTCCCGGACCGAGATTTACTCCAAAAACATCGATATCTCTGAGTGTAAGCTTCGCCTTTCGCAGAGTGCCGTCAAGTAAACCTATAATATTTACCATATGCTTCATACTGTCATTATCGGTCACTTCCGATAACAGCTCTTCGTTCCGGTTTACTGCAACGCTCAACCTTCCTGTGCTGCTGTCGATGCCTAAAATATTTTTGATATTGCCTGCCATTCTTTACTTGCCGTCTTTCATCATTATCTTTTTAAAACCGGATAGCTTAATGTCCCAGTATCGGTTTAAACTTTTAAAAATAATCTTTCTTTTTGTGCCGGTATTGCTCTCATCCATCAAATAACTAAAATTTATTTCAAGATAATCTTTCTCTATATTATCTTTAATCCTGTCCCCCCATTCTATGCATATAATCGAAATGCCATCATAAAAATAATCTTCCAGGCCAATTCCGTCGATCTCCCTAGCGTTTTCCAGCCGATAAAGATCGGCGTGAATAAATTTCCTGGTATTATCTATTAGGTATTCATTCATAATGGTGAAGCTTGGACTGGAAAGAGTTTCTCCCAGACCAAATCCCTCAGCCAACCCGGAGATAAAAGTCGTTTTTCCTCCGCCCAGCTCTCCGGTAAAAAGAACAATATCTCCCTTCGAAAGAACTGCTGAGAATTTTTTTCCGATGTTTCGGGTAAAAACGGGAGAATTTGAAACAATCTTGATCTGCATATCAGAACAGCCCTAACTGTTCATCTTTATCTTGATTATCCTCTGATTCAAGGCTTGAAATATCCTGCTGGGAATCGGAAACTTCGCTGTCAGAATCTATCAGCTTCTTTATTTTTTGAAAATCCTGCTTTAAAATTTCCATTTTTGACGGCATATAAAGAGCAGCAGCCGGGTGGTTTATAGGCATTACAATGCGGTTATCTATTCTAAATACTTTACCTCTCAGACCCGTGATGCCCTTATCGGTGTTCAGAAGAAGTTGAGTTGAAAATTTACCCAGGGTGCATATTACTTTAGGATCGATTATTTTTATCTGTTCCATAAGGTGATCCTTGCAGATATTTATTTCTTCTATTTGAGGATCCCTGTTTCCGGGGGGCCTGCATTTTAAGACATTCGCTATAAAAACTTCGCTTCTGTCAAATCCGATCGAACCAAGCAGTTCATCAAGCAGTTTTCCCGCCTGGCCCACGAAAGGCAGCCCCTGCAGGTCCTCATTCTTTCCAGGAGCTTCTCCCACAAACATGACCCCGGCATAGGCACTTCCGCTGCCAAAAACAAATTTAGTCCTATTTTTACATAGCCCACACCTCTGGCAATCCCTGATTCGAATGTAAAGCTCTTTTAATTTTTCTCTTTTATCTGACTCACCCATTTTGATTTTTTGGCCTTTAGCTATTTTTTAATTATTTTTAATATCTATTTATAACCCATAACAATATATACTTCAATATCTATGACGTTCATTTTACAAAAATACAAAATTCCTCTATCATGAGCCCGAAAGTAATAAAAGTAATCATATAAAAAAAGGATCCAAACATGAAAAACAAAGCATTGATTTTCAGTCTGATTGCAGTATTTGTTTTGGTACTACTTGTGGGGTGCGGACCGGTTGAAGTAGAAAAAATCACCGTCTGCAAAAACGTTGACACTGATTACAGCCCTATCGATCCTACAGATACCTTTCCTTCGGGAACAGAGATTTTCTACATATCGGTTAAAATCAATAACATGTCCAGAGAAGATAAGCTAACCGTCAAATGGAATTACCTGGAAACAGGAGAGGAAATGAGTACCACCGATTTTCAAACCGATACACCCGGTTCGGGATACATAGGGTTTAGTTTAACCTCTGAAGAAACATTCCCTTCCGGAAGATACAATGTAGCAGTTTATTTAAACAACGAAGCGATTGAAACCGTCGAATTCTCCGTAGAGTAATTATTTTAACGATTTTAAAACTCTAATCAGTATTTGCTAAGTCCTGGCTGGTTTTACCGGTTTTTTCTCCATTACCGGGGTGACTCCCGAAGCATCGGTCACAATTGTCTGGACCTTGCTTGTATCAACCAAAAACTTTGTATTATTCTTCAGTGATTGTTCTGTGGCCTCCAATTTTCTTAAAATTTGAGCATTGCCTACAAAATATTTCTGGGCAGACTCGTTTACCACCTTGATTCTATCCGCATCGGCCTTTGCAACCTGTCTTATTGCTTCGGCTTTACCTTCAGCAGATAATATGAGTCCCATCTTAACGCCTTCTGCCCTTTTAATCTCCGCTCTCTTTTCACCATCTGCCTTTGTCTCAGCAGCAGTGGCCGTATCTCTGGCTGCGATTTTTTCCTGTTCGGCTTTGACAACTTTATTCATCGATTCCTGGACATCCTCCGGAGGCTCTATTTTCTGGATCTCGACTCTCAACACTTCTACCCCATAGCGGTTTGTTTCCTTATCGAGAACCGATTCCACTTGATCATTTATATCGCCTCTTTTTTCATTTGCGTCAGTCAGCGACATGTTACCGATAACTGCCCTCAACGTGGTCCTTGCCAGACTTGTAAGCTGTTTTCTATGGTCGTCGACATTATAAATGCTGGCTTTGACATCTTTTATCTGATAATAGACCACAGCATCTACCTGAGCATTCAATTTATCCTTTGTTATCACCATCTGCGGAGGCACATCTACCATCTGCTCGGTAATATTTACCTTATACATCTTTTCAAATGAAGGAATGATCCATGTGAGCCCGGCTTCTTTGGTCCTGGTATATTTACCAAATCTCTCTATTAAGCCCTTCTCAACCGGTCTTACGGTCCTGAATCCGGAAAAGAATATTATTCCCGCTCCCACTGAAGCCAAGACTATACCCAGCCAGACAGGTCCTATAATGAAAAAAGCTATTGCGGCAACTACCGGAAGTAATCCAACAACTAACATTTTTTCCTCCTATATATAATTAATATTTTTTATTTTAAAATCACTAATTTATTATCAAGCTAATCTTCAGGATAACACTTTTTTCCTCGCAATTAAAATTATGCTGCCAATTATCCCAACGAGTAATGCCAGAGGACATATTATTGTTGCCAGAATGAAAAACACCGGTTCATCTCCGATATTAACCCTGTCCCAGTAGCCCTCTCCAAATAGTTTAATAAAGAGTGCAAAAACAAGATTATGCAAAATAATACTGAGTCCAAAGCCAAGTTCGGCTGAGCCTGTAAGTATAAAGAATGCCTTTGAAATCTTTGTAAATCTTGCTCTGGCAGCCAAAACAATCAGTGCTATTCCCAGGAGGGATAAAATAACTCTAGAAGGCAAGCTAACAAAGTAGACCAGGAAGTGTAAATATATACTTAAATACATACCTGATGTTGCTAGAATAAAGAAAGCAACTATTATCCAGAAAATAACAAGTGTGGAAATGTAAAGTTTATTCTTCTCTTTCATTTTAATCACCTCGACTTATATTATATCAAATATATCTGTAAGGTCACTTTTTAGACGTTTTAGCTAAGAAAGAGTTTAGAGGATTATAACATTACAATTAATGCGCTTTTGAAACAAATTTAATTTCCAGTTTTCTATCCAGACAATCTGCTATTTTCTTTAATTTTGCCAAAGTAGGATTATATCTTCCGCTTTCAAGCCTGGAAATATTTGGTTGACTGTCACCAATCAATTCAGCAAATTCTTTCTGGGTAATCTTCTTTTCTTTCCGCAAAAGGATTAGCTGCCTTATAATCTGATATTCCGGTTCAAGATTTGCACATTCCTTAGCTACTTCAGGATCTTCAAGTAATTCTTTTTCTACGTCTTCCCAACTAACTTTTTTCATTATACTCACCATAATCTTTGATTTAATATATTTTATATAGTTTCATTCTTTTAAGTGCGATATCAAGTTCTCTATCAGGACTTTTATTTGTTTTCTTGGTAAATCCATGCAACAAGATATATTCATTATTTGTATCTAGGAAATACAAAATCCTGCTATATCTTACTTTAATCTCATATAATCCTTTGTATTTCTCTCCCCTAATTCTCTTTATAAATACATATGAATTTCTTGGACCAAATTCTCTTAGTTGCCTAAAAATATTTCTAATTTTAGCTATTTGAAAAGGTCCAAGAGATTTTAGATATTCCTTTACCGGTGTTCTACCGTTGGAGCTCCGATAAAAACTTATTTTAATTATCATTCTATATTTATATCATTTTTGATATATTGTCAATGTCAAATATTCAGTTTACACTTTTAAGAAATACGATTAATTAGCGACTATTTACTTTAATCTTCTTAGTCTTCCATTGGCTTTAGTATGAATGGCTATATTATCAATGGAAATTATCTTTAGAAAGAAGCAACTTACATTTGCTTCGCAATATACTTCTATATATTTTGGATTATCTTTACTATCCAGAACATTATAGCTTAGATAATTAATATTACAGCCTGAGTCATTGTTATAATTCTTGAAAAAATATTCATTTATTATATCCGAATAATCATCTACCAGCTTGTTGACTCCAAATTCCTGAGCAGCTTCAATGTCAATGCATTTGGAA
>Ga0209521_10000884_pt1 | contig 23845 bp, 23 predicted proteins | sample Rifsed19ft4_FD_184016 | JGI IMG/M metagenome (GOLD analysis project Ga0209521, IMG submission 184016) | Soil microbial communities from Rifle, Colorado, USA - sediment 19ft 4 (version 2) | ecosystem: Environmental > Terrestrial > Deep subsurface > Rock core/Sediment | place: Rifle, Colorado...
AGATACGATCTAAATATAAATTTGAGAAATTTGCGGCAATTTGCTTGGCTTGATTGATTCCCTCAATAGATAAAACAGACTCCCCGTGCTGATGTACGTCAGCTTCACCCTCTTCAGTGACAGCATGTCTGAGAACAAATACTTTCATGTGTAAGCTTAAGAAAGCATTTTAACACCAATTTTCCCAATGTCAAACTATTATTTGCTCTTGCAAATATACAGAAATGCTGGGGGGAGATTCCAAAGAGTAAATTTTACTTTCACGTCGTCAAAGATATTTTTCAACTTCTTTAAGCTAAACAGCGAGTATTGAATTTGCAGAAACAGTCCGCCGGGTTTGAGGCTAGCTTTTACTGCATCAACTATCCTCTGGCCAATTTCTTTGGGCAATGACACTAATGGAACCTCTGAAAATACCACATCCAATGAGTCTATTTGGTGTTTTCCCATATATTCCTCAAGTTTTTCAGCAGTGTCATTGATAAGCACGACATTTTTTTGTTCTTTGATTCTTTGTTTCATTACTTCAAAAAGATCTGGATTTAATTCAAAGACCAATAATTTTTGATCTTGTTGAAGATGATCAATAATATATTTCGTCACTGCGCCATCACCTGCTCCTAACTCAACAATATTTTTTACTGCAGACCAGTCAACCTGTGCACATACTAATTTCGAGTATGCCTTTCCTGTAGGGGCTATCGCTCCCACCTCAAAAGGGTGGAGAAAAAAGTTCTTCAAAAAACGACCGAAGGACATACCAAAAAAATTCTAAATTCTAAATAAGAAATTCTAAGTTAAAAGCTGACACCGATGCCGATGCCAACGCCAGGAGTCGCAACTGGTCGAGCACCAAAATTGAGTACGGTTGCGACAATGGTATATGCAGCAAGTACAAAAAGTAGGCCGATGATTGCAAAAGTGATTCCTTTCTTGGCTTGCGTCATCTGAGCTTCATCACCGCGAGCCATGACATAACGATAGCCATTGGTGACCAAATACAAAACTGCGACAACACCGATCACTCCCAGGAAAAAGTTGACTAGGATCTGAAAGGCAATCTGACGGTCAGCCACCTGCAATAATGGCGCTGTATAAGCCCCCTGTAATGGTGCAGTATCTGGGCCCGTAAATGGACCAACAAAACTACTGTTTGGATCGATATTTCGAAATGGAGGCTCCTCAACCGGACCACTTTGTCCTCCTCCACGCTCAATCGAACCGACTGGGGCCTCACTACCTGTTGCTGTTATTTCCTCATCAGCTTCTGCACCGCTCCCAGTTAGACCGGACACCACAGATGAAGCAGCCTCGGAAATGTCAACAAGAAGTTGCGCACTAGCAACCAAAGTGAGACTGAAAAGTAAAGATATGACATACACGCCTGCAAATAACTTTTTTATGCCATTACGCATACAGATAAATAAGACAATGTCACTGTAGCAAAAAATAAAAGAAATCCCAATGGGAATAGCTGAGGTAGACGTTCGCGAGTCTCTAGGCAGTGAACCAGTCACTTCGTTCCGATTCACTGCCTAAACCACTCTACTTATTTAAGTTCAAACACAAAACAATCATGGCCCCACCATAAGCCCGAGCGCAGCGAGTGGTTTATGGTGCCCCCAAAAGGAATCGAACCTTTATCTTGAGCTTAGAAGGCTCCTGCTCTATCCATTGAGCTATGAGGGCATGGAAAATTAACAATTTACCAATTGAAAATTAACAATGAACTCAAAAGTAGGCAACACACAAATAGGTATGAGTTTCCATTGATAATTGTTACCATTCACTGCTACCCCCACCAAAATCGTTCCTTTGATCTACCGGCAATTTCCCATTGTTGAAAAAGAGAATTAAACAGAAAGTTGCTAATCCTCCCAAGATAAAGCCAAAGAACATAATCATCCCAGGATTCATTGTCCATGTCTCAGTAAGAAGATACAGATCAGTATCCATAGCACCTGCTAAATTTTGAAAGAATGCAACCAATTGAAGCAAGCCGATAAGCGACGCCAGGGTAAGAAAGAGATATTTCATAGGAGGTAGTAAGCTATGGCTATTCTAGCGCAGATCTCATCAACCAATCCAGTCCTCTTTCTACTCGAATCCTTGCTTTTATTTGTCCTTCGTATCGGGAGTAATCTTTTTCCTCAACTTTTTCTTGCTGTAAGGCAGCTTTTACTTCTTCATCTGTTGGCTCCAGATTTTCTTTCTTAGCCAATTCGAGAAGGGCAAATCGGGCAGTCAAACGTCTCGTAGCTTCAGGTTCCCAATCTTTATGAATATCTTCATGTGTTTTCTTGTTAGCTTCCAAATATCGTTCGAATGTCATCCCCATCCCCTGCAATCGCTCAGCAAAACTTCCTTCCATATAATGTATTTCGTCATGAATTAATACATGGGGAAGTTCTACTTTGGTGATCTTAACAAGAGCTTGTAAAATTTCATCTTCTTGTCTGGCTTTCTCTTGTGTTTCCTTCGTTGCTAATAGATATGCTTTGATTTCTGCCTTTAATGAAGGTAAATCAGTGATCTTTTCATTTTTCAAACGAGTAAAAAATTCAGCATTCATTTCTGGTAGCCGAGTCTCTTCGATACGGTGGAGCTCTACATCAAACGTTACTTCTTTCCCCTTCAACTGCTCAGCATGATAATCACTAGGGAAGGTCACATTAAATTGTTTCTTTTGGCCCATCTCCATACCAACTATCGCCTCCTCAAATCCAGGTACAAATGTCTTGGCTCCAAGAACCATGGGATGATTTTTGCTTTTGGCGCCAGGCACTTCTTTACCTTCCATCATACCTGTAAAGCTAATCTCTACTCTATGCTCCATCTGTGCTGAAGCTTTAACCTCATGATAGGTAGCAAAACGCTTTTTCAAGCTTTCCAACTCTTCGTCCACTTCCTTCTCTTCGACACTTACAGTCTTGGGTTTTACTTTGATCTTTTTATAATTTCCCAGAGAAATTTCTGGTAAAAGTGAAATAGTAAACTCAACCTTGAGTGGTGATTTGCTGATAACTTTACTTTCCGGAGCAGAGATCGGTTGTAATTTTTCCTTCACAACAGCTTCATAATAGAGTTCTGGCAAAGCAGACCGTAGAATTTCTTCTTCGATAGCAGCATCCCCGACTTGTTCTATAACAACATTATCGGGAGCCTTACCCGGACGAAATCCTGCGATTTTAACTTGCTCACGCAGTTTATCAAGTGCTTTTCCACGAAATTTTTCTAATTCTGAAGTCTCAACTTCAATAGTAATGAGCACTTGGGAATGAGGGATTTTCTTGAGTGAATGTTTCACAGAACATGATTAAAGACGCTTATTGTGTAGCATAAATTAGTTCTAAATTCAAAGTTCTAAATTCTAAGTTAATGGCTTTAAAAGTACTAGAAATAAGTTCTTTCATTTCTAGAAGATTTCTCTTATAGTGACGACGAGCCGCGGTGGTGGAATGGCAGACACGCCAGCCTTAGGAGCTGGTGCCCACAAGGCGTGAAGGTTCAAGTCCTTTCCGCGGCACCATGTACCATCCGGTACATGGCAAGCCAACAAACTACGCTAGTAGACAAGAAATAATGTCTATGAGTTTTTAGAAATCTATTTGGCAATATTCACCATATCAAGCATTATAGAATCTTTAAAAAACTTGTAATTGTTGGATGCTAAAGTTACGGTTGAATCTTTAACTTAACTTAAAACTATGGTTGCGACAGTAAAAGCTGAAGAACTTGGTGTAAAAACTTTACAATATCCACTTTGTGAGTATGACGAAGCCATATTAGAGAGCGTAAAAAGATTGGGTGGATTTGAGAATGCTCACACTCATTTTGATAGAGCCTCTACTCTACAACGTAAATATTTAGAACATAAAGGGATTGATCCCGTACAAGGTTCATCAACTTTAACATTAAAAGATAAGCAGAATCTTACGGGTGAATTACACAAGGGTGCTGCTTACACACGAGAAGATCTGTATGCCAGAATGGAAAGAGAGGTCATAAAACAAATACTCATGGATACGAGAAGTGTGACCTCCTTTGTTGATGCCACACCTGACTTAGAGGAAAAGGGACTTATAGCCATTAATGTTGCTGAGGAATTGAGAGAAAAATACAAAGAGCAAATTGCTTTTCAAATTGCGGTTTCTCCAATCTTTGGTTTTAAAGATGAAAAGGCAGGACGTTGGGAGGTGTATCGCGAAGCAGCCCAAAAAGCTCAAGTATTGGGCGGTTTACCTGAAAAAGACGATGCCCCTGACAGAATTGGTTATGACGAACACATCAAAAGACTTTTACAGTTGGGAATTGAATTACATAAGGAAGTGCATTTACAAGTTGATCAAGCTAATGATCCTCGAGAAAAAGGTACCGAGACAATTATCCAGGCTGTAAGATGGCTGGGCTCTCCGAAAATAGACAACAATGATAATAGCCCGACTGTATGGTCTATCCATGCGATTTCCCCATCAGGATACGATGACAAGCGGTTTTATGAAATGGTAGAAAATTTGATTAAATACAATATCGGCGTGATCTGTTGCCCCAATGCCGCTTTGTCTATGCGACAATTGCGACCAATTGTCACCCCCACCCATAACAGTATCGCTAGAGTACTCGAAATGGCAGAAGCAGGTGTAAGAGTAAAAATAGGCACTGATAATATTTGTGATGTTTATATTCCTAGTGGTGATGGCAGCATTCTGACTGAAGTAAGGACTTTAAGTAATGCAGTTCGCTTTTATGTCCCAGATATCATGGCTAAATTGGGAGCGGGTAAACCCCTTAATGAAACAGATAAGAAAACAATACGAGGAACCTTACACACTGACAAAGAAAGTTTTGTAGCATTAGAAAAAGAGCTACAGGCATCTCGATAATAATCGTTAGTTATTATTGATTTAAGACGCAAAAGCTTGTTTACATAAGGCAAGCATTTCATCGGCCATTTTATATTCGGACAATTGGCGCAAATTTACCCATGCAGCATTTTGCATTTCATTGGTATGCAGACTCACTGATTGGGATGGATTTACCATATGAGCTAGAAAATGTAAATTGATGGTTGGTGAACCATGCCTATCACTGTAGTGAGAATAAGAAAATATCTGATGTACTTTAATATCAATCCCTGCTTCCTCCCCTACTTCACGTACAACACCTTCCTCCAGGGTTTCATTACTCTCAAGTGCACCACCGGGTGTTTCCCAAAAACCAGGCAGAAACTTCTCATCATCTCTTTTTTGCAAAAGCAGCAACTTACCATGTTCATTAAACACGAATGAATTGACTCTGATTTTGTACAATACTGGCTGCTTACGCTTATCCATGAGCAGAGTTTAGATATTTAAGAAGATGCCCATACTACCGAATAGATCTTACCGCGAGATCCCTCGAACTCTCCCGCATGGGCGGGATCGCTTTGGGATGACAGCTATTGTCTTTGTACTACAGTAATCTTTGTAATCTTATTTCCTTTCTTGAGATTTCTGACGATTTCTAGACCTTTTGCGACACGGCCAAAAGGAGCATAGACATTATCCAGGCTAGGCTGAGCATTCAAAGTAACATAGAAAAATGTCTTTGCACTGTTGAGAGCACTCTTGGCACATTCTTCAGGATTGGGAGCTGTAGTACAGCGAGATCCCGTTTCATGAACAAAACCAACAATACCCGCAGCATCATGTTTGATATCAGGGTGTGTCTCGAGAGAAAGTGGAGTCACATCACCCGGTTCTTTGAGAGCACCTGATTTATCTCCCATATATGCAGCAAATCCTGATGCGACATTGTATACCAAACTGTTTTCGTAACGCTGTTCGCTGACATTCTTCACGAAATGAGCAACAGAAGTTGGCATTTGGACATTAAAAAGTTCAATTCCAAAAGTTCCCACATCAGTTTCTACTATAGCAATTGGGTCGCTTTGATTCGACAATTCAATATCTTTCACAAATTCAGCAAAAGGACCGGGAGTTGTTTGTGGAACTTCCGAACCACCACAGGCGGCCAATAGCACACTTATGCAAAGAACACAGATAATACGTCCGAAACGAGAAATAGGGAGAGAAGAAGCGATCATGACATTTTGGATATAAGCTAGTATCATGGTAGCGAAAGCTTACATTCACCACAAGTAAGAGTATGTTATTGCCCATTTTGACAGATGAAAACCCACAATTACGAGAGAAGTCCGTATTCGTAAAAGAGATTACTCCCGAAATTAAGAAACTGATTGCTGACATGACTGAAACCATGAATTATGGCAGTCGTGCTGTAGGACTAGCTGCCCCTCAAGTCGGCGTTCAGCAACGTATCATTGTCTGTAAGATCAAAAACTCTTTGGGAAAATTCATCAATATGGCTTTGATAAATCCTGAGATTGTAACCAAAAGCGAACAATGTGAGTTGGGCGAAGAAGGCTGTCTCAGCATTCCCAATATGTTTGGACCAGTGATGCGAGCGAAGGACATCACCGTCCAATTCATGACTGAAGACAAAAAAACCGTCATGAAAAGATTTGGTGGTTATAATGCACGGGTCATTCTGCATGAAATCGACCACTTAAACGGCATATTGTTTACAGACCTGGTTGGTGATAAGTCTCTGCTTTACGAAGAATTGAGTTACTGAAAAATTTAAAATGAAAAATGTAAAATATAAAATTACTGATAGTTAACGATGAAAACCAAAACGATATTCTTTGGGACCCCGATGTTCGCTGTACCAATATTGGAAATGTTGTTAACACATCCAAATATTGAGTTAGTTTGTGTAGTTGCACAGCCAGACAAGCCTGTGGGCAGAAAAAAGGTCATGACTCCCCCACCGACCAAGGAATTAGGAATAAGGAATAAGATTGAGGTATTTCAGCCAACAACATTAAAAACAGAGGAAGCCGTACAGACAATTAAAAACTACCAACCAGAGTTAATTGTACTTGCGGCATATGGCAAAATTATTCCTGAGAACATTTTAAATCTACCAAAGTTTAAGTGTCTCAATGTGCACCCTTCCGCATTACCAAAATACCGAGGCGCTAGTCCCATTCAGTTTGCCTTGCTCAACGGTGAAAGCAAAACAGCTGTCACCATGATGCTGATGGAACCAACCTTAGACACTGGACCGATACTGGCTCAAGAAGAAATTGCTATCGATCCCGAAGAAACCTACCCACAACTTGCTGACAGATTAGCAAACATTTCCGCGAAACTTTTAAGCAAAGTTCTGCCAGATTGGTTGGAAGGCAAGATTACACCGAAGCCACAAGATGCGAGTCAGGCAACGTTTACTAAAATCCTGACCAAAGAAGATGGCAAGATTGATTGGAACAAGACAGCAGAGCAGATTCACAACCAAATCCGCGCCTTCACTCCATGGCCAAGTACATACACAACCTTGAATGGGAAATTATTAAAGATCCTCAAGGCAAAACCATTTCAGACTACAGAGATACGAGGTACTCCAGGAATTATCTATTATCAAAATAATAAACAATTACTTATTTCTTGTAGTGAAAAGACAGTTTTAGAAGTACTAGAATTACAGCCAGAAGGGAAAAAAGCCATGAGTGCAGCTGACTTTATGCGCGGTTATCCAAACCTGGCTTACGTTGTGCTTTCTTAAGCAATTCCTCAATGTGATCAACATATGCTGCTGTCTCATCAATCAGGAAGTTAACTTTGGGAATTCTTTTGGTGGTGAGAACCTCACGGAGAGCTAAATGAATATCTCGACTCTTGTGTCGCAACTTTTTCAAAATTAACTGAGGACTTTTGCTACTTACGTAGGAAGAAACCCACACCTTGGCTTCAGCCAAATCTGGAGTGACTTCTACCCGAGTCACCGTTAACAAACCAATTTCTGGCTCATGAAATTCCTGCTCGAGGAATCTGCCAATATATTCCTTTAAAACCTGATTAATTTGCACTAAACGACGACTTTCAGGCATTTCCTTACGATAAAGAGATAGCCAATTTTTCTTGAGTGAAACATTCTACAATGTCCCCTACTAACAGACGAACATTCCCCTTAAGTTTTAGTCCGCATTGCTCACCCGCCAGTACTTCCTTAAGCTCCTCAGGACCGAGTTGAACAGTCTTTAATTCCATATCTCCCACAATATTTTCACCACGATAGATTTTGGTAAAAGAGTCTTTTACCATTTTACCTTCGGTAACATCACCACCGACAACCTGTTCACCTTTACCATCAAAGAAAATTTTCAATACCTTTAGTCTTCCAACAATAACCTTTCTCACTTCTGGCTCGAGCATGCTTAAAAGAACTTTTTGAACCTCATCCAGTAGGTGATAAATAACATCAAACGTAGTAATTTTTACTTTTTCTTGGTCAGCGCTTTTTTGCACTGAAATAGGAATCTGTACACTGAAGCCAAAGATAGAGCCGTGGCCGGCGGAAGCAATCATCACATCAGAATTGGTAATGTTACCCGTGCCGGCATAAATAATTTTCACGGCAATTTTTTCTGCAGGCAAACTAAGAAGAGCATTGCGCAAGGCTTCCAGAGAACCCTTCGTATCAGCCTTAATCACAACCTTCAACTCCTTGACTCCTTCTTTTTTCGTCTGAGAAATACCAGAAAGCATGTCCGACTGCTTCTCACTGGTAGATTTCTCCACCATTGCTTGTGCCTCTTTCTTGCTGGCAACTACACGGAGAACATCACCGACATGTGGGACTTTGGATAAGCCAGTAATTTGTACGGGAGCAGAAGGCCCTACCGATTCCACTCTTTCCCCACGATCATTGATTAATGTGCGAATTTTTCCAGAAACATTGCCAATGACAACATCATCACGCATACGCATGGTGCCTGTATGAATGAGAACTGTTGCTACAGCTCCCTGACTGGGATCAAGGCGTGATTCAATAATAGTACCTATAGCAGGTCGATTAGGATTGGCTTTCAGATCTTGCATATCAGCGACCAAGAGTACCAATTCCAACAATTCATCGATGCCTGTTTTTCGTACTGCAGAAACTTCAGCGCAAACCGTAGATCCTCCCCATTCTTCTACTGCTAAACCAATATCAGCTAATTCTTTTTTGACACGATCAGGATTGGCATTCTCTTTATCAATTTTGGTAATTGCGACAACTACAGGCACACCTGCAGCCTTCGCATGTTCGTAAGCTTCGATCGTTTGAGGTTTCACACCGTCATCAGCAGCAACTACGAGAATTGCTATGTCAGTTACTTTTGCCCCACGAGCACGCATTGCAGTAAAAGCATGATGTCCAGGAGTATCTAAAAATGTGATGGTTTTTATTTGACCATCTTTGGTTTTCTTTTGAATTTGATAAGCACCGATTTTCTGGGTAATACCACCTGCTTCTCCTTCCATAACAGCAGTACCACGAATAGCATCGAGAAGTTTTGTTTTCCCATGATCTACATGCCCCATCACACTGATGACAGGCGATCTAGGGATAAGATTCTTCTCATCATCTTTGAGAAGTGTGTTCATATCTTCACCAACATTTACTTCGTCTGTTTGCTTTTTCTCTACAGCTTCAAAACCAAAATCATGAGCTAAAATCGTAGCAATATCAAAATCAAGACGCTGATTGATATTAGACATGATGCCGTTTTTCAATAGCTCGGCAATCACCTGATTGACTCCTACATTTAATAAAACCGCAAAATCTTTTACGGTAATACTACGAGGTATTTCGACTTTCGGTAAACCAGGCTGTTCAACAACTGGTTCAGCAGCTACCACAGTTGCTTCTTCTGCTGCCTTCACAGGTTCTTCAGAAGCAACAACCGTTGTCGGTACATTTTCGACCAGAGCTTGAATGGGTGTTTCTATTTCCGTAGTAACAGCTTCTTGTATTTTTTTAACGACTTTCTTCTCTTTTTTAACCGCTGGTTTTTTTGCTGTCTTAGGAGCTTTTTTGGCTACAGTCTTCCCTTTGGCTGGTTTAGCAGTCTTTTTCGTGGTATTCGCCTTCTTCTTTGTTACTGGAGACATTGATCAGCACGTTAGGGAAATACATACTTACTCTTTTTTCTTAGCCTTTTTGGGAGCAGTTTTTTTCTCTTCTTTTTCCTCTTTTTTTGCTTTTTCTTTAACCTTTTTCTCTTTCATTTTCTCATCAGCCTCTCCCGTCAGTTTCTCTTCAACCGCTTTCTCCCCTTGTAAAGCTTTGATGCTCAAACCTAAACGACGTTCATCCTGTTCAACAGAAATTACTTTTGCTTCCATTATTTGACCTTCTTTGGCAATCCTATCTGGATCCTCGATACGACCATCAGGTGAAATCTCAGAAATATGAATTAAACCTTCAATTTCATCATCTAATTTCAAGAAAATACCAAATGGGGTAATTCGAGCAACGGTTCCTTTGACCATGTTACCTATCGGATAACGTTCAGCGGCTTTGAGCCATGGATCTTCAGTAAGTCTCTTCAAACTGAATGAAATCTTATCATCATCAACACCAATCACCATCACTTTAATTTTGTCACCGACTCTCGCATGCTGAGTAGGATCAGAGACATGTCCCCAAGCGATTTCAGAAATATGCACCAAACCTTCAACACCCTCAAAATTTACGAAAACACCAAAATGAACAACGCCGCTGACAGTACCCTCAATTGTTTGACCGACTTTCAACTTGGCAATGATTTTATTTCTTTGATCAGAGTAGGCTGCTTTTTCAGAAAGGATAAGGCGGCGTTCTTCAGGATTTAAATTGATAATTTTTACTTTAAACTTCTGGCCTACCAATGATTGTAGTTTGGAAAGAATCTTTTCTGGATCAGCGCCACTCACACGAGGATAATGTTCGGGCGTTAATTGAGATACGGGAACAAAGCCGCGGATACCATCGCTTTCGATAAGGAGGCCTCCTTTATTTGCCTCCATAACAGTAACCTCAATGATCTTGCCATCCTGATAATCTTTCACAAAACGATTCCACGTATTTTCTTGACTGGCACGACGCAAAGAGAGCTGCAACTGACCATCGGTATTTTCATCGCCGACAACAACAACTTTAACTTTATCACCGACTTTTACGGTTTTCATCGTTCCAACACTGTCCATCATTTCCGAACCAGATACAACTCCAGAAACGGTACCAAGATCTACAACTAACGCATGTTTAGAAATGCTAACAACCGGACCTTCTACCACATCTCCTTTTTCATAAATCATGACACTAGTCGTATCGTTTTTCACCAAATCATCCATTGGCACAATATCAGTGACAAAAACCGGGACCTTGTTTGGTTTTGTAGATGTATTCGTAGTTTCATTCATAAAATTTCTTGCGAGCGCTCAAAAATAAGCGCAGACGGCGGTTAATGATAAATATGGCTTGCGAGCCGCAAAGACATTAGACTAGCGATGCTCTAAAGTCAACAATATTAATAGGTCCAAGTATGTCCCCTCCAGCGAATTTCTCTTTCAGTAATAACTTTACCGGCTATGGCCGCTTCATAACCAATACTTGCCGCCAATTGTACAAAATCTGTGGCTGCAGATGTATCCCTATGTACAGTGAGAAAGCCTACTCCCCTGTTCCACTGCTCACAAGCTGATCTTTCATCAATAAGCGGTTTTTCATCATCAATTTCAGGAAGTCGTGGATATGTACTAGCAATTTTCATCAACATTGTCACCGCTTCAGGATCAGGAAAAATAGTTTCTAAGTCCAAACCAAGGCCGCTTTCCTCTACCATTCTTTTGCCTTTGAGAGGCACACCACCACCACTAATATGGGCACAAGCAACAATTGGTACTTGGACCTTGCCATCGACACCACCTTGAGCAGCATAGATTGCTGGTGAATATATCCTCGATGGTCTTAATATTTCTTTTACTTCTTTTCTAAAACTTTCATGCCAAGGAATCTGAATATGATCGTAAATATCTGCTCCCAAAGGAGTACTTTCGAGAATTGTTGCCAGATCATCATCACCTAGTTTTAAACAGATATCACCAATTTTTTCTCGTACATATTCTCGAATATATTGGTCTCGATACGTCGTCTCTCGGCCACATTGCTTTTGGATAAAGGTTGTCTCCAAAATCTTTCGAGCTCGAGTAAGACCGTTACTTCTGATCGACTTCTCGCGTAAAACTACAACGGGTTGCCCTGGAGCCAAGTCACCACCATCAATAAGTTTTTCTCGGTTGATGAGTGTTACCGCTGTCATATTCCAATTGAGCCTATTTGTCCCCCACCCAGCAGTACGGTGCCCTAATTCAGCTGTCTCGCCATTGAGTAATGGGAACTTTCCTATAAGACAAGCTTCATGGGCTCCTCTAGCTAAAGCAGCGACAAAGGACTTGTCCCCAGCACTATTAACATCCAGATTATTTATTATTCCTACAGTAAAATAGCCAAATCGAGCAGCATCATCAGCTACCATAGCCACTACATCATATGCCAAAGATTCGAAATGCCCATGTTGTTTCGGCCACGCCAGTCTTTCTGCTAATTCTGGTTTTGTGCCAATACCATCGCCATTACCAAAGATTTCATGAGGAGCCGGATTAATTCCATATTGAGCATTGAGACTACGAGCCTTAATTACATTGGGACGATATTTCTCTTCAGGGAAAAAGTCACGAGTTTCTTCTACAACTCGAGCAAAAGTGAGAGCGGCATGTTCTTTGTCGTCTATAGAGACTTTACCCTCAGGACTGGACATAAAAGAAATTAAAAATGTAAAGTGTAAAATTAATAATTATTTGAAGTATTGCACACCGGCACGGAAGAACTTGTAGCCATTTTTAATTCCGGGAATGTTGCGAGAGAGATCTGATCGAGATCTTTCAGGATGCGCCATCAAGCCTAAAATATTGGCTTTCCTATTCGTCAAAGCAGCAATAGCATCCATAGAACCATTGGGGTTAGCGGGGAATGACATTGAGGCATCACCATCTCTGTTCACATACTGCAAAGGTATTTGACCATTCTGCCACAATTGTTCGATGACGTCCTTTGGAGCAACGAACTTACCTTCTCCATGTGCGATAGGCATATCAATGAGTTCCTCAATCTCAAATTCTGCTAACCAAGGTGAAAGTACAGACTTCACTTTATGTCGAGCTTCAAAAGACAGATAATGGCCGATCGTATTATGAGTAAGGGTTGGATCGTCTGGACTGGGGATTCCTATTTTGCCATAAGGTAAAAGTCCTGATTTTATCAAAGCTTGAAAACCATTACATATGCCCAGCACCAGTCCATCTTTTCTCAAGAATTCTTCAATACTTTCAGCTACTTGAGGTTGACGTAGAACATTGGCAATAAATTTTCCGGAACCATCCGGTTCATCTCCTGCACTGAAGCCACCAGCAAAAACCAAAATCTGCGAAGACCGAATTTCTTTTACTAATTGGGTGATAGATTCATTGATTGCCTCAGCAGTAAGATTACGAAAGACTGGTGTTGTGGTCTCAGCTCCTTCACTTTCAAAGGCTGCTGCTGTTTCATATTCACAATTGGTACCGGGAAAGACAGGAATCACAGCTTTTGGTTTAGCAGAGGTGCTGCCGGATTTTCTTCTCGCCATCTTCGTGTGATTATCTCTCACTACCGGCTCTGAACTTCCTTCAACATGCGGTCTTAAGGGGAATATATCGTCCAGTGGTTTTTCCCAAGTTGTAATAAGATCATCAAGAGACATCGTACTCGGTTTACTCCCAGTCCAAATTTGAATAGAGGGGGTAGAATCAGTTTTACCTAAATAATACGTATTTTGATTTTCTTCTACCACAGCATCTTCAGCCATTTCCAATATAAAACCTCCGTACGCTAGAGAGAACCAGACTTCTTTCCCAATAAAGGGATTCTCTATTTGTAAACCAATTTTGTTACCAAAGCTCATTTTTGATAATGCTGCAGCTAATCCCCCATCGTGTACAGAACGACAAGAAAGCACTTTACCTGATTGAATTATTTCATGAACATTTACAAAGTTCCTTTCTAATTCATCCCAATCGGGCAGGTCGTTGCCACCAAAATGTGCGATGTACATAATTTTACTGTTGGATTTTTGGAAACATGAAGGTACCACTTTTCTCATATCTACTGATGCGACAGCAAAAGAAACGAGACCAAAAGGCACATCTATTCTGTTTTCACCCGCCCCATAACTACCAGAAGCACTATCTTTACCACCGATAGAAGGAACAAGTTGGTTTTGGGCTAACAAAGCTCCCGTGTGAGCTAATACTGCTTTACCCCAGCGCTTAGGATCATCTCCCAGACGTTCAAAGTAATTTTGGAAACTTAAACGTGCTTTTTTGTGATCAGCCCCAGAGGCAACCAGACGGGCCAGTGATTCTACAACTGCATATACACCATTATGAAAAGGACTCTTTATTGAAAGCTGCGGATTAAAACCAGCACTCATCGACATACCGGTCACTGCTCCTTCTACAGGAAACTTTGCGATTGCACATTCACTGGGAGACAATTGAAACTCACCACCAAATGGACTAACCACAGTATTAGCACCGACAGTAGAATCAAATCTTTGCTGTAAACCACGTTGCGAGCAAACATTGATTCTCTCAAGATTACGTTTCCATACATCTTCTAGGGTATCCCCTTCAGAGATATTTAAATTTGATATGCTATCGAAAATAGATTCTGAAGGATCAGGTAATTGCATATCAGCTTTAGCTTCTCTTGGTGCCCAACCTTTTTCCAGAAAATCGCGATCGATGTCACAAATACTTTGGCCACGCCATGACAAACGTAAAGAACGCTCTTCTTTAATTTCAGCAACAACATTTGCTTCCAAATTTTCCTCTGCGGCAGCGACAATAAACGCCGACACATCTTCTGCAGCTACGACAACAGCCATTCTTTCTTGTGATTCTGACAAAGCAATTTCGGTGCCATCAAGTCCTTGATATTTGAGTGGTACTTTATCCAAATCAATTGAGATACCATCGGCTAATTCACCAATAGCATTCGCTACTCCTCCAGCTCCAAAGTCATTACATTTTTTAATAAGCTTACTGACAATGGGCTTTTTAAATAGTCGTTGAATTTTTCTTTCTTCGACGGCATTGCCCTTTTGTACTTCAGCTCCACAAGTAGCATTCGAGACTGCATCATGGCTCTTGGAAGAACCAGTAGCTCCCCCAATCCCATCTCTACCGGTACGTCCACCCACCAAAATTACGATATCTCCTGGTTTGGGATCCTCACGCACAACCTGATCTCTTCTGACTGCACCGCCAACACAACCAGCTTCAAAACGTTTCGCCTCATAGGTTCCTCCGCTGGTGTCGCCTTCATCGTAATATTCTCTCACCTGTAATGTTGGCACACCAATTTGATTACCATAACTAGAATATCCCGCAGCAGCTTTTTGCGTAATATAGCGAGAGGGTAGTCTTCCTGCTCTCGTCTCACTTAGGGCTTTGCGGGGATCCCCACTGCCGGTGATACGTATACCCATGAATACATAAGCTCGACCAGATAAAGGATCACGAATCACGCCGCCAACACAGGTTGCTGCACCACCAAAGGGCTCGATTTGGGTGGGATGATTGTGAGTCTCATTTTTGAACATGAATAACCACTCTTCCGTATGACCATCCTCAAATTCTACTGGGACGATGATGCTGGCAGCATTATTTTCTTTGGAATGTTCAACATCTTTGAGCAAACCAAATGCACGCAGCTTTTTCGAAGCAGACAGAGCCATGTCCATCAGAGAAAAACCTTTTCGTCCTTCTTTTTCAGCTTCTGATCGATTACGAACAAAACTACTTAACTGCTGATAAATTACATTGGCATCAGGATTATGAGCAAATTCTTGACCATCACTGACCAAAACACCTTTTTCGATAATTCTTTTGCCATCAATAGCTATCTCTACAAGTTCTGTAGTAAAGGTCAAATGGCGACAATGATCAGACCAATAGGTATCAATGATTCTTACTTCCGCAACCGTAGGATCACGATCTTTAGCTTTGAAATAGTTTTGCACGCAGAGCAAATCGGCTTTACTCATCGCTAAACCTAAACCACCCTTTTTTACGGGAAGAAATAACCAGGCCAGATCGTCCAAGCTCTGTTCAAGGAAATTACCGAGAATTTTTACATCACCAGGATTATCAAAAACATCGTAGAGCGTTTCCGGAATCGTAGGTTTCGCTTCTCTGCTCTCCTGATCATTGATCAATGTTTGTTTAATTTTTGTAATATCATCAGCGTTCAATTTTCCTTTTACCATAATGATATTGGCTACCTTCACAGGAGCACGATCGCCAGATGTAAGAAGCTGCAGGCATTGCATAGCGCTATCGGCTCTTTGATCATATTGTCCCGGCAATGTTTCTATTCTAATTTCATGCCAATCCTGCCACTCGGGAGCATCATAAAAATCTTCCTGACTATGGAGATCGTTTACTGATGCCTCACTGAGAACAGCTCTTTTAGCTTGCTCAAAAGTCGAGCCGTCAATCCCCTCAATATCATAACGAACTCCCGTACGTACTTCTTCTACACCCGAGATTTCCAAGAAATCACAAAAAACTCGCAAATAGTCCTGAGCTAAAGGATCAAAACTCGGCTTTTTCATCACAATACAACGCTTTACACGATTTTCTACAGCTCTTTCAAAGCCTATGTCCTGGGTGGAGGTTTCGATCATGAAAACGATTAAGGAGTCAACTTAAAACAACACTCCCCCACTGTCAAACAATGGCTTTAGCCAATCACCACCGTGCACTCACCCTTCCATTCTTTACCTGCATACTTTGTGGACAACTCGCCCGCAGTGCCACGAATATATTCCTCATACATCTTGGTCAATTCTCTACCGACACAGATATTTCTGTCACCATGGCCAAAGGTAACTATCTCTTCTAAAAGCTTATTCATTCTATACGGCGACTCGTACAGGACAACCGGGACGCCTAAATTTAACAAACCTTCGAGAGTTTTCTTTCGACCTTTTTTCAATGGTAAGAAACCACCGAAGTAAAATTCTTTTTGTAAAAAGCCACTAGCTACCAGAGCAGTTAAAGCCGCATTGGGACCTGGTAAAACAGTGAAAGGAACTTTTTCTTTGACTGCCCCAGCCACCAAAAGATATCCGGGATCAGAAACCAGAGGCATGCCTGCGTCCGTGATATAAGCAATATTTTTTCCAGATTTTACATCTTCCAGTAATCTGTGAATTTGTTGCTCAGAACTATGCTGACTAATATTCACAATATGTTTTTGAATTGCATATTCTTTCAGTAAAATCTGGCTATGTCGGGTATTTTCACAAGCAATAATGGCACAACTCTTTAGCACATCTAATGCACGTAGGGTGATGTCTTTGAGATTGCCGATTGGCGTAGCTACGATGTAGAGCATTATTTTGTGGGCAATGTAATCTTAGGTGGAATCACGTACAACACATCAGTTGTCATGACTGGTTCTGGATAAATATAATCAGTTAACTTTTGCGGTAAATAGTCTTCAGGGTATCCAAAGGAAATAAAATGGTCTTCAGCATAATGAATAAACTTATTTTTAGGTTTCTCTGTGATAACAATAATCTCACTCCCAGATCGTAAAAAGTAATGCTTTTCATCAAAGGTGATAATAGGTTCTTCAGGTGCAGCTAATTCTAAGTAATCTAAAGTGGAGATGTTCTTAATCAGCACATTTCTTGTATAGGCTAATGTATTCACCCAGGTAGCACCAACGCGCAATGCTGTGAATGAACCTGGTCCTTGAACAAAAACAATATGATCAAAAACAAGGTCATGAAGTTCAGGTAAAATCCCACTTAAGAATTTTAGAGTTTGGCGTTGTTCATCAATATGCCAATGTTTCTGAATCTTACCATCGACAATAAGTGCGACATCGTGATAATTAAACGCAGTTTGTACAAACAAAAAAGCAGTCATGATGTTATTCTGGCATCGTTAACTGCCAAAAGTATTTCTTGGCCAAAAGTACGCGAGTATAATTCATGATTGAATTGAAATAAACATTGTCACCATACATACCGATACATAATTGATCATTAACAGGAATGAACTCGACATTATTTTTCGGCTTGTATGTGAGTTTATTTTTACCACGAATTTCAGCAATGACATTGAGAGCAGCCAACCTTGCCTGATCCTCCGCATTACTAAAAGTGTGCCATACACGCTCTTTCTTGTGCCAATCGTAATGATTGATCAGACTGCCGGCAGCATAGACATTGTAGAACTTTTCTAATTGCAAAAAGTTATTGATCTCTAGCCCCCCAAATTGATCTGTTTTGAGACCGGCATTTTGATAGACAGCTGCCAATCTTGCCTCACCATTAGTAATAAACGTCTTGGTCTCGAGAACCGTTCCATTACTCAAAACCAATTTACCGTCATCCCATTTTTGAATAGTCGTGTGGAGATAAACATCGATAGCATGATCCTTCGCATATTCTTCCAAAATATCTCGCAGCTTGATGGGAAGATCTCCACCAAAGTCTTTTTCAGATGAGACATATGAAATACTAATTTCATTGCGACGTAAGTCATATTTCTTTCGAATATAGTCAGTTAGATTGTAAATTGCGAAAAGAACCTGCACGCTATATAAATCATTACCATGCACAACGATTGAAAGAAATGGCTTTCGAAGCAGCGACAACTGTTTTTTTGCTAACTGAAATTGAGCATCAAGGTGATCAGCTATTTTCTGTAATTCATCAGAAGTATTCGATAGGAAACTATTTTCAGATGTAAGTATGTCAGGCATCACTCTTTCTTCACCTGATGCAAGAATTACATATTCATAATTAATTCTTTGTCCTGAATCCAGCACAAGAGTAGTATCAGCAGGCAAAAATTCCTTCACTTTACCAGGCGAAAAATCGATACGAAAACGTTGATAATAACTTTTGAAAGGAAAGGTATAATCAGTCAGTTTGCGATAGCCACTGTAGATATCAAAAAGAAAGGGCTTGTAAACAAAACTTGGCTTCGGTGAAATCCAGATCAACTTGATGTCACTTTGTATAGGAGATCTCCGTAAAGTTTCGATAGCTGTATAACCGGCAACGCCACCACCAACAATGGCAATACGAGTGTTCATGTATTGACGAAAAACGCGTTCTCATAATACCGTACAAGCATTGATAAGCAAATCTGAAATTTATGTCCTGGAAATTAGATGAGTTGATGTTGAAACATTTTAATAAAAAATCTTTGCCAAAGTGGCAATGGTTCTTTGTTATGACTGCGCATGTCTTTTTCTTAGCTATCACTCTCTATGCATTGCCGATTATGTATTTGTATTTGAACAATAGTATCCTGGCCATTATTCAAATAACTTTCTTTGCGATCAGTACTATTTGTATCGGTTATTTTCTGAAAGCGGTAATTTTACGTCCCCGTCCCCACAATCATGTTACCTATCTTGGCAAAACTGACAGTTCTTTCCCTAGTTCGCATGCCAGTGTCGCTTTTGGACTAGCATATATCCTTAGTATTTATCTCCCTACACTTACAATTGTCTGGATAATACTGGCTATGCTTGTAGGCTTGGGAAGAATCTATATACAAATGCACTATCTGAGCGACGTCATCGGCGGCATTTTCATTGGTCTAATATTAGCGTTCATAACGCTTATTTTTATTTCTCCTTCATTGGTTCTAACTTAGAATTTAGAACTTTAAACTTAGAACTTAATTATGGTCCACTTTCTATCTGACTGCACCTATCAAAAAGAACTTATTCGTAAAGCAATTCATATTACTTTGGGTGTAGTGACGTGCGTACTCATTTTCTACAACATTATAGAACCGTTCTATTTGTTTATTGTTTTGGCCATTACTATTGTATTTTCTTTCTTCTCTAGGAAAAAGCGCTTACCAATTATCGGCTGGTTTCTAGAACATTTTGACCGCCCTGAACATTTTCCAGCCAAAGGTTTCATCACGTATTTAATAGGCGTGATACTTAGCTTGGAACTTTTCCCACTCCCCTTCGCACTTGCTGCGATTATGGTATTGGCATTGGGAGATGGTGTTGCTGCCCTTGCTCGCCCTTTTAGTAAAAGAAAAACTGCTCTGAGCAATAAACATCTTATTGAAGAAACCATAGCCGGCATTGTCGCTGGTGCGATCGGCGCTGCTTTTTTTGTTTCGCTACCGCTAGCAATTATCGCCAGCAGTTGTGCCATGCTTCTTGAAGCGATCGAAGTCCGTTTCAATAATGAAATTCTCGATGATAATATTTTGATTCCACTCGCCGCAGGAACAAGTTTGCTTTTGTTAACCAAGTTCGGAGTCTTTGTATAAATTCAAAAGTCAATAGGAATTCTCCCTAAATTGGGAGATTTTTTTCATTTTTTCTTTTGCTAGGCTTACGTATAGGGTGGGAGGGTGGCGTCAAACAAACAAAAAGTTTATACTAAGCCCTTAGAAAAAATCCCATGAAAATCTCCACCTTATGTTTTTTGCTCAAAGAAAAAGAAATATTATTGGCCATGAAGAAACGTGGTTTCGGACAGGGAAAGTGGAATGGTTATGGGGGAAAAGTCGAAAATGAAGAAATAAAACAAGGAGCTACTCGTGAAGTTCGCGAAGAAATTGGCGTGATCATAGAAAAAGAAAAACTCCAGGAAGCAGCAGTCATCAATTTTTACATGGCTGACAATCATTTTTTCGAGTGTCACGTATTTCTGGTTCAAGAATGGTCAGGAACACCAGTAGAAACAGATGAAATGAAGCCTCAGTGGTTTGCCCTCGATCAAGTTCCTTTTCATGACATGTGGCCCGCAGATCAAATGTGGATACCAATTGTTTTGTCTGGAAAAAAGATAAAAGCAACGGTACAGTTTGATGAAACAGGCACCGTTATACAGAAGTTTAAGTGGGAAAAGTGGGAGTAAATTCATTCTCTTGTGTCTTTTTTAGAATTCTTATATGATGATTCTGTCACCATGAGAGGCTAGACAAAGGGTTTCGTCCCGCGTTAATGCCTCTTTTTTATTTTGTCTCGTATGTAAGGTTCACTAAGAAACGTTATGTATGACATGAATACTCGAAGTAGAGCTGAAAATTTATTTTGATTGGGAATCAGCAATCGTCTCAGTTTGTTTATTTTAATGAGATGTTGATAAAGAGAGTAAAAATCACCATCCCCACTCACTATTACCGCCTGATCAAAGTTATTTATTTCCAACATTATCTGCATTACTAATTCAGCATCGCAATTACCTTTGGTAGATTGATCTCTATACTGTATAGGTTGGGCGAAATACTACTGTAAAGCCAGATCGTCTCATGTGTTCATACAAGGCTTCATTATTTTCAATATAACCGATAAACATAAAAGCTTTGGTCACCTTGTATTTGTCCTTTAGCCATCGCTTTAAGCAGGGATAATCGATCTTCCATCCCTGATCGCGACAGGAACAGTATAAGTTCTGATTATCTATAAAAGCATAATTTGATTTCATGCTGTTTTATTATCTGATTTGATTAATGTAACAGATAACAACTTGCTAGAATGAAAAATTTCATAATTTTTATTTTTGGTTGAACTTTAGGATCACTCTGTAGTGCAAATGGAGGCAAAGGGCTGGAAATGCTATGATAGTGCCTTCACAATACTTTTTATGGCCACTTTGGAGAAACTAGCTGAAGAACAACCTTGGAATTTGGATCAAGTAAAAGGAAGTACTTTGTATGGCAACCAATATGCTATAGAAATTGACAGCGTTAACCCTCATTTGGGCACGTTACTCATGAAGAAAAAAGATGGTCAGTGGGCACGTCTCGATGATATATATGATGAATATCATTACAAATATGACAACGATGGTGTACGTGCCCCTGGTGATTGTGTCAGTGTTTCCTTATCAAAAGAAGATTATGACAATTTATGTGTAGAAAAAAAACGCGTAGACACATTCGTTGAAAAGTTAATGCTTGAGATGTTAGAAGCAGATATTCCCAACATTGATCCTGACTCATTCGATGATGCCCTACTAACTGGATTCCCCACTGCAATGGAACAGGATGTAGATGTTGTCATTGCTTATTTACGAAATCCAGAAAATGCGCCATTTGAGGGCGAAGCCCTTAATGATGCTCAGTGGGAAATTTTGGAAGACAAATTGGATATGATGGAAAATCCCAATATCAAAATTGAAAATGAGAAATTTCGTCAGCAATTACGGGATAAACTTTTTCCTAAAAATGCCGGATTTCTCTCGGACCGCGTTTTGGATAGGATCGATTCAGATATAGAGAGAGTCACCGATAGATTGAAAAGAATCGAAGAACAAACCTTTGAACAGAGAAAATTGGCAAATCGTTACCAACTCCACAGAAGACTAGTACGCGAAGAACTGGAACAAGCGGGACAATTAGTTTTTGACTTTTACAAAGGATGTCCACATCTAGAAAGAACCTTACGCAAAGAACTTCTTGATTTGGCATTTGCAAAACTTACACCAGAAGAACAATGGGCACATATTTGCACACTGTTTTGACTCTTATATGACATGGACTCTTTAGATGCTACAAAACCAGAATGGAGCCTAGAGCAAGTGAAAGGCCAGAGACTCGAGGGACACAATTATGCGATTGAAATTGATAAAGAGTCTCCACAGATTCTCCTCTTGTTTGCTCGGAAAAACGATCAATGGGTAGAGGTCAATGAAGTGTTGATTTTTGACGTACTACGCATTCCAAATGAAATGGACTTTCCATTAACGAAAGAGGAATATGAGATTTTGAGTAAAAGTAAAATAAAAGTAGACAAACTTGTTGAAGATTTAGCCTCATTTGACGCTGAGATGTATGGTGAACTTTACGAATCAACTTATTACTATGACGAAGAAGACTTGGATGTTGTAATTGGTTACTTGAAAGATCCAAAAAACAAACCATTCGATAGTCAAAATCTGCCAGATGAAACACAGGATATCCTCGCCCATGTGTTAAGAGATGATGAGGAACCTTTATGCGAGGACGATAAAGAAAAGACTTTTCGTGACAAACTGATACAGCGCCACGGTATACATCAGAATCTGGTACGTGAAGAAATTGTAGCTTTGTTAAAAGCTGGCCAAATGGCTTTTGATTTTGCCAAGGCAGAAATAGAAAGCATTTACCAAGAACTCACTTCTGAGACCTACCAATATGTTCGTGACATGCTCATCGGTGCACTTACCGCAGTGGATATTAAGAGGGGTGATGAAAGGGTTAATAAGAGTCTCATAAGAATAAGGGAGAGCATCACTAAAAGGAACTAATATACTCCCTCCGTCGTGCTCGTAATATACTTTTTGAACGTGAGATCAGTAATGACTACTAACAAATCTGTCGAAGAAATCTGTAATTCCTGACAGATATCATCCAGATTCTTACCGGCTTGGATTTTTTCATGGACTAATTTCTCCATTTCCGAATCATACTGATAGTGAAGTGGAAGTTTCGTAACTTTATTTGGTGTTAACCCAAGAAGACCAGGCAATTCATCGACGTCAGTGATTATCTGAGCGCCATCGCGAATCAAACAGAGACAGCCTCTACCTTGGATATTGTTTAATGAATGAGGGACAACAAACACTTCACGATTTTCATCGCGTGCAAATGCAGCAGTGATCAAAGCTCCTGATTTCTCTGGCGCTTCGACGACAATGGTCCATTTGCTTAAGCCCGCAATGATACGATTTCTCTGCACAAAGTGAAATTTTTGCAAGTCACCGATGCGAGTGTTTTCACTGACAATAAGATGTTGATCAGGGGAAAGAGATTTCCGCAGCCGGTTATTTCCGCCCAAATTGCTATCTAATAAACTCGCAGGGACCACAGCCACACTTGATGCATTATAT
>Ga0209521_10000885_pt1 | contig 23843 bp, 23 predicted proteins | sample Rifsed19ft4_FD_184016 | JGI IMG/M metagenome (GOLD analysis project Ga0209521, IMG submission 184016) | Soil microbial communities from Rifle, Colorado, USA - sediment 19ft 4 (version 2) | ecosystem: Environmental > Terrestrial > Deep subsurface > Rock core/Sediment | place: Rifle, Colorado...
CAATATGGAGATTATTATAATGGTTATGGGGGTACTAACTACAATGCTGCTGCAGATTACGATGCAAATGGTGTCATAACGTACTCCGACTGGAGTCGGTGGTTGAGCGATACTAATAAAAACAATTTAGCCACGACGACAAATGCGGTACCAGAACCGGCAACTATAATTTTAGTATTAACTGGTCTTGGTCTGATGGGCCTATCTGGACTGGCAATTAAGAAGAGAACTGTGTGGTTTCGTAAATAGTCATTTTTCGAAGAATGTCAGATTGACTATGGCTCTATATATACTCTCACAAAGACGGGAGAACCATTATCAGGGGTTACAAAGAGGAGTGTCTCCCATCTCTGCGGATTGACGGAGATATTGTCTGGGATTGCCAGATTAATACCAATCTTCCGGCTCATACCTGCCTTGATTTTGACTTTATCAGACGAAGTGACAATCCATTTAATGTTAGGTATCCAGTCATAGGAAGGTGAAGGACTCTGTAATAATGACTGTTTTACATCACTTACCGGTATAAAAGGACGAATGATGTATGTGTGGGAGATTGTATCGTTATTGTAAATCTCAATATATGACTTGTTTTTCTTCGGTTCAAAAGAGAGGGATAACTTGCCGGGCCTGATTCCAGTTTTACCCGATGGCCTGCCCGTAATATTCTCGCGATTCTCTGATTCTATCAAAAATCTGGGATAAACGGCTAAAGCGATAGATTCACCGGCTCCAACCCTGGTCGTTACCTCAACTGCAATGACCCATTTTTGGTTGTAGTAGGTATCTTCGCCGGGTATCTCGATATACATATTTGTGGATCCCATTTTACCAGCCGCAATAGTGACCTCCTTCTCATCAAAGAAAAACCAGTCAGTATTGGGTATTTCAACATAACCTTCCGGCCGTGACATACCGAGACGCGAAGGTGCAAGGGATTTGATAGTATAGGTGTGTATCCTTTCATCCTTATTGTGGATACTCAACGGGACTGAGAGTTTGACCTTCTGTCCTATCGGTATATCCCTGAATAGAAAGGTGGCAGGCTGGACTGCGAGGCCTGAGGCCGGCAGGTCAGAGGGGGAAAAAAATAGGAATACGAGAAGCGCCAGAGGTGCCCGGAAAAACCGCATATAATGCATCCGGTGATAAAAATTAATTATTGGAAACCCCCATTATCTCTACTGCTCTATATCTATCCTGACAAATGCCTTTTCTCCGCTATCTGATTCTATCCAGAGGAAGGTCTCCCATGGACCGGCTTCAGCAGGCTTGTCTGGAAGACGTGCAGTAAGCGATACTTCTCTGACTCCATCCTGTTTAACAGCAAGTTCATCATGGCTTATGCCGATCCACTTAACATCAGGTATATCCCTGTAACCCCGGGTAAGTCCAATCTGCCGCATTGAAATGGTCTTGCCAGGAATACCTATACCAAGTTGATATTTCTGCTTTTTGCCTTCGTTGTTATAGATTCTTATCTTTTCTTTACCGGCGGTGTTAAGAGTCAAAGAGGAAGGCTCTATGCCTAACTTCCCCCATGGTTTCTCTCCAACACTATTTCTACTCTCTGTTTCTATCTCAAACGGGAGGTATGCTGCCAGGGCAAAGACTTCACCAGGAGACGGTTGCCCCTCTACAGCTACGGTTACGGCCCAGTGCTGGTTATAATAACGCGGGTCATCCGGTATTTTCAAAAAGAGTTTGAATTCTTCAGCGCCTTGAGGTTCAATGACTACATTATTCCTGTCAAAGAATAAATAGGACGAATCTGGTATCTCCTGATAACCCTCCATCCATTTTTCGCTTCCTCTATGTGATGGTTTACGTGCTGTGATGCGGTAGGTTACCTGTCTGTCAAGCCCGTTTAAGATTTTAATAGCAATCCCTGTCTCTTTGTAAAGGTCATACACCGTACTTAACGGGACGTTCTGAAGAAGAAGTCCCCCGGGCTCTACAGTCAGGCCTCCTCCTTCAGCAGCACATGGTACAAGTAAAAGCATTACTGCAAAGAGGCCAATCAGTGTATCCTTCAATCGCTGTAAACAGACACTTGATATCCTCATAGCTTAAGGCACTGTTGCGCCAACCGTAATAACTATGGATTGTTCGGTTATCACGTTTGTAGAGGTTGGTGCAGTGAACTGGAGCCAAAGGTCTGCAGAACTAAGTGCCGGAACATTATTGCCTGTTGTGGAAAATGCCCCCCAAATTGTAGCCGATGCTGTTTGAGAACTAGTTGTTATGACATCATCTGTTCCAAAATCAGGTGGTGCAGGTGCATCAGATGCCCCCACAAATAGTCCCTTCATGACATAAACATCAGACCCTGCAGCAGAACCTGCTGTCCAGTTGGTTGGATTTGTCAGCATTAATGTGAAGCTTTCGCTGACATTCCCATTATTGGTAACCGTAATATCAGTAGTCTCGGACATTTGCACAGTTTGTCCGGCATCGATAGTTCCGATGTCCCAGCCAGTGGCTGAAAGGCTTACAGAAACATTCTGAATCGTTACAGTAACTGTCACGTTGCCGGACGATGCAGCATATGCATTACCGGCAACCCATGACAATATAAATCCTATCGCCCATAGGCAGATAACAGATATTGTCTTTTTCATTTTACCCCTATTCATTTTGTCTCCCCCTGTTGCTTTACGGCGGCATTGCTCCCTGTATTGAAATCTACTTCACTAATTGTATTATTTATTACGGTACTGCAAGATACAGGCCAATTTATGGCTTGGTTGAAATGCCATATTTCTTAATCAGATGTGTAAGGGTTTGTCTTGTGATTCCAAGTTCTTCGGCAGCTTTAAGTACAACTCCCCCATGTTTCTGTAAAGAGTGAAATATCATCTGTTTTTCTATTGATTCACGTGCATCGCGCAGGTTGCAGGGGAGTTTCTGAGCGTGAACGGGAGTCGTTAAATTTAAATCCAGTGGTGTTATCCAATCCCCTTCTGTCATAACTACGGCCCTCTTGACCCGGTTTTCAAGCTCCCGGATATTACCAGGCCAGGGACTTTCTGCAATAGATTGTAGTGTTTCCACCTGAAACCCTTTAATCTTTTTCCCTAATTCATGGGAATACCTTTCCAGAAAGGTCCTGGCAAGAAGGTATACGTCATCATCTCTCTCTCGAAGTGGGGGCATGTAACAAGTAACAACCCCAAGCCGGAAGAATAAGTCATTTCTGAAGTTACCGTTTTCTACCTCATTGACGATATTCCTGTTAGTGGCTGCGATTACTCTGACATCAACTGAGATTTCTTTTCTCCCGCCTACCCGTTCTATTACATGTTCCTGGAGGAATCTAAGGAGTTTAACCTGCAGCGACAGACTCAACTCCCCTATCTCGTCTAAAAAAAGTGTGCCGCCATCAGCGTATTCAATCCTTCCCTTCCGAAGGCTGTCTGCCCCTGTAAATGCGCCCTTTTCATAACCAAAAAGTTCGCTTTCCAGGAGTGTCTCCGGAATAGCCCCGCAGTTTATGACTATAAATGGTCCTTTCTGCCGGTGACTCAACCTGTGTATCGCCCTTGCGGCAAGCTCTTTTCCTGTTCCGGATTCACCAAGAATTAGTACAGGTATATCCACTTTGGCTACCTTTCTGATAACCTGAAATACATGTTTCATTTCATTACTCTGGCCTATGATACCTTCCATTCCCTCTGTCCTGGTATTAGTATTGTAGCGGCTGACCATATTCTCTCTTTCGAGTTCATCTACCTGGAAGGCCCGCTTTACAACAACACGAACCTCTTCCATAAGTGGAGGCTTTGTAAAGAAATCAATAGCCCCCATACCAATCGCCTCTATTGCATTTTCCCTTTCTGTGTTACCACTGACAATAACTACTTTAATGGAGGAATCAAACGAAAGAATTTCTTTCAGAGTCCGCAGACCCTCTTCCGCTTCCCGGGGTTTTGGTGGAAGTCCAAGATCAAGCATAACAACTCGTGGATGTTCGGAAATGACAGCAGCCATCGCTGTTTCACGATCTTCAGCTTCTAATATTTCGTAGTCGTTGGATAGTGCCCATCTCATCTGAGAGCGGAGTGACTCATCATCATCAATTATAAGTATCTTTGGCCTGTTTGTGTTTATCCTGGATGGTGTCGGATTTGGGGAAGATGTCATTTTATTCAAATTCCACGACGTTTGAGCTTTTATAATGACAATTGAGAAGTTGCTTTCCTGAGAACAAAATAGCAGGAGGAGATTTTTGTGTCAATAGAGATTTTGTAAGTATCTATCATATCTCAAGTGCGCCGCAGGGTTGACAATTGTACAATAGCGCTGTTATGATATTTTCATAAATAAGAAGTTTCTACTGGGGGAGCCGACAGAGGCTGAGAATCTCTTGTCTTACGCCAGAGCAAACAAGCTAATGGTTAGTTGGTAATTGGTAAGAGGATGTGGATCGATTAACCAATGGTTTGATTCTATGGAATGTGAGAGGCAGGGATAACCCCTTGAACCTGAGCTGGATAATGCCAGCGTAGGGAAGTAGAGCGATGGAGCCGTACTTCCCTGTTTGGAGTACGGCTTTTTTATTAGTTGACGCCGCATCTGGGCATTTTTGAGCGTCAACTCGATAAATTTTATGAACATGGTTTAAATCAGAAGTGAGGAGTTATGAAAATGAATGTCACTGTAAATGGAAAATCGTATGATATCTCAGATGGGACTTCACTTCTGACGATGTTATATAACCTTGACATTGATCCTGGACGAGTAGCTGTTGAGCATAACCTGGAGATAGTCAGTAAAACCAACTTTGATAACACTGTGCTGAAAGAGAATGACACATTGGAAATTATTACATTTGTGGGAGGGGGACTATGAATGACATCCTGAAAGTTGCCGGCAGAGAGATAAGATCTCGTTTGTGGGTGGGTACCGGAAAGTATAAGGATTTTGCAGAGACGAAAACGGCTATTGAGGCGTCCGGTGCACATGTGGTTACTGTGGCTGTTAGGAGGATCAATATTACTGACCGCTCAAAAGAGGGGCTCTTTGATTACATTGATCCTAAAAAATACATTATACTTCCAAATACTGCAGGCTGTTATACGGCAAAGGATGCTATACGGACAGCGAACCTTGCCCGTGCTGCAGGTGTTTCTGACATGGTGAAATTAGAAGTCATCGGTGATGAAAAGACTCTTCTGCCTGACAATGAGGCGCTGTTAGAGGCGGCAAAGATTCTTGTGAAAGATGGCTTCATAGTGCTGCCATATACAAATGATGACCCGATCATGGCAAAGAAGTTACAGGATGCAGGGTGTCATGCAATTATGCCCCTTGCAGCTCCGATAGGCTCAGGGTTAGGTATCAGAAATCCGTATAACATAAGGATCATCCTGGAGAGCGCCTCAGTGCCGGTTATTGTAGATGCCGGAGTTGGTACAGCCTCAGATGCTGCTATTGCAATGGAGCTTGGTTGTGATGCAATCCTGATGAATACAGCAATAGCATGTGCAAAGGATCCGATAAAGATGGCGTATGCCATGAAAATGGCAGTTGATGCCGGAAGATTGGCGTATTTGGCAGGCAGGATACCCAAAAAACTCTATGCTTCTGCGAGTAGTCCGCTTGAGGGTATGATTGAATAGTGTGGATTTCAGTCTGTATCTTATTGCAGATGTTGAACAGATTAAGGAAGATATGCCTTCATCTGTCAAGCTGGCGATAGATGGGGGAGTAAAAGCAATACAGCTTCGCGGCAAGAATCTCTCTGCGAAGGAACTACTGAAGATTGGAGAAAGGCTGAGACATTTGACCCATATAGAGTCAGTAAAACTCTTTATTAATGATAGGATAGACGTGGCGATGGCTATTCAGGCTGATGGCGTTCACCTGGGACAAAACAGCATGCCGGTAAAATTGGCAAGAGAGACTTCAGGAGACAGATTTATAATCGGGGTATCTACTCACAGCCTGAAAGAGGCAATGGATGCAGAAGCGGGAGGAGCGGACTTTATCACAGTTGGCCCGATTTTTGAAACAGAAAGTAAATTGAGATATGGATCACCGGTCGGATTAACAACATTAGCAGATGTTTGCAGGAAGGTTAAGATTCCGGTTTTTGCAATCGGAGGCATCAGCATTGAGAGGGTAAATAGTGTTATGAAAGAAGGTGCACATGGAGTGGCAGTTATATCGGCTATCTTAAAGGCCGAATCAGTGTATGATGCTGCAGTAAATATGCTTGATGAACTGAGGTGTAGTTAATTTGACTATACACTTTTCAGGTGATAGACTTGATTTACATAACTCATTGAAGAATAAGAATTATTCTGCATCCTGAGGAAAGGAGATAACAATGTCTGAGTCAAAGAAAAGCTATAGAGTATCATCACCAAAAAAATCTTTAGACATGGCTTCGGCTAATAAGGTGACTGAATATGAGCAGGAGATTGAAAACCTCTGTAATCATATAAAGAACATGGAAGATGAGATACAAAGGCTGACAGAGTCAAGATACCGGTTAGATCAGGCCTTTAAGCAGAACGAAAAACTTACATCAGCCCTCAAGGAGGCAAAAGAGCAGATACAGGTACTCAGAGAAGAAATCGAGAAGTTGACGTCTCCTCCTGCAAGCTATGGTGTCTTTTCCAATCTGAATGAAGACGGCACATTAACGGTTTATGTTACCGGCAGAAAGATGAAGGTTAATGCACGTCCGGGCATTGATGTTAAAGTCCTGCGTAAGGGGCAGGAGGTTATTCTTAATGAAGCCCTGAATGTAATAGAAATACGCGGTTATGACGGACAGGGAGAAGTCGTACACCTTAAAGACAGGTTAGCAAAAGAGAGGGCCGTAATTACGCTCCATGGTGATGAGGAAAGGGTCTCAGAGATTGCTGAGCATCTTCAGGATGTTAAGTTGAGCGTCGGGGATGTACTGCTGTTTGATAGCCGTTCCGGCCTGTTATTGGAGAAATTGCCAAAGTCTGAGGTAGAAGAGGTATGCCTGGAGGAAGTTCCCGATGTTGGATATTCAGATATAGGCGGCTTGAAGAAACAGATTGAAGTTATTATGGATGCCATAGAGCTCCCCTTGATATACCCGGAATTATTTAAGGAGTATAGGTTGCTTCCCCCCAAAGGGGTTCTCCTTTATGGACCTCCGGGATGTGGAAAGACACTAATTGCAAAGGCTGTCGCAAACTCTATTGCAAAGAGGCTGGAGTCCAGGGGGGGGGGAAGTGTAAGGAGTTATTTCCTCCATGTTAAGGGGCCGGAATTATTGAATAAATATGTTGGTGAGAGTGAGCGGCAGATACGTGAGGTCTTTAATAAGGCTAAAGATAAGGCAGAAGAGGGTATGCCGGTAGTAGTATTCTTCGATGAAATGGACGCCTTGTTCAGGACACGCGGTACAGGTATATCATCTGATGTTGAGTCAACGATAGTACCGCAGTTTCTATCAGAAATAGACGGGGTAGAGAGTCTCCGTAATGTGATAGTTATTGGTGCAAGCAACAGGCAAGACCTTATTGACCCGGCCATATTGAGACCAGGCAGGCTGGATATAAAAATAAGAATAGACCGTCCGGACATGGATTCTGCAAAAGATATATTTACTAAATATCTTACTCCGGATCTTCCATTACATAAATCTGAACTCGAACAGGAGGGTGGAGATGCGCAGAAGGTCGTGGAAAGATTAATCAATATTACAGTTGACCGTATGTACAGTCTTGATGAGGAAAATAAATTCCTGGAAGTCACTTATGCTAATGGAGAAAAAGAGATCCTCTATTTTAAAGATTTTGCAAGTGGCGCTATGATAGAAGGCATAGTTGCAAGAAGTAAGAGATATGCCATAAAACGCATGATTACTGCAGGCGATGGTGGGATTAAGGGAGAGGATATCCTGATGGCAATACAGGATGAATTTAAAGAGAATGAGGACCTCCCCAATACTACTAATCCGGATGACTGGGCAAAGATCGCAGGCAGGAAGAATGAGAGGATTATAAACGTCAGGACTATCAGCGGGAAGACTAAAGAGGCGAGGCGGATTGAAACAGTGCAGACAGGACATTATTTATAAAAAAGGGTTCAAATTTATATGCCAATTAAATTGCTATTAGGAACTGAAACTGAATACGGTATTACATCTAAGAAATTGGATACTTTTGATCCTGTGACAGCCTCCTTGTTTCTTATCAATCACCTGCGTCCTTTTTCGTCACTCAGGATATTATGGGATTATGAGAATGAGGACCCGCTTGTTGATGCGAGGGGATTTATAGTAGAGGGGGAAAAAGAAAGACCGTCACAGGAAGATAATTTCAGCCTGAATAAGCCGCTTGAGAATGGCGGAAGGCTGTATGTTGACGGTGCTCACCCTGAATACTCTACGCCGGAGTGCACCAATCCAAGAGATATTGCAGCCTATGAAAAGGCAGGTGATGTGTTAGTCCAAATGTGCCTGGAGAATGCAAACAGGGTGAGAAAAGATGACGACACACTTTATGTGTATAAAAATAATACAGATGGGAAAGGTAATAGTTATGGTTATCACGAAAACTATTTAATGAAGCGGTCAACACCGTTTGAAAGGATTGTCAAGGGCCTTACTCCGTTTCTTGTAACAAGGCAAATCTATGCGGGAGCGGGTAAAGTGGGAACAGATAACAGGGCTAATCCGGCGGAGTATCAGATCTCCCAAAGGGCCGATTTCTTTGAGACACTGATTGATCTCAATACTATGGCCAAACGTCCTATTATTAATACCCGCGATGAACCTCACGCAGATCCTAAGTTGTTCCGCAGACTGCATATAATCGTAGGTGATGCCAATATGTCAGAGTTTTCCACTTATATGAAGGTTGGCACTACTGCCCTGGTTCTGCAGATGATAGATAATAATCACGTGATAACTGGTCTGGACCTCGCAAATCCGCTGGAGGCTATAAAGACGATATCACGAGACCTGACCCTTAAGAAGACTGTGAGGCTTGCGAATGGTAAGGAATATACACCGGTAGAAATCCAGAAGGCATATTTAGAAGAGGCATACAAATATTTTAGTAAATTGGAAAAAGATCCAATAGTTGATGAGATTCTTTCATATTGGTCTGATACACTGGAAAAACTCGGTAAAGTCCCGCTTGAATTACACACTCATATTGACTGGATGATCAAATATGAGTTATTGAATAATTATGCACAGAAAAAGGGATTTGGCTGGGATAATCCGAGACTTGCCATGATGGACCTGCAGTATCACGATATACGGCCTGATAAGGGACTTTATTACACATTGCTGAGAGATGGATATATAACACCATTCGTCTCAGAGGGAGCCATCCTTTTAGCAAAGGAGACTCCTCCAAAGGATACACGTGCATTTTTCAGAGGGACGTCTATAAAGAGATTTCCTAAAGAGGTATATGCAGCCAGTTGGACATCAGTTTTGTTTGATATAGGTAACTCTACTATTAAGAGGGTGCCGTTGTTAAACCCACTAAGAGGGACAGATGATCTTGTGGGTAAAATCATAAGGGAATCTGAAACAGCAGAGGATCTCTTAAGAAATCTTGCTGGATAAGGGGGGATAATCATGAGTTCTCAGGAAAGGGAAAGAAAAAAGTCTAAAGAAAAAACTGAAAAGACAGAAGAGGCAAAGCCTGAAGTTATTGAAAAGGGAAAGAAGATCAAGGAGGATATAGACGATCTGCTGGATAAGATTGATGACGTGCTTGAAGAGAATGCAGAAGAGTTTGTAAAAAACTATGTACAAAAGGGGGGAGAATGAACTCGTGGTCTTCCAGCTTTTATGACATGCTTGTAGCAGAGCATCCGAATTTGCTGACGCAGTTTAAACTTGAGAGCGGTATACGCAGTGTGGAAGAAAGAGGTAAATTAACAAATGTACCGCATGGCACAACCGTCCTTGCACTGAAATATAAAGATGGTGTAATAATAGCAGGAGACAGAATGGCTACAGAGGGGTATCAGGTATCTGCACGCCGTATTGAAAAGGTATACAGATGTGATGACTATTCTGCGATTGCAATATCCGGCGCTGCAGGTGTTTGCATTGAGATGGCAAGACTTCTTCAGGTAGAGCTTGAGCACTATGAGAAGATTGAGGGTGTACAGCTTACAACTGAAGGAAAGGCAAATAAGCTGTCACAGATGGTAAAGGGAAATCTGCCGCTTGCCATGCAGGGGTTGGTAGTCATCCCCATATTTGCCGGATATGACGTCAATAAAGGAGAAGGGCGCATTTATAAGTATGATATTACAGGCGGCAAGTATGAAGAGACAGAATATCATTCCACAGGCTCAGGCGGCAAGGATGCAAGGACTACTCTTAAAAAATTATATTCACCCGATCTGTCTGAGGATAAGGCGGTTATGATAGCCTTAGAAGCATTATATGATGCTGCTGAGGAAGATATTGGTACAGGTGGGCCAGACATGGTCAGAGGGATATTCCCCATCGTCAAGGTTATTAATAAGAGTGGGATTACGGATATCGAACAGGCACAGATTGAGGCGTCTTACAGGCAACTGATAAACAGCAGGCGTAAGGCAATAGCAAAGGAGAAATAAAGCATGCCATTACCGTATTACGTATCACCTGAGCAGATGATGCAGGACAAGGCTGAATATGCCCAGAAGGGGATAGCTAAAGGCAGGTCTATAATAGTCATGGAATATCAGGATGGTATATTTCTTTTTGCAGACAACCCCAGCGCCTCGTTAAACAAGATCTCTGAGATTTATGACCGCATTGCCTTTGCAGGCGCCGGTAAATACAGTGAGTTCGAGAGCCTGAGGAAGGCCGGAATCCGTCATGCGGATATCAAGGGTTTTACTTACAGTCGTGAAGATGTGACTGCAAAGTCTTTGGCTAATGCATATTCCCAGTCACTCGGCACTATGTTTAGTCAGGAGATTAAACCCCTTGAAGTGGAAATACTTGTAGCTGAAGTTCATGACTCATCTGATGCCAATGAGATCTACAGGATATCTTACGATGGGAGTATTTATGATGAAAAGGGATACACTGTAATAGGTGGCAAGGCAGATGCAGTTAAAATCTATTTAAAGGAAAGATATAAGAATGACCTTTCACTGAAGGAGGTTTTAAAACTTTCCATTGATGCCCTTGAAACAACGATAAATCAGAAGCTGGCATTAGAGAACCTTGAAGTAGCTGTTCTGGACAGGAAGAGGAATGGCAGGAAGTTCAGGAGGATAAGAATAGAGGAGCTACAGGCGCTCAATGAATAGTAATTAAACCAAATGCGATTACTGACTCTGTCAGTCTCGCAGGGACAATCAGCAATGCATAACAGGATCTACGGCATAGAAAATGAATATGGTCTGATATTCTCCTCCCGGGACAGGAATAGTATCCCGCTTGAGAGGATTCTGGGCTACCTGTTCGAAGGAATAATTTCAAATAGCTGGTCCTCGAATGCATTTCTTACAAATGGTGCAAGATTTTATCAGGATACAGGGTGTCACCCGGAATACGCCACCCCTGAGTGTAATAATGTTGTTGACCTTGTAATATATGATAAAGCCGGCGAGAGGATACTTGAAACATCCCTCAGGATAGCAGAGAAAAAGATGCTGGAGGATGGTATAGCCGGCGACATCTTCATATATAAAAATAATACTGACTCGGCAGGCAACACATATGGGTGTCACGAAAACTATCTCATCGCAAGACACATAGACTTCTGGAGGTTCTCCGAACGTCTGATTCCTTTCTTTGTAACGAGACAGATATATACCGGTGCCGGTAAAGTCCTGAAAGAAGCAGGAAAGACCTATTTCTCCATCTCACAAAGGGCTGCGCACATTAATCAGAAGATATCGTGTTCAACAACATCATCGAGGAGCATAATAAATACGCGGGATGAACCCCATGCGGATGCAGAAAGGTACCGCCGCCTGCACGTAATAGTAGGCGATGCGAATATGTCAGAGTTTACAACTTATCTCAAGGTTGGCACTACGGCGCTTTTGCTTGAGATGATCGAAGACGGTTATCCGGTGAGGGGACTGGATCTTGATGACCCGGTTCGTGCGATAAAGGATATTGCACGGGACCTTACTCTAAAGAGAACTGTAAGGTTAGAGAACGGCAGGTCGCTTACAGCAATTGAAATCCAAAAGACATACTTAGAGCTTGTACAGAATTATTTTGCAAACAAAGAGAAAGATGAGATAGTACAGGATATCCTGAAGAAGTGGGAGTATGTACTGGAGAAATTACAGAATAATCCTGCTGAATTGACGAGAGAGATTGACTGGGTAACAAAGCATGAACTTCTAAATTCATACAGGATAAAGAAGGGTTGCGATTGGGATGACCCGAGAATATCTATGATGGACTTGCAATACCACGACCTTAAAAGAGACAGGGGATTATATTATCTCCTCGATAAAGAAGGGTTAATCGAGAGAATAGTTGATGAGAAGGATATAGTACACGCCATAGAATACCCGCCGCAGAATACAAGGGCAAAACTGAGAGGAGATTTCATCCGTATTGCAAATATGAAGAACCGTTCCTACAGCGTTGACTGGACATACCTGAAACTGGACGGCTACGGTGAAGAGACCGTCCTCTGCATGGACCCCTTCGCATCATACGACCGGCGTATAGAAAAAATGCTGTCATATATCTTTTCCGGACGGTAAATAACACATAGTCCGTTTTGTAACTATTCACCGCAGAGGACACAGAGAGCGCTGAGATGAAACAAAGTCTGAACAAAATAACTGAAACAATTATTAGTGCGGCCATAACGGTTCGTTCATAAGTTTCAGGAATAATTTTTCTCTGCGTTCTCAGCGTTCTCTGCGGTGAATGGTTACTCCGTTTGTTAATTAATCATCTCTTCCGCTATCTGCCCATCCACCATTTTAAGTATCCTGTCTGCCTGTGCAGCGATTTTTTCATTGTGGGTTACGACGACAAAAGTTGTTCCATATTCCTGATTGATCTTCTTCAGGAGTGTATAGACATCCTCTCCTGTATGGGAATCGAGATTTCCTGTTGGTTCGTCAGCAAGTATGATGTCAGGGCTGGTCATGAGTGCACGGGCTATTGCTACACGCTGCTGCTCTCCACCGGATAGTTCACCTGGTCTGTGCGTCATGCGCTCTCTCAACCCGACATTTGCGAGGTTTTTCTCTGCAATGTCCAGCGCCTCTCTTCTGTTCATTTTTAGTATCATTGCAGGAAACAGCGTGTTCTCCAGGGCTGTAAACTCTGGCAGGAGGTGATGGAATTGAAAGACAAAACCTATCCTTTTATTTCTCAGATATGCAAGCTCTTCATCAGATTTTCCGAAGATGTCTGCTCCTTCAAAGATCACTTCTCCTGAAGTGGGTCTGTCAAGCGTCCCAAGTATATTGAGAAGTGTGCTCTTTCCAACGCCTGATGCACCCATGACAGCAATCATCTCTCCCTTGTATATTGTGAGGTTTATGCCGTTGAGGATATGGAGATGTTGACCGTTTGTATTGAAACTTTTTGTAATGTCTCTGGCAATTAACAACTCTTCCATGCTATGAACTCTCTAAAACTGCTGATGCTACTTCTCCTGTTCCCTCTTAATGATCCCATGTTCTTCCGCCTTTTTCACCACTGCCTTAACTTTTTCTTCAATAAACTCTTTCTTCTCTGTAAGCCCTTCTTCGAGTTTATCTGATTTATTACCAACAACTTCAGATTTTTCCTTTACTGTATGACCAACCTCTTCACTCTTCTTGCCAAACCAGCGTATCTTATCCCCCCCGTTCCACATGATGAATGCGATGATAACACCTGCTATGATTGAGAGATATACAAGGTATTTTATTATCTTAAACATACATGCCTCCCTTCCCGGCTACTCATACCTCAGCGCCTCCACCGGGTCCAATTTAGCTGCCTGCCATGACGGATAAAGCGTTGCAAGAAGGCTTATCCCGATTGCAGAAAATCCCACCAGCATTATATCATACATATTTATCCTCACCGGTATATGGGCAATGTAATAAACATCAGCAGGAAGAGTGAAGAAGTTCTGGATCAATACAGAGATGCCGTAACCAAGAGGTGTTCCTATTATTGTTCCGGCAATACCTATTAAAACACCCTGAATAATAAATATGCTCATTATGCTGCGTTTTGTTGCTCCCATAGTCTTTAGTATGGCAATCTCACGGGACTTCTCGATTACAATCATTGTAAGCGTTCCTATGATATTAAATGCAGCCACAAGCACAATCAGTATCAGGATAATAAACATTACGATCTTTTCGAGGAGCAGCGCAGAAAACAGGTTTCTGTTCATCTCCATCCAGTCACGGGCAAAGAAGGAGGGGCCGAGATTTGACTCAATATTACGTGCAATTTCTTTGGCATTGAATATGTCATCAATCCTGATGGCAACAGCGCTAACCACATCTCCCGTATTGAAAAATTTCTGAGCATCCGGAATTGATATGTATGCGAGTTTTGAATCGTATTCATACATACCGGAATCAAATATTCCGGTGACCGCAAATCTCTTGAATTTAGGTATCATGCCCAGTGGTCCAATCTCTCCTGTTGGAGATACAACATTTATAGTATCTCCAATCGTAACTGCAAGATGCCTTGCCAGTTCAGATCCCAGGATTAAGCCGGGATACATCGTCCCTTCTATCTTAAAACCACTCTGAAGTGACTTGATATCCCCGATTTTGACTGCCCGTGCAATGTCAGTAACCTTTCCTTCAAGCAATGGGTCTATTCCCCTTATAACTGTTCCTGTTGTGCCGAATGAAGAGGTAAGCATTACCTCATTGTGAATGAAAGGTGCGGCGGATATGACATTCGATATTTTCTCTATATTGGTAACCACCCCCTTATAGTCGGATATCCCGGCCCTTGTGACACCCTGAACTATGATATGGGCATTGGTCCCCAGTATCTTATTACGCAAGTCCTCGGAAAAGCCGGTCATCACTGCGAGTGTTGCTATCAGTGTGGCAACACCAAGACTGACCCCTCCTATAGATATGAAAGTATTAAGCGATATTGCCTTGTGTCTTTTTTTTGCTTTAAGATAACGGAGGGCGATAAATAGCTCATAGGGGAGCTTCGTCATCTTTTATCGAGCCTCAGGCCTCATGTGCGGAAAGAGGATGACATCTCTGATAGAAGACTGTCCTGTAAATAGCATTACAAGCCGGTCTATCCCTATTCCTTCGCCGCCGGTGGGAGGCATTCCATGTTCGAGGGCACGGATGAAGTCCTCATCCATCTTGTGCGCCTCCTCATCTCCGCCTGCACGTTCTGTCTCCTGTGCAAGGAATCTCTCTCTCTGGTCTTCAGGGTCAATCAACTCAGAGAAGGCATTAGCTATCTCCATGCCTCCGATGAATAATTCAAAACGCTCTGTAATCTCAGGGGCATCGTCCTTTCTCCTTGCAAGAGGGGAGACTTCGGTCGGATAGTCTGTAATAAAAGTTGGTTTAAGCAGATGCTCTTCCACCTTTTTCTCGAATATCTCCAGGGTAATCTTAGCAAGCGACTCATCACCTTTAAGCGGCACGCCTTCTGATTTCGCCCATTCGAGTGCAAGTGTCCTGTCCTCTAATATCTTAGCCTCGATGTTAGTGTATTTAATAACTGCATCCTTCAGGGTTAATCTGTCCCATGGGGGTGTCATATCCAACTCAGTCTGTTCTGTGGTTATCTTCAGACCACCTATAATCTTATCAGCTACGGATATAAACATCTTTTCAGTGAAATCCATCAGGTCATTGTAAGTCGCATAGGCCATATAGAATTCCAGCATGGTGAATTCAGGGTTATGCTTAATTGATATCCCTTCATTCCTGAAATTCCGGTTTATCTCATATACACGGTTAAACCCGCCCACGATTAATCTCTTGAGATAAAGCTCCGGGGCTATCCTCAGATACAGGTCTATCCCGAGCGCATTGTGGTGCGTCTTGAATGGCCTTGCAGTTGCACCTCCGGGAATTGGCTGCATCATCGGTGTCTCCACCTCAAGGAAACCATGATTGTCTAAGAACTCTCTTATAGCCTTTATAATCTTACTGCGGAGGATAAAGACATTCTTGACCTCAGGGTTCACAATAAGGTCTACATACCTCTGCCTGTATCTTATCTCTATATCAGACAGGCCATGCCACTTCTCCGGAAGGGGTCTTAGTGACTTTGAAAGGAGTGAAAGTTTTTCAACCTCAACAGTAAGTTCACCTGTCTTTGTCCGGAACAGTATCCCCTCTATGCCGATAAAGTCTCCAATATCAATCTTTTTGAACAGGGAGTATGAATCTTCTCCAACAATCTCCTTCTTTACATATATCTGTATCCGCCCTGCGTGATCCTGTATATGGGAGAAAGCGGCCTTTCCAAAGCTCCGCAATGCAACGACCCTTCCGGCTATACTGCAGTTATGTTTTTTTGCCGCCAGTTCTTCTGCTGTGAGTTTACCGTATTTATCCGTTATATCCTGAGATGAGTCACTTACACTGTAGGTGTTGCGATATGGATTGATTCCGAGTGAACGGAGTTCTTTAAGGGTTTTTATCCTCTGAAGGACAAGGTCGTTTATATCTTCCATTGTGGGCATTATACTGGTGCTATGTTGATGAGTCAAGAGACATCCCTCATGCCTTGACCTGTGATGTAAGATAAGCCTCTATGAACTTATCTATATCCCCATCGAGGACTGCGTTCACATTTCCTGATTCCAATTCTGTCCTGTGGTCTTTGACCATCTGGTACGGTTGTAATACATATGAGCGGATCTGGCTTCCCCAGGCTATGTCCTTCTTTTCTGAGGCAAACCCTTCCATCTTCTTTTCCTGCTCAAGCCTCTTGACCTCGTAGAGTTTGGCGCGCAATACCTTCATTGCAGTTGCCTTGTTCTGATGCTGTGAGCGTTCGTTCTGGCACTGGACAACGATTCCTGTTGGTATATGTGTGATACGTACTGCAGAGGAGGTCTTGTTTACATGCTGTCCTCCGGCACCGCTTGCCCTGTAGGTATCAATCCTAAGATCATCTTCTGATATTTCCACAGTGATATCATCCTCAATCTCAGGATAGACGAAAACAGAGGAAAAGGAAGTATGACGCCTCTTATTGGCATCGAAAGGGGATATGCGGACGAGCCTGTGAACCCCTGATTCTGCCTTGAGATATCCATAGGCGTAATCACCTATGACACTGAATGTCACGTCTTTTATTCCGGCCTCATCACCCGGCTGGTAATCGAGGATTTCAATCTTGTAGCCGTTACGCTCTGCCCATCTTGTGTACAACCGCATGAGCATCTGCGCCCAGTCCTGCGATTCAGTACCTCCGGCTCCGGGATGTATGGAGACTATCGCATTATTCATGTCCATGTCTCCGGAGAGTAAAGTCTCTATCTCGATCTGTTCTAATTTGTGCCGGAGCGCTTTTATACCCTCCTTTATTTCGCTGAAAAGAGTTCCGTCACCTTCTTCTGTTGACAGCTCTATAAAGACATCTAAATCCTCCAGTGCACGTTCTGCATCTTGCCACTTGGCGATCTCTTTCTCGAGTCGTGATTTCTCCTTGCTGATTCGCTGTGCCTCGCCTGTGTCATCCCAGAAGGTTGGACTGAGCATTAAATATTCTAATTTACTGACCCTTGTCTCTATGCCTACAATGTCAAAGATACCCCCGAAGGCTGTTGGCCTTATCTTTAAGGATACTGATTTCTCTCACGAAATCTTCTATCATTATTCTATCCCCCTCTTAATTGGTTTCTGACCTGCTATATACGTAAAAAACACGTGGACAGGGCTGTATAACCGTGTCCACAATCAGCATATTATCAGTTTTTATAAGTTAAATCAAATAGATAAGATTTTGAGACAGGAGTGTTTATACTTTAAATCTGCTTACCATTTGTTGTAATCCTGTGGCAAGATTAAGGAGATCATCCGCTGCCGAGGCAGTCTGGGAGGCTGCCGCCTTGTTTTCCTGACTGAGGTTAGAGATTTTTTCTACATTACCTGATATCTCTGATGATACAGAACTCTGTTGTTCAGCGGCCGTCGCGATCTGCATGATCATATCAGTTACTTTCTGAGAGCCTTCAACTACCTGCCTGAGTGCCTGTCCTGCCTCATTGGCCAATTTCACCCCAGCCTCTACCTCAGTGGTACCTTCGTTCATTGTTCCTACCGCTTTGTGAATATCGGTTTGGATTGTTTTGATCGTTGATGATATCTCTGCTGTAGCCTTAGTCGTCCTCTCCGCAAGTTTACGGACTTCATCTGCAACTACGGCAAATCCTCTGCCTTGTTCGCTTGCCCTGGCTGCCTCAATTGCAGCATTCAGCGCAAGGAGATTTGTCTGTTCTGCTATATTGTCTATTACCGATACTATCTCGCCAATCTGCTCGGAGCTCGTACCAAGGGTCTCAATTACAGAGGCGGCAGACTTAACTGATATGGCAATCTTCTGCATACCCTGGACAGTTGCTTCAACAACCTTTCCGCCCTTATCTGCTGTTTCATTGGCGTTTTTGGAGAACTTTGCTATCTCACCTACGTTCTTAGCTACTTCTACCACTGAGGCGCTCATCTCTTCTATAGCAGAAGCTGCTTGAACAGATTGCTGACTTTGATTAACAGAACCACTTTCCATTTGTTCCGCAGTTGCAGATAACTCGACGGCTGCAGCGGCTGCCTGGTCAGTCGCCTTCTTAATCTGTGAGACAATATTATAGAGCTGTCCCATAAAGGAATTAAATGCCGCTGCTGTCTGGCCTATTTCATCTCCTGATTTTGCATCCAACCGGAAAGTCAGATCTCCTTCGCCCTCTGATAGCCGGAACATTGACTCCCTTAACCTTTCAATCTGGTTTGTCTTTTCATGTACAAGAAACAACACAATGCCTATAAATACTACCGTACAAATGATGCCGGCGAATATTAACAACATCACCCATAAATCCTGCCTCGTAATTTCTTCTGCCTTTTTATGACTTACTTCTGTTACTGCAGCAGAAACGGCAAGTACCGTATCAATAGTGACAGTAGCTTGATTAAACCATTCCTGTCCATCTATAGGATAGTTCCCGGTTTCTCCTGCAGCATATACTGCATTACGTGTTTCATTAAAATGATCAAGGGACTTTTCCATAGAATTGACCGACTCCAGTATCCTGGAATCAATACCTTTGTGTCCTTTAATAGCCAGAATATCAGAAATGCCTAACTCCACTACTGCATGGAAGGAGGTAAGTTTATCCATTGTGGATGGCTGGATAGGCTTCCCTGAAGATATTGACGAACCAATGGTAGCTCGCTCCTTTCCCATATTTTCAGAGATCAGCCAGACTGCCTGCTTTAAGATCAGGTTATTCTGGGTTATCTGTTCTAATGGTTTTGATGACATAAATGCTGTCTGGCGAAGTCTTGCAGCACTCTCAATAAGGGCTGTTGCAGTCTTAAGCCATTCGGGAGTTTCAATAACCCTTTCTTCCGATACTAAACTTGAGTCTACCTTTTTACGGGCTTCGATGAGGGTCTTATATGCATGGTTCGTCTGTTCTAATGCAGCAGTAAATGTTGATTGTGGTTCGTCATCTGCTATTTCTTTTGCAATTGCTATTGCCTTATTAAGTTGATCGTCCCCCTCAGTACGGAATTTGTTGATCTTACTGACCATGTCAGGACTGACAGTGCCGTTACTGCTAAGGGCCGTTGCTGTTAAACCCCGCTCACGGGCCTCCTGGGCTGCTGCTACAATAATGATGTCAGCCATTTCATTTAAACGAGACAGACTCAGAGCTGTGTTACGTTCCTTATATGCATCCCATCCCAATACACCGGCTGACAGAAGGCATAGTAATGACAATATAATGATGACACCGTTTATCAGTTTTCTGATACTGACATTCATGAGGAATCCTTTAAAAAAAACCATATTGTCTCCTTTAAGTAAAATAAGATGTGCTTAATAACGGTTAATTTATTGCGGAACTTTAGAAATAGTTTCAGGCGCTCAGTATTGACATTGTTTAAACCAATAGGATATGGTTTTGTATGGAAACAGTAATCATCGAAAAGCTTAAGTCATTGCCTGACCATCCGGGCGTATATCTGATGAAAGACAGGAAAGGGGGAGTCATATATGTCGGCAAGGCCCATTCTCTGAGAGATCGGATACGCTCATATTTCCATAAAAGCGCCTCATTAAGTCCGCGAATAGAGGCGATGGTACAACATATTACAGATATAGAGTGGATGGTCACCGGTTCTGACCTTGAGGCCCTCATATTAGAGAATAATCTTATAAAAAAATACAAGCCAAGGTATAACGTAATACTCAGGGATGATAAAAACTATCCTTTCCTGAGACTTTCAGTTGAGGATAACTTTCCAAGAATTACAGTAGTGCGGCGTATCAAGCAGGACGGGGCGCTATATTTCGGCCCGTATGTTCCTGCAGGCGCCATGAGAGAAACACTTAAGATAATCAAGAGGGTTTTTCCGCTTGCCACATGTAAAATAGATTTGAACAGGCAGTATGAAAGACCATGTCTCGAATTTGAGATTGGGAGATGTATAGGACCTTGTGTGGGGGGTGTTACAGAAGTGGGATATAAGAAGGTGGTGAGAGATGTGAAGTTGTTCCTTGAAGGGAAGGACAGGGAACTCCTCAGGACGATGAGGATGAGAATGCATGAGGAGTCGGATAGATTGAACTTTGAGGAGGCTGCAAAGATTAGGGATCGGATATTCAGTATAGTGAAAGTGATGGAACGGCAGCGCATAGTATCTGCGGATGTAAATGATATAGATGTCATTGGTATTGCAAGGGAAGGTCACAGTGCAGACATTCAGGTACTGTTTTTCCGCGGTGGTATGCTTGTTGGAAGAAAAGATATATTTCATGAAAAGGCTGATATCATTTCAGATGATGAGATGTTGTTATCATTTATTGAGCAGTATTACAGCAGGGATGTGCTTATACCACATTCGATACTCATCCCGGTAGAGATACCTGATGCAGAACTTGTTGAGAAGTGGCTTTCAGGACGAAGAAACAGCAGGGTAGAGATCATAGTGCCGAAGCGGGGGAGAAAGCTGGGGATGCTGAGGCTTGCCATAGAAAATGCACGGGAGGCTATAAAAGGACATGGCAGAAAGACAGAGGATAAGTATAAAGAGGCCGGAGAGCTCCAACTGTTGCTTGAACTGCCGGTAATCCCTGACAGGATTGAGGCATTTGATATCTCCAATATATTTGGCGCTGATGCAGTAGGTTCCTTAGTTGTATGGCAGGATGGCAGGTTTCGGAAAGAGGACTATCGTCATTATAAGATTAAGACAGTGACAGGCTCTGATGACTTTGCAATGATGGGTGAGGTTGTGAGCAGGAGATATTCCAGGGTGAAAGACGGAGGGACAGAACTCCCCGACCTTATTGTTATAGATGGCGGGAAAGGGCAATTAAATATTGCAATAGATGTTCTGGATGGACTCGGTATCAGGGATATTGCTATAATAGGGCTTGCAAAGGCTAAGGAAGATAAGGTGGACAGGATATTCCTGCCTGGGGCATCAGAGGCAATTGAACTAAATGCTAAGTCTGCGGCAACCCACCTGCTGCAGCGTGTCAGGGATGAAGCCCACAGATTTGCTATCTCATATCACAGGAAGCTGAGGGGTAAAGAGGCCATGCTTTCTGAGCTTGATAACATTAAGGGGATAGGCAGGGGGCGCAAGCTTGCACTCCTGAAGTATTTTGGAACTGTTGAACTTCTAAGGAATGCATCTGTTGAAGACATTATGAAGTCGCCGAAGATGACGAGAAGTGTGGCGGAGACACTCTTTAGGGAATTAAGAAGATAGTAACTTTAGTTTCACAAAGGAGGATGAAGATGGGGAAATTGTTACTTTACACAATCCAGGGCTGTCCCTACTGTTCAACAGCAAGGAATCTTTTAGACACCAACACGATTGACTACGAAGAGGTTGACATCACACCTGATTCGTCAAACTGGAGGGATAAACTTCAGAAGATGTCAGGCGGAGAGAGGAGTGTCCCGCAAATATACATAGATGGTAAATATATGGGGCAGGATGATGAGCTGAAGGATTTAATAGATAGCAAGAAGATATATGAATTCTTTAAAAATCCCCCCCTTTAATAAAGGGGGGGAGAGGGGGGATTACTTCCCGCACTCCCTGCACAGCCCGTAAATCTCCAGTTTGTGCGTATATATAGTAAAGCCGTGAACACTTGCAACCTGCTCCTGATGCCGCTCAATATCGCAATCTTCAAACTCTATGATCTTGCCGCATTTTGTGCAAATGAGGTGGTCATGGTGTTTGTATTCCTGGACGATCTCAAACCGGGTGCGCCCTTCTCCAAATTCCTGCTGCTGGGCAAGGCCGCACTGGCATAATAAGGTCAGAGTCCTGTAAACTGTTGCAAGCCCAATTGATGGGTCATTTTTGACAACTTTCTGATACAACTCTTCTGCGCTTATATGTCCCCCGGTCTTTATAAACGTCTCAAGAATTAATTCCCGCTGACGTGTCTGCTTCATCTTATGACGGGTTATATGTTCCCGTAGGATTTCCTTTTCTTTCATGATTACCTTATCCGTCACTGTAAGTATCTGAAGACCTGCACCCGTTCATTATAGGTATCTGCCACGAATATATAATTATCTTTATCCACAAATAAACCATTTGGCAGCCACAGACCTTCCTTACCTCCTCCATGGGATGCAAAGTTGAGGAGTAATTCCCCTGACCTGTCGAATATTTGTATCGTATCGTAGAGATTATCCACCACATAAATATTCCCGTCACTGTCCGTGCCCAATCCCTTGGGTTTGGAAAATGTCCCCAGTGTATTACCCATCTTTCCGATTGATGCTATGAATTTTCCATCAGGATTAAAGACCTGAACCCGGAAATTCAGTGCATCCGTCACATAGATATCACCCTTTGAATCAACTGAAATGTGTGTTGGGAAATTAAACTCCCCATGGTCCTTGCCTCTAATGCCAAAGGATGACAACCTCTTCCCGCTTTCCGTTATGGAGAAGGGAGGCTTAATATCATATACCCAGATTTTATGATTTATGGTGTCAGAGATATATAATTTACCTCTCGACTTATCTATTGCAAGACCTGTAGGTCTGCCGAACTCCCCATTTTCTCCAATAGTGTATATATGCTTATCTGTTTTATCAAAGACAAAGACCTTTTTCAGAATCGAGTCTGACACGTACAGCCTGCCGCTCTCATCAAGCACAATACCTAATGGTGATAACAATCTCGATGGTGGTTGTTCGTTATTGAGTCTAAATACCTGGCGATATTTCTTGTTCTTATAATCAAAGACATGGATCGTCTGAAGGCCCGTGTCAGTAACGTATACAGTCCCGTTGCCGTCTGAGAGAACACCGAATGGCCTTTGAATCCTGGGTTCAGGTTCCTTGCCTGCAACAAATTCAATAATTCTCTTAAAAATAGATTTCTTAACCCCGATATCCCTGGGTGTTTCAATAGTCATTACATAAGATATCCTGGGCTCATCAGGCGGCACTGGCCACACAGCCCGCTCTTTCTTTGACTGTTCTGGGAATGTGAAACCGAGTATAAAGATGGTTAAAAGAGAAACTGCAGAGATTAATATAGTGCGATGTTTTTTTCTGTTCATTTATTCACCCTTACTGCAAGTTTATTAAGTTAAATCACGATGAAGTATGGAGTTAGAACGGCCTGCTGGCCCGTACAAAATATGTCTGGATATTATACACAGATTCAGGATATTTTGTATAGTCCTC